>Ga0326597_10011795_pt1 | contig 11558 bp, 9 predicted proteins | sample RVTome_12_FD_203789 | JGI IMG/M metagenome (GOLD analysis project Ga0326597, IMG submission 203789) | Soil microbial communities from uranium-contaminated site in the Upper Colorado River Basin, Wyoming, United States - RVT100D185 | ecosystem: Environmental > Terrestrial > Soil > Contaminated >...
GGCTCGTCATCGTCGGCAACGAGAACCTGGTCGAGAAGAGTAAGTTCCTGAACCTCCAGGGCACCGGCGCGACCGTGACGGGCAGCTCGAACCTGATCACGAACAACCGGTTCGACGCCCCCGGGAGCGAGGGGGTGCTGCTGCTCGCCGGCGGGAACGTGGTGGAGGGCAACCGCATCGAGGGGGGCGCGAACCGCGGGGTGTTCGTCTCCGGTGGTCAAGGGAACCTGGTCTCCTCCAACGACATCCGCTCGGTGGGCGTCGGCATCCTGGTGGCCACGAACCGGACCACCGTGTTCGACAACAGCATCCGCGACACCCAGAACGAGGGCATCAAGGTCGACGTCGATGACAACGCGATCCAGGGGAACTCGGTCAAGAAGGCGGGTTTCAGCGGCATCTCCCTCGACGAGTCGGGCCTGAACCTGGTGGCCGGAAACAAGGTCAGGAAGTCGGGCTTCCACGGCATCGAGTTGTTCCTCTCGGACGCCAACGTCGTCCACGACAACAACGTCAAGAAGTCGGCCGGCGACGGGCTGTCGATCGACGGCGACCTGAACCTGGTCACGTCCAACTTCGCCCGCAAGAGCGCGTCCCTCGACCTGAACGAGGTCAGCGGACCGTCGAACGTCTACCTGGCGAACGACGTGCAGACCTCGAACCTGTAAGCAGCCCCGCGCCGGCGCGACCCTGACACCTTCTTCGCGTTGTTGCGCCGCGACCGCCGCCGAGCCGGAGGCGCTCGAGAACTCGGGACTCGGGTGCGGAGGCTGATCGGGTGACGTTGCCCGGCTCGGTGGCGGTCGAGTCGGGGCGGTTCGAGGTCGACGGTGGCGGCCCGATGCGTCGGCGCGCGTCGATCGACGCACCGCACCCATCTGCAGCCGGACCCCAGGAAGGCCTTGACAACACCCTCGGACAACCGCATAACTATGCCGCCACGGCTGCATATTTATGTCCAACACCTCATCCCCCACGACCACCAGAAGAGCCCGCCGGGCCGCGATCCTGCGGCTGATCGGCCGGCGTGAGATCCGGAGTCAGGCCGACCTCCAGGCCCTGCTCGAGGCCTCCGGGCGCGAGGTCAACCAGGCCACGCTGTCCCGCGATCTGCGCGATCTGGGCGTGCTGAAGGGGCCCCGGGGTTATCGCCTCCCGGAACTTCCGGACCCGCCGGGACCGGATCCCGCCGACCTTTCGGCGGCCCTAAGGCAGTGGTTGAAGAGCCTGGTGGTGGCGCAGAACCAGGTCGTGCTCCGGACTCCGCCGGGCGGCGCCCCGCCCCTGGCGCTGGCCATCGATCGCGGCGAGCTGCCGCTCGTGCTCGGCACCATCGCCGGGGACGACACCGTGCTCGTGATCTGCAAGTCGCCGCCGGACGCCCGGAGCACGGCCAGGCGGCTCGAACGACTGCGCTAAGGCGCGCCGGCTTCCCGAATCCTTTCACCTCTTACCGACCAAGGCCCAACGCATGACGACGGAAACGATCACCCAACTCAGCCACAAGGACCTGTTGAGCATCGCGAGTTTGAGCGCCGCCGAGATCCAGGCCATCTTCAAGACCGCCGCCCGGCTCAAGGCCGAGCGCGGGCGGCACGAGCAGCCGCTTTCCGGAAAGCGGCTGGCGATGATCTTCGAGAAGGACTCGCTGCGCACGCGCTTCACGTTCGACGTGGGCATCCAGGAGCTGGGCGGCAGCGCGGTCTTCCTCGATCACCGCGACGCCCGCCTCGGTTCGCGGGAGTCGATCCGGGACATGGCGCGCAACCTCGAGCGCTGGATGCACCTGATCGTCCTGCGGACCTTCCGCCATCGCGCGGTGGTCGAGATGGCCAAGAACTGCGAGATCCCGGTGATCAACGGCCTGACCGATTTCCTGCATCCCTGCCAGGGCCTGACCGACCTGTTCACCCTGACGGAGCAGTGGGGCGACCTCCACGGCAAGCGGCTCTGCTACGTCGGTGACGGCAACAACACCTGTCACTCGCTGATCCATGCCTGCGCCAAGCTCGGGATGGACATCACCGTCTGCTCGCCGGAGGGGTACGAGCCGAACTCGCGGGTGGTCAACGAGTCGATGAAGGTCGCCCGGGAGAGCGGCAGCGAGATCTCGATCACGAACGACCCGGTGGCCGCCACCCTTGGAGCCGACGCTCTGTATACCGACGTCTGGGCCAGCATGGGCCAGGAGGACGAGATCGAGGAGCGCGCCGCGATCTTCGCCGACTACCAGGTCGACGAGGAGATGCTCGAGCGCGCCGCCCCGGGCGCCCTGTTCATGCACTGTCTGCCGGCCCACCGCGGCGCGGAAGTGACCGCCGCGGTCATGGACGGCCCGGCTTCGATCGTGTTCGAGATCGCCGAGAATCGCCTGCACGTGCAGAAGGCGATCATGATGTTGCTCGTGACCGCCAACCAAGGAACCCGCTCATGACCGAGAAAGTCGTGCTGGCCTATTCCGGAGGGCTCGACACCTCCATCATCATTCCGTGGCTCGAGGAGCAGCACGGCCTCGAGGTGCACTGCTACGCCGGCGACGTGGGGCAGGGCGATGAGGAACTGCTCGGCCTCGAGGCCAAGGCGCTCAAGACCGGTGCCGCCTCCTGCAAGGTCGACGATCTGCGGGCCGAGTTTCTCGAGCAGTGCGTCTGGCCCTGCCTGCGCGCCCTGGCGGTCTACGAGGGACGCTACCTGCTCGGCACCAGCATGGCGCGCCCGGTGATCGCGAAGGGCCAGGTCGAGTACGCGCGCGAGCTGGGCGCCCGCTACGTGGCGCACGGCTGCACCGGCAAGGGCAACGACCAGGTCCGGTTCGAACTGGCCTACATGGCGCTGGCGCCCGAGCTTTCGGTCATCGCGCCCTGGCGCGACTGGTCGATCACCAGCCGGGAGGAGGCGCTCGAGTACGCCGCCCAGCGCAACATCCAGGTGGCGGCCAGCAAGCAGAAGATCTACTCCCGCGACCGCAATCTGTGGCACATCAGCCACGAGGGCGGACCGCTCGAGGATCCCGCCTGCGCGCCGCCCGACGACGTCTGGATGCTGACCACGGCTCCCGAGCGCGCCCCCGATCAGCCGGCCGTGCTGACTCTCGGTTTCGAGCAAGGCGTGCCGGTCAAGGTCGACGGTATCCGGCTCGAACCGGTCGAACTGGTCACGCTCTTGAACGAGATCGGCGGCCGCCACGGCGTCGGCCGGGTGGACATCACCGAGAATCGCCTGGTGGGCATGAAGTCGCGCGGCGTCTACGAAACCCCGGGCGGCACGATCTTGATCGAGGCGCTGCGTTCGCTGCGCGCCCTGACCCTGGAGCGCGACACGCTGCGCGCCGCCGAGCGGCTGATGACCGACTACGCCGACCTGGTCTACACCGGCCGCTGGTTCCACCCGCTGCGCGAGGCGCTGGACGCCTTCTTCCGCGCCGCCACCGAGCACGTCACCGGCGAGGTGGAGGTCAAGTTGTTCAAGGGGCAGGCGGTCAGCCTCGCGGCCAGCAGTCCGCACTCGCTCTACTCCGAGGATCTGGCCACCTTCGGCGAGAGCGTCGGCTTCGCCCAGGCCGACAGCCGCGGCTTCGTGAAACTGTATGGCCTTCCGGGTACGGTGGCGGCGGCGGTGCAAGGACGCTCAGTTCCTCTGCCCCGGCGGGCGCCCGCGACTCGGCCGCTGTTGAAAGGAGCACAATCGACATGACGGGTCTCTGGGGCGGGCGTTTCGCGGGCCGGCGGGAGGATCCCCTGTTCGAGAGCTTCAATCGTTCGCTCCCGATCGACCGGCGGCTCGTGATCGAGGATCTCGAGGGCAGCGAGGCCTGGGCTCGGGCGCTCGGGGACGCGGGGGTTCTCAGCGCAAAGGAAGCGGATCAGCTGGCCCAAGCGCTCGCGAGCCTGAAGGCGGAGGTGGATCAGGATCCAACCCTGCTCTCGCGCTCGGACGCGGAGGACGTGCACACCTTCGTGGAGCTGGAACTGATCAGGCGAGTGGGCGATCTGGCCAAAAAGCTGCACACTGGCCGCTCGCGCAACGATCAGGTGGCGACCGACCTGAAGCTCCACCTGAAGCGCGCGGTGCCGGCGCTGTCGGATCAGGTCGCCGGCCTGATCGGTGCGCTGGTCGATCTGGCGGAGCGCTACCAGGCGCTGCCGATTCCGGGCTTCACCCACCTGCAGCGCGCGCAGCCGATCACGGCCGGACACCACGCGCTGGCCTACGTGGAAATGCTCGGCCGCGACCTTTTGCGGCTTTCGGACTGCCTGGCGCGTCTCGACACGAGTCCGCTGGGGTGCGGCGCGCTGGCTGGCACCACGGCCAAGGTGGATCGCGAGGAGCTGGCTCTGCAGCTCGGCTTTGCGGGCGGCCCGGCGCGCAACTCGCTGGATGCGGTCAGCGCAAGGGACCACCTGTGCGAGCTGGTGTTCGACTGCTCGATGATCATGGTGCACCTGTCGCGCCTGGCCGAGGACTGGATCTTCTTCGCGGGCAGTGAAGCGGGCCTGCTTTCGTTCGATGATGCCGTTACGACCGGCAGCAGCCTGATGCCGCAGAAGAAGAACCCGGACTTGATGGAACTCCTGCGCGGCAAGACGGGGCGCGTGATCGGTGACCTGAACGGTCTGTTGATCCTCTTGAAGGGGCTGCCGCTGGCCTACAACAAGGATTTGCAGGAGGACAAGCAGAGCCTGTTCGACGCGCTCGACACGACGGGCCTGTGCCTGAAGGTGGCGGCGCTGGCGGTGCGCTCGGCGCGCTACCTGGAGGAACGCTGCCGAGCCGAGAGCGCCCGCGGCCATCTGAACGCGACCGACCTGGCGGATCTGCTGGTGGAGCACGGCGTGCCGTTTCGCGACGCGCATGCCCGCGTGGGGGAGCTGGTGCTGCGGGCGCTCGAGCTGGGTCTGGAGCTCGAGGAGCTGCCGGCGGCGGTGCAGCAGGAACTGGCGCCGGAGCTGGATCAGGACGCCTGGGCGACGTTGACGGTGGAAGGGTGTCTCGACCGCAGAGATCGCGTGGGGGGCACGGCGCCGGTCCGCGTGGCGCAGGAGATCGATCGCTGGAAGGCCTGGCTGGCCGCGCACGAGGCCGGCGGGAGCGCCGGGTAGCGGCACCTCGCAGGCCGGCTCAGCATCCGCGCGGTGCGGGAGTTGCTCGGGCACACAGACGTCTCCACGAGGTTGAGTTGCACCCACGTCCTCCCACGCCGCTGGGCCGGCATCCGCGGTCCGGCTGATCTGTTCGCTCCGGCCGATTCCGAACCTGGATGTCCCGTCGACTCGGTTCTACCACTGGATCCATGGTCCGGATAGACTGCCGGCGAAGGACCACCGAGCCGGCCTCGAGACCGTCGCGGGGGACGACCTCCGGAAGAACAAGATGGAGAGCCGGCCATGCGCAGTGAGGAAGACAGGAGTCTCCCCGACGGTCACTCTGGAAAGATGCCTCATCGTTGGCGCACCGGCGCCGCATCGTGCCGCACGCGACGTCAGGAATCGAGGCACCATAGCCATGATCGATGACGATCCCCACGACCATGGTCACCGGCAGCGCCTCCGGAACCGCTTCCTGAAGTCCGGTCTGGCCGGCTTCGCCGACGACGAGGTAGTCGAGCTGCTCCTGACGCTCGGCATCCCGCGCCCGGACGTGAAGCAGCCCGCCAAGGTGCTCACCCGCGCCAACGTGCTCGGCGCAGAGACCGTGCATCTCAAGGTCGTCGATCACCTCATCGTGTCGGCGCAGGGGACCTTCAGCTTCCGGAAGGCGGGGCGGGAGGCTGCGCTGGCATGAAGCAAGCCGATATCGACATCCTCATACAGCAGGGCGAGGGCACGACGCTCGAGTTCAAGGAGAACCTCTCCGGCTCGTTCGCGCGCGAAGTCGTGGCGCTGGCCAACACGACTGGCGGCCGGATCCTGCTCGGGGTCCGGGACGACGGCACCGTCGCCGGCATCCGGGACTCGAACTCCCTCCGTGCCCGTATCCAGGACGTTGCTCGCAACTGCGACCCGCCGGTGAAGGTGCTCGTGGAGCCGGTGGGCGAGGTGATCGTGGTCCACGTCCGCGAGAGCGAAGCCAAGCCCGTGCAGTGCAGCAACGGCTTCTTCTGGCGGCAGGGCTCGGCGACGCAGAAGCTCTCCCGCGACGAGATTCGCGACTTCTTCCGCGTCGAGGGCGTGATCCGCTTCGACCGTGCACCATGCCCACGCTTCCGCTACCCGCAGGACTTCGACCGCGCGAAGTACAACGCCTGGCTGAAGCTCTCTGGCATCACCGGGCGGCCGCGCACCGAGGACGTGCTGGTGAACATCGAGGTCGCGGAGCGGGACGGGAGCAAGCTTCTTTTCCACAATGCCGGCGTGCTCTTCTTCGCGAAGAACGTGAAGCACTTCTTCGATTACGCCTACGTCACCTGCCTGCTGGCCAAGGGCACGGACAAGGTGCACGTCCTCGACCGCAAGGACTTCGACGGCGGCATCGTGGCCGACATCGAGGACGCCATGCGCTTTATCGAGCGGAACACGCGCACGGCCTGGCGGATCGAAAAGCTCCAGCGCGAGAACATCCACGAGTACCCGATGCGGGCGCTTCGTGAAGCCATCACCAATGCCGTGATGCACCGCGACTGGTTCCTCGACGGCGCCAACGTGTTCGTGGAGCTGTACACAGATCGCATCGAGGTGGTCAGCCCCGGCGGCCTGCCCAAGGGAATGACGCTGGCCGATCTCGGCACGAAGAGCATCCGGCGCAACGGCCTGATCGCCGACCTGCTCCACCGGATCGACTTCATCGAGAAGGCCGGCACCGGCGTCAAGCGCATCCGCGACGGCGCGCGTGAAGGCGGCTACCCAGAGCCAGAGTGGGAGGCCAACGGTTTCGTCACGACGATCTTCCGTCCGAATCCGGGCGTCAGGGAGCAGTCCGAAGTCCAGCGGACTGGACAAGTCACCACCCAAGTACCCGACAAGTACCCGACAGGTGTGGGGTCCCGTCGGGGCCCAGTCGGGGCCCAGTCGGGGGACCAAGTCGCGGGTGAAGTCGCGGGTGAAGTTGCGGGTGAAGTCGCGGGTGAAGTCGCGGGTGAAGTCGCGGGTGAAGTCCTGAAGCTGCTGGACGCGCTCCAGTCGGGTCCGCTGAGCCGCCAAGAAGCCCAGAAAGCCCTTCGCCTGCGCGGCCAAGCGAACTTCAGAGATCGGTACCTTCTTCCGGCGCTCAACTTGGGCTTCGTCGAGATGACTATTCCGGACAAGCCGCGCAGCCGCCTCCAGCGCTACCGCCTGACTGCCGCGGGCCGCGCGTACCTCGACGAGAACAAGGAACCCCGATAGATGGCGAAAACCGACTTCAGCAGGACCGAGCTGGTCGGGCCGGGCAAGTACAACGAGCACGGCACATGAAGGAACGATCAATCCAGTTCACGGGACGAATCCGGAGCTGCAAGCACGAGCGCCAGCTCATCGATCCCGTCAAGATCCCAATCAGCGGCGAAGGCGAGCCGGACTGGATTCTCGCCAGCCGCCTTGTAGACCTTCGGTTCGTTGGCGGCGGTCGCCGCCCGCGAGCGGGACTGCCCGTTCTCGTTCGATCTGCCCTGGGCGGCCATGAAGCTCTGCCGCGCGCTCTCGGAGGGTCCCTTCGCCCTCGACGCGGTGATGATCACGCTCCAACCGGAACAGCCGGTCGCGGGCCAGAATCTAAATGTGATCAGCTCGCTCGGATGCTTCGGCCGGCCGCTTCCGGATTCAAGGGTGACCTGGCACGTGGTGCTGCAGCAGGACGGCCATTCGATCGGATCGGTGGAGCGCGAGGGAATCACCGAGGAGCTGTGCACGGGCCGCGGCCTGCTGTTCCAGAACTTCCTGTTCCGCGTGCCGCCCGATGCGCCGCCGGGGCGTTACACCCTCTGGGCGGTGGTCGACGTGGACGGCTTCAGGGTGGAGCGGTCCACGAGGTTCGAACTGGGGAAGACCAGCGGACGGTGAGCGCGGAGCCGGCGTGTCGACTTGTGGACCTTTCCTCATGCCCGTGCTACAGTGAGGCCGGTTGGTGACAGCGGGAGACGAAACAAATGAGCCCGGCAACCCTGGTCACGTTCGGTGCGTTGGCCCTGGCCGCCTGCCTGTACCTGTTATCAAGCGCATTCAGCTGGGCGCATCCGCGGATCCAGGTGCTCGAAGAGCCTCCGTTCGACATGGTCAAGATGGGGCTGGGAACGTCTGCCAAAGCCGTTCGAACCGATCTCAAGCGCAGTTGGTACGACTGGGAAACTCTCGAGAAGAAAGTCATCGTCAAGCGCCGTGAGCGCGAGAAGGTATCCGACATCTTCGTGCAACAGGTACAGGAGTTGTCGACGTCCTTCTTCGTCGTGGACGTCCGATGGAGATGCGATGGAACGGATCAGATCAAGGAGCTTTTTGTCGCGGGGATCGATTCGGGCGGCGACAGTGTGATCGAACGATGGAACTTCACCTATCCTGCCATTCCCGTTCCAGTGGGCGGCGACGTCCCGATCGATGAGCGGCCGCTTCCATCCGTTGCGAGGGAGCAGGTCTACCGGGGCAATGCCCTCGGCCGAGTGAAGACACTGTCGCCCGACCCCGATGGGCGCTTCGTGCTCTTTCTCACGCGAGAAGCAAGAACCCTGTATCGGATCGACCTCCCATCGGGCACACCCTATGTTGAAGTGGATCAGAACACGGTTCCATTCCTGGCCAGCGTCGGGGTGGTCGATGTGAGCAGGCACGTCACCGAGGGTCTCCAGTACCACCTCTACGGAAGTTCTCGCTGGCATCAGGATCATACTCTGCCACAGGACGTGATCATTCTTCGAGATGGGGACAATGACGGCGTCTTCGATGCGCCGGAAGTCGTGGACATGCAGACGTGGAACCAGTACGGCTACGATACGGGTTCCGCCTGGCTCAAGATCTGTCCGTAGAGGGCCTCCCACCCCACGTGGATGATGGCACCCCGGGCAGTCCTCGCTCAGCCCGCCATCGGCTTGCCAGAACTTCCTGTTCCGCGTGCCGCCCGATGCGCCGCCCGGCCGTTCCCTCTGGGCGGTGGTCGATATGGGCGGCTTCAGGGTCCAGCGGTCCACGAGGTTCGAACTGGGGACGACCACCGGACGGTGAGCGCGGAGCCTGCGTGTCGACTTGTGCCCCTCGGCCTTCCCGCCTAAGCTGCTGCGCTGCCTGATCGAAACGCACGCCGCTCACGACCCGACCATTGGAGGAAACCATGGGACTCAAAACGACACTGCTCCTGTCGCTCGCGCTCTCCGGAGCGACTCTATGGGCGCAGGAGGAACCCGCCGCGCCCGCTCCGCCCAAGGAACTGAAGAAGTTCGATCGCATGATCGGCACCTGGGCCGGTTCCGGCACCGCCACCATGGCGCCCGGAATGGAGGCGTCGCCCTGGACCTCGATGAGCCGGACCCGACCGGTGATGAACGGGTTCTTCCTGGAGGAGGTGACCGTGATCGACGTCGGGCCGATGTTGCCGGCGCCGCTCGTGTTCCGCTCGTTCTTCGGCTTTGACACTCAAACCAAGCGGTACCTGAGCTGCGCGGCCGGCAACATGGGGGGCGTGTCGACGACCCGGATCCACTGGGCCGACGACGACACGATGATCAGCGTGGAGAGCGGCGTCGAGGAAGGCAACGTCGTCGTCGATCGCTGGGTCACCAACCTCGGCACCGACAGCTACTCCTTCTTCGGACATCGCGCCGTGGGCGCCGGCGAGTTCTTCATTCACGTCAGCGGCGAGATGAAGCGGACCGACGAGCCCTTCAAGGCACCGGCGCTCGAAACCGTCCCGGGTCTCGCTCCCGCGAGCGCCGAGATGCAGAAGCTCAACCGGATGGCCGGAAGCTACCGGTTCAAGGGCTCCCTCCAGATGATGCCCGACGTTCCCGTGATGGACATCTCCGGCACCGAGGAACTCGATGCGCTCTTCGGCGGCGGCGTGCTGCAGGCCAGCGTCAAGGGCGATCCCATGCCCTTGGGCGCCTACGAAGGCTGGAGCGCGATCGCCTGGAGCCCCGACAAGGACTGCTACACCACCGTCTTCGTCAACAACATGGGCGAGATCGGCGAGGCCGAGATGCGCTGGGTCGGGGATCAGCTCGTGTCGACCGGTTCGATGCTCCGCATGGGCCAGCCCTCGGTCATGCGCGGCACGCTCGATTTCGACGAGCAGGGCGTCATCACCAAGGTCGAGATGCATAGCCTGGTCGGAACCGCCCCTCCGATGCGCGACTTCGAGGCGACCTACAAGAAGCTGAAATAGGCTAGCGCGGCTCTTCGACGACCAGCGTCCGAAAGAGCGGGACCTCGCCGACCCGTTGCTTCATGCCGTCGGGCCACACGATCTCGAGCGCATCGACCTGCTCGTTCTCACCCAGGCCGAAGGTGACCGGGAGTTCGACCTGGGAGAGGTAGCTGCGGGTCGGCATGACGGCGCGTTCCTGGACGAGGCCGCCGGCGCGGAGGATCAGGCGCGCGCCGATCGCGCCGGTGTTCGGGGCGCGGCCGGCCAGTTTCACGCGGACCCAGGCGTGGCCGAGTTCCTGTTCGTTCCGCAGCAGGAGCGGGCTGGCGCCGATCTGGGTCAGCAGCACGTCGAGGTCGCCGTCGCCGTCGATGTCCGCGTAGCCGGCGGCGCGTCCGACGATCGGCGTGGCCAGGTCTCCGGCCCGCTCGATCGGCACCTCCACGAAGCAGGCGCGCGCCGCCGCGCCCTGGTTCCAGAAGAGCTGCGCCGGCTGGCGATACGACTGCGAGGGCTGGATCGTCTCGATCTCCTCCTCGAGGTGGCCGTTCGCCTGCAGCAGGTCGAGCCAGCCGTCCAGGTCATAATCGAAGAAGAAGAGTCCGAACGAGAGGCGCGCGCGGGTCGGTGAGCCGAGCCCCTCGATGGCGGCGTCGTCCGAGAACAGCAGCGTGCCGCCTTGCGCGACGAAGAACGAACTCATCTCGTTGGCGAAGTTGCCGATACCGATGCCCAGGCTCCCGTCGTTGCGGTAGCGTCCCGTGTCGATGCCCATGGCGCCGGTGGCGTTGCCGGCGTTGTCGAAGGCCAGGCCCGCGGTGACTCCGAGCTCTTCGAAGCGGCCGTCCCCCAGATTCCGGAACAGGAAGTTGCGGGTGGTGTCGTTGGCCACAACGAGGTCGAGGCGGCCGTCCTCATCCAGGTCCGCGATCGAAAGCGCCAGCGACTTGGCCACCGGCGCGCCGGTCGCGGAGTTCGTGACGTGCAGTCCGGCCTGCTCGGAAGATTCCTCGAACGTCCCGTCGCCCCGGTTGCGATAGAAATAGGGGAACGTGCCGTGGTAGTTCATCGGCGGGCCATAGGCGCGGTGCGTGCCGTCCAGCGTGTAGTTGACCTGGCGGTCGACCTCCTTCGACCAGACCACGTAGTTGCAGACGAACAGGTCGAGGTCCTGGTCGCCGTCGGCGTCGAAGAAGCCGGCGCTGGTGCTCCAGCTCTCGGCCGCGCCGGCCACGCCCGCCTGTTCGGTCACGTCCGTGAAGCGGCCGGCGTCGTTTCGGAACAGGCGGTTCGAC
>Ga0326597_10011798_pt1 | contig 11555 bp, 9 predicted proteins | sample RVTome_12_FD_203789 | JGI IMG/M metagenome (GOLD analysis project Ga0326597, IMG submission 203789) | Soil microbial communities from uranium-contaminated site in the Upper Colorado River Basin, Wyoming, United States - RVT100D185 | ecosystem: Environmental > Terrestrial > Soil > Contaminated >...
GGTTCGCTCATGGCCGGGGCGCTGATCGCCAGTCTCCCGGTCGCGGTGGTCTACACCTTCTTCCTGGACCGGTTCGTCGCCGGCTTCACGATGGGGGCGGTGAAGTAGGGAACCCGCGCGACGACGATGCCGGAAATAACGTATTTACCGTCGAACTTTCTCCTTCCGGTATCGTCTAATGGAAAACAACGGAGCATCCGGCGGAAGAATCGCGCGGACGGAAAGGGGGAGGAAACGCTTATGAAACCGATCTTCGCGGGAATTCTCGTGGTATCGCTGGCGCTTGCGGGGTGCGCCTCGATGGGACCCAAGGAAGGGGCGGGCTCCGTCGTCGGCGGCGTCGGCGGAGCCGTCATCGGGTCCCAGTTCGGGGGCGGCACCGGACGGGTCGTCGGCACGGCGGTCGGGGCCATTGCCGGGTTGCTGATCGGGCAGGAGATCGGGAAATCGCTCGATCGGGCGGACCAGTTGGAGATGCAGCGGACCGCCCAGTACGCGTTGGAGAACAACCGTGTGGACGAAACCAGGACCTGGCGGAACCCCGACAGCGGGCACTCCGGGACCATCACGCCGAAACGGACGTACAAGACCGAGCGGGGACAGTACTGCCGGGAATACCAGCAGACCGTCCTGATCGGCGGAGAGGAACAGCAGGCGTACGGGACCGCGTGCCGCCAGCCGGACGGCAGCTGGAAGATCGTCAAGTAAGCCCCGGGGCGGAGCTCCCCGGACGATCATCGGTGGGGTGGTATGATGGCAGCATGGCGTCCGCCACCCTTCCGGTGAACCTGTGCGACCACCCGCCGTGGGTGATCGCGTCGCACCTCTTCAACCGGAATCCCCTGCCGATCGAGATCCAGGGCGTCCGCCGCGCCCACCGCTCCCTGTTCGCGCGGCTCGACCGCCTCGAGGACCCCAAGGCACGGGAGCGGGCGTTCCGGGAGTACATGGCGCTCGTTTTCGACGTGGGGAAATGGCGGAAGGAGTCGTCCCCGCTCGGGCGCCGGTCGCTGAGGAACAGCTATCTCCGGTTCCTGCGGGGCTGGATGCAGGACGCCAGCTCCCCGGAAGGGGCCGTCCTGAAGGGATGGGTGGAAAGCCGCTTCGGCCTTCCCCCCACCTTCCACGCCGGACCGATCACCGACCTCCACGGACCCGCCTACGTCCTTTACCTCGTCGAGCGGATGCGGGAGAGCGCCCGGAGCAACGCCGTCGAATCCCAGTTCGACATTCTCTACGAGTTCGTCCAGTATGAGCGGCGGCGGCGCCAACCCGGGATCTCCCTCTTCACCCTCTTTCGCGGCGTGCGCGACCTCGCGGAACAGCACGTCATCGAGGATCGGGGGGAGAACCGCCTGCTCGTCCGCATGAACAACCTCAACTCGTTCACCTCCCGGCTCGAGCACGCCTGGCAGTTCGGCAGCCGGGTTCTCGAAGCGGTGGTTCCGGCGTCGAAGATCTTCTTCCGCTCCGACCTGCTCCCCGGCATCCTGCCGCGCGGGGAAGAGGAGTCGCTGGTGATCGGCGGGGAGTACGAAGTGACGGTGCGGCTCTATTGAGCGCGCCGGGGAAATCCTCGACCGGAGCGGCCGGAATCGTAGACCGCGCGCGAGCGGCGCTCCTCGGCGTGGCCGTGGGAGATGCGCTCGGGGCGACGACCGAATTCATGACGCCGGCCGAGATCCGGGAACGGTACGGCGTCCTCCGGGAGATCGTCGGCGGGGGATGGTTGAAGTTGTCGCCTGGGCAGGTCACCGACGACACGGAGATGACGCTGTGCGTCGCCAGGGGAATCGTCCGGTCGAAACGGTGGAATCTCAGGTCGATCGCGGACCGGTTCGCCCGCTGGCTCTCGGGGGGGCCCTCCGACGTGGGAGCCACCTGCCGGCGCGGGATCGAGGAATACATGGACAAAGGACGGCTTGAAGCGCCCCCCGACGAGCGGGGGGCGGGAAACGGCGCGGCGATGCGGGTCGCCCCGGTCGCGCTCTACACGCTCGGGGACGAGGAGTTCCTCTCCCGCCTCGCGGTCGAGCAGGCGCATATCACCCACCACCACCCGCTGTCCGACGCGGCGTGCGTGTCGGTGGGAACGATGATCCAGAGAGGCCTTCTCGGCGTGTCTTTGCCGGTCCTGCGGGCGGCGGCGGAGGAATTGGCCGCGCGGCACCCGGAGTTCCGCTTCGAGGGGTATGATGGTGAATCGTCCGCCTACGTGGTGGACACGCTCCGGACGGTGTTCGACGCCTTCTTCTCCACGGACACCTTCGAGGATTGCGTCGTGAAAACGGTGAACCGGGGGGGGGACGCCGATACGACCGGCTCCATCGCCGGAGCGATCGCGGGCGCACGGTACGGGTTCGACGCGATCCCCCGGGGGTGGCTGCAGGCGCTCGACCCGGATCTTCGCGAGGAGCTGTCCGCCCTCGCGGAGGCTCTCGTCCGGAAATCACCGCTGTTCGCGGGGACGTCACCGCGTTGAACGGAGAAATCCCTGCGCAAGGAGCCGCCATGGCGCTTGACCCGGAAATGGCCGCGCAACTGAAACGGGTGCTTTCCTCCCTCGAGACGCTGCTGCCGCGCCCCGTTTCCCGGATCGACTGGACGGAGTGCGTCGCCGCGAACTGGCGGAAGCGCACCTTCTCGGGGTACCTCGAACCGATCGGGACCGTCGAGGCCCTCCGCCTCGAGGATCTGCTCGGCATCGAGGAGCAGAAAGCTGTCGTGGGGGAGAACACCCGGCAATTCCTCGCCGGCCTCCCCGCGAACAACATCCTTCTGTGGGGTTCGCGCGGCACCGGGAAATCGTCGCTCGTGCGGGCGCTCCTCCATGCGTACTCCCCCAGGGGGCTCCGGATCATCCAGGTGGACAAGGACGACCTCGTCCATCTCCCCGCCATCGTGGACGAGGTGAAGGGTCTTCCCTACAAGTTCATCCTCTTCTCCGACGACCTCTCCTTCGAGACGGGGGAGTCGAGCTACAAGATGCTGAAGAGCGCCCTCGACGGTTCGGTGTACGCCCCGCCGGAAAACGTCCTGATCTACGTGACGTCCAACCGGCGGCACCTGGTCCCCGAGTACGAGAGCGACAACCGCGGCGCGATGATCGCGAACGGGGAGATCCACCACGGGGAGGCCGTGGAGGAGAAGATCTCCCTCTCGGGGCGATTCGGGATCTGGGTCGCCTTCCACCCGTTCTCGCAGGACCTGTACCTCGAGGTGGTCCGGCGATGGGTCGAGAAGATGTGCGGGAAACACGGCGTTCCCCTCCCCTGGACGAAGGAGGCCCGGGACGAGGCGATCCTCTGGTCCCAGCGGAAAGGGGACCGGAGCGGCCGCATCGCGTACCAGTTCGCCGTCCACTGGGTCGGGAAGGAGCTGCTCCGGGGGGAACCGGTCGCGTAGGTCCCCACGATATAATGTAACTATAGACGCCGGTGGGAGGTGCGCCGTGCCGGTCCCGGTTGATATCGTACGCCTCTCCGATACGGCCTGGGAGATCCCCGTCTCCCACAAGGCGGGGATGCTCGTGCCGGCCCGGATCTTCGCCACGGAGAAGCTCCTTTCGGAGTTCGACGACGGCGTCTTCGAGCAGATCACCAATGTCGCCACCCTCCCCGGCATCGTGGGCCACGCCTTCTGCATGCCCGACGGCCACTGGGGGTACGGTTTCCCCATCGGCGGACTCGCCGCGATGGACCCCGGCCACGGGGTGATCTCCCCCGGCGGGATCGGCTTCGACATCAATTGCGGGATGCGGCTCTGCCTCACGAACCTGACGTACGGGGAGGTCCAGCCGCGCCTCCGGACCCTCGTGGACCGCCTGGCCGGGCGCATTCCCGCCGGCGTGGGTGCCGAGGGGACCGTCCGGGCCTCCCGGGACGACTTCCGCGAAGCCGTCGAACAGGGGGCCCGGTGGGCGGTGAAGCGCGGGTACGGGTGGCAGGAGGATCTCGAGCGGACCGAGGAAGGGGGATGCCTTCCCGGCGCCGACGCCTCGCGGGTGAGCGAGAAAGCGATCGACCGGGGGTACCGGCAGATCGGCACCCTGGGGTCGGGAAACCACTACCTGGAGATCCAGGTCGCCAGGGCGGAAAACGTCTTCGATCCGGACACCGCGAGAACCTTCGGCATCGTCCTCCCCGACCAGGTGGTCGTCATGTTCCACTGCGGCAGCCGTGGGTTCGGCCACCAGGTCGCGACCGACTACCTCCGGGTCTTCCTCGCGGCGATGCGGGGGAAGTACGGAATCCATGTGCCCGATCGGGAGCTTGCGTGCGCCCCGTTCCGTTCCCCGGAGGGGCAGGACTACTTCGCCGCGATGAAGTGCGCCGTCAACATGTCCTTCGCCAACCGGCAGGTCATCCTCCACCGGGTCCGCGAGGTCTTCTCCGAGGTGTTCGGGAAGGACCCGAAGGACCTCGGGATGCGCCAGGTCTACGACGTCTCCCACAACACGGCCAAGATCGAACGACACGTCTTCGAGGGGAAACCGCGGGAGCTGCTCGTCCACCGGAAAGGGGCGACCCGGGCGTTCGGTCCCGGAATGCCGGGGCTCCCCGACGTCTACCGGGAGACGGGGCAGCCGGTGATCCTCGGGGGGAGCATGGAGACCGGATCGTACCTGCTGGCGGGAGTCGATACCGGCGCCGGCGCATTCTTCACCACCGCGCACGGCAGCGGGCGGGCGATGAGCCGGACCGCGGCCAGAAAACGGTATCGCGGGCGTCAGCTCCAGGAGCAGCTGGAACAACGGGGGATCTACGTGCGGACGGCGAGCTGGTCCGGCCTCGCCGAGGAGGCGGGTCCCGCCTACAAGAACGTCGACGACGTGGTCGAAGCGACGGAGCGCGCGGGGCTCAGCCGGCGGGTGGTGCGCCTGCTCCCGGTCGGAAACGTGAAGGGATGACCTCTTCGTACCGGTACCTGGAGGAGATCGCGACGGCGGACGTGGCGTTCGAGGCGCGGGGCGCCACCCTGGAGGAGACGTTTCTCGCCGCGGCCGACGCGACGCTCAATACGATGGTGGAGGACATCGGGACGGTCGCTCCCCTCGAGCGCCGCCTCTTCTCCCTTGCCGCCGATTCCCTCGATCTTCTCCTGTTCGAGCTCCTTCAGGAGATCGTCTACCACAAGGACGCCGGGCGGATCCTGCTTCGGATAGGAGACGTGCGGATCGAGGAAGCCGGATCGGGGTATCGCCTCCACGCCGAGGCGACCGGGGAGACGATCGACGCCGGGAGGCACCCCCTCCTCGCGGACGTCAAGGCGGTGACCCTGCACCGTCTCGTGGTGGAGAGAACCCCGGACGGATGGCGCGCCGTCGTCGTGCTCGACGTCTGACGATCCCCCGGCCCTCTCCTGTCCCGGTCCGGCGCGGGTGGAGGGGAAAATCCTACCGCCCGGCGGTGATCCGGGGAGCGAGGAATTCCAGCAGTTCCCCGCGTGCGGCAAGCAGCCGGAATCGCGCCTCGGCCAGGTCGTAGACGGCGTTCTGCCGGTCGACCTTCGCGCGGGTCAAAATCGTTTGGGCATCCTGCACCTCGATGGAGATCGCCATCCCCTCCCTGTACCGCTCGTCCTGGATGCGCAGGTTTTCCTCCGCGTTCACGACAGCCGTTTCCGCCACCGCTTTCCTCTTGTCGGCCTCGGCCACGAGAAGATGGGCCGACTTGACCTCCAGCGCGATCTCGTCCCGCAATTTTTCGAGCGTCTCCTTGCGCCGTTCGACGGCCAGCCGCGACTGGCGGAGCGACGCCTCGTCGGCGAACCCGGAGAAGAGGTTCACCTTCCCGCCCAGGAGGATCGAGAAGACGCCCTTGTGCGGGTTCAGGTCGTTCGTCTCGTACGAATATCCTCCCTGCCCGAAGAATGTCGGCGCGAACTCGGTACGGGCGGTATCGGCGGCGGCTTCCCCTTCCCGGATCGAGGCGCCCTGCGCTCCCAGTTCGTCGCGTTTCCCGAACGCGGCACGGACGCTTTCGGAAATCGGCGGAACCGCGCCCGTCGGGACCGGGTATGGGCCGGGGGCCGGGGTCAGGGAGCGGTCTCCCCGGTACCCCATCCGCAGCGCAAGCCGGGAGCGGGAAATCTCCATCCGGACCTCGGCGGTGATGAGTGCGGCCTCGGCGTTCGCGACCTGCACATCGGAGGAGAGGACGTCGTTCCTGGCCACGGTTCCTTCCTCGAACCGGTCCCTCGCCAACCGCAGGTGATCGACCGCCGTGGCGAGAGACTCCTCGGCGACCTGACGAAGCGCTCCCGCGCGTTTGGCGTCAAGGAACGCGGAAATCACGTCGAGCGCCTGCCGCTCCCGCGTGGCCCCCTCCAACCGTTCCGCGGCATCGGTCCGGGCCCCGGCCTGGTCCACGCGGGACCGCGTCCGTCCGAAATCGTAGATCGTCTGCGCCGCCGTGACCCGCGCGCTCCAGATGTTCTTGTCCGCGGTCTGCACCGGGACTCCCTGGAAGATGGCCCCGGGCGACTCCGAGAGCGCGGTGTAGTCCCCGCTTGCATCCAGCCGTGGCAGCCACCTCGCGGAAGCCACGGTCCTGCCCTCGGCCGCAATGCGGACGTCCTGGGCCGCCAGATGCACGTCTCGCCCGTTGGAAAGCGCGATCCGGACCGCTTCCTCGAAGGTGACGGTCGGCGATGCCGGGACGGTGTCCGGCCCCTGCGCCCCTGCCTGGGAAGAGAGGGAGGGGATCAGGACCAGGATCAGGATCAGAAGCGGAACCGGATGCAGGACAACCCCTTGACGGCGCATGAAAACAGGATATTCAGAACACCATCGGAAGCAAAGGGAGAAGTTGACCGGGCACACCCTTCGGAGCGTCGGTGGCGGGGCCGACCGGTTCCTCCCCCGCTTCCGTGTCGAAATCCAGGCGATATGCGGCGTTCCGGAATGCAAACCCGGCCTGAACGGGTTATCGTCCACACAACCGTGGGAAGCACACGAGGGGGGGTAGATCAGCGTAAAATGCGGCATCGAACCCGTGTGGTTACGACTCGCTATCTTCAACGAGAGGCCAGGATGAAATCCTCTACGTCATCGCAGGAAAGGGGACCATCGTCGTAGGCGAGGGAGCGGTTCCGGTGTCGGCCGCTAGCGTGGTATTCGGTCCACTGGGAGTCCGCCATGGCATCAGGGCCGACGCTGGAGATCGTCTGGCGTTGATGTTCATCAAAGGACCAGGTTCTGCGGTTGTTCCCTGAGGTATGCGGTCAATACCCTTCCGGCCAGGAGCATACCTGTTCCGCAAGGAACAGGCGGAGGAGGAAAGGAGAGAACAGGGACCCCCTCCGCCCATCCCATGCGAACCCCCGGTCGTGAGAAGAAGGCCGGGGGAAGCCGATTCTTCGAAAGGGTGAAACACCCGGGGAGTTTCCTCCCCGGGTTTCGTTCGAACGGGTTCTGCCGGATACCGACGCTATGGCGTGGCCAGCATCGGCGGCGCAGTGGGTTGGATGACGTTGACATTGGCGGTATTGTCGTCCGCCTGGTAGGCAGGCTGCAGCCATCCCTTGGAGTCCGCAACGGGGTTGGTAAGCCAGTGATCGGCATACGCGGCCCCGTGGCAATTGTTGCAGTTCCCCACGTCGAAGGACGCAAAAGAGGAAGACGTCCCGAGCAGGTTCCTTTGGATGTTGTGAGGGGTCGCATACCGCCACGTCGACAGGGCCGTCACGTTGGGAATGAGATTGTCGACAGGAGCGGCCAGGGGATATCGGAACACGTCTTTGTCCACGGGAGAATGGCGAAGTACGGCGTACTTCTTGTTCCCCGTGTCCCCTGTCCCCAGCCATAACGGGTTTTTCCCGATCCGAAAGGTCATGAGCGCGTCCGGCGCCGATCCCTCCGGACGGACTGCGAGCGTCTGATCTCCCTCGTTGCTTTTGTAGAAAGGAAGACCGGTGTTCCCCACATCGATGTCGGTATGACAGCCGAAACAGTTCTTGTAGGGCTGGGCGTGACAGACCTGGCAATCCATGGTGGCCAGATGTCCTGAGGAGTGAATGAAGTTCGTACCCGTCACGGCGTGGCAGCCGGTGCACTTCGGAGTGCCGGTGACGTCATACCGGCCGCCGCTTCCTGCGGGAGATGGCGCACCCGCTCCATGCATCTCGCTTCCGCTGTGGCAGAAGGCGCACCCTTTCGGCAGGCCGGTGGCGTTGTCGATCCCCTGTGTCCGGGCGAAATGGACATCCGGCTCTACAGACCCCATACCCAGGTCGTTTCTCGTGATCAGGGCGTTGTTTAATCCGAAGAACTCGTCTTTCACCCGGCTCCCGTGGCAAGCGGTACAGTTGCGCTCCATATCGGGAGTAAAGCGGAAGTTGTGCCCGTTCAGGAATCCGCCCCCCGCCGTTGTCGGTACGGAGACATGGCAGAAGCCGCAGGCTCCCTTGCCGCTGCTGTTCGCAACGTGGCACTTCGTGCACTGCTCGCCGAAACGCTCCGCCTGGGTGGCACCGCCGAAATCGAACCCGCGGTCGCCCAGGGTTTTCACATAACCTCCCAGGGTGGTATGCAGGCTATTGTCGCTCGAGGCGACGATGGCGGCATGGCACCCGCCGCACTTGTCGGACCCGGGGATGGCTTGCCACGTCCCGGTGTGCGCCAATGCCCTGGTGGAGGCATTGACATCGCCGCCATGGCACGTGGTACAAGCCAGAGACCCATGCGTTGTCTTTAGGTAGTTATCGGAATACTGCTCGATCAGTCCGTTGTACACCCAGATCTTTCTTTGCGTCGGCACGGACGCAACGGTTCCGCCTCACCCTTCGCCCGACGATGGTGGGGCTACCGCACCTGTCGCCGGGAATTTCGCCAGTTCGGTGAAGATGGCCGTCAGGTTCGTGTGGCACTCCTGGCAACCGGTGGACGGGGGGGTGTAGGCGGCCAGGTTGTCGATGCCGCTGCCCCAGTTGTGCAGGGGGAAATCCCAACTCTCGTTTACATCGTAGGCGATCAACTGGCCGGAGCCGAGCACCGTGGTGCTCCAACCGTTAACCCCCCAGAGGATATCCATCGCGTTATACCCCAGGATGCCGAGGGCCATGGTGGCCAGCGAACCGGTGTGGCCGGTGTAGCAGTAAATGGCCAATGGTTTCGAGGGGTTCACGAACTTCGTGTAAGTGGCAAGGTTGGCGACCTGCTGGTACGGAATGTTGATGGCGCCCGGAATATGCCCGCCCGCATAGTGAGCCGCGCTCCGGACACTGATGACCTGGGGATCGTTCGCGGTATCCCCGTCTTCCAGATTGTCCGCCAGGACTTTCGGATACAACTGCAGGTCGAACTGGGTGGGCACGGAGTTCAGGTAGTTCTTGGCGCGCACCAGGATCTTGTTCACTACGCTGTTATCCGTGAAGGCCGTGAACGCTGGAAACGCGCCCTGGTCCACCCCGGCGTTTACGGTGGTTTCCGTGGCTTTCTGCACGGTGACCACTCCAAGGGCGTCATCGAAGCGCGTCTTCGATGGGACCAGCAGCCGGCTGAACGACCACGCGGTCATTCCGCCGAACATGCTCGTGGATTTCGGGAAGCTTCCGGGATTTGCGGGGTCGGTGATGCGGTAAATGTTGATGAGCAGACTGGCCATGTTTCCGTCGTTGCCCCAATAGGAAGCCACGACGACCTCTTTGTCCATGGGGATCCCGGAGGTATTGTCGATCAGGGCCTGCGGGAGCGACTGGAGCGGTATGTTGACGGCGCCGGGAATGTGTCCCCTGGCGAAGTCCACGGGCTCCCGCGTATCGACCACGAAGAGGGCGCCCGGGGCCTTGGTGTTGTCAAGACCGCTCAGTTGCTTCATGACGACATTGTCCTTCGTCGTGTTGTAGCCCAGGGCCAGTATCGCGTTCACCCGCTCGGCGATCTGCGTCAGGTCTGCGCTGGCCGTCGGGGTCGTCCCAATGACGGATCCCGCGCCCCCCGTCCCCGCCGGCGCCGCATCGTCGTCGCTTCCGCACCCGGCAAGAAACAAGGGAACGCATAGGGCAACCGCAATCATGAAGAACATCCGATAGCGTTGTTTCACCATCTCCTCCTCTCTAGAACTTCCTTTTATGAAACACGCTCGTCTTTCCGGGATCGGCATGGGGTCTTCGCCATCTCACCTCCTTTTCCATACCGGAAACGATCCCGCGAAACATCATATATATAAATATAGACATATTACGATTTATCAACATGAATTGTCCAGCGAAAAATCTTCGGATGGAAAGGTAACCGTTTCATCATCCCGGTTCCTCGGTCGATATCTTGCCGCGCATGCAGGTTAGGGGGTTGGCAGGTCAACGGTACCCCCCCTTCGGGGGGGAGCCCGTAACACCATGAAAGTATTGAGGAATGGATGGTCGGGACGGCCGGATTCGAACCGGCGGCCCTCTGCTCCCAAAGCAGATGCGCTACCAGGCTGCGCTACGTCCCGACTCTTGATAGACCCTCGAAGTATAAACGGAAACGCCCCGCCAGTAAATCTGCCCGACGAGGCGGTTCGGGAATCGTTGCCGGAATGTTGCCTGACCAACCCCCCCGTGATCGGTCCACCCGTATCTTAGTGTAAGAATTCTCCTGGAGTCTCCAACGAATTCAACGGACCCGGAAGGCCAATGACCGGGAAGGCGAGGTTTTTATATTCAGATTCTTCGGCGGGAGGAGAGATCCGCGGGAGGGCGAAAAAGGTCCCGGCTACCCGACCAAGAGGGTGGCAGGGTTCTCCAGCAGTTTCTTGAACTCCTGCATGAAACGGCCGGCCTGCGCGCCGTCGGCCACGCGATGGTCCACCGACAACGTGGTTTTCATGAGCGGGGCGATCCTGACCTCCCCGGCCGCCGCGACCGGACGCCGGGTCACGGCGCCCACCGCGAGGATCGCCGCCTCGGGCGGGTTGATGATGGCGATGAATTCGTCGACGTCGAACATCCCCAGGTTCGATACGGTGAAGGTGCCGCCCCCAAGGTCGTCGGAGCGGAGCTTGTTCGTGCGCGCGCGCTCGGCCAGGGCCTTGGCCTCGGCCGCGATCCTTTTCAGCGGTTTTTTGTCGGCGTCGCGGAGGACCGGCGGGATGAGCCCGTCTTCCAGCGCCACCGCGATGCCGATGTTGACCTGGGGGTGCATTTCCAGGTTGCCTTCGCGATAGGAAGCGTTCAAGGCCGGGAACCGGGCGAGCGTCCTGGCCGCTGCCGCGACGACCAGGTCGCTGACGGAGATCCTCTCGCCCTCCGGCGCAAGGGCGTTCAGCTGCTCGCGCATCTTCATCGCATCGTCCATGTTGATTTCGACGGTGATGTAGAAGTGCGGCGCCGCCGCCTTGCTTTCCGTCATCCGCCGCGCGATCGTCCTGCGCATCGGGTTCAGGGGCATTGTCGCGCCGGGAGCGGGTTCCGCCGGGACGACGGGAGGCGCCGGCGCGGTACCGGTCGCGATCGCCGCCTGGACGTCGCGTTCCACCACACGGCCGCCTGGGCCGGTGCCCTTGATCCGGGACAGGTCGAGCCCGGCTTCCTCGGCCATCTTCCGCGCGACGGGGGACGCCTTGACCCGCGCC
>Ga0326597_10011799_pt1 | contig 11555 bp, 7 predicted proteins | sample RVTome_12_FD_203789 | JGI IMG/M metagenome (GOLD analysis project Ga0326597, IMG submission 203789) | Soil microbial communities from uranium-contaminated site in the Upper Colorado River Basin, Wyoming, United States - RVT100D185 | ecosystem: Environmental > Terrestrial > Soil > Contaminated >...
TCGCCGAGTGGTTTTCGAGCGTGCGGCCCAGCGTCTTGGTCGCGTTATCGCTGAGGGTCAGACTCCCGGAGGAGGCGATGATGGTTCGGCCTGACCCCGACATCGTGCCGAAGCCCGTCCAGTTCAGAGGACCCGCGATCGTGGTATCGCCCGCCCCGCTGAGAGTGCCGATCAAGTTCACCGTTCCGGTGAACGTGTAAGGCGCATCGAAGTTGACGGTATTGGTGTTGATGTTGATGGTTCGGTCGGTGTGCAGCGTTCCTGTCAGCGTGTGCGTCCCGCCGCCGAAGGTGAGCGTGCCTTGGCCGGTCAGTGCAGAAGCGCCGCCGTGCGTGTAGGTAGCCCCGAAGGTCAGTGTGGTTCCGGAATCTGCGTCGATCGTTCCGGTGTTGGCGCCGGCACCGAGATTGAGCGCGCCCACATCCAGGTTGACCGTACCGGTGTTGGAAAACGGGACGCCGCAGGTGAGGCCGCCGGCGCCGGTCTTGTTAAAGATGCCGGCGTTGTTGACCGCGTTGGTGCCGCCGGAGTTGACCAGAATCCCGCCCACATTGGCGGTGAACGTTCCGTCTGTCTCATTGCTCAGGATGCCGTTGTTGAAGCTGATCGGCCCGCCGGTCCAAACTACATTCGCCGAGTGGTTTTCGAGCGTGCGGCCCAGCGTCTTGGTCGCGTTATCGCTGAGGGTCAGACTCCCGGAGGAGGCGATGATGGTTCGGCCTGACCCCGACATCGTGCCGAAGCCCGTCCATGTCATGACCCCGTTCACCGAGACGTCTCCCGCCCCGGTCAATGTCCCCCCGGAAAGCGCGAAGGAGCCATTCAGGTCGGACGCAGCTTCGATGCCCAGGGTTCCGCCGCTGATCGTGAACGCCTCGGCACTGGTCAGGCTGTTGATCGTGGTGCTACCGGTCGAGTAGGTCACGTTAACGTCGGGCGTCATGTCCGGGATGATCACGTCGTCACCCGCCTCCGGCACCCGGGCCAGGTCCCAGTTGGCCGCGGTGTGCCAGGAGTTATTGCCCCCAGCCCCAGTCCAAGTGATGGTCGCCGCGTCGGCCCCACCGACCAGGGCGATGCTCATGACGATGGTCGCGAGGGCGCATCCACGATTGGGCTGCATTTCATGTCTCCTCTCTCGGTCGCAAGAACGGTGCAGGTGTTGGCCCGAACCATGTTGTGGAGTCGTCTCCCCCCACCTTTTACATGCGCAGGCGGCCCCTCGCGGGCGTCACAGGCCCAAAAAAGAAGTTGGAAGGCCCCCGCTGTGCGTCCTCAAGCGAAGCCCCGTGGCGCGACCTGCCGGAGCGATTCGGTCCCGCATAGACGGTCCATTGGTTTTGCTCGGTATGACTACACGGCGAGGGCTTCGCGGCCATCATCGAGGCCTGGCAGATCAAGCTGGATGATCGCGGACGGAACGACTGGGAGCTCTGGCGCGAACAATCCCACCCGCAAGACCGGGTTCATCCATGCATTAGCCACCCACACTTGTCGCGGGTCCTTCGCCGCCCTAGCATCCACGTGAGTTCGCGCCGTTCCCCGATCCATGAATGCGTGATCCCCAGTCAGAAGGAGGCGTCCATGACCGACTTAGCCAGCAAGCAATGCGTTCCTTGCAAGGGCGGCGTGCCGTCGCTGTCGGATGAAAGGGTCAACGAGCTGCTCGGCCAACTGGACGATTGGTTCGTCGAGCAGGGATATCATCTGACCAAGTCGTACACGTTCCCCGACTTTAGCGCGGCGTTGGCATTCGTGAACCGCGTCGGCGCCATGGCCGAGGAGCAAGGCCACCACCCCGACATCTACCTCGCGTGGGGAAAAGTCACACTTGAAATATGGACGCACAAGATTAACGGCCTCACCGAGAGCGATTTCATCTTCGCGGCGAAATGCGACGGCCTCTGAAACGCTCGGCTGGTGGCGCCTTCGGTGCAGTAGCGCCGGCAGCAAACCCGAATCGGGCGGGCGCAAACTAGGGGACCGGATTGGTGGCGACGGGAGAAGCCCCAGTGACAATAGGTGCCGGCGCATGAATGGTCCTATAAGAAGCGGGTCGGCGCCTATCTAAACACAACTTTAGACACGCTCCGTCCGATTATTCCGCGATTCGACTTGAAATCCCACTAATTTGGTGTAGATTAGTGATGGTGTACTGGTGTGGTAATGAGCTTTCGTGGGGCTCGGCCACGTACCGCATCTTTATAGCCGCTGTTTCCGGCATGGCCCGCGAAACCGGCATAATCCGGAAACCCCAGTCGAATCAACAGGGGCGGACTCGTGATCAGCTACACGCATAAAGACCCATGCAGCGACCGTGCCCATCAGCAAATGTGGTACAAGCCGTCGCCGCGCATCCGCACGGTTGCGGCGGCCGAGCGGGCCGTCAGTATCGTCGAGCGTATTCGCAAGCGCGAGGACCTCGGCCAGGACAACGACGAGACCCGTCTGTTCGCCGCGTTGCACGCGTGCGCCTTCCGGGCCAAAAAGTTCTGCGAGGATCCCAAAGCACCCGCGGACGAGGCACGGCGTTGGGCCTGCCGGTGGCGGCGAATCCGTGACCACATCGTGGAGCAGAACCTGGGACTGGTCTATTCCATGATGGGCCGGCTGCGGCTCGACCACGCCAGCCATGACGACATCCAAAGCGACGGTTTGGTCGCTCTGGTTCGGGCCGTCGAGCGCTTCGACCCCTGGCGCGGGATTCGTTTCAGTACCTACGCCTGCAACCTGATCGTGCGCGACCTGATCAACGTGTCCAAGCGGGCGGCCCGCTATCGCTCACTGTTTCCTTATCAGCACGATGAAACGTTCGAGCGGACCACGCCCCCGCCCGACCTCAACACCGACCTATACGTGGAGCGGCTGCGTCGCGTACTGGACAGGAACCTGGCCGGCCTGACCGAGCTGGAGTTCGACATCATCGAGCAGCGGTTCCCTTCCGACCGCCCGAAGCGGCGTACGCTCCAGCAGATCGGCGAGGACATCGGCGTCAGCAAGGAGCGCGTCCGCCAAATCCAGATGAAGGCCCTCGACAAGCTTCGAGAGGTGCTCGACGCCGACCCGGTGCTCGATCGTACCGGAACGTAGGCACAACCCATCGGTGCTTCAATTTCCAAGCCTCGGATCGTCCGCGCTTGCCCATAGCCTCGCCAGACGGATGCACGGAGCGCTACAGATTTTCCCTTCGGCTTGGGGCCGGGTATCATCGATACGGTGACTATGGTGGTCCCGTCGATCACCGAGGACGCGGTGTTCGGCCGGTGCGTGGAGCGCCTGCGATCGGGCGGGGGGGTGCTCGGAGTTTCCGGTCTGTGGGGGTCGTGCGCGCCGATGGTGGCAGCCGCCCTGCATCGCGTCACCGGCAGGGCGCTGCTGTACGTCACTGCCCACCTCGACGAAGCCGACGAAATCCTCGACGACTTGGAGACGTTTTCCGGCGAGCGGGCCGCGCATCTACCGGCCTGGGAGACGCTGCCGGGCGAGGGGTCGGCCAGCGGGGAGATTCACGGTGAGCGACTGCGACTGTGCGCCACGATGCGCGAGACGGGCGTGCCCATGCTGGTCGCGCCGGTGCAGGCCCTCATGCAGCCGGTGCCCAATCCGGCCGTGCTGAATGCCAACACGATCAACTTCTGCGGTGGCGAACGGCGCGACCCGGACGAGATCGTTGATTGGCTCATCGAGCGCGAGTTCGAGCGGTTGGAACGCGTTGAGACCCCCGGCGACTTCGCCCGCCGCGGGGACATCATCGACATCTACGCCCCCGGCCGCGAAGACCCCGTCCGACTCGAGTTCTTCGACGACCGCCTCGATGCCCTCCGCGAGTTCGACGTCAGCACGCAGCGCTCGATCCGCACACTTGATAGGCTGTCGTTGGCAGCCACGCCATGGCACCAGCGGCTCGACTCGGCCGACGCGACGACCCTCTTGTCCTACCTGCCCGACAACACGCTGATCGTCGTTGATCGGCCGGACGACGTGCAGGAGGTCGGCCGGACGTTCTGGACCCGGCTTAACCGCTCGGATCAGTTGGTGGAGCCTGACGCGTTGCTCCGCGGCTTCACCGCGTTCACGCAGATTCACCTGACGCGCCTGGGGGCGGCCGTCGGCTCGCCGCACGACGTGTTCCATTTTCCGGTGCAGTCGCTGGCCCGCTTCGAAGGCCGAACCGACGACGCCGTACGCGAACTCATTGCCGCCTCCGACGACCACCGTACCATCGTCTATTGCCACAACGACGGCGAGCGCTCCCGCCTGCGCGAATTGATCGTCGAGCACACCGGGGTGATGCCGCCGTCGATCGAACTGCTCATCGGCGACGTGCATCGCGGCTTCGAATGGACGCCGGCCAGGACCATTGTCGTCGGGCATCACGAGATCTTCCATCGCCTGCCGGCACGGCGCCTGCGTCGCAGCCATGCCTCGCGCCCCATCGACTCAGCCCTCGACCTGTCGCCCGGCGACCTGGTCGTTCACGTGATCCACGGCATCGCCCGGTTCCGCGGCATGAAGACCATGAAGAAGGGCGACAGCAACAAGAGCGTCGAGTTCATGACGCTCGAATTCGCCGACAAGGCCGCCCTGCACGTGCCCGCCACGCAGATCGACCTGGTGCAGAAGTACATCGGGGCCGCCGGGGTCAGGCCCGCCCTGTCCAAGCTCGGGGGCACGCGCTGGACCAAGACTAAGGATCGCGTCGAGGACGCCGTATCCGAGCTGGCCGATTCCCTGCTGCGCGTACAGGCCGCCCGCCGACAGCACGAGGGCATCGCGTACCCGGCGGACACCAACTGGCAGCGCGAGTTCGATGAGTCCTTCATGTACGAGGACACCGAGGACCAGGTGATCGTGTCGCGCGACGTCAAGGACGACATGAGCCGGCCTCGACCCATGGACCGCCTCATCTGCGGCGACGTGGGCTACGGCAAGACGGAGCTGGCCATCCGGGCGGCGTTCAAGGTGGTCGAATACGGCAAGCAGGTGGCGGTCCTGGTGCCCACGACGGTGTTGGCTGAGCAGCACAATCGAACGTTCGGCGAGCGCTTGGCGGAGTATCCGTTCATCGTGGGATGTTTGTCGCGGTTTCGTTCGACCAAGGAGCAGAAGAAGCTGATCGACTCGGCCAAAAAGGGGCAGATCGACATCCTGATCGGTACGCACCGCCTGCTGAGCAAGGACGTGGGTTTTGCCGACCTGGGGCTGGTGATCGTTGACGAGGAGCAGCGCTTCGGCGTCGAGCACAAGGAACGACTCAAGCAGATGCGCTCCACGGTGGACGTGCTGACGCTTTCGGCCACGCCCATTCCGCGGACGCTTCACATGGCTTTGGTCGGTTTGCGGGATATCTCGTCGTTGCAGACGCCGCCGATGGATCGCCGTTCGATCGCGTCGCGGGTGGCCAACTTCAACGGCGACATGATCCGTTCAGCCGTTCTGCGCGAATTGAACCGCGGAGGGCAGGTGTATTTCGTGCACAACATCGTGCGTTCGATCCGCACAATGGCCGACCGGGTCCGGGCGATGGTGCCCGAGGCCAAGGTCATCGTCGGTCACGGGCAGATGAAAGAGGGCGAGCTCGAGCGGGTCATGGTCGACTTCCTGCACCGCCGGGCCGACGTGCTCGTGGCCACTACCATCATCGAGAGCGGCCTGGACATCCCCAACGTCAACACGATATTCATCAACAACGCCGACCGGTTCGGGCTGGCGGACCTGCATCAGCTTCGCGGTCGCGTGGGGCGGTCGGCCAACCGCGGCTATTGCTACTTCATGCTGCCCGCCGATCGGCCGGTGACGCCCAAGGCGGCCAAGCGGCTCAAGGCCATCGAGGAGTTCAGCGATCTGGGGGCGGGTTTCCGCATCGCCATGCGCGACCTGGAAATCCGCGGGGCGGGAAACCTGCTGGGGGCGGAACAGAGCGGTCACATTGCCGCGGTTGGATATGAACTGTACTGCCAGTTGCTGGAGCGGGCGGTGCGACAGTCGCAGGGCAAGCCGGACCTGCGCATCGCGCCCGTACATTTGGAACTGGACATACCGGCCCACATTCCCAAGTCGTACATTCCGGCCGAGCGGACGCGCATCGAGATTTACCGCCGCATCGTCGCCAGCCGCACGCCCGGGGATGTTGAGCAGCTTGAGCGCGACCTGAAGGACGCCTTCGGCAAATATCCGCCGGCCGTCGGGCGCATGTTGGAGCTGGCGGAAATCCGCGTGCTGGCCGCCCAATGGCGTATCAAGTCGATCACGCTGGACGGCCCGGACATCGTTTTTTCGATCGAAGATCTCAAGCGCGTGCAGGACCTGTTTGCCGATTCGCCCGGCACGGTGCGCATGCCCGACCCCAAGACCCTGCACTGGCGACTCCCGCCGCGCTACCTGGAACCGCTCACGCTGCTGGCCACGCTGCGGCGCATCCTCGCCCATCGTCCCAAAGTGGAGGCGGCCACCGTGGCCTGACACCCGACCTGCCCGCGCCCGATGCGGCAGACTCAACTGATCTTTTAGCGGGGTGTTATGACGTTGGCCCGGTGTCGAACTGAGCGTCCGGGCGCGTGCGGCCGTTCTCGAAATCGAGCGAAACGACCATCAGGAGGTCGACGATACGATAAATCTCGTCCGGCGTGCCCAAAACAAAGGTCCGCGACGCTCCGGGGATTATGGTCAGGAACTCCGGATGTTGGACCGGCAGTGACCGCCCATCCGCCAAGCAGATTCGGAATGGCTTGAACGGCTTGGCTCGATGCGCCTCCCGCAATTGTTCCATGGTCATAGCAGGTTATCCACGGCTGAAATCCTCTTCGCTTATTCTAGCTTCATCGAAAGGACGCTCGCAAGATCAAGGCCACCCACTCGGCGGCGTTGTTTAGGGTGCGAAAGCCGAGCCTTCCCACGGAAATCACCGTACACCGGTGTCGAAGTTCCCTTCCGAGCACTAAAATGAGCGAGAGTGAATGATGGATACACTTAAAATGAATCTGTCGAACAGCAAGCGGAAAGGAACAACACCATGGCATCGAACGTAATCGAAAACGGGTTGGCGGCGCTCAAGTTCGCGCGGGACGCGACCCTCGGATTCCTGGAAGACATCCCAGCCGACAAGGTCCTCCATCAGTTGACCCCCGGCGGCAACCACGCGTTGTGGATCACCGCACACATCGCCCTGACCGACGACGACCTGTTGTCCGGAGTCGGCGGCCGCGACCGCAAATGTCCGGAAAACTGGACCAGGCTCTTCGGCATGGGGTCCAAGCCCGTCGGCGACGCCGGGGCCTACCCCGCCTATGATGAGATCAAACAATCCCTGCACGAGCGACGCGAGGAATTGACGGCCTGGTTCAAGTCGATGAACGAAAGTCAGTCGGCCGCCCCGCTGCCCAAGGACTTCGAGTTTTTCGCCCCCAATCACGCGGCGTTGGCATCGTCGCTGGCCTGGCACGAAGGGATGCACGCCGGGCAGTTGACCATGATCCGCCGCGACCTGGGGATCGGGCCCAAATACACTTAGCGATCCCTGCGAGGGCCCTGCGCCCCGCCCAGGCCGGAGTTAGGGTCTTACAGTTGTCATCCGCTCCGACGCGTGAAGACAGAACATGTAATGTTGCTACAGTTTCCAAAAGTCGAGCTTGATGCACCCCTGGTTATTGCCGCGGGTGGTCCAGGCACTTCCACAAGCTGCGCTTACGCGACGCCCGGGAGTGCACGGCCACTGCTCCAGAACATCCGTTGGGAAAACTCCTTGTCAACGCGTCACGGCCCCGGTCTCCGGACAAGGATGCATGACGGAATCGCCGGGCGGTTGAACGCAGGGGAAAAGCCCCGGCGGGGTCCGGGGGGTAGCCACGGGTGAAGCGCTGTCCGCCGGAAGTCGAACGAAGCGAAACCCGTGGAGTCAGAGCATCCCCGTTCACCTCCTGCCCCGGGCAGAGGTGTCGCCAGGATACGCGCGTTTATCCCTTGATGACGCCGATGGGTCGGAGGCGGGCAACACGTTTGCTGATCCCCGCGGCATCGACGACGTGGACCACGTCGTTAACGTCTTTGTAGGCGGCAGGCTGCTCTTCGTCGAGGCCGCGACGGCCCCTGGCGCGAGCGACGATCCCCTTGTCGAGCAGTTCCTGGCGGATGGACCTGCCCGCCGCGTCGCGTATCGAAGCCGTGCGTGACATGACCCGCCCGGCGCCGTGGCAACTGCTGCCGAAGGTGTCGGTCATGGAGCCTGGCTGGCCGACCAGCACGTAGCTGGCCCGCCCCATGTCGCCGGGGATGAGCACGGGCTGGCCGACGGAGCGGTACCTGGCCGGGACTTCCGGGTGGCCTGGCGGGAACGCGCGGGTGGCACCCTTTCGATGGACGCAGAGCGTACAGGCCTTTCCGAGGACGTCGTAGGGTTCCATCTTGGCGATGTTGTGGGCCACGTCGTAAACCAGGGCCATTCCGAGTTGGGGTGGTCGCAGCCCGAACACGCTTTCGAATGATTTTCGGGCCAGGTGCGTCAGGATTTGCCGGTTGCACCAGGCGTAGTTGGCGGCCGCCCGCATGGCGCCGAGGTAGCGTCGTCCCTCGTCGGAATCGACCGGGGCGCAGACGAGCTGTCGATCGGGAAGGTCGATGCCGAACTTTCGCGGCGTGTCGCGCAATTCCTTCAGATAATCGTCGCACACCTGGTATCCCAGGCCGCGCGACCCGGAATGGATCATCACGCAGACCTGTTGTTCCCGGAGTCCCAAGGCCGCCGCGGCGGGCCCATCAAAGACATGGTCGACGACCTGAACTTCGAGAAAGTGGTTGCCTGAGCCGAGGGTGCCGCATTGCTCGGCCCCGCGTTGGAGGGCCCGATCGGAGATCAAATCGGGATCGGCGTCAGGCAGGCAGCCGTGGGCTTCGGTGGCCTCAACGTCGGCTGCGAGCCCGAATCCGCGTTCGACGACGTAGCGCGACCCGGACTTCATGAGCTGCCGCAGTTCGTGTGCGTCGAACTTAACGTCCCCTCTTTGTCCGACGCCCGCGGGCACGCTGATGAACAGTGAATTGACCAAGTCGGTCAGTCGCGGTTGGACGTCCGCTTCGCAAAGGTCACTGCGCAGCAATCGGACGCCGCAGTTGATGTCGTACCCCACGCCGCCCGGACTGATCACGCCGCCCTCGTCGGGGTTCGTAGCCGCCACGCCCCCGATGCAGAACCCGTAGCCGAAGTGAATGTCGGGCATGGCCAGGCTGTGACTGACGATGCCTGGCAGGCAGGCGACGTTGGCCACCTGTTCGAGTGAATAATCGTTTCGGATGAGCTTGACGAGGCGGTCGTCGGCATACACCACGCCGTCGACGCGCATGCCCTGCTTGTGCGACTTGGGGATACGCCAGCGGCATGCGTCGATACGTTCGAGTTTGCCTTCGAATTTCTTGTCCATGATTGATGTAGCTCGGGCACCTGGACCCGTTGCGGTGGCCCACGTCAGATGTCCAGAATAATGGTGACCTCGTAACGCCCCGGCGTACGAACGATGTTCAGGTCGTGATAGGTGACGGCCTTCACCTCACGGTCCAGAATCGACGTCGTCGCGTCCACGACCGACACAGCCGCGGTTGCCATCAGCAGCGTATCGTCGAGTCGGTCAAAAGTGAAATCGCCGAGTCGCTGCCCACGGGTCTCGAACCGAAACAACAGCTCGTCAAGAAAGTCGTGCAACAGAGACTCAGTGTCGTGGGCGTGAATATCAAGCCGTTCCCGTGCGCATGGCGAATGGGCATGAATTTCGCCGATGGCGGCGTACAATCCGTCAGCCGCGGCGCGAAACAGGGCTTCGAGCCTGTCGCCCCACACAAACAGCGCGATGTCGGCGGTGTGGTCGCGAAGCTCGAATCCAAAGGCGTCTGATGGCATTAGCCGGTACATTGTATCGGTCGGTGGTTCGATCGCCACGGGGGAGGAAAATCGTGAATTCGACGTTGGAACGAGTCGGGCACGGGCGTATAATTGCGGACCATGACCGTCGAACGATTACGCGAAATTCACAAGGCAAGGCCGTTTCGCCCTTTTCGCGTTTACCTGGCGGACGGGGGAACGGTCGGCGTGTCGCATCCCGAGTCGCTCGCGTTCAGCTCCACGGGACGGACGGTCGTGGTTGTCTCGCCCAATGACGAGACTCAATTCTTCGACGCGCTACTCGTTTCGCGAATCGAACTCGTGGACGGACCGAGCCGAAGATCGGCCGACAGTTGACTCAATCGTCTGAGGCCGATGCTCGTTAGTTCGTCGCGTCTTGATAGGCCTGTGCGGCCCCGGATGCCCGATCACGTCTCGCCTGACCGGTCGTTCACCCGGCGGATGTCTGCCCCGACCGCCGCCAAGCGCTCCTCGATCCGCTCATACCCTCGATCGATATGGTAGGCCCTGCTCACGCGCGTCGTGCCCTTGGCGATCAATCCGGCGAGGATCAATGCCGCCGACGCCCGCAAATCGGAGGCCATCACCGGGGCGCCGATCAGCTTTCGTACGCCCTGAATCATGACCGTAGCCCCCTCCCGACGGATGCGGGCCCCCATACGATTCAGCTCGGCCACGTGCAGAAATCGGTCGGGAAACACCTTGTCGGTTACGACGCTGTTGCCGTCGGCCAAACACAGCAGGGCCGTCGTCTGGGCCTGTAGGTCGGTGGGAAACCCGGGAAACGGTTGCGTGGTGATCTCGACCGGTTCGAGCCGCCTCGCCGACGACACGGACATGCCCTTTTCGCCGCGTTCGACGAACACGCCGATCCGCCGCAAGCGGTCGGCCACGGCGATGAGGTGCTCGATGCGGGCGCCGTTGAGCTGCAATTCGCCGTTGGTGATGGCCGCCGCGATCATGAACGTGCCGGCTTCGATGCGATCGGGAATGATCGTGTGTTCGGCCCCCTTGAGGGAGGCCACGCCCTCGATCGTGATGCGCGGCGTGCCCTGGCCCGTGACGCGGGCGCCGCAGGCGTTCAGGAAGTCGGCCAGATCGGTGATCTCCGGCTCGCAGGCGGCGGACTCGATGACCGTGCGCCCCTCGGCCAGTGTGGCGGCCATCATGACGTTGGCGGTGGCCGTCACCGACGAGCCGAACGAGCCGCCCAGGAAAATCTCCGTGCCGCGGAGCCTTTTGGACTTGATCATCATGTCGCCATTGACCAGGTCGGATTCGGCCCCGAGGCACTCGAGCCCCTGCACGTGGAGATTCACCGGGCGAAACCCGATGGCACACCCGCCGGGCATGGCCACCTGAGCCCGCTTCCGCTTGGCCAGCAGTGGTCCCATCACGCAGATGCTGGCCCGCATCTTGCTTACCTGTTCGTATTCGGCGTGACAGTTGAGCTCGTCCTCAACGCGGAGTCGAAGGGACCCATCTTCCGTACGCTCGTGCTTCACACCCAACCGAGCTAAAAGGGCGAGCATGGAGTCGACGTCGGCCAAGTTGGGCACGTTGCGTAAGACGGTGTCACCCTCGCAGAGGATGGTGGCCGCCAGTATGGGCAGGGCGGCGTTCTTCGCGCCACTGATGTTCACCGTGCCTTTGAGCCGATTACCGC
>Ga0326597_10011800_pt1 | contig 11553 bp, 5 predicted proteins | sample RVTome_12_FD_203789 | JGI IMG/M metagenome (GOLD analysis project Ga0326597, IMG submission 203789) | Soil microbial communities from uranium-contaminated site in the Upper Colorado River Basin, Wyoming, United States - RVT100D185 | ecosystem: Environmental > Terrestrial > Soil > Contaminated >...
CGAGGCAGTCGACCTCGTGGTGTTCGCCACCATGACCCCCGACCACTTCTTTCCCGGCTGCGGCAGCCTCCTCCAGACCAAACTCGGCCTCCGGTCCGTTCCCTGCTTCGACATCCGTCAGCAATGCAGCGGCTTCCTCTACGGCCTCGAGCTTGCGGACGCTCACATCCGCGCCGGCCTCGCCCAGACCGTGCTCCTCGTGGGCGCCGAGGTGCACACCGGCTTCATGCCCTGGTCGAGCGCCCAGTTCGAGTACATGTACGGGAGGAGCGACGTTCCTCCCACCCCCGAGGAATACGCCTGGAACACGAAGTTCCGACACTTGACCGTGCTCTTCGGCGACGCCGCGGCCGCGGTCGTGATCAAGGCAATCGAGGGTGAGCGGGGCGTCATCGACCACGACCTCCACGCCGACGGCGCCGACTACGAGAAGCTCTACGTGCCGGGCACCGGCTTCAAGCACCGGCCCTACACCGACCCTGGCCAGTTCGCGCGCGGCGAGCACATCCCGGTCATGGACGGACGCTACGTCTTCAAGATGGCCACCACCCGCATGGTGGAGACGGCGCAGGAGGTCCTGAAGCGCAACCGCGTGGGCACGGCCGACCTCAAGATGGTGCTCATGCACCAGGCCAACAAGCGGATCAACGAGTATTGCCAGAAGATCCTGGGCCTGCCCGACGAGAAGGTGTGGCACAACATCGAGCGCTACGGGAACACGACCGCCGCCACCATTCCCCTGCTCTGGGACGAGTGCGTGCGCGGGGGGCGCATCGTGGCCGGCGACCTCGTGCTCCTGGTGACCTTCGGCGCGGGCATGACCTGGGGCGCGAGCCTGGTCCGGGCCTGAGGCTGAAGGTGACCCGTCATTCCCCCCGCCTGCCCATCACCCTGGGTCTGAGTGCGGCCCTGCTCGTCTCCCTGCGCACCTCGGCCCAGGAAGCGCGAGACGACCTCCTCCTGCGCGACTTCCGGCCGCGCTCCATGCTGAAGGTCCCCGCGCACGCGGTCGAGCGCGCCGCCTTCCCCGCGATCGACGTGCACAACCACGTCAACGACGCCCGCGACGGGGCGAGCCTCCCCCTCCCCGAGTTGCTCGCCCGCATGGACCGGCTGAACCTGGCCCGGCTCGTCATCCTGACGGGGGCCTGGGGCGACCGCCTGCAGAAGGTCCTCGACGAGACCGTGAAGCCCCACCCCGACCGCTTCACCGTCTTCACCCAGCTCGATTGGAGCCGGGTCGACGAGCCGGGCTTCGGCCAGGCGATGGCGGGCCAGGTGCGCGACGCGGTGGCCCGCGGTGCCCGAGGCCTGAAGTTCCTGAAGGAGCTCGGCCTCGGAGTGCGCGAGAAGGGTGGGAACCTGCTGGCGGTGGACGACCCTCGCCTCGACCCCGTGTGGGCCGAGTGCGGCAGGCTCGGAATCCCGGTGGCGATCCACACCTCGGACCCCGACGCCTTCTTCGAGCCAAGGGACGCCCGGAACGAGCGCTGGGACGAGCTGGGCCGCCACCCGGACTGGAGCTTCCACGGCCCCGCCTTCCCGCCCAAGCGGGAGCTCCTCGACGCGCGCAACCGTGTCTTCGCCAGGCACCCCGCCACGACTTTCATCGCGCTCCACGTGGCGAACCACCCGGAAGACCTGGACGACGCCTCCGCGGTGCTCGACCGCTTCTCGAACGTGGTCGTGGAGACGGGCGCGCGCCAGGCCGAGCTGGGACGCCAGCCGCGGCGGGCGCGGGAGTTCTTCCTTCGTTACCAGGACCGCGTCCTCTTCGGCACGGATGCGCGGCCGGAAGAAGCGATGTACCGCAACTGGTTCCGGTGGCTCGAGACGGCGGACGAGCATTTCGAGTACTGGAACCACCCGCAACAGGGCCGGTGGCATATCTACGGACTAGACCTGCCCCGCGAGGTGTTGGAGAAGGTCTACCGCCGCAACGCCGAGCGCGTGCTCGGCCTCCCCGCGGGACGCCCGTGAGAGGTCACTCGGGGTAAGCTCCGGGCCCATGCGAGCTGCCACGACGTGCCTTTCGACGTTTCTGGCCCTGGCCGCGGTCACGGCCCGCGCCCAGGCGACCCTGACCGTGGGCACGGCCAAAGCCCTACCCGGAACCGCCACCTCGGGGATCATCGACGTCCCCGCCGGTCCCGATGCGGGGGCCGAGATCCCGGTGACCGTCGTCAACGGGAGCAAGCCGGGGCCGATCCTCGCCCTCGTGGCCGGGACGCATGGCTACGAATACACCTCCGTCCTCGCGCTGCCCCGCGTGCTCGCCCGCCTCGACCCCAAGCGCATGGCGGGAGCGGTCATCCTCGTCCACATGGCGAACCCGCCCGCGTTCTACGAGCGGCGCATCTACCGCAACGTGGACGGCAAGAACCTGAACCGGATGTACCCGGGGCTGGCCAACGGAACCCAGTCCGAGCGCATCGCCTTCGCGATCACCCGCGAGGTGATCGACCAGGCCACCCATCTCGTCGACATGCACTGTGGCGACGGCAACGAGTCGCTCCGGCCGTACTCGTACTGGCAGGTCACGGGCGACGCGAAGATGGACGCGGCGGGGAAGGAGCTGGCCCTGGCCTACGGCCTCGACCACATCGTCATCGACCGCGAGCGACCGAAGGACCCCGCGAAGAGCCTCTACACCGCCAACACCGCGGTGCTCCGCGGCAAGCCCGCGATCACCGTGGAGTCGGGGGGCATGGGGCTCGTGGACGAGGCCTCGGTGGCGGCCCAGGAGGCGGGGGCCCTTTCCGTGGTCGCCCACCTCGGCATCCAGGACCTGCCCTCCGTGCGTGTCGCCAAGCCCCTGTTCGTCGACCACTCCGAGGTGCTCACCGCTCCCGCCACCGGGGTGTGGCGCTGGAGCGTGGAGAGGATGCAGTCGGTGGCCGAGGGCACGCTCATCGGCCGGGTCCACGATGCCTTCGGCAAGGTCCTGGCCGAGGTTCGAGCACCCTTCGCCGGGGAGGTGCTCTACGTGGTCGCCACGCCTCCCGTCACGAAGGGCGAGCCCGTGGGCTTCATCGGCCGCGTGATGGAGGGCGAGCCGAAGCCTTGAGGGGCACTCCGCACAGGAACAGCACTTCCGATTTGTAGACCTTGCCGATCCCCGCGACCGCGGTCTGGTCGAGAAGAGCACTGCCGATCGGCTCGTCGCACCGGGCCGCCGGAGAAGCGCACGAGCAGGTGCTTGCCCCGTGGGTCGACCGACGCCACCGACTGGCCGAGGATGCGGAGCCGGCGCGCTGCCGCCGCCACCGTGGGCAGGGGCGACGCGAAGCCGGTGAGGGTCTTGCCCGCGAGCGCCGCCTGGAGCGTGGGCGCGGTTCTCAGAGATCGTGTCTCCCTCGGGCACGTCCCTCAGGTCTCCGTTTCCGACTCGGGCTCGTCGATCTGGGCCGGCTCGGGTGAGGGTCCCGCATAGCGAAACCCTGGCCCGGACCGAACGAACCCGGCCTCCAACAAGAAGGGCGCGAGCGGGCTCTGCGCGAGGGGCTGGGTGTCGGCGGTGGCCCAGCCGAGGCTGCCCTGGTGGGTGCGCGCGGCCCAGGCGGCCAGTGCTCTCGCCAGTCCCCGCAGCACCCGCGTGCGCTGCGGCTCCTCGCCGGGCACCAAGGTGCGCAGCTCCTTCTCCCCACGCCCGAGGTACGCGGCCAAAGCACCGTCGACGAGGACGACGTGGGTCCCCGCGGCGCGCATGGGGCGCGCTCCCTCCGCCGCGGGCCAGGGCAGGGCGGCACCGTACGGGTTCGCGGGGTCGGTCGAGGCGAGGACGACGCCGGCCGCCGTCTCGTCGTCTTCCCCTGTGCCCGGCTCGCGAAGGGCGCGCAGGCGCTCGAGGGCGCCCGGGTGGGCGAACTGCGAGCCCCCGAGGCCGCGGACGAAGTAGCCCCGCCGGATGCGCCCCGACTCCTCGAGGGTGCGGAGCACGGGGTAGAGCGTGCCGAAGCCCCCGGCCACTCCCTCGGCGGCGATCGCGTCGCGGGTGAGGACGCCGTGGCGCGCGAGGAGCTGCTCCGCCCGCGCGAGGAGCCGCTCGGTGGGCGTGGGCGGCTTTGTCCCGCGCGGGGCCTGGAGCAGGCTCCACCGGCCCGCGGCGGCGGGCGGCGCATGACGCCGGGAGCGGAAAGCCTGGAGGCGGCGCGGGCTGCGGTCGCGCCGGGAGGTGCTTCGGTGCAGGAAGGCCCGGAGGGCGGCCGGCGTGTCGTTCGTGACCTCTCCCGCCCACACGAGGTCCCAGAGCGCAGCGAGCACCTCTTGCTCCAGGCCGCCCCCCGACGCGGCATGAAGCTCGGCGAAGAAGGTCGCGCCGTGCTTCTCGAGGTGGTCGCGCAGACGGTCGTGAAGCTCACCCGTCGGACGGTCGGCCGAGGCCTCGTGCAGAAGCGGGAGATCGTCGGCCAGGTACGGGGCGAGACGGCCGTCGCGGTCGCCGAGCGGCGACAGGCCCACAAAGACCACCTCGCCCGCCGCACAGAGCGCGTCGAGATCGCCCGGCCGATACCCCGGCAGTCGCGCGGGCAGGACGTCGCGTTCGAGGGCGGACGCGGTGAGAGGCGCGCCCTGGAGCTGCTCGAGGACGTCGAGGAGCGCGTCCGGGCCTCCTTGCCGCGGGGCGGACGCGAGCCCGGGCTCCGTGGCGACGCCCTGCCAGTCGAGGAGGGTACGGGCCAGGGCCTCGGGCTCCGCGGGCGCCACCTGTCGGCGCAGCTTGGCGAGCGAGCGCTGGCGCAGGGAGGCCAGGACGTCGGGGCTCACCCATTCGCGCCCCGTGCCCCCGGGCCGGAACTCACCTTCGACCACGCGGCCTTCGGCGAGGAGCTCGCGCAACGTGGTCTCGACGGGCGCCGTGCCGCACCCCAACCGGCGGGCCACGTCCGCCGACGGGAACGGCCCGTGGGTGCGCGCGTAGCGGGCCACGAGGTCGCGCAGGGCGTGCGGCCCGGGCTCGAGGAAGGCCAGCGGCAGCCCCCGTGGCGGTTGGACGCCGAGGCCATCGCGCAGGCGGGCCGCATCCTCGGCGGCCGCGAAGCGCTCCTCCCCCGCGAGGCTCACCCGGATGACGCGGCGCTCGGCGACGAGGGCGTCGAGCCACTCGCGGGCCTGGGCGAGAGGGTCGCCGCCGGGCTCGGACGCCTGTACGCGAGCCGCGATCTCGTCGAGGGTCAAGTCGCCCATCCGCAGCAGCAGGTCGTGCAGGCGGTCGGGGCTCTTGAGCCTCTGGTTCGGGGAAAGGCCCAGGAGCGACTCCTCGAGCTCCGCGAGGGCCCCCGCGTCGAGCAGCTCGCGCAGCTCCGCTTCCCCCATCAGCTCGCGCAGCTGGCCCTGGTCGACGGAGAGGGCCTGGGCCCGGCGCTCCGCGAGGGGCGCGTCGCCGTCGTAGAGATAGTTGGCGACGTATCCGAAGAGGAGCGACGACGAGAAGGGCGAGGGGGAGTCCGTGTTCACGGTCACGAGACGGACCTCGCGCCGGCGCACCTTGCGCGCCAGCTCCACGAGGGCGGGCAGGTCGAAGACGTCCTTCAGGCACTCGCGATACGCCTCGAGGACGATCGGGAAGGAGGGATACTGCGCGGCCACGGCCAGGAGGTCGCCCGCGCGCTTGCGCTGCATCCACAGCGGCGTGCGCTGTCCGGGCTTGCGACGGGGCAGGAGCAGCGCCCGGCCCGCCGCCTCCCGGAAGTGCGCGGCGAACAGGGCGGAGCCCCCCAGCTCCCCCACCACGAGGTCCTCGATGTCCTCGGGCTCGGGCAGAAGATCGCTCGCGTCGGGGGGCCGGTCGCGGTCGGGCAGGCGCAGGACGAGGCCGTCGTCGCTCCAGATGGTTTCGACCTCCGCCTCTCCCGTGCGCTTCATGCGGGCCTCGAGGGCCAGGGCCCAGGGGGCGTGCACTCGTCCGCCCCAGGGCGAGAGCAGGCAGAGCCTCCAGTCGCCCATCTCGTCGCGGTTGCGCTCGAGGACGATCGTGCGGTCGTCGGGCACCGCTCCCGTCGCCTCCTTCTGCTCGTGGAGATACGCGAGAAGGTTCTCCGCGGCCTGCGGATCGAGAGCATGCTGCTCCACCAGCCGCGCGCGTGCCTTCGCGGCCGGCTGCGCGAGGAGCTGACGGACGAGCTCGCCGATGCGCCGGCCCAGCTCGACCGGGCGAGCCCCGCGGTCGGCCTTCCAGAAGGGCATGCGACCCGGCTCGCCGGGCGCGGGCTCCACCAGCACACGGTCGCGGGTGATCTCGACGATCCGCCAGCTCGAGGCCCCCAGCACGAAGCGGTCGCCGGTGCGGCTCTCGAAGACCATCTCCTCGTCGAGCTCGCCGACGCGACGGCCGCCCCCCGGGCGAGACCCGGGCGTCCCGGCGGCGCCCTCGGCCAGGAACACTCCGTAGAGGCCGCGGTCGGGAATGGTGCCGGCGTTGGTCACGGCCAGGCGCAGGGCCCCCTCGCGGGCGCGCACGGTGCCGCGGAGCCGGTCCCAGGTGAGGCGGGGCCGCAGCTCGCGGAACTCGTCGGAGGGGTAGCGGCCCGAGAGCATGTCGAGGACACCCTCGAACTGCGCACGCGGAAGGCCGGTGAAGGGCGCGGCCCGTCGCACGAGGGCGAACACCTCGTCCACCTTCTGGGTACCGGTGACGCAGAGGGCCACGAGCTGCTGGGCCAGGACGTCCAGGGGATTCGTGGGAACGCGGGTCTCCTCGACCGCGCCCTCCGTCATGGCCCGGGTGATGGCGGCGGTCGAGAGCAGGTCACCGCGGTACTTCGGGAAGATGATGCCGCGGGAGACCGCCTCCGCGGTGTGGCTGGCCCGGCCGATGCGCTGCATGCCGGAGGCCACCGAGGGCGGGGTCTCGATCTGCACCACGAGGTCCACCGCCCCCATGTCGATGCCCAGCTCCAGTGACGAGGTCGCGACCAGGGCGGGAAGCCGTCCCGCCTTGAGGGCGTCCTCGATGAGCAGCCGTTCTTCCCGGGCGATGGAGCCGTGGTGGGCGCGCGCCACGTCTTCTCCCGCCAGCTCGTTGAGGGCGGCGGCCAGGCGCTCGGCCAGACGGCGGCTGTTCACGAAGAGGATGGTGGAGCGGTGGGCGCGCACCAGCTCGAGCAGGCGAGGGTGGATGGCCGGCCAGATCGATCGCCGCTGCACGAGACTGGCCGGGCCTTCCACGATCTCGCCCGGCTCCGCGGGCAGGGTCTCGCCCATCTTCGACAGGTCCTCGACCGGAATCTCGACCCGCAGGTCGAAGGCCTTGCGGGCTCCCGCGTCCACGATGGTCACGGGCCGCGGCTTCATCGTCCGGGTGCCCTCGGCCCCGCCCAGGAAGCGCGCGACCTCGTCGAGGGGACGGGCGGTGGCGGAGAGACCGATGCGCTGCGGCGGCCGCTTGGTCAGCTCCGCCAGCCGCTCCAGGGAGAGGGCCAGGTGGGCCCCGCGCTTGGTGCCCACGAGAACGTGTATCTCGTCCAGGATGACGGTGTCCACGGAGGCGAGGCCGGCGCGGGCCTGCGAGGTGAGGAGCAGGAAGAGCGACTCCGGGGTCGTGATCAGGATCTCGGGGGGGTGGCGCAGCATCCGCGCGCGCTCGTCGGCCGGAGTGTCCCCGGTCCTTATGCCGACGGTGAGGAGGCGGTGCGCCTCGCCCCGGCGGGCCGCGGTGCGGGCGATACCCGCCAGGGGAGCGCGGAGGTTGCGCTCGACGTCCACCGCCAAGGCCCGGAGAGGTGAGACGTAGAGCACCCGTGTCGTGACCCGCGAGGGCGGCGGCTCGAACATCAGCCGAGCGAGTGCGGATAGGAATGCGGCCAGGGTCTTGCCCGAGCCGGTGGGGGCGAAGACCAGGGTGGACTCGCCCCGGACGATGGGGGGCCAGCCCAGGGCCTGGGCGCGTGTGGGCCGACCGAAGGTCTCGAGGAACCACTCCTCGACCGGGGGCGGAAAGGCGGCGGGGAGCGCAGGGGCCATGAGCCCCCCGAGATTACCCCGCGGGCCTGCGCGCCCGGGTCCCTTGACTACTTCGCGACCGAGAAGCGGAAGACCGTCGTCGTGCGGTAGGTCTGGCCCGGCCGCAGGACAGTCGAGGGAAACGACGGCTGGTTCGGCGAATCGGGGAAGTGTTGCGTCTCCAGGCAGAAGCCGGAGCGGCGCTTGTAGACCGTCCCCTTCTTGCCGGTGACGGAGCCGTCGAGGAAGTTGCCCGTGTAGAACTGGACCCCGGGCTCGGTCGTCAGCACCTCGAGGACGCGGCCGGTCACGGGCTCGCTCACGCGGGCCACCAGGCGCAGCCCGCCCGCCTTGCCGTTCAGGACTACGAAGTTGTGGTCGTAGCCGCCCGCGAGCTCGAGCTGATCGCCGGGAGCGTCGATGCGCGCGCCGATGGCGGTCGGGGTGCGGAAGTCGAAGGGGGTGCCCGCGACCTTCCGAAGCTCACCGGTGGGGATGAGGCCGGTGCGGACGACCGTGAAGCGGTCGGCGTCGAGGAAGAGCACGTGGGAGAGGATGTCGCCCCCGCCCGGACCCGCGAGGTTGAAGTAGGAATGGTTCGTGAGGTTCACGACCGTGGGCTTGTCGGTCGTCGCCTCGTAGTCGATCCGGAGCCCGTCGTCCTCGGTCAGCGAGTAGGTCACCTTGGTGTCGAGCTTTCCCGGGAACCCTTCTTCACCATCCGCGCTCACGTAGCGCAGCTCGAGCGCGGGGGCGTCCCTGGTGCCGGCCTCGCGCGCGGCCCAGAGGACCTTGTCGAACCCCTTGAGGCCGCCGTGCAGCGTGTTCTCCCCATTGTTCTTCGGCAGGATGAAGACCTTGCCGTCGATCTTGAACTGCGCACCCCCGATGCGGTTGCCGTAGCGCCCGACGAGGGCGCCGAAGTGGGGATGGCGCCGCAGGTAGGGCTCGAGGCTCTCGAAGCCCAGCACCACGTCGTCGAAGCGCCCCCCGCGGTCCCTCGTCTTGATGGACACCACGATGCCGCCGAGGTTGGTGATCGCCACCTCGAGGCCGCTGTGGTTGCGCAAGGTGAAGAGTTCCACGCTCTCTCCCGTGGCCGTCTTGCCGTAGGGGCTCCGGGTCATCCCCGCCTCCTGGGCCAGGAGCGGCGCCCCCCCGAGCAGCGCCAGGAACCCCACGCGCCGAAGAAAAGTCCCCCGTCGTCCCCCCATGGCGCCACCTCCCGGCCTCACGCGGGCGGATTCTACCTTCGTTGACACCCCGGCCCACGGGCCGTAGGCTCCCCCAGGGAATCCAACAGGGGGACGAGAAGCAGCGTGGTTCTGAGCTTCGGGTCGGCAAAGGAAGAGGACGTCCTCACCCTCATCTCCAAGAAGAACTACGCCAAGGCCATCGAAGTCCTGAAGAGGGGCAAGGCCGACCCCCGGGCGAAAATACAGCTCGCCGACGTCCTGGTGCTGGCGGGGAAGGGCAGGGAGGCGGTGGCCGTCCTCGTCCCCCTCGCCGACGAGTATGCGCGCGAGGGTTTCGCGGCCAAGGCCGTCGCCGTCCTCAAGAAGATACAGAAGATCGATCCCTCGCGGCGCGACGTCGAGCAGAAGCTGGCCTCCCTCATCCAGGAGAAGCAGCGGGTGGCCACGGTCTCGCTGCCCACGGTTTCCTCACGCGGGGGGATGCCCGAGATCGGCATCGAAGAGATCGGCATGGAGGCGGGACCCGAGCTCGGGATGGAGGCGGGGCCTGAGCTCGGAATGGGTGCGGGCCGGGGGCCCGCGATCGCCCCGTCCCCTGTGGTCGTCCCCGCTCCGCCGCCACCTCCCGCGCCTGTCGTGGCCCCGAAGCCCGCTCCCCCACCGGCCGCCGCCGCGCGGCCGGTCCCGGCGGCTCCCCCAGCCCCGACGCGAGCGGTCGAGGTCGACCCGCTTCCCCTCGTCGACCCCCTTCCGCTTTCCGCGGAGCCGTTCGTGCTCGACGCGCCGAGCGCGGCGAAGCAGACGTCGCTCGTGGACACGGACTTCTTCACCGAGGAGGACCTCCAGCTCGGGGAGCCGGAGACCGAGATGGTCTCCGCGGAACCCCTGGTCGAGGCCGAGTTGGTCCGGGAGGCCGCCCCCGCCGACCCCATGAGCGACAGCCGGTTCGCGGAGGAGCTCATGGGCCTCGTGGACTCCATCTTCGAGGCGCCCGCGAGCGCGGCCGCGAGTCCGGCGCCGGCCAGCGGGGGCGCGAGCGCGCCGGAGGCGGGACAGCAGATCGTGGTGAGCCCGCTCTTCCAGCACTTCTCCGTGGACGAGATGGTGGCCGTGATCGCGGGCCTGCACCTGCTCACCTTCGACCGGGGCGACGTCATCATCCGCCAGGGCCAGCCCGGGAACAGTCTCTACATGCTCACCTCGGGCAAGGTGCGGGCTTTCGTCAAGAAGGACGGGAAGAACGTGCCGGTGGCCGACCTCAACGAGGGCGCCTTCTTCGGAGAAGGCTCGATCCTCACCGGCAAGCCCCGGAGCGCCACCGTGGCCGCTCTCACCTCCTGCGAGCTCCTCGAGCTCGACCGCCCGACCCTGGACGACATCACGTCCCGGCACCCGCACGTCATGGACGTGCTCAGGGAGTTCGCCGCGCGGCGGATCAAGTGAAAAGCACCCGAGGGCGCGTGCTCCGCGGCGCCCTCCTCGCTCTCCTCGCCACCTCCCCGGGCGCCGCGTGGACCGCCGAGGTCCCCACCCCGGAGTCGGTGCTGGGCTTCACCCCGGGGGAGGACCGCAAGCTGGCCGACTGGACGCAGATCATCGACTACTTCCGCCGCCTCGACGCCGCCTCCGACCGGCTCGTGGTCGAGGAGGTCGGCAAGACCACCGAGGGCCGGCCCTTCCTCCTCGCCACCTTCAGCTCAGAGGCGAACATGGCGCGGAGGGAGGAGATTCGCCGGACCAACCTGCGGCTGTCCGACCCTCGCGGCGTGTCGCCGGACGAGGCCGAGCGGCTCGTCGCCGAGGGCAAGACCATCGTGGCCTTGAACCACGGCATCCACTCGACGGAGGTGGGGACCTACCAGACCGCGATCGTGACCGCCTACTGGCTGGCCTCGAGCGACGAGCCGGAGGTGCGCGAGATCCTCGACCGCTGCGTCGTCCTCATGCTCCCGAGCCACAACCCGGACGGCACCCAGAAGGTCGTGGAGTGGTATCGCCTTTCCCTGGGCACGCCCTGGGAGGGCCGCGAGATCCCCTTCCTCTACCACCACTACGCGGGCCACGACAACAACCGCGACTGGTACGCCTTCAATCTCGCGGAGAGCCGCCTCACGGTCGAGCACCTCTACGACCGCTGGCGACCGCAGATCGTCCACGATCTCCACCAGATGGGGACGAAGGGCGCGCGGATCTTCCTGCCTCCCTACACCGATCCCTACGAGCCCAACGTGGACCCCGCCCTGGTAGGCGCGATCAACGGCCTCGGCACCCACGTGGCCGCGCGCCTCTTGGCCGAGGGCAAGACCGGGGTGGTGGTTGGTGCGCTCTTCGACGGCTTCTCCCCGGCCCGGGCCTACCCGCACACGCACGGCGGCGTGCGCCTCTTGTCGGAGCTGGCCTCGGCGCGCATGGCCAC
>Ga0326597_10011801_pt1 | contig 11553 bp, 13 predicted proteins | sample RVTome_12_FD_203789 | JGI IMG/M metagenome (GOLD analysis project Ga0326597, IMG submission 203789) | Soil microbial communities from uranium-contaminated site in the Upper Colorado River Basin, Wyoming, United States - RVT100D185 | ecosystem: Environmental > Terrestrial > Soil > Contaminated >...
CTGTGATCCCCTCGTCCAGCTTGCGTTGAATCCAATACCGTCGGTAATGGGGCGCCTCCACGGTACTCACGTGAAAGGGTGCATCCCGAGCGGTGTCGTACACCCACGAGAACAAGCACTCCACTTCCTTCGCGGTGGGCACTCCCAGGCTTGAACCGCGGCCGACGGGCACGAGGAGGAACAGACTCCAACGTCGCACAGGAGGATGGGCCTCGGTGCGAAGAAGCTCGAACAAAGCCGGCAGGTGGGGCAGCGTCTCGGTCGTGACAGTCGTGTTGACCTGCACCGGAATATGAAACGCCCGCGCCCAGCGGAGCGCGTCTTGCGAGCGTTCGAACGTTCCCTCCACTCCACGGAACGAGTCGTGGACATCGGCGTTCGGCCCGTCGAGGCTCACACCCATCGCGGCAATGCCGAGATCTTTGAAACGACGCACCACGTCCTCGGTGAGCGTCGGCGTTGTGCTGGGCGTGATCGACACCGGCACCCCCAACTCCCGCGCGTAAGCGATCAGCTCGAAGAGATCAGTTCGTTTCATCGGGTCGCCGCCGGTGAGAATCAGCATGCTCCCCATCGTCTTGATGTCTTCGATCAACGCGCGCGCCTCGGCGGTCGTGAGCTCCTCTGGGTCGCGGTAATGGATCGCGTCCGCGCGGCAGTGCTTGCACGCGAGGTCGCACGCGAGCGTCATCTCCCAGTAGACGTTTCGCGGCGCCCGGTCGTACACGAAACCAGGAAACTGGTCGCCTACTATATGTGCGTTCATCGTGCTCTTCTCCCCGAAGGGGGGGTTGCCGCCCCCCACCAACCGAACAGGCACGCTCCACGAGCGATTCTTGAATCCTACGGTGTCTCTTGCAAGGCTGCAAGCGCCCGCCTCGAGAGCAGAAAGGCGACCACGACGGCGGCGGCGTCCCGCGCTCCAAGGCCGGGTCCGGCATCAGGCACGGAACTTTCAACCGCGGGGGAGCTTCTCAATCCGCGGCGCCGAGGCGGCGACGGTCGATCTGGCGAATCTTCAGCGCCAAGGCGACAACGAAGAGCAGGATGGCACCAAGCGAAACAGCAAGGCCGCGGCGGCGGAAGCGCAGTTCATCGAGCGCGTCCTCGCCGGCGCGTTCGATTTCGGTGAGCATGGAAAGCCCTTCGTCGATGATGGGCTGAACGGTCTCGGGTGTGAAGGCATGCATCTCGGTGCGTGCCAGCACCAGATGGTTGCGGACCTCGCCAAGCGCCAGCACCTCGTCGCCGACCTCCATGCCGGCAACGCGCGCACGCTCGATCAGGTCGGCTGTCCGGGCGATCTCGTCGCGCAACCGGTCCCTTCCGGCACGCATTTGACGCGCGCCGAGGAACCCAGGGTCGTCATCGCCACCATGACACTGCGAGCAGACGGCGTCCTCCGACGTGCCGAGCATCTCAGGTGGCGGAGCGACGATGGCGTGGTTCCCGTGGCACTCGACGCATCCGGCTTCGAATACGAACGAGTGCACGCTCGTCTCGAATTTCGTCGCGAAGACCGCGTGGCACGTTCCGCAGACGTTCGCCACGCTGCGGACGCCCGGAGGTGCGGCCCCGTGGTTCCCATGGCAGTCGTTGCAGGTCGGCGCCGAGAGGTCATTCCGCTCGGTGAGAGCCTCGTAGTGCGCGCTCATTTCGTGCTCGGCGCGCTGGGTCGTCGGCAAGGGAGAGCCGTCTGGCAGCTCGTACCCGGCCATGTGTGACTCGCTCGAGTGACAAGAGGCGCACGTGGCAGCGACGTTGGTCGGGAATACTGGCGACCTGGCGTCGGATGCGGTCCGGATGCCGTGCGCGCCATGGCAGCTTGCACAGGTCGCCACGTTCAGGTCCCCCTCCGCCAAACGTATTCCGTGCACGCTGACAGCGTACTCACTGGCCTGGTCCACGCGCTGACGCGGCGCAAAGCCGCGCATGAACGCGGCGTCACTGTGACAGCGAGCACAAACCGCAATCTGGTCGGTGCCGCGAGGTATGCCGGTGTAGCCGGTCTCCGGCGCCTTGGCTTGGTCCTTGTTGGCAACCGTCGGGTCGCCGCCGTGACAATCGGCGCATGTAAAGCCGCGCTCCTGGTGGACGTCCCCGCCCCGGAACGCCACGGCCGGCGCCACGAAGGCGGCATCGGACAGCCCCCCGTGGCAGGTCGCGCACTCGTTTGGTGCCCGCGCCCCACCCGTCTGGGCCTGTGCCGGACTGGCCGCCGCCAGGGCGGCGGTCAGGATCGCCGACCCCAGAAGAATCGACCGGAGCCAGTCGAGGAATACGCTCATGGCTCACTCTGCATAGTGGCCGACAATGGTGAACACGACTAGATAGGCCAGCCCGAAGAGCGCAATGAGCGTGAACAGCGGGCTTGGCTCTCCTCGTGACACCCGCCGATCGAGGAAAGGCACGAATACGAGAAAGGCAGCGGCGGCTCCCATGCCAAGGACGCCGATCTGTTCGCCTTCGATTCCCAAAATGTAGGCCGGTAGCATCTTCAGTGTGTGAAACGTCGCGAGGAAATACCACTCGGGCCGGATCCCAGGCGGCACCGGTGCAAAAGCATCTGCTTTTCTGCCGAGCTCCCAAGGATAGAACGCCGCCAGCGCTGCCAGCAACGCGATAGCCACATACCAGGCCAGCACGTCCCGCAGCACATAGTTGGGGAAGAACGGCATGTCGGGAATCCGCTTGCCAGCTCGCGCGCGGCGCTCGATTTCGAGCGGCACGCTCATGCCTTGGCGTTGCACCAGGAGGAGGTGCCCTGCGACGAGCAGCGTGGTCAACGCCGGCAAGATTGCGATGTGCAAGCCGTAGAAGCGCGACAGAGTGGCGCCTGTGACGTCGTCGCCGCCGCGCAGCACGCGCATCAGTCCATCGCCGATAATCGGCACGGCGCCGGCCATGCCGGTACCGACCTTGGTCGCGAAGAAGGCGAGCTCGTTCCAGGGTAGCAGGTAGCCGCTGAAGCCGAAACCCAGCATGAGGAAGAGGAGCAGCATGCCGGTCACCCACGTGAGCTCCCGAGGCCTCCGATAGGATTTCAGCAGGAACACGCTGAAAAAATGGGCAAACGCCACCGCGATGAGGAGGTTCGCAGACCAGCTGTGCACGTTTCGAATGAGCCAGCCGAACTGCACTTCCGAAACGATGAACTGGACGCTCTCGTACGCCTCTTCGGCACTGGGACGGTAGTAGAGGATCAGCAGAATCCCCGACGCGACCTGGATCGCAAAGAGGAAGAGCGTCAGGCCGCCAAGGTAGTACCAGATCTCGTGCGCGTGGATCGGTACCTTCTTCTCGGCAATGAAATGCCGAAGCGAAGACAGGTCGAGTCGCTCGTCCAGCCAGTCGAGAACCCGCTCTTGCATCATCAAATGGCGATCCTTCAGACGCGTGACACCACGACCTCTTCCTCGCCCGGCTCGCCGCGTACGTCAACGGCAAACTGCTCGAGGGGCCGGGGTGGCGGGCCGGAGACGACGTTACCGGCCAGGTCGTAGAAGCCGTTGTGGCATGCGCACCAGATCTGCGACGTGTCTGCCGCGTACTGGACGGTGCAGTCCAGGTGCGTGCAGACGGCTGAGAACGCCCGCAACTCGCCGTTGGGATCACGAACCAGGAGCCCAGGAGTGCTGCCGAACCTGAAGAGGATGCCGGTATTAGGCTGGACCTCGGCCAGACGCGCCGCGACGGCACTGGCCGTCGCCGGCTCACCGCTGGCAGGAGGGATCAGGAAGCGCCAGACAGGATACAGTATGGCCGCAGCGCTCGACACGATCCCGAAGCCAAGTACGGCGTCGAGAAACGTGCGTCGCTCCACCGGCGTGTCGAGCCCGGATGCTCTCTCTTCTTTCTGCTTTTGTCTCTCCACGACGACGACGACCCGAAGTTGATGCTACTGAGCGCTCTTGAGCGTGAGCAGATAGGCCACGAGGGCGTCGACGTCGGCGTCCGGAAGACTCGCGAACGACTTCATCGGTGGCTTACGAGTCGCCTCAACCTTGGCCGCCATCTCCGCCGGCGTACGGATCCATTGGGCGAGCTCTTCCGCGTTCCACTTGTCCCCGACGCCATCGAGCGGCCCTCTCTTGTTACCCTTGCCCTCAACCATATGACAGAGGCTGCACCTCTGGTCGGCGAACACCTTCTGACCCTCTTCGGCCGTTTGCGCCGCGGCCGGAGTCAGAATACCGGCGGCGGTAACCATAGCCAGAACCAGCAAGAGAAGACCGATACGTCGCATACGACTCACCTCCAAGTCACCACAGTGTAGGTCAGGACATCATGCCCAGAATGGCCCACGAGGGTGCATCTGAAGTATCTCACATCGACCGCGGCGCTGTCGCGGCCGGTGACAACCAGAGGCAACGGCCCTGGCGTGCTCAACACTCGGCCGCCGGGCGTTTACTCACCAAAGAGATACGTCAGCCGCACCCATGCGGTATGAGAGGTGTACGGCCGGTAGAAGTAATTCACGATGATTCCATTCAAGGACGTACCTGGTTCCTGGCCCTCGAATATCGGCGGGCGCGCGATGCCCTCCACGAATGACTCACCGGGCTGTCCGAGTGCCCAATCCTCGACCGTGTAGTCGTCGTACCAGTACGCGAACCCAATCGCGACGTTGCTGCGAATGAAGTATCTGAGGTCCACCGTGAATCGATTATCTTCCTGCATGAGCGCCGGCAACTGCGCCACCCGTCCGGGCGCCGATGGCGTGGGGGAGTAGCCCGGACCGGTTGTATAGAGATACATTCCGCGATACTTGCTGTAGTCGTAGTCGAAGCGTAATTCCGTGTCTTGGATCAGGTTCGGGAGCTCCACATAGGCGAGGAAGGAATGCCCTTTCTGCTCCTCGTCGGTGGTCCAGTTCCGATCGGGATCGTCGAACTGCGGGCCGGGGCTCGCGCTCCGCGATTGCGAGAGCCCGTCGTACTTGTCGAAGTTGTACGACGCGCCGACTCCAACGGTATCTCCCGGCAGATAGTCGAACCCGACACCGTACGTCTGGCTCTTGTAACTGAATAGACCAAAACTGTTCGCCCGTGGTTGTTCGGGGTTGAGATACTCGTCCTTCGTCCACGCGATCAACGCGTTGACCCCGAGATCGCCAGTGGGCATCAGATTCGTTAGGATCCTGACCCGGTTTCGGTCACGGTCGGCCACGTCGAAGTGGCGCATGCCGGGCTGTTCGCCCGCATGTTCCAGAACCGCGGCATGGAAATCGTCCCCGCGGCGCTGCGAATGCTCGTAGATCGCCCGAAATGAGATGTACTGATTCCCAACAGTGTCAACAGACGCGCGTAAGGTGTTGTCAGTGGTCTTGAAGTACACCCGCTCCTTGAGATCAGCCCCGTAGTATCCATAACCGACGCCGAACGAGGTGTGCCGAAGCCCGGTGTACGCGGCATCGACGTCGAAATGATTGCGAGTGTATCCGAGGAACTCTGGAGAGCCCCCCTCCTCCTCGACGTTATCGAACCGCACGTACTCGGTGCGTTCGAAGTGCGGGGTCTTGTTGTCGAAGCGCGCCAGTCGATATCGGGCATTGATATTGAAGACCTGCGACGGTCGCGTGACGAAGTTGACAATCGCGGCAGCGATGTTGGCTTTGGCGTCGGCCGTCTGTCGATCGAGGCTCGACAGCTGGTTCAGCGGTGGAATGGCCGTGTTGATCGTGTACGGCACGAGCGGCTCGTTCTGCTTCGACTGGCCGAGCGACAGCGTGGCATTCAGGTTCGTCCTGGGGGCCGGTCGATACGCGCCGCCGAAGTTGACGTAGTAGGCGGAGTTGCTGGGCCACTGCGTCCCGAGACCACGGGAGGTGCCGTCACCAGGTGAGTACGCCGTCGGGTAGGTTTGATCCGTGATCCGCTTCGGGTTGTCCCAGATGTACGTAGGTACGTTCTGGCCGAACCAGGACCCGTCATAACCCACCCGGAACATGCCACGGTTGTTGCTCCACTCCAACGAGGTGCCGAAGTCATTGGTTCGAGTGTCGATCGGCAACGCTATCTCGATCGGCAGGTTGAAGCCGAAGGCTGCCCCGAAGGGGATATTCCCTTCTTTCTTGGTGTTCAGATACCTCACTTTCGACTGCCAGTGCTCGGTGAAGTCAAATCTGAGATCGAAGCCGAGGCTGTCGCGACGGATCCGGGTAGGATACCCGCCGGCCAGAGCCTCGATCTCTGGACGGACGAGGCTCGGGTCAGCCTGGATGCGGGCCTGGACGTCGTCGGGCAGGGAGAGCGTGCCACCGGCGAGATTGTCATAGAACCCGTTGTCCTGGGGCCGCGGCGTGTACGGCGTCTGGGTATCGTTGCTGATGAACGTGGGGGTCTGGTCGAAGAGAAAACGGAATTTCACCTTGCCTGGCCGGGCAGCCGTCAGCACGTATCGCTGATCGCGGTACCCGGCGCTTCGCACCTGCAGACTCGTCCACCAGTTGTCGGTCTCGCGGTGGTAGAAGGGGATATCGAAGGCAACGCCGTCGCGCAGATCCCTGTATCGCTGATACCGCGCCTCGTCACCTGTCACACTCGTGACTCGGCCACCAAGGTCCATCTGGCCGAAGATTCCGGGGCTGGTGGGATGGAGCGTCCGGAAACTCGTGGGCGTTTGCGGCTGTGCGCTGGCTGCCGATACGGACACCAGCAGGAGCGCTGCCATGGCTGTAAGCGTGTGTGCGCGCATGGTCATGTTCCTCGACTACCTGGTGAATGTGTGACCGGACGGGTGATTGGAGCCATGGATGCTCGAATGGCAGTTCACACAGCCACGGTTGTAGATCCTGGTGTTCGTGAGCACCTGAGTGTTGTCGTAGATCGTAGGTGGGTGTCTCGTGTGTACGTGGCAGCGCTGGCAGAGGAACGGGAGCTTGGCCACCAGCGACCGCTCGTTGGCTGTCCCGTGCGGATCGTGGCAGGTGGCGCAGTTCTCGCGCACCGGCGCATGCTCCCACAAGAATGGCCCCCGTTTCTCCGCATGGCATCCCGTACACGCCTCGTTGACCGTGTTGCCCACCCTCAGCAGGCGGACATTCTGCGACCCGTGGGGGTTGTGACAGGTGGAACACTCGAGCTTGCCTTCCCGCACCGGCATGTGACCTGACCGATCGAGTTTCGCCAGCTTGTCGCGATGACACGTGCCGCACGTCTGGAGAACTGAACTCGACTTCAGCTGTTTCTCGAGCGATTCGGGGCTGTGCACGCTGTGGCACGTCGTGCATGTCAGGTCCCGGCGATCGTGCTGGCTACCCTGCCAGAACTCCTGCTCTCCTCTGTTATGACAGGTCGTGCAGATGGCGCTCACTTCGGAGGGATCTAGCGTCGCGGGATTGCGGATGAACGTCCCCAGCCCCCCACCCGCATCCACGTGCGCCTCGCCCGGACCGTGACAGGTCTCGCACCCCTGGCCCGCCATGGGTGCCTTCGGATCGACGGTACGTCCGTGCGCGCCAAGATTCGACTTGTCGTCGTGGCAGATCGCGCACGTGTCGGCCCCGACGTAGCCACTCGCTGGCTCCTGGGCTGCAGACGGCGCGACGGCATCTGCATCTGGTTCGGAAGGTGACGCGGCGAGCGCCCCGTCGGCGACAACCAGCCCGCACGTGACGAGGTACGCGGCTGTTATGACGGCTATCGCCCCGCGTGCAGATATTCGGCCCATCCAAGACTTCCGCATTGCCCCCTCCTCGCCAGACAGAGTCGATTACCGCAGGTTTCAGATCGTGAAATGAATCACAAGTTCCCGTATCGTGTTGCAAGCACTGTGCCTACGGCCCGATGCGCCAGATCCGGTGATTTGTGATTCATTTCACGATCTGGCGCCCGCGGCCTCACCGAATATTCCCCACACCCGCGGAATTGTTCCCGATTCAAGAGGGCGGGCGTGGGAGCGCGGCCCTCTTCTTGTCTTCCCTTGTCGACACTACATCGGAGCTTGCCGCTGGCGCGACCGGACGAAAGTGACCAGGGCGTCGATTCGGGCCTTCACCGACTCCTCGCTGGCACCTTCGCCGCTGCGCGCGAAGGCATTCCCCCAGGTCGGCATGTCACTGCCGCCGTGTCCGATGACCGGTTTCCGGCCGTCGACAATTTGATAGACCAAGTCGGTTGGAAAGATCCCCTCATTCCGCTGCGCGATGAGCGTGAGGTCAGCCGGAGGCGTCCGCAGGCTCGAGGCGATCGGGCCGTTGCCTCTCGCGTCTGTCCCGTGGCACGCCGCGCAGTAGCTCCTAAACAGATCCCCCCCGCTGACCGTCGTCATTCCGGTTGACGCCTGGCCCGGATCCCCCCCTTGTGCGAGGCCCGTAGTCGCCATGGCAAGGCCGACCGTCAGGGCCGCGGCCGTGACAGCACTTTTTCTCCACATCGCAACCTCCTCACCTGTTCGGTGATTCCACCTCAGCCTGCGTCCGACAAGATGTGCCGCTCGTCCATACCGCCGCAGCCGTTGTCCGCGAAGGCGCGTTCACAGCCCCCGGTGAAGCAGGCATCGCCGCTGAAGCCGGCCGGGTTGGAGGCTTCCAACCAATCTCTCACCGTCTTCCCGACAGCCCCAGCGTCGTACTGCTCGTTCGCGATCAGGTGATGAGCGAGTCCCCACACGCTCTTGGCCAGGTTGCACGGGCAGCAGCAGGTGGCGATCGAGAAATCACTGCAGCAGGGCGCCGGGATGCTCGTCAGCGCGTCTTCCTTGATGCGCTCCTGCTCAGGCGTCAACTGAATCGTGTTGTAGTACTCGATAAATCGTGCGGCCTCCTGGGGGGACCCATCAAACTCCGCGGTATTGACCGCCGGGGCGAGCGATGCATCGAGGTCCACCCGAGCCGCGCGGTGTGCGGGCGCCATCGGATCGACACTCGCGGCCGGTTCGCTGCTTCCGCAGGATGCTCCAACTATCGCGCCGGCCACCACCACACCGGCAAGCCATGCCTTCATCGTCACGCCTCTCCTCCTGAGTATCGGACTATGTCTGGGGATCCTGGTCGGAGTACCCCAGGAACCCCCAGACGAACACGAGCACTCCTGCGAAGCCAATGACAATGCCAACGGGGAGAAGGACCATCGTGACGCCCATGGCGAGGCCAACGACCATCATGACAAAGCCGACGATGATTGCCCCGACGTGCAAGGCGACCACCTCGCCCTTCTCGACGAGCTTTCGTACGTTCAGAATCCGTTTGCCGACCATCGGTGCACCTCATAGACGCCCCAAGAGTCAGAGCGGCTGGATGTCTGGAGCCCGCTACTGATGCGGATTCTTCGCGCCGAACTCGCGGCACGACACTCGGCGCTCGTGCAAGAAATGCGCCGCCACGCGCGTGTCGGCAAAGCGCCGAATACGCCCCATGATGACGAGGATGTGCGGAAAACTCCCCACGGAACCAAGGAAATTCCTCGCCAGGCATGTTCGTCCGTCCCCACGGCATCCACATCGACCCCGACGGCAATGGGTGGGTCACCGACGGCGAAGGACCGGACGGCACGGATCCGAGGCGAGATGGCAAGGGCCACCAAGTCTTCAGTTCAGCCCGGATGGCAGGGTCTTGATGACGCGTGGCAAGGCCGGCGGTCTTCTCGCCGGAGGCCGAATCGGTGCGGTATTGAGGATGTCGTTCGCTCACCTTCACCGACGGGAGGGCGTTGAGGAAGTACGTCAAGAACGAGGTGCGATTGCCGAGGGGACTGGCAACCACATTGTCACGCCTATCAGCGTGCGTCGGCGATGGCTCGGTACGAACCGAGTGAGGGATCAGCCCGCAGGCGCCCGGCTGCAGAAGGGTCGGCCGCTAACCCATCGCTGAACCGAAGCCCAGGAAGATCACGGTAATCACGGCAGCAACCAGCCACCCCGCAGCACATACACCCACCGCCCGCCACGTACTTGTGTAGTCCAGCGCTTGTCGCACGGCAATCACCATCGCCACCAGCATCCAGATTGAGACGACGCCCAGAATGAGAGGACCCACGACCGGGATGCTCCCGAAGATGCGCAGCAGCCCCGGTGACTGGGCAAACCCCAGAGTTCGCATCAGTTCGCCGATGTCTGCCCGCGTCTCCGGCGCGGGCAACAAACGGGTGCCGATGATGTACGTCAAGAAGGCCCAGGCGACCCACGCCACTAACGCACCGATACCGCCGGAGACGACACCGACCAGACCTCCCGCACCTAGCCCTACGGTCCCGATCCCGGCAGCAGCACTCGACAGGAGTACGACCCCCATGGCCTGGCTCGTGGCACCGGCGTCGGCCTCCACATCCTCGTATGTCCGAATCTCGAGCCTAGCCGCACCGATCATGCGGTCGGTAAAACTCGCCAACTCACACCCCCTTTGCCGACTCTCCGCCCCCCCCGCTCGCCGCACCAAGTGTCAAGTGTACGGATGCGACTCGGTTGACGTTCAACTCGGTCGGATCCAGTCATTGGCGTGTTCAGTCTACTGCGCGCGGTCCCTGAAATCGAAAGAGCACAGTGGTTCCTCAGTCGGGGTCTCGCGACAGTCTGAAACTTGGCAACCGCCTGAGAGGCCTACGAGGTCGGAAGAGTTGGGGGGAGGGCTCTGAAAGAGCTACCGAGATTGTCTTCGTCGCACAACGTTCAGGGCGCGTGCTCCGCTCACCGTGTCCTCGAGCAGCTCGAACTTGACGGCATCGCCGATCCGGAGATCGTTGAACGCCGTACCATCCTTGAGGTCCGCGCGATGAAAATAAATCTCGCGCTTATCCGCCAGGCGGATGAAACCGTGGCTTTGGCCAACGAGCATCCTCACAATCCTACCGGTCACGAACCTCCCACGCGTATCCGGCCGCGTTGGCTTTCCCGACCGTTTTGCTGTGCCCTTGCGCGCTGCTCCGTAGAAGTACTCGCTCATCTCTCAAACGAATGCCGAGGCAGAACCTCAGTCCTGCCTCGGCATTCTCGAAATGCTTACCAGCGCGGCTCGGAACGGCGACGCCGCGAGTCACCACCATCATAGCCACCCGTGCGCGCGGGCTTTGGACGCGCCTCGTTGACAGTGAGACCCCGGCCGCCCAGCTGATGCTCGTTCAGCTCGGTGATGGCCTTTTGGGCTTCCTCGTCCGTGCTCATTTCAACGAACGCGAACCCGCGGGCTCGCCCCGTGGCCATGTCTCGCATCACTTTGACCGTTTCAACGGTCCCAGCGCGTGCGAAGAGCTCCTGGAGCTCTGCTTCTCCCGTCTCGTAGGGAAGGTTTCCGACGTATAGATTTCGACTCATGAACTTGACTCCTCTGTCGCAATTGCGACGATCGACGCCTCCAGTTGGCGCCGGACGGTCCCGACCGGTCCGTAATGGACTCCGGGTGGATTTCGTCTCGTGGCTAAGCAGTACTTGAGGAGAAGCGAGTCAGGAAAGGCTCGTTACGCCCACAGGCGGCACAGCACGTGGCAGAATCCGGCCACTGATCGTAACACAGATGCCGAGCGATGCCCCGTGTCCAGCGACTTGCCGCTTGAGTCATGCGCGCGCTCAGGTACCAGGATCACAGGCACTGGCACCTGGCCGCCTATGGCTGGACCAGTT
>Ga0326597_10011802_pt1 | contig 11553 bp, 6 predicted proteins | sample RVTome_12_FD_203789 | JGI IMG/M metagenome (GOLD analysis project Ga0326597, IMG submission 203789) | Soil microbial communities from uranium-contaminated site in the Upper Colorado River Basin, Wyoming, United States - RVT100D185 | ecosystem: Environmental > Terrestrial > Soil > Contaminated >...
CCGCACCACGCAACAGCGGTGCCGACACATAGTAGCGATATCGCCGCCCCGGCTTCTTCGCATAGCTCGGCGTCATTCGGTTGCCGGCGGCGTCGAACAGAAGTCCCGCGAGTCCAGCCTTGCTGGCCTTGCCTGATCGGTCACCACGTATGCGGGCGCCCTGGCCTTCCAGATGCCGCTGGACCCGGTCCCACAGATCCGGATCGACGATTGCTTCCTGATTGCCCCGATGGATCTCTGCACGATGCGCGATCTCGCCGCGGTAGAGGCGGTTGCGCAGGATCTGGTAAAGCGCGCCACGGCTGATCGGCACGCCCCCGACACATCTGCCGTCCTCGAACCGGCGTCGCTTCGAGACGATGCCATCGGCATCGAGCGATCGCTTGAGGGCCGCGATCGAGCCGACGTCGAGATAGCGCCGGTAGATCAGCCGGACCGTGTCGGCCTCCGCCGCGTTGATCACAAGCCTGCGGTCGATCCCGTCATAGCCGAGCGGCGGCAGCCCTCCCATCCACATGCCGCGGCGCTTGGAGAGCGCGATCTTGTCGCGGATGCGCTCTCCGGCGACCTCGCGCTCGAACTGGGCAAATGACAGCAGCACATTGAGCGTGAGCCGTCCCATCGAGGTCGAGGTGTTGAACTGCTGGGTCACCGATACGAAGGACGTGCCATGTTCATCGAACAGCTCGGTCAGCTTGGCGAAGTCGGCGAGCGAACGCGTCAGCCGGTCGACCTTGTAGACCACCACAACGTCGACAAGCCCCGCCCGAACATCGTTGAGGAGCCGCTGCAAAGCCGGGCGCTCCATCGAGCCGCCCGAGAGACCGCCATCGTCATAGGCGGTCAGCAGCAGAACCCAGCCCTCATGCTTCTGGCTCGCGACATAGGCCTCGCAGGCATCGCGCTGAGCATGGAGGGAGTTGAAGCTCTGCTCCAGACCCTCCTCGCTCGACTTGCGGGTGTAGATGGCACAACGCAGCCTGCGCTGACGATCGGGCCTCCGCTGCGCCCTACTTGCGGACATGGCGCGAACGCGTGGTGAGGCCGAAGAACCTCGGGCCCGACCAGTGGACGCCGGTGATCTCGCGGGCAACGGCGGTGAGGGATCGGTAGGTGGTCCCCCGATAGAGGAACCGGCCTTCCCCGGTGGCGATTGCCTCATGGGTCCGCCCCTGCCACTCGCGCAGGAACCGGGTGCCCGGCTTCACCCGGCGCTCGATATGGACACGAGGTTTGGCGCCTGCCCCGCCTGGCTCCTTGAGCCTCGCGAGGACCGCCGGCGCGAGACCGCCATGGACCTGTTCCTGCAGCCGGTAGGCGATTGCCTGGATGAGCAATTCCCGGCTCATGCGGACTGGCGGCGGAGCTCCATGGAGCATGCGCCACTTCTCCCGTAGGGCAACGAGGTCGAGACCGGCGAGGCCGCCGATCTCGACTGCGACCGTATCAGTCAACGCAGTGACGACCACCTGGCTCAGGCCGCGATCCGATAACGGCGCACGCCATCGTCGTCCTTTTCGGAGAGGACATCCTTCCCGAGCTTCTTGCGCACGTGGCCTGACAGGAAGCCGCGCACCGAATGGGCCTGCCAGCCAGTCGCCGACATGATCTCCGGGATGCTGACACCGCCCTTGCGCCGCAGCAGGTCGAGGACGATAGCGTTCTTGGTGCCGGTCCGCACCGTGCAAACATCGCTGCCGGCTGTCTCCGGGCTGCCAGACGTGCGCTTCCGGTTCCGCGCCTTGGGCGGGGCGATGGCTGCCTCCTCAGGCTCCTCACCCATCGCCTCGAGGCCCGCCGCCGTGATCACCAGCGCAAGCCGCTGGCCGTCGTCACACGCGCGCCAGTAATCGGCATTCACAGCGGCCGGGCGCTCCTCGACCAGAGCACGCTTGAGCAAGCTCTTCAGCACCTTGTCGCGAGCGCCGCCGCGGAGCGTAAGCGAGGCGGGGATGGGCAGAGCCGCTCCGTCATCGCGGCCAGCCGCCGCGGTCAGGATCACGAGCTGGGTATCGGAAAGGCGGGATGTTGTCATCGCTGGCTCCTTCGGTTCGAGCGCCAGACCATCTGGCGCTGTCACCACCGGAGCCCCGCGAGTGGCTCAGGGCCGGCGGGGCGATGACGGCCATGCACGCTCTTGCTGCGGCGACAGTCAAGCTCAAGTTTGCTGGATTTCGGTCGCGTTGCGCAGGTTCAAATCGCGGGCCCCTTAGACTGGATCGGGCCGAACTCCACTATCGGTGGCTGCGGGGAACTCAGCCAAATTTACCTACTTGTCACGGCGCGGGGACTGCTCCCGCGCCAAGCAATTGGCGCAAATGTAAAAAAGGGCAGGTCTCAAGGTTAACGTCTACGCCGCCGAACCGCCAGGGACAAGACCCACATTCTCATCGAGGTCGTGCGACCCCCGGGTGCCAAAGGTTTTGAGGTCCTGACCCGGCGCAGGGTGGTTGAACGCAGCTTCGCTGGATCATCAAGAGCCGCCGGTTCTACGATCAGTTCACCTCAGTCGCCGAAACCCCTATCCCAATCGCAGCTCTCGTCAGGCGATGGCCATAACCGTCCACGGCGTTTTAACCATGCTTTAAAGACTATCGACGCAATCAGCGTCCACGGTGCAACCCTCATTTTAATCAGCACAGTCTCGCGCATCACACCGAACAGATATACATGTTATGACAGTATAAGATAGACGTTTACTAAGAAGTGGACTGAGAAGTCGATTGCCCACACAGAGGGGTGCTGTAGCTAGATCATGTGGTCAGAAATCATGAATCCCGCGACTGTAAACTATTGACATCCACGTCGCAGAAAAACAATCATTGAATAGGAGCTTTCCTTTTCCCACGAGGCATTACTCCGATGCACAACCGGGAAGTGGTCGGATTGCCGGTTGGCCCTATCGTGTTTGTAGCGGTCGCTACAGGCAACGTAGTAGCGAATCTGCCACCCCTTTTCGCGCTCTATCGGGGGGGTGATGGGCTCATTTGGATGACGAGCGAGCAGGCTAAGGGACGCGGGGGACTGCTCGCCCGCTCGAAGGCCGCGGTGGCGGTCCGTTTCCCGGATCTACGACAGCAGGAGATTCACAAGCTCCCCGACTTTCCTCAGTTCTGGGAAGGGCCGAAGGAGGGGGAGCTAAGTCTGAAGATCGGCCAGTCGACGCCCGTGCTGATCGGCAACGGCGGAACGAAGCCGATGCAGGACGGGCTGCGAAGCGCGCTCCGGAGGATCGCCGGCATCGAGCCCGCCATGGTCTATGGAGAACTCCGCCCGGCCGGTTTCGTGGTCCAGTCCGCAGGCGGTGAGGGCAAGGCGGTGCGGTACTCTTACGATCTGCGCCGTTCCATCGGGCTCGATGAGTTGCTGGCGGCAAGCGGGCATGTACCCCACTGGGTCCGCGGAAGCCGTGAGGCCCGTCGTCTGTGGCCCGGTCCGATGCCCGAGGCCTACGGCGTCGAGCCCGGTGAAACGCTCAACATCCATCGCAGCGCGCATGATCGCGCGACGCTCAGACGCGTGGCCGAGACCGAGGTGCCTGCCTTCGCGGACGCAGGGTTCGACGATGAGGCCAAAGAGGGACTGCGCCGGTGTCCTGCTTGTCAGTCACGGGCCGCCGCCAATGGCAGCGATGGTGCGCTGGCAGGCATATACAATAATTTCCGAAAGGCAGGTCAAAGGGCGAGTAAGATCACGTCGAAACAGTTCGGCGAACTCACCTCTCCTGTTGACGATAAGCTGGGGAACCTGTTCCACCGATCGGTCGAACAACGTGTGGTCGCATTCTTGAACGATCTGCACCACGCCGAGATTGCATCACGTGTCAGCGAGGTCTGGACGGACTTCGATATTCACCGCTTAGACCAGTGTGACGAGCCCAGTCCAGAATCGGCCGCGAACTTCGACGTCTTCATTCTCCTCGTCAATGGAGTAGCACTGCACAGAGTGCAAGTCGTCGCTGGCCGCCGAGGGGAACAAAGAAAAGTTCAGCAAGGACCTGACCTCCCGCGCGCTCAGGCTGCAGCGAGCCACGAGTACCGTCGCCCGGATGATCGTCTGCGTGCCACTCTACACCCGCGCCGCGTCGGAGGACTGGTGCCAGGAAATCGCCGGCGATATCGAGCAGAGGCTGCGCGGCGCGTTCGAATACGTCCGGTTCACTGGCCAGCCGGAAACCTTTCCGGCCTTGCCCGAGCGGCAGGTTCCAGAACAATCCGTTCCCAGCTTTGAGGCGCAGCTCGCAAGGCTCCTCTAGCACCAGTCCACAGCAGGAGAAGCAGCATGTCCGGAACGTCTCATGCCTATCTCTTCGAGGCCAAGGGCATCCAGCGCTACATTTTCGACAGCGGTCGCCTCGCTGATGTGGTGGGCGGCAGCGACCTGATTTCGGGCATGTGCGCGTCGGACGAAGAAGATGCGCTCGTCTCCCTGGTCGGCCACGTGTTCAAGGACCAAGACGGGCCGGACTTCTCGCGTCGTGCAGGCGGGGCGTTCTGCATGCATCACGCCGACGTCTCTTGCCTGAGGAGATTCCAGCGACTCTGGCGACTCTGGGTCGGGGTCAATCTGCCAGGGCTCGAATTCAGCGATGCGGTCGCGGAGAACGCCGCCAACCCGACGCATGCATACCGTAAGGTCTCGGCGGTGCGGGAGAACACCGCGGCCTTCCTTCCGCCGGCCGGGCATGTGTACGCGGCGATCAATCCACGCACGGGGCGTACGGCGACGGAAGAGATCAAGGAAGAGATCGTGGACGCGGTGGTGGCGCCGCAGCGTCGACGCGCGCATGCGTTGGCCGAGGAGGCGTCAGTTGGCGCTTCGCCCGACCGGGTGGCCGATAGGTTTGCCGGGAATTCGCATCCTGACGACCGGCCAGGGCTTCGCCTCCGCTTTCCGCGACATTTCGACGCCGAGGAAGCCACCCAGTTCAGTCCGGCGTTTCCATTCAAATCGGTGGCCGACGGCGAGGAGCCGGATCGTCGCGTAGCGCTGATCCACGCCGACATTTCAGGTCTCGGCCAGGTCTTCACCCGCTTGACCGCAGCCGTCAGCAGTCCCGCCGAGGTCAGAGAGGTCTCCAACGAGATTGAGAATGCCATCGAGCGCGCGGCACAGGCGGCGACGAGGCACGTGCTGCTGGTCGAGACGGTCACCGACCCGCACGAGATGGCCAAGCGCGGGCTGATCGGAGATGCCGATCCGGCGGAGCTTGAGCACTTCGCGCTCGTCCCCGCGCGGCCGATTCTGCTAGGAGGCGACGATATCGCGATCCTGGTGCGCGCCGATCTGGCGCTACCATTCGCGAAGGTTCTCCTGTCGGAGATCGAAACGCGGACGCGGGCCGCGTTCGACGCGCTGAGGGACCAGCACCCGGTCCTGCCGCCTTGCCTTTCGGCCTGCGCCGGCATTGCCATCGTCGGCGCTGGACATCCGTTCCTCGCTGCGCATGAGCTGGCCGAAGGGCTGTGCTCCTATGCCAAGAAGGCCGCCAAGCAGGCGGCTCGGGAGGGTGGTGAGCGGGTTCCGCCCTCGATGCTGGCCTTCGCCACCGTCACCTCCACCGTGCAGGAGGGGTGGGACACCCTCCATGAACGGGAATACAGCGGCGCCCCCGATCCCACCCGCACAGCAGCCGGAGACAGGCTTGGCGCGCTGGTTTACCGCGTGTCGGACGAGGCCGGCCACAACGACCGCATCGATACGCTCCTCGAGCTCGCCAGGGCGCTCGATGCGCTCGAAGGGAAGGGCAAGCTCCACCAGGCAATCCGGTGGGCGTTCGATGAGTGGACGGAATGCGAGAAAGCATGGAACCGATTTTTCGAGGTCGCCGAGGGCGATGCGAAGACGAGCGCCGAGGCCGCGCTGGCCGCGCTTGGCGCCCGACGCCGGGACCACAAGGATGCTCGCATCTGCCCCAATGCGTGGAGCATCGCACTCGTCAACGATGCGCTGGAGCTCATCGACATCGGGACCGACCTCGCGCCGCGGACCGAACCCGAAACGGAAGGGGAAGGAACATGACTGCGTCAGCGCCCTCAGAGATCCTGATCGAGATCGCGTTCTCGGGCTACTGGTGCTCCGGCACCGGCCAGGGGCGGGGCCGGCGTTTCGATGGCATTTGCCACAGGGACCGCGATGGCTTCCCCGCAATGCCGATGAGCCAGGTCCGCGGCACGCTGCGGGAAGGTGCCGAACGTCTAGCCGAAACGGAATCCGCCGGCTGGACAAAGGGGCGCGTCAAATGCCTCTTCGGCGACCGGCGCGAACCGGACGACAGAGAAGAAGCCACCCCCGGTCTGCTCGACTTCCTCGGCGAGGCGCGGCTGGTGCGTGAACCCAATTCGAATGCGGATGAATGCTTCCGTCCGCTGCCGCAGACCCGTATCGGCCCGGAAGGCGCCGCGCAGGACCGGACCCTGCGCACGAGCGAAGTCGCGATGCCGGGAACGCTGCGGGGCCTCGTCGTCTGCCGCGACCCGGACGCATGCCCCGATTGGGCAACGCTTCTTGCGGCGGCCGGTGCCGCGACCACCGCCTATGGGCGAATGAAGCCCGACGGACTCGGCACCGCCGTAACGCGCTTGTATGAGGTTGCCGAGCCGTCCGGCATCGCCGGCGGCCCGATGAATGACGTGGCGCAGGGCGCGGAGACCGAAGGGGCGAGCGGGGCCGACCCAAGCAAACACCGCAGGTTCACCATTCGGCTGACCCAGCGCGAGGCCGCGATCTTCAGCCGCCGCTCGGCAACCGAAGGGGCGCACGCCACCAACCCGGCCCCGACCGGGGCGGCGCTGCTCGGCTGGGTTGCCTCCCGCGCCGGCTACACGGGCTTCTCCGATCCATTCACGGTATTTCACAGCGGCAAAGTGCGCTTCGGTGATGCTGTGCCGCTCGGTTCGGGCGGCGTGCTTTCGATGCCGCTGCCGAAGATTCTGATGGAGCCGAAGCACGAGCGAAGCGGGACCACGAAGGATGACGAGGGCCGCAGGCTCCTCGTTCAAGGCGCGGTCCGACGCGGGCGTCCCGCGCAAGATCCCGAGGGCGGGCAATCCCAGGGTGACACGAAGCATGTCCAGCATGAGGCAGTTAAATACGACTATGTCACCGAGGCAGGAGAGATCGTCGAGCCCGCGCTGGGTCAGCGCCTGCGCACCGCGATCAAGAACGGGCGTGCCGCCGAGAGCCAGCTCTTCGGGCTCCAGCATGTGCGCCCGGACGACACGCCGATCTACGAGGCTGTGGTGGAGGCCGAACCCGATGCGGTCTGCGATGCGGACTGGAGCCGCATCCGCGCGGCCTTTGATGGAGCGACGCTGCGGCTCGGCCGGGCAAAGGCGTCGGGGTATGGGGGCCACTACAAGTCCGAGCTCGTCGACGACCGAGCCCCATCCGAACCGCCGGACCTGTCCTGTGAGAAAGTCGTGCGGATCCTCGCGCTTGCCGATCTCGCACTCGCCTGCATGGGCGATGAGGACGACCCGTGGAGCTTCGGCGCGCCGACGGCGCATCCGACGGCGGCGATGTTCGGGCTGCCCGGCACATTCGAATTCAAAGGTGCAGACAGTGCCGTTTCCGTGCGCCGCTATCGGCCATGGAATGCGCATCTCGGTGCTCGCGACACCGACCGCCAGGTGATCGAGGCCGGCAGCGTTCTCACTTTTTACCGCGACGATCCAGGTCCGGTGAACATGGGCGATTTGAAGCCGGTGGTTGGCCTCTGGCGGGAGTCCGGCCTCGGCCGGGTCGCGTTCAACCCCCCCATGCTGTCCGAGGAGTTGCCGAAATTCGAAGGTCAGGACGAGCTAGGCGACAAACCCGCCAAATCTGGGCCCGGCGAACTACCCGCGCAGGCCGCACAAATCGCCCCGCCGAAGCCGCGGGAGGCGGACGGACTGCGTCTCGTCGTGCTGCGCGTGACGCTGGAGGCGGTCTCGCCGCTTTCCATCGGTTCTGGTGAGACGGTCTCGACGAAGCGCGCGCAGCCGGCAGATGCGGACGGGAACACGGAAAGGGACGTCGACGCCGCGGCCCTCGCCCGCGACGCGCTCGGCCTGCCGGTGATCCCCGCGCCGGGCTATCAGGGCGTATTGCGCCAGCTCTATCGGCGGATCTGCTGCAGCGACGGCACCGACGCCGTGTTCGGCTATGTCAAGGGCAGCAAGGGCGCCGCCTCGGTGCTGATCTGCGGCTGGGGCACCGTGCACGATGCGGAGGATCGGTCGCAGTGCGCCGGCCGGGACATGTCGAAACTCAAGGATGACGACGCCGACCCGGTGCTGAAGTTCCTGGCTGGCGAGCGGCCGTTGTGGCGCGACCATGCCGCGCACTCGCATCGGGGCGCCGTGGAAGGGCGCAAGAAGTTCGCCCGCACCGCGGTGCCGCCCGGCACCCGCTTCTCGCTCCCGATCGCGATCTGGGCGCGGACCGGAGACGGCGAGCGCCCTCGCCACACGGTGGACGAAGCCGAGGCGCTCCTGCGTACCATCGCGAGACTGTTCGGCTCGCCGCGCTTCCGGCTCGGCGGCGCAACGCGCCGGGGCTACGGGCGCGTCAAGGTCGTGCGCGCCAGCATCGGCCAAGTGAATCCGATGGAGGCCGCGACCACCATGGCCGATGCGGCATCGGGCGCATTCGGGCCGGACGTCGCGGCCGACACCATGCCCCTCGACCTCACCATTGCGACGGTGACATTCCGCCCGCGCGACCTGTTCCGCATCGGCGCCGGCACCGAAGATTCGCCGGCGCTCACGCCCGGCACGCACGGAGCGCGGAGATTCGACGGGACCCCATGGAGGATGGACGACCCATTCAGCGCGGATGATCCCTATTCGGGGACCGATGATCAGCGCAACCGCGACCGCGACCACGACGCGATACTGCGCATCCTGCGCGAGCCGAGCATCCGCTGCGCCAACGGTGTGGGCTCGGTCGAGCGTCCGCGTTGTGATTCGCATTTCGCGACCGATCTGCCGGCGCCGGGCTCTGCGCTGCGCGGCCCGCTGGTGCACCGGACGCTCTTTCACTGGAACCGCGCGCACGGGGGACTCCTCGACGCGGATGACCCCAACTGCGGGTGGGACACAATCCGCAAGCTCGCCGAACGGCCTGACGCCCTCGCTGCCTTCCTCGGCACGGCGAAAGAGAAAGGACGCAACGGCGAGGGCCGAGCTTCCGATCTGACGGTCGAGGACGGCGAAGTGACGAACGCCGAATGGGCCGTAGCCATCGACCACAACTCCATAGACCGGTTCACCGGCGGCGTGCGCGACGGGATGCTCTACCGTGAGGAGGCGCTGGTCGGCGCGTCGGAACAGGCGGACGCGGCGGGGCGGATGGCCGTCACCTTCCGTCTCCTGATCGAGCCCAAGAAGGGCGGCGGGATGTGGGATGACAGCGTCGTCCGCGCCTTTCTCTCCGCGCTCCGCGACCTGGCGGCAGGCGAGCTTGCGATCGGTGCCAAGAGCCTCGGCTACGGCACCGCAGAGGTGGTGTGGGAAGGGCTCCACAAAGAACACTGGCAAGCCGCATGGAACGAGATCGGGGGACAATCGTGATGAGCGAGGACCGACGGATGGTTGAGTTCGGGCTTCTCGCCGAGACGGCGGCAGACGCGCAGTCCGTTGGCCTCGATGGTGTCGCGCTCGTGACGGTCAACTGCTGCATGACCGGCCCGCTGTCACCGAAAGACGCGGCGGACCAGACCAACAAAGCACTGGAGGCGCTTTCAGGCTGGGCGCGCTTTCAGTCCGATGCGTGCCTGAGCAGTGACGGGGACATTCGCTGGAGGAACGGTGGCGGCGACACCGGTTTCCCGCTACGCGCCGAGTGGCTGCTGGACGCGGAGAGCTCCGCCCGGCTGATCCCTGATCCCGCGCGGCCGGGACAGTTCCGCGTACAGACCTTCTGCGTGCGGGAGATCGCCGGGTCCGGCGAAACCCTGGACAAGGGTGAGCGCGCCTTCCTGCGGACGGTCCGCAGTGTGCTCGGACAGCACGGGCTTCAGAGTCTCACCTACCACATTTTCTGGGGTCTCGGCGCCGGCGATGGCGAACTGCGACCAATGCTGGACCGCCTCGCCGCCCTGACTTTCGCCAAGGAGAGCTGACATGGCCGTCCGTGCACCGTTCCGATTCGCCCGAATCCCGCGCCATGTCCACATTCCGGCATGGGCCGGGCTGGTCAGCCACGACGTGCCGTTCAAGGACGGCCTCTCCGGCACCGCGATAGTCGAGGTGGAGGCGAAGACCCCGCTCCTCGTCGGCGGCCAGCGCCGGAAGGCAACCCAGCAGGCCGCCGGCGAGGTCTACCCGTTTCGCCTCCCCGACGGTCGCTGGGCCATGCCGCCGAGCACGGTGCAGGGCATGGCGCGCAGCTATCTCGAGCTCGTCACCTTCGCCCGCCTCGGACAGTGGGTGGACGACCGGCGGTTCGGGTTCAGGGACTTGAGCGGATCGACAACCGGCACACAACACTACGGGAGAAGACTTAGCAAGAACGTGAGCAGGGTGATTATCTCGCACACCAGCACCGGGTGGCTGGTGAAGACTCCATCCGGGCCAGAAATCTTTCCCTGTGAGGCAGCACGAATCCACTACGACGACTTGATCGCGTTTCGCGGAACGCTCGGGGGGACGCCCCGTCCGACACTCGCGAATGATTTGAGGTCCGCCGCCGATGGAGAGAAGCGATTGCAATGGTTCCTTGAGGGCGTTTCGGCCGGAGTGGCCGCGCTGACTGGCAATTTCCACATCGATGACGGTGAGTACGACTACCCTCACCCGCATCCGAACAGAAGACGGCCCTTTGATTTCATTCGGTACCGTCGTGCATTCGTGACAGCTCCACCCACACCACATCCGGTCACCAACTCTGCAAGGACTGGCACGCTCGTCCTCACGGGGAAGCCCAATCACGGGCTTGGAGCGAGCATGAAGAAGAGGGACTTCGTGTTTTTCGATCGGGCGGCGACCTCCATCCCTGTTGCACCGGAGACGTGGGAGAATTTCCGCCACGTCCACGAAGCCGAATGCAGTGAGAACAAGGAAGACTGGAACCCGAACTGGCGCTACTGGCACGCCGAGTACGACGCCGGCCGACCTATGCCGGTTTTCTATTTCGGCACGGCCACATCCGTCGAGGACATCGGGACTGCGTTTGCGCCCAAGATCGCCCATCGGCTGAGAACCTATGAAATGCTCGGCCACAGCTCCAAGGATCATTTCCCGGACGTCGGACGGCCACTCGATCTGGACATGGCGCATCTCGTCTTCGGCGCCGTCGCGGACGAGACGACCGAGGAGAACCCCGGACTGAGGCGCCGCGCGGCCTTCGGACTGGGACTTCAGCCAATCGACGATGCAAGGGCGGACGCGATTGCCCCCACCAATCCGACCGTGCTGGCAACGCCCAAGCCCGCCGATCCGCGCCTCTACGTCGAGCAGGTCTCCGACGAGAGCGGTCAGGCAAGGCAAGGTGAGCCCCTTGCAACCTACAGCCCTGACAACCAGAAGAATTCACCCAACCACAAGAAGGAGCCAAGACTCTCAGGATCGA
>Ga0326597_10011803_pt1 | contig 11553 bp, 10 predicted proteins | sample RVTome_12_FD_203789 | JGI IMG/M metagenome (GOLD analysis project Ga0326597, IMG submission 203789) | Soil microbial communities from uranium-contaminated site in the Upper Colorado River Basin, Wyoming, United States - RVT100D185 | ecosystem: Environmental > Terrestrial > Soil > Contaminated >...
CAGGTACACGAAGACTTCCGCAAAGTAGCGGCCCAGGAACCCGCGGCCGCCGGTCAGCATCACCGTCTTGCCGGCGAACACGTCAGCCTTGTCGCCAAGGTCGTCGGCGATCTCGCGGGTGTCGGAGGAAAGCAGCGATAGGACCATGGTTCAATGCACCTCGAGCGTCGGCAAAGGGACAATAAAGCGCCCGCCTCCGTCCCGAAAGGCCGAATGTTTGGCGATGATGGAAGGCGCGAAATTCCAGGCCAGCACGATCACGTAGTCTGGCCGCCGCTCGTAAAGCGCCTGGGCCGGCAACACCGGAATATGATGGCCGGGGGTGTAGAGGCCCTGCTTCAGCGGGCTGTCGTCGACGATGAAGTCGACCACGTCGGGACCGATGCCGAAATGATACATCAGGGTGGTGGCCTTGGCGGGCGCGCCGAAGCCGGCGATGGTTTTTCCTTCTGCCTTGATGCGGCTGATCAGACGCTTGAGGGCGCGACCCAGATCCTCGATGTGGTCGGCGAACGCCAGAAACGTCTCGGTGCGGTCGAGTCCGGCCTGCACCTCGCTGGCAATCAGCCACTCGACTGTGCCGTCGGCGGCGTGCGGACCGCCCGCGAGCCCGGCCATGCCGCGCAGCGAGCCGCCATGGACATCGACCCGCTGGACGGCGAACAGCTCCATGCCGCCAGCGGCGAAGAAGCGGGTCAGCGGCGCCACGGAATGATAGGCGAGATGCTCGTGGTAGATGGTGTCGAACAACGTCTTCTCGACCACGTCCATGAGGTACGACACCTCGAACACGAACACCCCATCCGGCGCGATCAGGGAACTGGCTCCGTCGCGTAGTTCCGCCAAATCGTCGGCGTGTGCGAATACGTTGTTGGCGGTGATCAGCGCCGCCGGCCCGTATTTGTCCCGGATTGCCGCCGCGAGCGCCGGGGTGAAGAAGTCGGCGATGGTCTCGATCCCGGCTTCCGTCGCGCGCCTGGCGATGGCGCGGGCCGGATCGACACCGAGCACCCTGAGCCCACGGTCCTTGAACTTCCTGAGCAAGGTGCCGTCGTTGGAGCCGATATCGACCACCAAATCGCCGGGTTTTGGATTGAAACGCTTGACGACCGCTTCGGCGTACCTGGCGAAATGCTCGACGAAGACCGGCGAGGTGCCGGAAACGTAGACATAGTCCTCGAACAATAATCTCGGGTCGACAACGTCGAGCAATTGCACATGGGCGCAGTCGCCGCACAAGAACACGTCGAGTGGAAAGTGAGGCTGATCCTTGGACTTGGTGGCCTCGCCGACGAAGGCATTGGCCGGCGGCGTCGGCGTCAGCCTGACCACCAGCGTCAAGTCTCGCCCGCCGCACAGCCGGCAGGTGTGCCGCCGTCGGCAGTCCTCGCTCATCGGCTGCTCAGTCCCCGGGCTTCCAGGTCTTGAGGCCCTTCGGATCGACGACTTCCACCCGCACCACGTCGGATTCGTAGGCCATCTGGTTCCGCGGATTGCGCGACAGCGTCAGGAACACCGTGTCCTCGGGGAACTTCATGGCGTGGTCGACCATCGGCGGCGTGAACACCATCTCGCCGGCGCGCACCAGGAGGCGCTCCGGCTCCTTGTCGCTGCCGGTCGGACGGTGGAAGTACTCCATGGTGCCCGAGATCACGTAGCAATAATGCCAGTCGGTCTTGTGGTAGTGGTTGGCGCGCAACGAGCCCTTCTTCGATTCGATCATCACCGCGCTCTTCATCATCTCGTCGACCAGCGGCTGCAGGACGCCGCGGATGTCGGTGAAGGGCTTCTCGAGCGGCACCTTCGGCTGCTTGGGCCAGGAGGCCTTCTCGTCTTCAGTCAACGGGTCGATGGTGTTCTTGCTCACGCATCTCTCCAAAATCCAGAACTTGCGGTAGCATTTATGTCACCGCTGAAAGATAATCGAAAGTCCAACGTTGGATATCGATTGCGCTCACCGTCCTCCCGCGAGGCCGCCGCCTCGCGAACCGCGCGAATCGATCAAGCCGGCGGCGGTGACCCCTGCTATGATCCTCCCGCAGAAAGGCGATTCCATGAAAACGATCGACAACTGTCTAGTCTGTGACAGTGTCGACTTCGAGATTTTGCACGAGGCGACTTTCGAAGGCGGATGGGAACAGGCGATACCGTATTTCCTCACTGATCGGGAACGGGCAGTTCACGGCCGGATTGCGCGCTGCCAGTCATGCGAATTCGTGTTTACCAGCCCGCAATTCGAGGACGACGAGTATGAACGGATTTACGCGCACGTCCCGTCCGATGACGCAGATGCGAATCGCCGTCACGCGCGGACCAAACGGTTTGCCTCATTGCGCAAGCGCATCGGGCGATTTTACGCCACGGGACGGTACGTCGATCTCGGGTGCGGCGTTGGCGCCTTTCTTGACGCCATGCCGGAGTACCAGGGCATCGGCTTCGAGTTGCAGTCCGGTGCCGAGGCGGGTTCCAAAGCGGGGGATCCCCGTATTGTCATCGGCGACTTTCCCGCATACCTCAAGGCGCATGCCAATACCATGGCGGGACGGCTCGACTTCGTGACTGCATGGGACGTGCTGGAACACCTTCCGACCATTGATTGCCATCTCGAGGCCGTCGCGCGAAGCCTGCGCAAAGGTGGCCACCTGTTCGCGACGATACCGGACGTAACGAGCCTTGCGGCTCGGCTGTCCGGCAGCAACTGGAACTGCCTGCTGCTTGAGCACCTTTGGTATTTTTCGCCGGCAACGTTCAGGAAATACGTTCGGAGGTTCGGGTTGCGTTTGGTCGAAGTGTCGTCGTTCCTGTTTCCGGCTGACATGAAAACGGTCGTCAGCCGGTTTTCACAGACTTACGGGCGGCGCATTCCTATTCCGGCATGGATGGCGGGCATGGTCGTGAGTTTGCCCATCGGAATCGCTTTCGTCGTTTGCGTGCGCGATGACTGAGGTGCTGTGCTCCTGCTCCGGCCTGGAGTGCCTGTGAACGCCCGGCGCCATGACGGCACATCGTATCCGCCGTCCCGCCGGGTGCGAAACCGGGAATTGGGGGTGACGCGGAGCAGCGCATCGGGGATAATCCGCCCGGTTGCGGAGCCCGCACACCGGGCGCCGCCCTTACGGCGAAACGGCAGTCCCCACCACCCATGGATCCTTCGGTGCGCAAACAGACAGCTTCTCTCCGCCACGCACTCGGCGAAAAAATGACGGCGTTCACGCGCCTCGAGAACTATCGAGATGCCTATTGGCAGCGGCGCGACCCGATATGCCGCGATCGCCTGTTGTGGCAGGCGCAGTCGTTCCGCCATTTGACGCACCTGCTGCCCGGCGAGAGGATTCTCGAGATCGGCACCGGAATCGGCTGGTTCGCGGAAGTCATCGCCAAAGTCTCCCGCGGCCGCAATCCGATAACCGCCGCAGTGTGCGATCCCCGCCTCAAAACACCGGCGCATCTCCTGCAAAGCATCCGGCGCGTAAGCCTGGAAAGCCTTCTCGGTTCGGCTGAAAGGCGGCAATTCCATTACGTCGTGGCGCAAAACATGGTGGATCGCGACAACGCGACTTTTCTCTTGAACCGTGTCTACGATCGGCTTGTGGATGGCGGACAAGTGGTGTTCTTCCAATCCAATCCGTGGAACCCGATATTCACCATCCGTGATTACCTGAGAAGGCTGTTCAGACGACCGCGACCGCACGTGCTGGTCAGTCAACCACAGTTGTACGAACTGCTCTCGGACGTGGGATACGTGCGGATTTCCGTGCGTTTTACAGATTTCGTCTATGCGCCGCTGACGCGAACCCTGGTGTGGCTTCTGCGCAACCTTTCCATTTTGCTCGAGAACACGCCGTTCGTGCGCGTGCTAGCGGGTGGAATTTTGATTCATGCCCAGAAACCGCCGCGCATCGTGAAACGCCATCCCGTAACATTGACGGGGCATGTGTCCCTCAAGGGCGCCGTCTCTGTAGTCATACCATGCCACAACGAGGAAATGAACATTCGGCCTCTGGTGGAAGGTCTACTCGGTCTTTACAGCGACTACATCCACGAGATCGTGCTCGTCGACGACAACAGCACCGACGGCACCCGTGCGGTGATCGAGGAATCGGCGAGGGCCGACGTCCGAATCATTGGAATCTTCCGCAAGCCGCCCAACGGCGTCGGTTTCGCCATTCGCGACGGTTTGGCCTCGGCATCCGGCAAGTGGGTCCTCAGCATGGACTGCGATTTCCAGCATCTATTACCCGAAGTCGAGGACATGTTCGACGCCGCCGCCGAAGGCTGCGATGCCGTTCTTGGCAGTCGCTTTTCGCGACACAGCGTACTTATCAACTACCCGTTCGCGAAAATTCTCGCCAATAGAGTCTTTCACTTGGTTTTTAACCTCATGTTCCGGCGCACCGTGCGGGACATCACCAACAACCTTAAGCTCATGCAGGCTGACGCGGTGCGCGGACTCGAACTCACCGAGAGGTGGTTCGCAATCAACGCGGAAATTGGCATTCAACTGATTCTTGATGACTGGGTGACCAGGGAAGTTCCCATTTCATGGATAAACCGCGACTTCGAGATGGGGCAGTCCAGCTTCAGCCTGTTGCGTTCGGCGGGTGGTTATCTTCGGGTTCTACTTCGCGCGGCGCACACCTATCGCCTCGGCTTTGGGACGCGCCGGCCGCTGGTACCGAGAACGCGGATGGGTAGATCGGGTACCGATACCGGCACCGACTGACCCCCGGGATTTTTCGATTGTAATCGCGCGATCATCGCGTTAAGAGAAATCACTGCAACGGCGGCGAGCCGCCGGTCCGCGCTGAATCAAGAGTATAAAGAGGATTTCCCCATGAGCGTCGCTATCGTGACCGGGTCGGCAGGCTTGATCGGATCTGAGGCGGCCGTGTACTTAGTGAACCAGGGCTTCGACGTCGTCGGCATCGACAATGATATGCGCAAGATGTTTTTCGGCGACGAAGCGAGCACCGCATGGAACCGCGCGCGGCTGGAAACCACTGTGCGGAACTATCGTCACGTCGATGCCGACATTCGCGACGCGGACGCCATGGAATGCCTCTTCCGACGCCATGGCAAGAACATCACGGTAATCGTCCACGCCGCGGCGCAACCCTCCCACGACTGGGCCTCTCGCGACCCCCTGACCGATTTCACGGTCAACGCCAACGGCACGCTGACCCTGCTCGAAGCCACGCGCAGGCAGTGCCCTGACGCGGCCTTTGCATTCCTCTCCACCAACAAGGTATACGGCGACGCGGCAAACCGTCTGCCGCTTCGGGAACTGAAAACTCGCTGGGAAATTGACGCAAGTCATGCCTACTTCGAACACGGCATCGACGAGGGAATGAACATCGACGTCTCCACTCACAGCCTGTTCGGGGTCTCGAAGGCCGCCGCCGACCTGCTGGTCCAGGAATACGGGCGTTACTTCGGCATGAAGACCGCGTGTTTTCGCGGCGGCTGCCTGACCGGACCGGCACATTCCGGCGCCGAGTTGCACGGCTTCCTCGCCTACCTAATGAAATGCGCCATCCAGGGGAAACCGTACACGGTGTTCGGCTACAGTGGGAAGCAGGTTCGCGACAACATCCACGCCTACGATCTAGTCACGGCATTGTGGCAGTTCTGCCGGAAACCCCGAATCGCCGAGGTCTACAATATCGGCGGCGGCCGTCACTCGCACTGTTCAATGGTGGAGGCAATCACCATGTGCGAGGAACTCACGTCGCGTCCGCTGAACTGGTCATATTCCGACGTCAACCGCACCGGTGACCACATTTGGTGGGTCAGCGACGTTCGCCACTTCCGTAGCAATTACCCCGACTGGAATTACACGTACGATCTCAATGACATTCTCACTGAGCTTCACGACGCACTTTCCGAGCGTTACGCATTGTCGTAGTGCACCTCCGGCCGGGTCAGCAGTCGCGCAGCGTCTCGGTCAATTCGCTCTTCTTCGCCAGCATGGCGATGATCTTGAACGGAGACTTTCCCTTGCCGACGACGGAGAACGCGAATTTCGTGGCTTTCAACAGCTGCAGCGGGCACCGTACCAGCGCCGTCGCAAAGAAATACAGCACCGCCGCGAAATTGACGTTTTCGGAATATGTCCGGAGGATTCTCGGGATCGGTTGGAGCCCGCACGTCAGCGACCACGGTATCGGGAAAATCTCGGTGACCCCGCGATCATTCATCGCAGCGTAATTATGCAGCAACGTGCCGTCGTAGCCGAAGAAGTAGCGCAACTGGAACGTCTGGTCCCTGATCCGCTGTAGCGGTTTCTCGGCGATGCCGGTGCCGTCGATGATCCGCGGCCGGGCGAATATCAGGTTCGTGTTGGTGCCCTCGATCAGAACGTAACCCCGGTCCCTGGCGGATTCGAAGATGGAAAGCGCCGAATTCCCGTGCTGCTTTCCCGTCGGGTTCACATACCGGGTGTCGAAGGGAATCACCGGATTGTATTCGATGATGACGATGCCCGGATCGAACAGCTTGATGCCCTCCCAGATTCGCAAGTCGTCCGAATCGACGTCGATCGATAGCAGATCGATCTTTTCGACGCCGTGACGATTAAGCAGAATGTCGAGTGAATTGTCGCCGCTTTCCTCGATTATGGCGTTGATTTTCAAAACGCGGTCGTCGGCGACATTATGGCAAATCCGCTGGTAGAGATCAGCGTTCCCCTCGATCAAGCAGCCCGACCAGCCGTTCTCGAAAAGACGGTAGGTGTTGCTCCAGCGCAGTCCGTCACCGGCACCGAACTCGACGAAATATCCGCCGTCGATTTTCGCCAGCGACAGCAATTTCTCGATTATTCCGTCCTCGCCGTTTTGGCTGTGGTGCACTTTCCTGGAATCAAAAAGATCAACGCTCATCGTCGACTCCATGTTTGCTACCGCCAGGGCCGATGCTGGCTGCGGCGGCCAACCGGAAATCCTGTCGGCGACCATGCGCCGAAGTCTTCATGATTTCTTGAAAAACAGGTAGAAATCCGGGCAGCCGCGGCGGGCGGCCTCGGCGTCGTCGACCAGCCGATAGTCCGACAGCGATGCACCGTCGAACGCCGCTGGCGAGCCCCTGCCGCTTTTCTGCAATGCCATCACGTTGAACCGGCCTTTGGCGATCAGGCCACCGACGCCGCCCTCCTTGAATGCGTGCCCTGCCCTGCGGTCGTCTTCATAAACATAGGAAATGACCCAGGGCTCATTGCCAGGGGTCATCCACGGCAGCGACAGCAACGGACTGTCGACGAACAGCGGCCGCGGCAACCCGTCCAAACACCGCTTCTTCTGCATGTTGGCGACGTGTTGCGGCCTGACGTCGACGACGCCGACGGTCCCCGCGAGAACCAGTCCAATGGCGACGATCAACGTCGCCCAGCCAGCGCTGCCGGCGGTCAGGACGCGGCTCCTCGCCGTGTCGTTTGTCGCGAGCATCACCGGAAGGCTGGCGACGGCGGCGAGGGCCATGAAGAACGACAGGGTGAAGTAATAGTTCTCGGCGCCGCCACGGTACGAACTGGCCGGAAGGGTGAGCACGGCGGCGCAAAGGGAGCCGGCGACCCCGAGTACGAACGCATCCCGCCGCCACAATGCCGCGCGCCGCTTGCGATCGACGAGCACCACCACCAGAACGCCAGCCAACAAGAACAGCATTGGCCCCGTTTTGACGCCGAAGTTGACGAGGTTTCGAAACATGTGCCCGGCACCGCCAAGATACGGGACATCGCGAAGCAGAACGTTGTAGACGTACTGGGGTTCGCCGAAGAACAACGTCGCGCCCCATAAAGCCGGCAGCAAGATTGCCAACATCGCCAGCGACTTCCAATCGCGGCGGACGAGCAGGAACAAGCCGATCGCGCCGGCCGCGAACACGTTGCCCTGCTTGAACGCCCAGGCGAAATAGGCAAACGGCACAGCCCACAGCACCGCGGCCCATCGCCGGCGCGGGTACTCAGCCAGGAACGCGGCGACGGCCACCGCCTCGAAGGTGCGCGCCCACAGGTCCGAGCGCACGGTGACGTTCCAGAAGCCGACCAAAGGACCGGCCATCACGAGTACCGCAAACGCCAGGCAAAGGAGCTGGGACTTCTGGTTCATTGCCGCGGCCGCCCGCACGAACGCCAGATGCGCGGCGACCATGCCGACGACCATGGCGGCGAGCGAGATCAGCCGCCCGATAGTCGGGATCCACGGCTCGCCAAGCGACAGCACGCCAAGTACCGCCGCCGTCAGCCGGCCATAGGAATCGTAGAAAAGCCAGTTATAAATACTGAACGAAAACGGCGGGCTGAAGCGATCGGTATAGACGGGCAGACCTTGGATATGCCGCCAGATCGCGAAATGGCTGGAAAATTCGTCGCCCGAGGTTTGCAGTTGCAGGGGCTCGCTAATCGAGATTGCGGACGCGAACCGCGCTGCCAACAACACCAGCGACAACAGGGCGCCCGCAAGTGCGAGCCCCGTGAAAACGGAGAATTGCCGGTCCGTCATCGCAACAGCCGCCCGACCAGGATGGTCCACACCACGCCGACAGCGTGATGCGCCCGGATCTTCTTGCCCTCGTCGTAGGTGCGGCCGTAATAGCTTATCGGCACTTCATATATCTTCTTCGCCCGGCCCACCGTCTTCGACAGGATCTCCGCCTGTTGCTCGAAGCCTTCCGTCGCCAGCTCCTCGGGGTCCAGCAACCGCCGCCGGTAAAGCAAGTAACACGAATAGATGTCGGTGAAGGTGGTGTTGTTGAGGACGTTGAAGATCAGCGTGATCAGCCGGTTGCCGACCTTGTGCCAGAAATAGGACACCCGCGTGATCGGCGCCGCCACCAGCCGGCTGCCCATGACGATGTCGGCGTCGAACTCGAGTACCGGCCGCAACAGATTACCGTAATCCGCCGGGTCGTATTCCAGATCGGCGTCCTGGAACAGTACGTAGTCGCCGCTCGCCGCCTTCAACCCGGCCCTGACCGCGGCGCCCTTGCCGCCGTTGATGCTGCGCTTGATCAATTTGGTATAGAGGCTCTGGTTCTCCTCCAAAAGCTTGACCGTGCGGTCACGCGAGCCGTCGTCGACCACCAGCACCTCGAGGTGCACGCCGTCGATCTTCTGGGCGGCAACGCGGCCTAGGATTTCGAGAATGGTGTCCTCCTCGTTGTAGGCTGGAACGAGAACTGTGAGGGTAATCACGGCGCCGGCTCCCGGTCGGGCTTGTGCGCCACCAGTACCACGTTTTTGCCAAGTGGTGGCGACAACGCGGTTTCGATCGCGCGGCCGACCGGTACAACCAGGCAGTCATAGAGACCTGACAGACCCCGATCGAACCGTATCTTGCCGCCAAGCGTATAAGCAACCCACCAGGGCAATACGCCAAGAACGTCGATATAGCGGGCGACGACCACCTCGAACCCGTGGGCGCCGGCGAGGTCGACAAGGTCACCCTTGCGGTAGCGCCGCCTATGGCCGAGCGCCACGTCCATATCGCTGAAAAGCCATGGCAGCGCCGGCACGAACACCAGCAGGTGGCCGCCCGGCCTGAGCAACCGGAACAGGCCAGCCATCACCGCCGAATCGTCCTGGATGTGTTCGAGGACGTTGATCATGACGGCGCAGTCTCGGGACGCCGGCGCGGCGTCGTCCAGGTATTCCTCGACCGTCTTGGCAACGACGCTTATCCTGGTCCGGTCGGAGAACTCCGATTGCAGATGCCGGGTCAGGTTCGGCGCCGGCTCGACCAGTTCCAGCCGGTCCACATGCGTCAGTATACGCCGCGAAAAGGTCCCCATTCCGGCCCCGATCTCGACCGCTTCGCCCGCTAGGTAAGGGCGGAACGATGCGATGATCCAATCCTGATAGTTGGGGATGTCGGCGAGAGCTTCCAGGTCCCAGGCTTCGTAACGGGCGGCAGTGGAATCGGCCGGCATGGAAGAGGGTGTCAGCGGAATAGGTTGTAGCGGACGATAGAGATGACGACGCGGATGCCGTCGCGCCAGCCGATCTTCTTGCCGTCGTCGTAAGTGCGGCCGGCGTAGCGGATACCGACCTCGTAGATGCGCGGGGTCGGTTTCAGGTGACTGACTTTGGCCGTGATTTCGGGGTCGAAGCCGAAGCGGTCCTCCTCGAGCGATATTTTCTGCAGCACATCGCGGTGGAAAACCTTGTAGCAGGTCTCCATGTCAGTCAGGTTGAGATCGGTCAGCATGTTGGAAAGCAACGTCAGGAACCGGTTGGCGACGCTGTGCCAGAACAGCAGCACGCGGTGGCTTTCACCGCCCCGGAACCGGGAGCCGTAGACCACGTCGGCGTCGCCGTCGAGGATCGGCTGCAACAGCTTTGGGTACTCGGCCGGGTCGTATTCCAGATCGGCGTCCTGGATGATGACGATATCGCCGGTGGTCATTGACAGTCCGGTGCGCACCGCCGCACCCTTGCCGCGGTTGACATCGTGGCGCACCGCCTTGACGCGCGAGTCCCTTTCGGCCATCGCATGGGCCTTCCCGAATGACTGATCGGAGGAGCCGTCGTCGACGATGACGACATCCAGTCCCAAGCCACAGGTGTCGGCGGCAAGCACCCTGGCGAGCAGAGTTTCGACGGTTGCTTCCTCGTTGAAGCACGGGATCACGACGGTAAGTCTCTTCGGGGTCATCGGGCCTTCCTCGCGTCCCCAAGCGAAATGGCGGTCGCCCGAGGCAGCCGCCGCAACGGGTCACTCCTAAGGTTTTTGCTTTGGGGATGCAATCGGCCAGCCACTAACGGATGCATTTTTCGTCCTCGAGCCGCAACACGTCGAGCGCGATATCGTATGAGAGGAGCGTCGGCAGCGTTCGCGATTGAACCGTTCTTCCCTCAAGCCGCTTCAACCTCTTCAGACACCCGATTCGATCCAGAAGATCGAGGGGCCGACTATAACTGGAACCGACGGAAGTCGCTTCCCGGGGGAGAAGCAAGTGGGTGATACCGTTCTTTCGAAGCTGCTTGTAGAGGGAGAGCACATCGGCCACCTCTGGACGCAGGTCGATTCCGGACATGTTAAGGGTCGTTCCGAAAAGATTGGGAACCTTCAGGTAATATCGAAGCTGGCGCTCGCCGAAGAAGAGGCGGTCGGCTTTTCCGAGGTTGTCGTTGATCCAGGGTACTGAAAAATAGGCGTTGACGTTGCGCAACAGGAACGCCTCGCGGTCGGCGCCACCGGCCAGGAACTTGAAATAGTTGAGAGCGAATAACCCATGTCCTGCCATCTGCAGAACGATGGTCGCCACCACTGCGGCCAGCAGCGGTGCGCGCCCGACGCCGTCCGCCATGAACCGCTCGGCCGCCACCGTCACGCAGATCAAGAACAGCGGCAGTACCGGCAACAGATGTCGGATCCTTTGTGAGCCTCCGAGGAAGAACCAGAGTACATAGAACAACAGTGCAAGGGAGGCGTATGCCAAGAGAGGGCCAGGACGGATGCGATCCCGGAACCAATACGTGCCGAGTATGGCGAACGGCAATACCAACATGACATAAGGGCCGAAGCCGACCCTCCCGGCATCGAGAATGCCAGTGAAATC
>Ga0326597_10011804_pt1 | contig 11552 bp, 11 predicted proteins | sample RVTome_12_FD_203789 | JGI IMG/M metagenome (GOLD analysis project Ga0326597, IMG submission 203789) | Soil microbial communities from uranium-contaminated site in the Upper Colorado River Basin, Wyoming, United States - RVT100D185 | ecosystem: Environmental > Terrestrial > Soil > Contaminated >...
GTCGGAGGGGGATGCAATCGGTGAGCACGTCGAAGATCGCCGCCGACGACACTCCCCTGCCCCGGTCGTCGGTTCGGCGGCTCTCCTTCTCTGCTCGCCAGATGGCCCAGCGTTCGGTCACCTCTGCCCGATGGTCGATGCAACGACGGGTTTCCGGGATGGCCGCCTTGATGGCACGCGCAGCAACCCCCACATCGGCCAGCATCGGCACGGCCACCGCATGGAAACGTCCGAGAGCGGAGGGATCCGAATCGATTTGGATGATGGGCTTGTAGGGGGCGATCCCGGTGTGATCGGAGAACGATGCGCCGAACACCACCAGCAGGTCTGCTTCATTCATGAACCAGCTTGCGATCGGAGTCCCTGAGCGACCGAGAACTCCACATCCAAGAGGGTGACGATCAGAAATCACCCCCTTGGCCTTGAAGGTAGTTGCCATCGGTGCTCCGATCGCTTCGGCCAGTTCGATGATCCCTTTCATGTCGAAGCGAGCCCCGCTGCCAATGATGAATAGTGGCCGAGCTGACGCCGCGTTTCGCTCGACTGCTTCCGTGAGCATTGCGGGCGGCGGGGATGCCGCGCGGTCGCCCAGCCGGCCCTTCGGCGAGCCGGCCGGGGCATGACCGGCGGGGAATACCTGAACTTCATCCGGAAACACGAGATGGGCTACGTCGCGTTCGACCAGGGCTGTTTTACAGGCCAGGTTCATCAACTCGGCGTGGTTGGAACCGACCTGAACCGTCTGCGAGTAACGCGTGACGTCCTTAGACGCCGACATAAGGTCAGCATCTTGGAAAGCTCCTCGCCCCCTGGTCTTGGAAGGCACCTGTCCGGATAGAGCAAGCACTGGCGCCCGATCGGTCTTGGCGTTATAAAGGCCCGTGAGCAGATTGGTAGACCCGGGTCCGGCAATTCCGAAGCACGCCGCCAACCTTCCCGTGAGCTTGCCATAGGCAGTGGCCGCGAAGGAGGCTGCACCTTCGTGACGTATACCGAAATAGCGGAGATCGCCCCGCTCCTCGGCGACCCGGAAAGCGTCGGCCAGGCCCAGGTTGGAGTGACCGACCATTCCGAACACCGCGTCCACCCCCCAGTTGACCATGGTCTCGACCACTACATCGGCGACAGTGCGTTCCCGCGGCTGCTCGGGCGTAAGGGCGACATAGACACCGTCGGCTCGCGTCTCGGTCGGATAACAGGTAGGAGCGTCGCCAAATCCCGGGGGTGGTGAGCCGTCCAGCGGGTTGTAGTCGTCCCCATGCCACGGGCAGCGGAGCCAGCCCTTTTCGATGGAGCCTTCACCAAGCGGTCCCCCTTGATGTGGACAGCGATTGTCGAGGAAGCCGTAGCGTCCGTTGTAGTGAGTCAAAGCGAAGACTCGACGTCCCACCGTCACGATGATGACCCGTCCTTCGGGGACCTGGTCGAGGTCGGCTACCCGGTGCCATTCGGCGGACAGATTCTCCTTCGTCAGATTAGGTTTAGCTTCGGACATCGTCCTACCTCACCCATTTAGTGTGATCCCACGTCGTGATTCGCTCGGGGTCGACCAGGATGGCGATGTTCTTGTCCGCCCAGGTGCCGAAGACCGCGTCCCATCCCTCTGGCTCCACCCTCATCCCCTCGTATTTCTCGGTGACTTCACCGTAAAGGCGAAGGACCAGGGTCCGGTCATCGATGAGCCGCGCACGGCCCTGGATCATCACGCCTCTCAGATTGACTACCGAGTGGCCGTCCTCGACCAGGACCGTGAGGCGAGGGTCACGGCGAAGGTTGGCGACGCGCTGAGATTTGCGGAAAGACCGAAAAGCGATCAGCTCGTCCACCAGGACATACCAAAGGGTTGTGAGGTGCGGATACCCCTCGCGACCCATCGTGGCGACCTGGAGGTTCCGTCCAGTTTGCAGGAATTCTGCGATCTCCGCCTGTGTCATGGCGATATTCGGTCGAGCCACCAGGGCAGGCTACCGAGCGCCAACCTACCCTCCACACCGTGAGACGCCGGTTGATGGTTTTGATGGCGGTGTTGGCGGCCTGCACCGCCGCGCCGATCGAGTCCACCTCCACGCCCGCGACCGGACCTACGACCTCGACGACAGCCCCCACCACATCGATCACGGGGGGAGAAACGACAACCACCGATACTGCTCCCGCTGCCCTCGTCGAGGAGTTTCCGGTGACAGTCCCATGTGATCTCGGCTCTGCACCGGTCGACGGAGAGATCACGTTGGTTGTTGGAGGGCGGCTGTATGGCGTCGCCCCCGAAACCGGTGGAGTGCGATGCCTCATCGACAACGCCGAAACCACGGACTTCTCGTGGGGGCCTCAAGGAGACCGAATACGAATCGGCAACCGAGCAATAACACCGGATGGAGACTTCGCTCTTCAAGCTTCGAGTGCGTACGAATGGACTGCTCCCACGGGAAAGAGCGTGATGCTGGTGGAGCCGGGGAGTCTCTCAAAGGTGGCGGTCAACGGGTCAGGGACCGAGGACATAACGTTCCTCGAAACCACCGACGCCGCCGTCTATCACCCAGGCGGGACTCGAGTGCTGTCGATCGGCACCGATCCCAACGGTCAATACGGGCTGTTCATGGCCTCCAACACTGGGACAGACCCGACGATTCTCGCATTTGACGAGGGAGCAGTTCTGACCGAACCGGGATGGACCGGGGCGGGCGAGCCGATCTTTGTAGCGGCCCACGAGAACGGCCCCTGGCACATCCACAAAGTCGTGGTGACAGAGGACGGTGCCCTCGAGGGGCCGATCCTGGAGGAAGGTGGTTTCGCCCTCGACCGGTTGATGGCCTCGGCGCACGACCCACTTCTGGTCGCCTTTAGACGGGCTGCTGCCTCAGTTCAGGGATGCGTGGACGATGGTCGAGCGACGGTTATTGGGGTGGACTTGCCCGAACCTTTGGCGTCGATGACCTCGCTGCCGAGCGGATGGCTGCCGGGTGAGCGCTTGTTGGTGCTCTCCTATCCCGGCGGTTGCAACAGCGCGGCGGATCTATGGCTCTTCTCTGCCGGATTCTGCCCGGGTTCGGTGTATGGGGCCTCCCTCATAGCGACCTCGATCGACGGTGCCGCGGCACGAACTATTGCGCCTCCATCGCCTCCGGTAATTGATGTCGGCACCATCATCAACCCCGCCCCGGCCTGATAGCACCAATCCCGGCCGGTCGGCCGAACCACGACATGAGCCTTGTTCCAGCTACGTTTTGCACGCCCTGACACCTAGGATGATCCGTGTCCGGGCTGTGACCTCATGGCCTTCTGACCACCAACAGTGAGGTGTGGTATGGCCATCAACGAGCATTTCGAATTACTTGAAGCAGTAGAACCTACAGTCGCCCGACTGCTAGCCGAACATCAAGAACGGCGCAGCCACTGGTATTACCACGACCTGATCCCCTGGGAGCGGGGCCGCAACTTCCGTGACGAGCCATGGGATGAGTCGCAGTGCACGATCAACGAGCGCGCTCGCACTTCGCTCGTGCTCAACTTGCTCACCGAGGACAACCTTCCCTATTACCACTCCGCCCTCGAACGGCACCTACCCGAGAGTTCCATCTGGCGCACGTGGAACGGGATTTGGACCGCTGAGGAAGGTCAGCACGCCATCGCCATTCGGTCCTACCTGTTGACTACCCGCAACTGTGATCCGTACGAGTTGGAAGACGATCGCATGGCCACCATGAAGGCCGGTTACCAACCAGATTGGCAACATCCTGCTGAGCTTCTCGCATACACCTCGGCCCAGGAGCTAGCTACCAGGGTGTCGCACCGGAATGCGGGCAAGATCACCGACGACGAAGCATGTTTCGAACTGATGCGAAACATTGCAGCGGACGAGAACCATCACTTCATGTTTTATAAGGGCGTAATGGCCGCCATGATCAAAGAAGCGCCGGCCGTCTCTTTGGAGGGCATCTATCGCACGCTGATCAACTTCCAGATGCCGGGAGTCGGCATACCCGGGTTCTTGCGACGGTCGATCGACATTGCCCGGGCCGGCGTTTACAACCTGCGGATCCATCACGACCGGGTCTTGATGCCCCTGCTCGAGCAGTGGGGGATCGGGCACCTCGAGGGGCTGACGGCTAAGGCCGCCGAGCTCCAGCAGAGGTTGATGGAGCTTCCTGAGCTCGTAATGCAGAAGGCCGAAAGGTTCGAGTCCCGCTTCGCTCCGGCCTGAGTCGGGTCGGTAGCACCATCTGATCGTTAGCCTCCCGCTCGTGAAAGCCAGACGGCTGTTTTGGGTTGCGGTTGTGCTGGCGGCTTGCACCCCCTCAGGCTTTCCGACCTCGACGGCGGTGGTCACCACAGCTGTGCCGTCGTCCACCACGTCAAGCACCTTTGAGCCGTCGACGAGCACCACGCTCCCTCCTGGGACCGAAGAATTGCCAGAGGCCCTGCGGGAGGAGGTCGCCCGTCTGATTGGCGTAACCCAAGAGCTGCGGGGCCTGGAGTTCGTTACGCAGCCGATGATCACCGTTGTGAGCGATCAGGAGCTGGCCGAGCGGGTCCGGACACAAATCCAGGAGGATTACGTCGACGCAGATGTGGACGAGGCTCTCTACAAGTTGCTTGGCCTGGTCGATCCTGCCTTCGACCTCCGCCAGACGGTGTCTGACTTATACGGTGAGCAGGTGGCAGGCTATTACGACGGTGAGACCGAAGAGTTGGTGGTGCCGGCCCGTGACGACGAGTTCAGCATCCTCCAAGAAGTCACGCTCGTGCACGAGCTCACTCACGCCCTCACCGACCAGGTCCTTGATTTCCACCCCCGGTTCACAGCGCTGCACGATCAGGACCGCTTCGACGAGGCCTCTGCCTTCCAAGCCTTGATCGAAGGAGATGCCAGCCTCACCGAGATCCTCTTTGTTCAACAGATGATTCCGGCCGACCAGCAACGGTTCCTCGAGGAGGCGTTCGAGATCGATACGTCCTTGCCACCAGGTATCCCACAATTCATCGAGGACAGCCTGGTCTTCCCGTATGAGGCCGGGTTCGGATTTGTTGCAGGGATCCACGAACAGGGCGGATTCACGGCTGTCGACGAGGCATATGCGAGCCCACCTGCTTCGACTGAGCAAGTCCTCGATCCCTCGGCTTATCAAGAAGACGAGCCCAAGGTGGTTGACACTCCCACCGGGCTGCTCGATGGCTACGAAATCTCGTACGGCTCCACCTGGGGGGAGCTCGGGTTCCGGCTGATCTTCGATCAGGAGCTTGGTGGAGACGATGACGCTGCGCTGGGATGGGGAGGGGACGCGTACGACATCTATTCCAACGGGACCGAAGCAGCGATGATCTTGGTCTACCAGGGGGATCGGGAGGCGGACTCCGACGAGATGTACGCAGCCCTCCAGCAATACATCGCCGAGGCGCTGGATACTGGCGAGGCCACTCCCGATGGCGGTGGATTCAGTTTTTCGGGCAACGACTATGCCTTCGTTTCCCAATCAGGGGATAGAGTGGCATGGGTGGTGGCTGGTGATCCTGGGGTCGGAGCCACACTGCGAAGCTGGCTCGCGGACTTCTAGGCGCCCTCTCGTCTTTTGAGCACGGCTTCATAGAGTCTGCGGCGGCCGACACCGGTTGCTGCCGCGACCTCTTTCACGGCTTGTGCCATGGGCGTGCCCTGTTCCATCGCCGCCCCGGCGTCTGCGACTGCGGACGCCAGGTCGACGGGAGGCTGGGCGCCTCCCCCCACCACCAGCGTGAACTCGCCCTGAGGTTCGCGCTCGGTCCATTCCGTGATGGCCTCCGAGAGGCTGCCCCACCAAACCTCCTCGAAGCTCTTGGTGAGCTCCCTGGCGACGCAGACCTTGCGGTCGCCCAGGGTCTTGTGAAGGTCGTTCATATCCTCGAGCAGGTGATGGGGAGCAATGAAGAACACCACCGTGCGCGGGTCGGAAACGAGATCATCGAGTCGGTCCCGTCGGGATCGGCCTTTGCGAGGCAGGAATCCTTCGAAGACGAACCGTTCGGAAGGGAGTCCACTCAATGCCACAGCGGCGGTGACGGCGCTGGGGCCGGGCACCAATGTCACGACCGATCCGGATCTGCGGGCAGCAGCAACAGCAGACACTCCCGGGTCGGAGATGGCAGGTGTGCCCGCATCGGTCATCAGCGCCACGATGCCACCGGCGGCGAGAAGTCCTTCCAGCACCTTGGATTGCGAGGACTCATTGCCGGCGTGATAGGAACGGACCCGCCCCTTGACTCCGAGGTGCTTGAGAAGCACTCCGGAGCGTCTCGTATCCTCGGCGAAAATCACCTCGGCTTCGGCCAACGCGTTCGCCAGGCGCGGTGGAGCATCACCAAGGTTGCCTATGGGCGTGGCGCAAAGGATCAGTTGACCCGGCACCACGCCACGTTAGGACTGAGCCCATCACTGGCGGTGATCTATGTCCCTCTAGCTCCAAGATGTAACGAGCCGTCGCCATGATGGCGATGCCACCTGGCCGCAATGTTCGCGAGCGGACGACCGCTCCTCGCGCGTCGACGCCCACCAGAAGAAGAGTTGTCTTCATGCCGAAGCTATGGACCGACCTCGTCTTCAACAACAACCCGAAACCCGTTGGCGTGGGACGAAGACCGTGCCATCGATCGCTGAAGGTGACGGCGATCGCGACCGGACCCGATGACCACTCGTTGCTGATGAACTCGCCGCTGGGGGTCAGGGGAGCTCGAGCCGGCACTGCACGCAGATACCTTTGCCCTTATAGGGGCTCACTTCGTCAGTGCGACCACAGAAGACGCAGGTGGTCTCAAGCTTGCGCAGCACTCTCCCGGTGCCCTCGATGCTGATAAGGAGTTGGTCGCCTTCGCGTATGTTGAAGAGCCTGCGGGTTTCTGCCGGGATGACAATCCGCCCCAGGTCATCGATCTTGCGAGCGATGCCCGATTCCAATGTCGTAGTCCCCTTGTAGATGGCCGGCCGGAGGTTACATGGAAGGCGCCGTGGGCGTCGGACCCTCGCAGCAAGGCCCTTCTGGCGCGTGGTTCTGCTTGCCTGGTGTCGATCGTCCGCGCCAAAAAGAGGGGTTTTAGGATCGCGTCAAATGGGATGGGTCGACACTCACTGTCATCTGCAACTGGACGAGCGCTCACCGGCTGAGCTTCTCGCTCGGGCCGAAGACGTCGATTGGGTGGTAGTCCCGGGGGTCGATGCCGAGTCCTCGCAAGCAGCGGCCGATCTCTCGGCTGCTGATCCAGCGCGGATGATCCATACCGCAGGCCTCCACCCTCACGACGCGCTTCGTTGGCCCATCGAAAGGGAGCGGATCAGCGAACTTGCCAAGGACGCGGCCGCGGTAGGGGAGACCGGGCTCGACTTCTACCGGAATCTGTCGCCGCCCGATCATCAACGTCAGGCGTTTGCCGACCAGATCGACCTTGCTCGTGACCTGTCGTTGCCGCTTGTCGTTCATTGCCGTGACGCCTTCGCCGACGTTTATGAACAGATTGAGGGTGCTGAGGCCGGGCCGAGGACAGTCCTTCACTGCTGGACTGGTGGGCCCCGCTGGACCAGAAGGTTTCTCGATCTCGGTTGCACTTTCAGCTTCGCCGGCCCCGTCGCTTTCGAGACCGGTGATGCGGTTCGCCGGGGGGCGGCGCTGGTGCCACCGCAGCGGGCCCTCGTGGAAACCGACACCCCGTTCCTGGCGCCACCGCCGCATCGACACGAACAGAACGAACCGGCTTGGGTGGAGCTGGTGGGTGCTGCCCTGGCAACGGTTTGGTCCATCGACGTCGCCGAGGTGCGCTGGATCACTGCAGCCAATGCGGTCCGGGTATTCCGGTCATGACCGCCCAGTCCCTCTCGGAGATGAGGGAGCTCCTGCAGCGGCACGGGTTGTCGGCTCGCAAATCGCTAGGCCAACACTTTCTCGCCGACCCCAATCTGACCAGGAAGGTCGTCGCAGCAGCTGGTGTTCGACCCGGTGACAGAGTCATCGAGATCGGCGCCGGAACCGGCACCCTCACCAGAGCTCTCACCGAGGTCGGTGCCCGCGTGCTGGCCCTCGAGGTCGACTCCCGTCTACGCCCTGTGCTTGACGAAACTCTCTTTGGGTTAGAGGTCGATCTCCGTTACGTCGACGCTCGGCAGTTCGACTTCGGGTCGGCGCTTACCGGACGCCCCTGGAAACTGGTCTCGAATCTGCCTTACGACGTCGGGACCGGACTGCTGCTCGACCTCGTTCGGAGAGCGGACATGATCGACTCCTTCACTGTGATGGTGCAGACGGAGGTGGCTCGAAGACTCGCTGCCACCCCCGGGACCGCCGACTATGGATTGCCGAGCGTCATAGTCGGTTTGCACGGGGTGGCCACGAGATTGTTTAGCGTTCCCCCCCACGTGTTCTATCCACCGCCCAGGGTCGAGTCAGCCGTCGTGGGAATCCACCGCCAGTCTTCTTCGGGGCCCGTCGAGCGCGCCATCGAACTGGCGGCGGCCGGATTTGGGCAAAGACGCAAGATGCTGCGGGCGTCGCTGCGGTCGCTGCTGTCGGCTCCCACGGTTGCTCTGGCCGCAGCCGGGCTCGATCCCACCCGGAGAGCGGAGTCGCTGAGTCCGGCGGACTTCCTACGACTAGCGGAAGCCGCGCCATGAGTGATTGGGAAGCGCCCGCCAAGCTCAACCTCTCGCTGCAGGTCGCATCGCCGGATATCTCCGGCCTACACCCCATTCGGTCTCTCGTTCAGACCATCGAATGGAGCGACCTTCTCACCTTCGAAGAGGGTGATGAGGATCGGCTTGAAGTGGTCGGGGCGGACCTTCCCCACGGGGGGGACAACCTCGTTTGGAAGGCGATATCAGCACTGAGAGCCGCAACCGGGATGAAACAGCCTTTTCTCGACATCCACCTCACCAAGTCGGTGGCGGTGGCCGCCGGCCTGGGAGGTGGTTCCAGTGATGCTGCCGCCGCCCTGTTCGCGGCGGCGCGGATCTGCAAGGTTTCGCCTGTGGTGGCTGAAGCCATCGCACCGACGGTTGGCGCTGATGTGCCATTCCTGATGACCGGCGGAACGTCATGGATGGAGGGGTATGGCGAGAAGCTGAGCGCCGTCAGGGTGGAGAGTGACTACGCGGTAGTGGTGGTGGTTCCTCCGTTCGAGTTGACAACCGCCGAGGTGTACTCGACCTGGGACCGTCTTGACGGTCCTCTGGGGACTGAGGTAACGGGACGCCGATTGCCACCGGCGTTTCGTGACCTGGGGCCGCTCCGCAACGATCTCACCACGGCGGCCATGGCACTCGCACCCGAGCTTGCCGATTGGGTGGCTGACCTCTCGGGGCTCTTTGACCGACCTGTCTTCATGACAGGGAGCGGTCCCGGTCTCTTCTCCTACTTCGCAGACGATGACGAGGCGGCATCGGCGGCCAGGGTGGCGCCGAAGGCGGCGCGAGCAACTGTGGCGGCCAGACCTCGCCTTCGGGGAGTGGCACCGGTGCCGCGTTAGATTGGCCCCCCGCCCTGGGGGGTGGTGTAACCGGTAGCACAACGGATTTTGGATCCGTTAGAGCGGGTTCGAGTCCTGCCCCCCCAGCGAGAATGGAAGCTGGCGAACACGACAACATAGGAGCCGCATGAGCCTGGTCGCTGTGGTCCTTGCCGCCGGACAAGGCACGAGAATGAAGTCGGAGATTCCCAAGGTCCTGCACTTGGCAGCGGGACGAACCCTGCTCGGGTGGGCGCTTGACTCCGTGGCTGGCATCTCGCCCGATCGGACCATCGTTGTGGTGGGCTTCGGAGCCGACCAGGTTGCAGCGACACTTCCCGAGAAGGCAGAGGCCGTTCTCCAGGAGCCACAGTTGGGGACAGGTCACGCCACATCGATGGCCTTGGAGCGCCTTGGCGAAGTCAGCGATGCCGATGTCATCGTGATCGTCAACGGCGACATGCCGTTGGTTACGACCGATCTCCTCAGCAAGGTCCTGCGGGCATTGGAGAATGCCTCGGCGGTGATGGTTTCCACCGAGCTTGCAGCGCCCTACGGCTACGGAAGGGTGATTCGCACCGGTGCGGGAAGCCTGGAGAGGGTCGTCGAAGAGCGTGACGCCAGTGCCGTCCAAAAAGAGATAACCGAGGTCAACGCCGGTGTATACGCGTTCAAAGGCGGTCTCTTGTCTGACGCCCTCGCCGAGCTGGCACCCGACAATGCCCAAAGCGAGTTTTATCTCCCGGATGTGCTGCCCATCCTCCTGGCTCGAGGCCAACAGGTCGCGCTGGTTGAAGCCGAACCACACGAGGCGCGGGGCGTCAACTCCCACGACCAGCTGGCACAGGCAGAATCAGTACTCAGGTCCCGCATAAATCAATACTGGCAGCGCCAAGGGGTGTCCATGCAGGACCCCTCCCGGGTCTACATAGATGCTGAGGTGGTGCTGTCTCCAAGTGTGCGGCTATATCCGGGGGTCCATCTGGAGGGCTCCACCCGGGTGCAGGACGGGGCGGTAATAGGCCCCGACGTGTTTGCGGCGGACTCCAGCATTGGGCCGGGGGCGAGGGTGTGGTATTCCGTCCTGCGAAACGCCGAGGTGGGCGCGGGGGCCGAAGTGGGTCCCTACGCGTCGCTGCGACCCGGAAGCGTGCTCGGCGCGCGCACCAAAGTCGGCACGTTCGTTGAGATCAAGAACACCAGCCTGGGCGACGATGCCAAGGTTCCCCACCTTTCCTACATGGGTGATGCCAGCATCGGGGCCCGCAGCAACATCGGAGCCGGTTCGATCACCTGCAACTTCGACGGCTACCAGAAACACCACACCGAGATCGGAGAAGATGCCTTCATCGGTTCGGACACGATGTTGGTGGCCCCCGTTGTCATCGGTGACAAGGCCGTGACCGGGGCGGGCTCGGTCATCACCCGCGACGTCGGAGAGGGTGCCCTGGCAGTCGAACGATCCGTCCAAAAGGAGGTCCCCGGCTACGCTGCCCGCCGGGAAGAGCGCCACCAAGCCGACAAGACCGAGGAATAGCCGTGGACGTTGTCAGTCGCCATCGGATGATGCTTTTTACGGGGGGAGCCAATGCCGGCCTGGCCGACGAGGTGGCCGACTTGCTCAGCATGCGTCTCGGCGGTCTTCATCGTTCGACCTTCGCCAATGGCGAGATTTACGACCGTCCGACCGAGAGTGTCCGGGGGGCCGATTGCTTCGTGATGCAGAGCCATTGCCATCCGATCAACGACAACATCATGGAGCATCTCATCATCATCGATGCCCTCAGGCGGGCCTCTGCTCGAAGGATCACCGCGGTGATGCCTTTCTACGGCTATTCCCGCCAGGACAAGAAGGTGCTGCCTCGGGAGCCGATCACCGCTCGGCTTATTGGCGACCTCTTTCTGACAGCCGGGGCCGACCGCCTGGTATCTGTAGACCTTCACAGCGGTCAGCTCCAGGGCTTTGTCTCCACGCCGTTTGACCACCTCACGGCGCTCCCGATAATCACCGACTACCTGAGGGAGAGAATCGACGGACCCACCGCGGTCGTATCGCCCGACGCCGGCGGCGTGAAACGCGCAGAGAAATATGCGCG
>Ga0326597_10011805_pt1 | contig 11550 bp, 11 predicted proteins | sample RVTome_12_FD_203789 | JGI IMG/M metagenome (GOLD analysis project Ga0326597, IMG submission 203789) | Soil microbial communities from uranium-contaminated site in the Upper Colorado River Basin, Wyoming, United States - RVT100D185 | ecosystem: Environmental > Terrestrial > Soil > Contaminated >...
TTCGGACTTGGCTCCGACAGCAGCCGGTCGAGCCGCTAAGTCCGACAGGCTGCCAGGCTGAAGTTCCTATTAACGGGGCTTCACCCCGGATCGACGGCAGGCGCGTCAGGCCGTGATCTGGCGCACCATCTGCTCGACGTGCTTGAGCGTCAGCGCGCGCATCTCCTCGCGCGTGAGATTGCTGACCGGGTGCGGCAGCTCGACGAACGGGTGCCCGTCCATGCCCTTGCTGCGGAACTGGGTCACCGCCGCGTTCTTGAACACCTGCGTGAGGAACACCGTGGCCGGAATCCCGCGCTTTTCGAACTCGATCGTGTCGTGCACACTGCACAACGTGCAGGACCCTCACCCGCCGAGCGCGGCCGCGGCCATCTGGACTTCCTTCGCCATCTCGTTGATGAGATCTTCCGACGCGGGCTTCGAGTAATATTCCTTGCGCCGGATGATCACCTTCGCCACACCGTAGCGTTCGCGCAACACCTCGGCCACGGTCTCCAGGATGACGTCGGCCTGCTCCTTGGTGTTGTCGAGCAGTCCCACGACCTTGCCCGCCAGGTCGGGCGAGCGCGGCGCGAGCGCGATCTTCACCCTGCTGCCGCCCGCAGTGGGATCAATGAATCCGAGACCGTTTGTCATGCAAATTCCTTTCGTTGTTCGTGGTTCGTGGTTCGTGTTCCAGACCAGTGAGCAACCGGTCACACTTCATAGGTTCCATGCACCGCCCGGCTCGAGTCGTTCCAGCCGTGGCACACGGCGGTGATCGGCCCCACGCCGCCCGCCACGATGAGATGCAGGCGCTCCGGGTCCTTGACGGCATGGATCGGAGCCTCGTCGTCGTTCGGATCGACACCCATTGCGCTCGCGCGCTCGGGCCGCCAATTGCCGCCGCGCTTGAGGCTCGCCTGCTTGCGTACCGCGAGCTCGCACAACCGGCGCCGCACGTCGTCGCGGCTCATGCCCGCATTCGCGCACAGCACCGCATGTTGCGGACTCATCGCCACGACCATATCCGAGTTGAACCACATGTTCCATGAGCCGGGAGCCGTCATGGCGTCGCCGATACCGGTGAGCAGCCGTTCCGGCGCCGTGCTGACGTCGTCGAAATGCAGCCGCGGGCTCTCGACCATGGCACAGGTGATCACGTTGTCTTCGGGCCCGTAGCCGCGCGAGACGGCGAGGCTTTCCCACGGGCTGCGCGCCATGTGCTCGGTGAGACAGGCCGTGTACCGGATCGGCGACGCGAAAACGGTGGCCGAAGCGAGCCCCGGGATTCCGCCGCCCAGATTGAGCAGCATCAGGCGGATCGCGCGACCGATCGTGGCGTTGGCGCGAAAGCCCGGCCCGAAGCAGCCGTTGCCGCCGCGCAGTCCGATTTGCTCCGCGTACGGGCCGTTGACGATCATGAGCGGCGCGACGCCGTGCATGGTGCATTGCACGCCGCCCATGTTGAACTCGTCGCGCAGAATGATCTGGATGCCGCCCAGCACGACCGGAAGGTATTCAGGCTTGCATCCGGCCATGAGCGCGTGAATGGCGACCGCGCGCACCGTCGCCGGCTCGCCCGCCGGAGGGATGGCGCCGATGGGCTCGTCCGGGTCGCGCTTCAGACCCTTCAGCATCCACTGCACGCGCGCTTCGGTCGGCGTCACGACCGGCAGGCCATCGGACCAGTCCTTCTCCAGAAAAAACTCGAACTCGTCGACCTTTCCGCCCAATCTGACTCCTTTCGATGCCCCTGATGTGCGCGCCAGGATTTTGAATTTATCGCCGGTATGATACCTTCACCCGCGCATTCCCGTGAGTGTGACGCTCAGGAAAACCGGACCGCCGCCGAGGTCGTGACGACGGCAAGGCGCTGCACCTGCTCGATCACCGCCTGGTGCTGCTCCTCGGTCAGCGCGCAGCAGCAATCGTCGAGCACGATGATCTCGTAGTCGCGGTCGTGGCCTTCCTTGGCGGCCGACAGCACCGCCCCGCTGGTGGACACGCCGCAAAGATAGAGGCGCCGCACGCCGTTCGCGCCCAGGATCGCTTCCAGGCTCGTGGCGTAGAAGGGGCTCACGCGATGCTTGACGATGTCGTAGTCGCCCGGCTCGGGTTTGAGCGCCGGGTGTACCTCGGTACCCCAGGTGCCGAGCTTGAACAGCCCCGCTTTCTTCGCGCCCTGGAACAGCGGCGAGGCCGGCGAGACCTCGCGGTAGTCCGGCGAGAATCCGACGCGGACGTAGCCGATTTTCACGCCCGCCGCGCGCGCCTTGTGCAGCGCCTCGGCGGTGTTCGCGATGGTGTTGCGCTTGGCGAGGATCGGGCCGTAGCCCTTCTTGCCGTTCGGGCCGCCTTCGTGCACCAGATCGTTGATCATGTCGAGTACGAGAAACATCGAGGCGGTGGCCATGGTTACGTGCTCCTTCAGCGTACGGGGGGCAGATCGAGATCGACCACCGTGCCGTCGAGCGGAATGCGCGTGCTGATCTGGCGCGAGGGCAGCATCACGGTGGCGAACCCCGGCGAGGTCAGCTCGCCGCGCTGATTGACCCCTTTCATTTCGACGTCGAGGAGCGCCGCGCGGTCCTGCACGTACTTCTTGACCACGGTGCCGCCGATGAAGGTCGTATCGCCCTGGCAATTGAACATCCGCGCTTCCATCCGCAGCCGCTTCAGGACGGCGTCGTCGCCCATCCAATTGGTCATGGCGGTGGCGAACCAGCACGCGCGCTGCGGCAGGTAATCGTACATGCCCGGCACGCCCACTTCCTTCGCAAAGTCCTCGCGATGATGGCCGATTCCCGTATATTCGACCCCGCCTCCGGACTGCGTGTTTCGGATGTAATGCTTGGGGTGCTTTGCGGCGTGGCGCAGCAATGCGCCGTGCGCGGCGCCGCGGCCGGAGCCGATCACGAACGCCATCGTATCCGACATCGACAGCGGGCCGCGGGCGATCTCGTCGATCTTGTCGCCCACATTGACGTCATCCCAGTAGCGGGTTTCCGCTCCGCGCACGCGCGAAGTCTCGGTCATCACCATCTCATCGATCCGCGCGCGCTCCTCCGGCGTGTAGACGTGCGTCTTGATTTCCTTGTACTTGCCCTTGTCCCGCGAAGCCTTGCGCTCGTGCCGGGCGGTGAGCCCGAGCGCGCGGCACAGCACCTCGTCGCGCTGGTTGGTGTAAGTCGATTCCAGGTATTGCATCGCCATACGGCCCGAGAACTTCGAGGGCTTCTCCTTCACGTCGAGCACGCGGTTCCAGATGTTCACGCGGTCGCCGGGGCGCAGGTTGCGGTAGAACTCGCAATCGATCGCGACGCCGAATCCGTGCACGCCGGGCAAGCCCCAGTAAGAGCGCCCGGGCCAGTGGTGGGTCCAGGGAAAGCAGGGATGCGCGATCAAGCCGCCGAAGCGCGTCCACCGCGCATACTCCTGGTCGCGGTAGAGCGGGTTCAGGTCGCCGATGCCGTTCGCGAAAATGATGATCGAGTCGACGCTCGCGTCGCGCAGATACTGCTCGGGCCGCAGCTTGCAGCCGATCAGCGCGCGGGCCGCGGCCATCGTCTCGTCGGTGATCTTGCCCTCGGCGGCTTGTTCGGTGATGCCGAGATCCACTCGTTTGTTCACGATACTCTCCTTGAACAGGTCTTACGGATAAAACAGCGGCGCAGCCGTCAGACCAGCGGTCCGGTCTCCGCATACTTGCGTAGTTTCTCTTCGGACAGCGTAACACCCATTCCCGATCCCTCCGGCAGGGAAACGGTGCCGTCCTTGTTCATCTCTAGCGGCGGATCGCAGACGTCGTCCACCAGGCGCTCCATCGGTGAGCCGTAGCCCAGCACGCCGTGCACGCAGGGCAGCGCCGCCGCGAACTGGATGATGGCCGAGGTTCCCGGAGACAATGGATGCTTGCTTCCCATCAAAACCCCCATCCCCGCGGCTTCGGCCATCTCAGCCATCCTGCGGCTCAGGTACAGTCCGCCGTTCTTCACCGGCTTGAGGCATATGGTGTCTGCCGCCTCCGCGCGCACGATGTTGGCGACGTCCTGCGGCGTCCACGCGCTCTCGTCCGCGGTAACCGGCGTGTCGAGCGCGAGGCGCACTTCCTTCATGCCTTGCAGATCCCACCACGGCACGGGCTGCTCGATCGCTTCGATACCGTAGCGCTCCATCTTGCGCAGCGCGGGTATCGCCACTTCGACGTTGTAGGCGCCGTTCACGTCCACTTCCAGTGGAAAATCCGATCCCACCGCGTCGCGCACCGCCGCCACCCGCTCGATGTCCTCTTTGACGTCGAATCCCACCTTCACGGTGAGCATCGCATAGCCCATCGATTTCAGCCTGATCGCGTCCTGCGCCATTTCCTTCGGCGTCTTGACCCCCAGGCTGCGGCTGACTTTGAACTCGGTGCGGTGAACGCCCCCCAGGAGCTTCGCGACCGGACGCCCGACCGCCTTGCCCATGATGTCATAGAGCGCCGTGTCGACCCCGGCCTTGGCGCACAGAAAGCCCGTGCGGCCCTGGTTGAACGCCTCGAGCCGGTCGATGACGAGCCCGATGTCGAACGGGTCCATCCCGATGAGCAGCGGCGCAAAGTACTTTTGAATCGTGATGTAGATGGACTCCTGGGTCTCGCCGCCCCGCTCGATCAGCGTAACGCCCGTCTCCCCCACACCCGTGATCCCCTCGTCGGTTTCGACCACCACGATGACTTGCTTCTTGTGCCTGGTCTCGCCCGGCGCCATCCGGTACGGATTGCGGTAGGGAATGGTGACCCGGTGACATTGCACTTTCGTGATTTTCATGTGGCGCTTCCCGGGTTCGGTTACTGACCGCGATCACTGCACCTTGAGGCCCGCGTCGCGGATCACCTTCGACCATTTGGCGATTTCCGCCACCAGGTACTTGCGGAATTCCTCGGACGTGCCGCCCTCGACTTCCGCGCCCTGCCTGGCGATCGCCGCGGCGAAGTCCGGCGCACCCAGGATCTGGTTGATCTGCCGGTTGAGCTTGTCGACCAGCGGCCCGGGCGTGCCCGCCGGAGCGAGGATGCCGTACCAGTTCTTGGCCTCGTAACCCGAAACCCCGGATTCGGCAATCGTCGGCACCGCAGGCAGGACCGGGGACCGCTTGACGGAGGTGACACCCAGGGCCTTCACGCGGCCCGCCTTGACGTGACCCAGCGACGCCGGGACCGAGGCAATCGTAATCTGGATCTGGCCACCCAACAGCGCGTTCAAGTTCGGGCCGCCGCCTTTGTAGGGAACGTGGGTCACCCTGATCCCGGCCATGTTGGTGAAAAGCTCGCCCGCCAGATGCGTAATGCTGCCAGTGCCCGCCGATCCCATCGTCAACTTGCCGGGGCTCGCCTTGCCTGCCGCGATGAGTTCCTTGACCGTATTGGCAGGAACGGACGGATGCGCAAGCAAGGTGTTCGGGTTCGACGCGATCATCGTGATCGGTATGAAAGACTTCACCGCGTCGTATTTCAGGTTCTTGTACAGGCCTGCGCTCGTGGAGTAGCTCGCCGAAACCACCATGAGCGTGTAGCCGTCCGGAGCCGAGTTCGCCGCAATCTCCGAGCCGATGGTGCTCCCGGCGCCGGGCCGGTTGTCAACCACCACCGTCTGTCCCCACGCGTCGGTGAGCTTCTGCCCCACCATCCGCGCAAAGATATCCGCGGCACCGGCGGGCGGGAAACCCACGATGACCCGGATCGGCTTGTTCGGATAGCCTGCTTCGGCCGCCATGACGGGCTGCACGCCAGCCATGGTGCAAATGCCCAATACAACCAATGGAAGTCGCAGCTTCATTACACACCTCCTCCGTCTTGAGTTGTTTCCCGATACGCCTGACTTGCCGCCCGCCGTTACGTCGCCGCATCACGCCGTGGCGCGCTCGGCCCTGCGGCCGGCCGATGCAAGAGCGGACTGCGTTGCCTTGACCACGTCCGACAACCCGGAAGCAACGTGTACGCCCGCTGCGCTCAGCATCGCCACTTTCGCGTCGTGACCCTCGGCTTTGGAACCGATAAAGGCCGCCGCGTGCCCCATCTTCTTGCCGGGGGGCGCGGTGTAACCAACGATCAGCGCCGCTACCGGCTTCGCGCCGCGCCGCGCCGCGTACTCCGCGACGAAGGTCTCCTCCGAGCCGCCGATCTCGCCCAGATAAAGAGCGGCGCCCGTCTCCGGGTCCTGATGAAACAGTTCCAGGGCTTCGGCCGCGGTCGTGCCCTTGACCGGATCGCCGCCGATGCCGACCACGGTGGTTTGTCCGATGCCGGCAAGCGTGAGCCGCTTGCAGCATTCGTACGACAGCGATCCGCTGCGCGAGATCACGCCGACGCTTCCCCGCGCGTAGCAAAATGACGGCATGAAACCGAGCTTCGCCTTACCCGGCGAGATGAGGCCCGGTGTATTGGGACCGACGAACGCCGCGCCGTTCCCCTGGGCCGCGGCGCGAATCTCGATCGCGTCCTGCACCGGAAGCTCGTCGGCGGTGGCCACCACCAGCCGGCAACCGGCTTCGATCGCCTCGATTGCCCCCCCGAGCACTGCCGAGGGCGGCACGAAAACGATCGCCGTGTCCGCCCCGGTTGCCTCGCGCGCCGCGCGCACGCTCGCAAAAACCGGAACGTCGCCCACATTCGTGCCTTCTCGCCCGGGGGATACGCCCGCCACGATCTGCGTGCCGTACTGGCGCGCGTCCTCGACGAAAAACCTTCCCATCTGTCCGGTGATGCCCTGGATCAGCACCCGGTTGCCGCGGTCGAGCAGAATGCTCATGCGCTTGCCTTCGCAAGCGTCACAGCCTCGCCTACGGCATCTTCCAGCCGGGCATGGTTATGCGCGCCGAATTCACTGAATATCGCCGGCACCTGGTCAACATTCGTCCCGTCGAGCCTATAGACGACCGGCTTCCTGCTCTTGCGCGTGGCCATGATCTCCTTCATTGCATTGGCGACCCGCTGCATCTGCGTGCCTCCCCCGAATACGCTCACGAGGATGACCTTGACCCGCGGGTCGGCGTCAAGCATGGCGAAGGCCGGACGGTACCCGCGAGCCGAGGTCGGCCCCGGGCTGCAGTCCAGAAAACAGGCGGGCCGCCCGCCCTGCTCGGCGATCATGTCCATGACGGCCATCGTCATTCCGGCGCCGCCGGAAATCATGGCGATGTCCCCCTCGAGCCGCACGTACATGTGCTGCATGTTCAGACAGTCGCGCAGCAGCCGGTCGACCCGGCGCTTGGCTTGCCCGAGTTCGCCGGCGATCTCCCGGTTGCGGAAAGCCGCCCACTCGTCGCGGACGACCTTTGCATCGGCGGCCACCATTCCGCCTTCGGCCAGCTTGACGAGCGGATTGATTTCGATGGTGGTGCAGTCGTGCAGGGCCGCCGTGCGCACGAGCCGCTGCGCAATGGTGATGACCTTCTCGCTCACCTGGTAATCGGGTTCGGCATCCTGCAGCACGCGGCGCATCTCGTGGGCGCGGAAACGGTGCGCCGCACCCACCGAATAGCGCGCGGGCGGCGGTCCCTCCTCGATATCGACGCCGCCGCGCGGGGAGTACAGCACGACGTACCCATCGGCGCGGCCATCGACCGCAACCGAAAGGAAAGTCTCCCGCTCAATCGGGAGCCACGGCTCGATAAGCAGCGCCTCGGGCCGCTCGCCCCCGAAATCCGTCTCCGACAGCCGCTTGACTGCCGCATCGAGCGCCTCGCGGTTCTCCGCCTTCATGACCCCGCCCTGCTTGCCGCGGCCGCCGCTGCGCACCTGCGCCTTCACTGCGACGGGGTAGTCCCGGATCCGGCCCGAGGCCTTCGCTGCCGCCGCCGTGCCCGGGCTGACGACCATGCCCTTGGGCACCCCAATCCCGACCGAGTCGAGCAGTTTTTTCCCTTCGTGCTCGAGCATCATCATGGCGAGTCCTGGTCCTCCTTCCGCTGTGCCCGCGGCGCGCGCGTCGGCGGCCGTCACGGCGTTCTGCTTCGTCAGGAATATACGTCAGCCGTGTTATGCAAACAAACAATGAAAAGTTATACTAATAACGTTTTTTGTTATGGAGTGGGCAATGACGCTCCAGCAACTGAGGTACCTCTGCGAAGTTGCGCGCCGCGATTTCAATATCTCCCGCACGGCCGACGCGCTCCACATCTCGCAGCCGGGCCTGAGCCGGCAGCTGCAGTTGCTCGAGCAGGAGCTCGGCGTGGAGCTTTTCGTGCGCAACACGAGACGGCTGGTCCGCCTGAGCGATGCCGGGACCAGAATCGTCGGCCTCGCCGAGCGCACACTGCAGGAAGCGAAGAACATCATCGAGGTCGCACGTGATTCAGCGGACGAGTCGAGCGGCAGCCTCACCATCGCGACCACGCACACCCAGGCACGCTACGCCTTGCCGGACGTCATCCGGCGTTTCTCGAAGCAGTTTCCCGGGGTGCGCCTGAGTCTCCGCCAGGGCACACCCACCGAGGTCTCGCAGCTCGTGCTGTCGGGCAATGCCGATATCTCGCTCGCCGCGGAGACCGTGGACCCGGTCCCGGGCATGGTGATGTTGCCTTGTTATCAGCTGCCCCGCATCGTGCTCACCCCGGCGCGCCACCCCCTGCTCCGGGTGAAACAGCTCACCCTCGAAAAGCTCGCCGGGTATCCTCTGATTACATACGACTTTTCCTTCATTGCGCGCTCGAAGATCGTGCGCGCATTCGAGGCAAAGGGGCTCAGGCCCAACGTGGTGCTCAACGCGATCGATGCGGACGTCATCAAGACGTACGTCGAGTTCCGTCTCGGCATCGCGGTGCTGCCCCGCATGGCGTTCGACCCCAGGCGGGACAAGGGCCTGCGGGCGATCGACGCGAGCCATCTGTTCGAGCCCAACACCATACACATCGGCATCCGGCAGAACCATTACCTGCGCGGATACACCTACGCCTTCATCGAGATGTTCGCGAGCCACCTCACACGGCCGCGCGTGGAGCTGGCCATCCGCGATGCTGCCTCGCGCAGCGGCGCGAGCGCCCCGCGACCGGGTTGACGCGACGGGTTGGCCTCCGGGACCCGAAGAGCACGGCACGGCGCGGCGCCGCGACCGTCGTGCTATCCGGCTTTCAACCTGCAAGGCATCCAGGCGACCACCAACCCCGCCACGCCATGGACCATCGTCAACGGCCCGAGCGCCCGCGACCTTGAGATCAACGGCGGTCTCAACTACCTCGGTCAGGGATCATGGGCGAACGCGACCATCGGGCGCGCGCTGCGCCTCATCCTCCAGAACGTGGGCGGCGCCTCCGGTACGCTGAATTCGGCGTGACACGCGCGGTCACGCGCGCGGTCGCGATCGCTTTGTGACCGGAGCGGGCTAAACGGCGGCGGCAAGCCGCGCGATCTCGCCCGCGTCCGGCAAGGATTCCAGCGCCCAACAAGCGGCGATCAGCGCGGCGATCCGCTGTTCCGGCAGGATGCCGCCAACGAGCGAACGGAACTTGGCCTCCAGGTCAGCGTCGCTCATCGGCCGCTCGAGCGTGCCCAGCGCGTGCGCGACGTGCCGGGACAGTCGCCTGCCGTCTTCCAGGACGATGGTAACGCGCGCCTCCGTCCTTCCCATCGCTCGATCTTCGATTGCAGCCACCCGCTCACGCAGCGCCGCCACGCGCGGATCGCGCACCACCTCATCGCTGAACTGCGCTTCGCCGGCGGCGTGGTGAATGATTCCCACGGCCGCGGCGTGAAAGACGCTGAACTTGCCTTCGAGCCCGGACTGGGGATTGCGTTTGGCGGTGAGTTCGAGCACCAGCGGGCTGACCGTCAACTCGACGCGTGCGATCTGTTCGGGCACGAGCGCGTGCCCGCGCGCGAGCTCGATGCAGCCGTCGATTGCGGCATGGACCACGAGCCCGCAGGCGTAGGGCTTGTACATGTTCGACAGGATTTCGTAGCGCTCGCCCAGGCCCTCGGTGATCACCCTGGGATCGAAGCGCGTCGAGGTCACGTTGGCGAAGCCCCGTGCCGCCTCTATGGCGCGGTCGGAGGAGTTGAAGTTCTTTTCCGCGAGCAGCGCCGCGGTCATTCCATTCTGAGCCGCCCGGCCGGGATGCAGGCTCTTGCACATGGTTCCGAACATCTCGCGCAGCCCGGCTGATTGAGTGGCGGCAATCCCGAGCGCCCAGCGCATTTGCTGCTTGGTGAGCCCGAGGAGCTTGCCGACGGCCGCCGCCGCGCCAAAGACCCCCGCCGTGCCGGTGATATGCCAGCCGATGTTGTAATGCTCCGGGAAGACGGACAGCCCGACGCGTTCTTCCGCCTCGACCCCCAGGACGAAAGCGTTCACCAGGTCCTTGCCCGAGACGGCGCGCCACTCGGCGTACGCCAGCAGTGCCGGCAGCACGGGTGCGCTGGGGTGGATCGCGCGCGCGTGGGTGTCGTCGAAATCGAGGACGTGGGAGCTGATGCCGTTCACCAGCGCGGCGTGCAGGATATCGAGCCGATCGCCGCGGCCGAGCACGCCGGCCTGCACGGGCCCCGAGAAGGACCGCACCGCCGCGAGCGCGCACTCGACCGTCTGGTGGCGAGAGCCGCCGATCGCGCATCCGAGCCAGTTGAGAAGCGCCCGGCAGGCCTCGTGCCGTACCGCGGCGGGCAGGTCACCATACTCGCCGTCGACGAGATAGCTTGCGAGCGTGCGCGTGATGTCCATCGAGACCTTTCGAAAAGCATGGCGGCTTCGCTGTCGTCTGCCGGCGAATCTATTCCAAGCTCGGGAGCAAGGCAAGACGTTTCCAATTCCGCGGGGCGATCCCTCCGCGTCGACCAGCGCAGGCGAGGCGATCGTGCGCGTCGGCTCGTGCGGTTGGTGATATCCTCGACGCGGACAAGTCGAAAGGTGATGCCTTGAGCGACCACCCGGTCGTCAGCTGGAAAGAAAGAGGCGGGGTCCGCTCCGCGCGCTGGCGCTCCGAGCGCGGCGTGCCGCCGCCGAAGCACGTGGTCGCGGCCGACGATACGATGAGAGCGGACCACGCGTATCGCCTTGCGTGCGAAGGCACGGGGATACTCTGGCGGGGCGACTTCCAGAACGCGCGGCTACTGCTGCAGGCGCTCGCGCGGCGCGTCGACCGCAGGAAGCCCAAGGCGGGCGCGTCCCCGGCGCAGACGTTCCATCTTTATCGCCAGGCGCAGTCGCAGCGTGCGCGCGCCCTCGGGATGCTGCTGCTGCCGTTTGACGCCGATCACACCGTTCCGCTGCGCCGCGCGCCCGACGTGCGCGAGGCGTGCACGGAGGCCTACGGGCCGCCGGACGGGCGGTACGTCGCGTCGCTGCGCGAGCTGCTGGGCGTGATCGGCGCGCACGAGTGGCGCAAGCACGGCATCGAGATTCCCGCGCTCGGCGGCCGCATCCATCCGCACTACGGCGTGTTCGCGCCGGTGCGCAGTGAATACGCGACGCTCGCGGCCGAGGCGCCCCTGCCCTCGCAGGCGCTCGCGTTCGACATCGGCACGGGCACCGGCGTGCTGGCCGCGGTCCTCGCCCGCCGCGGTGTCGCGCGCGTCGTCGCCACCGATCATGACCC
>Ga0326597_10011807_pt1 | contig 11549 bp, 10 predicted proteins | sample RVTome_12_FD_203789 | JGI IMG/M metagenome (GOLD analysis project Ga0326597, IMG submission 203789) | Soil microbial communities from uranium-contaminated site in the Upper Colorado River Basin, Wyoming, United States - RVT100D185 | ecosystem: Environmental > Terrestrial > Soil > Contaminated >...
CCTGTGGGAGGAGCGCGGCCTGCGCAGCGTCGCCAACGTCACCCACCGAGATGCGGTCGAGTTCCTGGAGCTGGCCGCCGCCATCCCGATCCGAACCGCGGTTCGCCCCTACCTCCTGACCGATGCCAACGCCGCGCTGGCGGACCTGGCCGCGGGTCGCATCGGCGCCGCGGCCGCCGTACTGATCCCGGAGCGCTAGCATCGGTTGGTGCGTTCTCCGGTGATGCGACGAGCCCTGAACTACCTCGTGGCGTTGGGCGGGGTGGCTGGCGTGACGCTCGGCATCCTCCAGCTCGGCCGCTTCAACCTCGGCAACGCGTCGATGCTGTACCTGGTCGTGGTCCTGCTCGCCGCGGCGCTGCTCGGCCGCGGCCCCGCCGTCTTCGCGTCGCTTGCCGCGTTCCTGGCCTCGAACTACTTCCTGGTCGAACCCCGTTTCACCTTCCGTGTCGCCAACCCAGACGAGTGGATCGCCCTCCTCCTGTTTCTCCTGGCGGCGGTCATCACCGGCCAGGTGGCGGCCAGCCAGCGTTCGCGGACCCAGCAGGCCGAAGAGCATGCCCGCCAGGCCCGATTGCTCTACGACCTGGCGGTCCTGATGGCCGAGCCCAGCCTGGCGAAGGCCCTGGAGGCGGTCGCTGACCGCGTGCGGCACGAGCTGGGTGTTGCCGCAGTGCGGATCGAGGTCACCAACCGCGATGGTCGCAGCCTCGGCAGCGCTGGCGTTGGGGGTGCGGATGCCCTGACCGCGCTGAAGAACGTGGGCACGATGAGCGCCGAGGTCCTGGGCAGCGGGCAGCTGCCGAAAGGCGGTGCGGCCGGACAGCCAGGAAAATGGATACGAGTCTCGGCGCCACACCCACCGGGCGAGCCGGCTCCCGATTGGCGCGTGCTGCGGGCACCGATCCGCAGTCCGGAAGGAGTGGTCGGCGAGGTCACGTTGGCCGCGACGCTCGGCTCCGAGCTCGACGAGGCGGCTACCCGCCTGCTCGGCGCGCTCACCGCGCAGCTGTGGCTCGCCATCGAACGGGCGAGGCTGCGCGAGGAAGCCACCGCGGCCGAGGTTCTGCGCCGCACCGACGAGGCCAAATCGGTGCTCCTTGACGCGGTGTCCCACGACCTGCGCACGCCACTCGCCTCGATCATGGCCTCGGCCGGGAGCCTGCGCCAGGCCGATGTCGACTGGACCACCGATGAACGACGATCGTTCGCCGCGACGATCGAGCAGGAGGCGGGGCGCCTGAATCGGATCGTGGGAAACCTGCTGAACCTGAGCCGGATCCAGGCCGGCATGCTCGTCCCCGACCGCTCGTGGTACGAGCCGGCGATCCTGATCCAGGAGACTCTGGATCGGCTGCGGCCGGCGACAGCGCGCCATCGGATCCGGGTCGAGCTGCCAAAGAACGAGCTGCCGCCGGTCCTGCTGGACTATTCGGAGATGGACCAGGTGCTGACCAACCTGATCGAGAACGCGGTGAAGTACTCGCCGGAAGGATCGGAGATCGTGGTCTCGGCGGGTCTGGCGGACGGTCAGCTACAGGTGACTGTCGAGGATTCCGGACCGGGCGTCGCGGCGGTCGCGCTGCCACACCTGTTCGAGCCGTTCTACCGCGCCGGCGAAGCGCGGCGCGGCGGAGGCAGCGGACTCGGGCTCGCGGTCGCGCGTGGGCTGGTCGAGGCCCATGGCGGCCGGATCTGGGCCGAGAACCGGCCCGAGGGTGGCGCTCGGTTGGGGTTCGCCATTCCCAGCCGCGGAAACGCGGCATGAGACCGGCGACGGGGGCACGGATCCTGGTGGTCGATGACGAACCGGGCATCCGCGAGACGCTGGCGCGCAACCTGGAAGGTCATGGCTACGAGGTGCGCAGTGCCGAGACCGGAGCGCAGGCGCTCGAGGCGGCCACCCATTTCCAGCCCGACCTCATCCTGCTCGACCTTGGATTGCCCGACCTGGATGGGACTGAGGTCATCGAACGCATCCGGAGTCGGACCAGCACCCCGATCGTCGTGCTCTCAGTGCGAGGCGCGGAGCGGGACAAAGTCCGGGCCCTGGATCTGGGGGCCGACGACTACCTGACCAAGCCGTTCGGTATCGACGAGCTGCTTGCCCGGGTCAAGGTTGCCCTTCGCCATGCGGCCCGCACCCGACAGGGCGCGGACCCGGTTTTCCGCAGCGGAGCACTGGCGGTCGACCTCGATCGACGCGAAGTGACCGCCGATGGCCGGCCGGTTCATCTGACCCCCACCGAGTACTCCCTCCTCGGCGCGCTGATCGCCGCCGGCGGCCGGGTGCTCACCGACCGCGCCCTTCTGCAGCGGGTGTGGGGGCCGGAGTACGGCTCCGAGAACCACTACCTTCACGTCTACGTCGGACGGCTGCGCAAGAAGCTGGAACCCGATCCGGCGCGCCCGCAGTACCTGCGGACCGAGCCGGGAGTGGGATACCGGCTGGTCGAGCTCGATGCGGGTGAATGACCGGTTCTGATCCAGCCGGATTGGATATTGAGCCGATATTGAGCCGCTAGCCCCCCGCTCGTTGACACCCTGTTGAGCGGCCGCGAGCCACGATCGAGCCATGACCGGCCATCGAGAAACGCCGGAGTCCGGCGTTGACCGAACGTTGCGTGTCGTCGACGCCTCGCACGTGCCGCCGCCGGCGCTCGCGTCGCTGCAGGCTGCGTGCGAGATCCTGCGCGACGCACGCGAACCCCTGACCTCCATCAGCGTCAGCGGACGGCTTCCGGATCCCAGTGTCGGCGCCATGCCGGTCCTGTCCGCGGCCGAACGGTTGGCGGTCGAATACGGCCTCGCCGTTGACCTCCGCCTGGACGGCAGCGACTACGAAGTCCATTTCCGCCGGCGAGCGAGTTGACCGAAGGCAGCAAACCCGAGCGCTCTCGCCCGGTGAATCCGTACCTGGAGGTCCGCGAGCCGCGCCGTGGGCAACGACCCGGCGACGCCTACGTCCGAATCGTGCGGCCCTTCGACGAGGAGTTTGAGCGCACCGGATCCGGCCACCTGGTGGCCACCGAGGAGACGCTGCTCGAGCGTGCCGGATGGCAGCGGCGCCTGGGCCGCATCCGGGCCGTGCTCTTCGGCCGCCCCATCTCGAGCGAGCACGAAGAGCACGAGCGGTTGACCAAGACCAAGGCGCTGGCCGTCTTCAGCAGCGACAACATCAGCTCATCGGCTTACGCCACCGAGGAGATGATGCGTGTCCTCGCCGTGGCGGGAGTGGCTGCGTTCAGCCTGATCATGCCACTCACGATCGTGATCGCGGTCGTGCTGGCCATCGTGGCAACTTCCTATCGGCAGACGATCAAGGCCTACCCCAGCGGCGCCAGCAGCTACATCGTCGCCAGCGACAACCTCGGTCCGCCGGCCGGGCTGGTAGCCGGGGCCGCGTTGCTGATCGACTACACCCTGACCGTCGCGGTATCGGTTTCGGCCGGCGTGGCGGCGGTGACGTCGATCGTCCCGTCCCTGTTCGACGAGCGGGTGGTGATCTCGGTCTTGATGGTGGTGGCGCTGACGCTTGGCAACCTGCGCGGAGTGCGGGAGTCGGGCACGATCTTCATGGCGCCCACCTACCTGTATCTGGCCGTCGTGCTGGGCATGATCGGGTTCGGCCTGGTGGGGCTCGCCACCGGCTCGATTCCTCCGTACAACCCGCCCGAGGCATGGCTGGCAGCCGAGGCGGGCACCGAGACGCTGGCCCTGTTCCTCATCCTGCGGGCCTTCTCGTCGGGGGCGGTGGCCCTGACCGGGGTCGAGGCCATCTCGGACGGCGTGCCTGCCTTCAAGCCCCCGGAGTGGCGCAACGCCCGCGTCACGCTCACCTGGGCGGCGGCCCTGTTCGGGGTCCTCTTCATTGGCATCAGCCTGCTTGTCAGCACGCTGGGCATCGTGCCCGATCCGACCGAGCAGCAGACGGTGCTCTCCATCCTGACTCGGCATCTGACCGGTGACGGGCCGTACCTGGTCCTGGTTCAGGTCGCCACGGCCCTGTTGCTGGTCCTGGCCGCCAACACCAGCTTCGCCGACTTTCCGCGCCTTTCGTCCTTCCTGGCTCGGGACGGGTTCATGCCGCGCCAGTTCGGCTGGCGTGGGGATCGGCTGGCATTCTCAACCGGCATCCTGGCCCTGGCCGGCCTGGCCATCGTCCTGCTCATCGCGTTCCAGGCCAGCGTGACGGCCCTGATTCCGCTCTACACCCTGGGCGTGTTCGTCGCCTTCACCCTGTCGCAATCCGGGATGGTGCGCCGCTGGTGGCATCGGCGCGAACCCGGCTGGCGCCGCGGGTTGGTCATCAACGGGCTGGGGGCCGTCACCACCGCGGTCATCGTCCTCATCGTCGCGTCCAGCAAGTTCCTCCAGGGCGCCTGGCTCGTGATGATCATGGTCCCGCTCCTGGTCGGGCTGATGCTGGCCATCCGGCACCACTACCAGGTCATGGCACGCGCGATCACCGGCCCGGGCCCGCTCCTTGCGCGGATCCCTGCCAGGCCGATCGTGGTCGTCCCGATCGCCCGCCTGGACAACCCCGCCCTCGATGCCCTCGGGTTCGCGCGCTCGATCAGCCACGACGCGCTTGCGGTTCACGTGGCACACGATCCGGAGACGTCACGCGAGCTCAGCGAGCGCTGGGCGGAGGTCGGGGGCGGCACCGAGTTGGTCATCGTCGAGTCGCCGTACCGCGCGATGATGGGGCCGTTCCTGCGCTACCTGGACGCCCTCCAGCAGCAAGACCCCGATCGCCGCATTCTGGTCGTCCTCAACGAAGTCGTGCCGCGCCACTGGTGGGACAGCCTCCTGCACAACCAGACCGCGCTACGGCTCAAGCTGCGCCTGTTCTTCCGGCGCAACACGATCGTGGCCGACGTGCCATACCACATCCCCGAGACCCGCTAAATCTCATCTCCTTCTCATCTTCATCGGCCTAGGCTTGTCCCGAACCGGAGGTGGCGAAGGTGCGCGTGCTCGTCGTGGAGGACGAAGTGAAGATGGCCGGCCTGCTGCGGCGCGGGCTGCAGGAGGAGGGCTACGCGGTGGACATCGCGCCCACGGGTTCCGAGGCGGTGTGGGCGGCCACCGAGATCCCGTACGACGCGATCGTCCTGGACGTCATGCTCCCCGACCTCGACGGGTTCAGCGTCAGCCGGCGGCTCCGGGAGGCCGGCCGATGGGCCCCGATCCTGATGCTGACGGCCCGCGACGCGGTGCCCGATCGGATCGAAGGGCTGGATGCCGGCGCGGACGACTACCTGACCAAGCCGTTCGCATTCACCGAGCTCCTCGCTCGCCTGCGGGCGCTGATCCGGCGCGGCGCCGGCGAGCGCCCAGCCGCGCTGGTCGCCGGCGATCTGATCCTCGATCCGGCCGCCAAGCGGGTAACTCGCGGCGACACCCAGATCGAGCTGACGGCCAAGGAGTTCGCTCTGCTCGAGTATTTCCTCCGCCATCCGGGAGAGGTGCTCACCCGGTCGCGCATCATCGAGCACGTCTGGGACTTCGCATACGACGGCGACTCGAACGTCGTCGACGTGTACATCCGCTACCTGCGCCAGAAGATCGACCGTCCGTTCGGGCGGCGTTCGATCGAGACCGTGCGGGGCACCGGCTATCGGCTGCGTGAGGAGTCCTCCGTGCCCAAAAACCATGCGCGTTCCGATCCGGCTTAGGCTGACCCTCATCTCGAGCGCTCTGATGAGCGCGGTGCTGGTCGCCCTGGGCGTCTTCCTGTACGTGCGGCTGGAGGCAGATCTGCTCGAGGCGGTGGATGACGGCCTGCGAACGAGGGCCGACATCCTGCTCGTCGACCTGAACGACGGGGCTGCGCTGGGCGCCGATTGGCCCCTGGAGCCGGATGAGGCCTTCGCCCAGGTGATCGCGCCGAACGGCGGCGTCCTGGCGGGCACGGCTGGTTTCGAGGACGAGCCCCTCATTCGGCCCGACGCCCTGGCCTTGCAGGCGGGCTTCCACTATTCCGAGGCTCAGATCCCAAGCGGCGAAGGGCCGATCCCTGTCCGACTGCTCGCGACGCCAACCGCAGATCACAATCTGCTCGTGGTAGGGACTTCGCTCGAGGACCAGCGCGACGTGCTGGCGCGGCTGCAGACCTTGCTCGCGGTGGGTGGCCCGGTCGCCATCGGTCTGGCAAGCGTGGTCGGCTGGCTGGTCGCGGGGGCCGCCCTGCGTCCGGTGGAGCGACTGCGGGTCGAAGCCGAGGCGGTGTCCGGCTCGGAGCTGGGTCGCCGGCTGGTGGTGCCCGCCACCGGTGACGAGCTGGCTCGGCTCGCCCACAGCCTGAATCGCATGTTGGCCCGCCTGGAGGAAGCAATGACCCGCGAGCGACGGCTCGTGGGCGATGCCAGCCACGAGCTGCGGACACCGCTCGCCAATCTGAAGGCCGAGCTGGATCTCGCCCTTCGCAAGGCCCGCAGTGCAGAGGAGCTGACCGCCGCGCTCCGTAGCGCGGCCGATGAGACGGACCGTCTGACGCGCCTGTCTGAGGACCTTCTGGTGCTGGCACGGACCGAACAAGGGAGGCTCCCCGTGCGCCGCGAGTATCACGACCTGAGCCAGGTGCTCCAGGAAACGGTTGCCAGCTTTGGCGGCCGCGCCGCTGGTCTGGGGGTTGCGCTGGAAGCCTCTGTCCAGGATGGGCTGCACGCCAATGTTGATGGCGCGCGAATTCGACAGGCGGTCGGCAACCTCATCGACAACTCGCTGCGCCATACGCCCACCAGCGGACGTGTGACGGTTGACCTCGCGAATCGAGATGGCATGGTGACCATCGGGGTCGCCGATACGGGTGACGGGTTCCCACCGTCGTTTCTGGGTCGCGCCTTCGAACCGTTCAGCCGCTCGGACAAGGCCCGGGCAAGGCCGGATGGCGGGGCTGGGCTGGGCCTGGCTATCGTCCAGGCGGTGGCCGAGGCGCACGGCGGGTGGGTCGAGGCGACCAACCGGCCCGAGGGCGGCGCCCTGGTCGTCCTGCGCATTCCCGCCTGACGGAGAGTTCTCATCTGACGCTCACAGTCCTCTCATCGGCCAGGCGGCAACCTGACGCTGGCTACCCCGTCGCACGAAGGAATCGACCGATGCGCTCCACCCGAGTCACCCTAGCCACGGGCGGTTTGATGACCGCGCTCCTGGCCGTCGCCTGCACCAGCGCGAGCACCATTCCGCAGCCCGACGCGGGTGACCTGCCGGTCGCGCCCGAGAGCGCGCGTGTCGACCTCGCGATGCCCACCTTTTCGAACCCAACCAACGTGACAAACCCGCTCTTCCCGGTCTCGTCCCAGGCGTCGGTCCTCCTGGTGGGAACGGTCGATGGCATGGCGTTCCGCACCGAGGTGACCCTCCTGCCGGAGACTCGGATCATCGAGTGGGCCGGGCAGAGCGTTGAAGTCCTGGTATCCCAATATGTGGCGTACCTCGATGGACGGATCCACGAGGTCGCCTATGACTTCTACGCGCAGGCCGACGACGGGTCGGTCTGGTACTTCGGCGAGGACGTCTTCAACTTCGCCGATGGCGCCATCGCCAACACGCACGGGACCTGGATCGCCGGTCGAGATGGACCGGCGGCCATGATCATGGCGGCGGACCCCAAGGTGGGCGACGTGTATCGGCCCGAGAACATCCCGGGCCTCGTTTTCGAGGAGGTCACGGTCAAGCAGGTGGACCAGACGCTGGATGGTCCGCTCGGATCGATCGAGGGCGGGATCGTGGTCCAGGAGCTCCACATGGATGGGGCCACCGAGGACAAGACGTTCGCCCCCGCCTACGGCGAGTTCTTCACCAGCGATGGCGTCGATACCGAAGCGCTGGCCATGGCCGTGCCAACCGACGCGGCGTCAGAACCGGTGCCGGAGAGCCTGGTCACGATCACCGATGGGGCCGCCACAGTCTTTGCAGCAGCCGACGCCGGCAGCTGGGATGGGGCGACAGCCGCGATGGAGGACATGAACGCGGCTTGGGCTGACCACGCCGCGGGCGACGTCCCACGCCTGGTCGAGCCCCTAATTGGCGAGGCGCTCGACGCCCTGAACCAAGCGATCGGCGCCCAGGACGCGGAGGCTGCGCGACAAGCGACGATCAACGTCGCGCGATTGAGCCTGGACCTCCAGCTGCGCTACCGACCGGTCACCGAGGTCGACCTCGGCCGATTCGACCTGTGGCTGGCGCAGCTCCAGCTCGACGCGGCGGCCGAAGATGCGGGCGGGGTCAATGGCGACCTGCTGACGCTGGATTACGTCCGCGACCGGATCGTGCAGGCGTTGGACGCGTCAACTGCCGCGGAGCTGAACCTCGCCCTGGAAGAGCTCCAGACCGCGGTCACGGATGGAGATTTCACGGCGGCGTCAGAGATCGCGCATCGCCTGCGGGGCCTCGTTTCGGGACTCTAGTCAGACCTGATTCCCGGGCTTACGATCCTTTGGACGAGCTGCGCCGCCACGCAGTCCATCCACAGTTTGGTTCGGTACCCGTGAGATGCGTGGCCCGGTTACGCTTGGGCCGGATGAGCCACCGACCGGAGACCCGCACGCGCCCGTGCAACGTTCTCGTCATCGGGACCGGCGGCGCCGGCCTCAGGGCCGCAATTGCGGCCCGCCAGGCGGGTGTGGATGTCGTGGTCATCGGCAAGCGGAGCCGACTGGACGCCCATACCGTGCTCGCGGCCGGTGGGATCAACGCCGCGCTTGGCACCGTCGACCCAGAGGACTCGTGGCAGCAGCACTTCGCCGACACCATGCGCGAGGGCTACTACCTGAGCGACCCCCGCGTTGTGGAAATCATGACCAGCGAGGCACCGGCCGCAATCAATGAGCTGGCGGACTGGGGCTGCCCATTCGCGCGCACCAGCGACGGCAAGCTTGACCAACGCTACTTCGGCGCCCACACGTACCGGCGCACCTGCTACGCCGGGGACTACACCGGGCGAGCCGTCCTTTCCACCTTGGCCGAACAAGCGCAGAAGCTCGATATCCCGGTGATCGAAGACCAGTACGTTTCACGCCTGCTCACCGACGACAGCCAATGCTTCGGCGCGCTTGCGTTCGATCTCTACACCGGGGATCGCACGGTCTTTGAAGCCGACGCGGTCGTCCTATGCGGCGGCGGGCATACGCGCATCTGGCGTCGCAGCTCCTCGCGGCGCGACGAGAACTACGGCGAGGGGATGTGGCTGGCATTCCAGGCCGGGGCACGGCTGATGGACATGGAGCTCGTCCAGTTCCATCCCACCGGGATGGTGCTGCCGGAGGAGGCCGCAGGAACCCTGGTCACCGAGGCCGTGCGCGGCGAGGGCGGGCGCCTCTACAACGCCGAAGGCGAGCGCTTCATGGAGCGCTACGACCCGCAGCGGATGGAGCTGGGCAGTCGCGACCGCGTCGCCCTCGCCAACTACACCGAGATCAAGGAAGGTCGGGGCGGACCGAACGGCGGGGTCTTCCTCGACGTGACCCACCTCGGCAAGGACGTCATCCTGGAAAAGCTGCCGCGCATGTACCGCCAGTTCGTCGAGTATCAGATGCTCGACATCGCCAAGGAGCCGATGGAGGTCGCGCCTACAGCGCACTACTCGATGGGCGGGATCGTGGTCGACCCGCCCACCCACGCCACCGAGGTTGGCGGACTGTACGGCGCCGGGGAGTGCACCGCGGGACTGCACGGCGCCAACCGGCTGGGTGGCAACTCGTTGGTCGAAACATTGGTTTTCGGCCGTCGCGCCGGTGAGGCAGCGGCGCGATTTTCACTGGCGCGCGAATCGCAGCTGCGCTCCAGACCAGTCGTCGACGAGGCACACGACGACCTCGACAGCCTGATCCACAACGGCACCGAGCTCAGCCGGGCACTGCAGCGCGCAGTCCGCAATGTCATGTGGGATCACTGCGGCGTGGTGCGCGAAGCCAGCGACATGGAGCGGGCGCTCGGCATGCTGGACGACGTCCGCTCGGCCCTGTCGAGCATCGACGTGCGCCCCAGCGAGGAGGGATGGGGCGACCTGGCCCACGTCCTTGACGTCCAGGCGATGCTGGGCACCGCCGAAGCTACGCTGCGAGGAGCGATCGCGCGCGAGGAGACCCGTGGTGCCCACAACCGCTCGGACTTCCCGGAGCTGGATCCCGAGATGAAGGTCAATTTCATCGTCAGACGCGCCAGTGACGCCAGGATGACCATCGAACCCATGTCCGTTCCAGCCGTCTCCGAGGAGCTCAGGTCATGGCTCGCGCGGGCTGCGGATCCTGACCCCGGGGGAAGGCTGTTGGAGTAACGCCTGCGCGAACTGCTCGTGCGGCCACGGGTTCGCGCCTGAGATCCTCCTCAGGGAGTAGCGGGCAGCCGCGCGAAGAGATCGACGCCGTTCCCGTCCGGGTTGCGGATCGTCGCGTAACGCTGGCCGCAGAACGCGTCCCAGGGCTCGAGGTGCCCCTTGTAGCCCGCGCTGACCAGATCGGCATGCATCCGGTCCACCTCGGCCGCATCGGCACACAGAAACGCCAGACCGATGCGATGTCCGCCGCCAGTCGGCGGCGTCCAGGTCGGATCGAACGATTCGATGGTCTCGACCGTGTCCCATGCCATCCGCAGCCCACCGGGTAGTGTTGCCTCGACGTGATCCTCCGCGACCACATCCTCCGCGATGTCCAACCCGAGCTTGCGGTAGAACGCCAGCGATCGGGCCATGTCGTCCATGACCAGGCCGATGAAGTCGAACCGTGCGGTCATCCAGTGTCCTCGTGATCCTCCGTGGACTCGGCCTGTATGTCTTCCGGGATTGGTTCTTCGTGGACCCGGCTCGCCTCCACCATCGTCGGTCGGCCGTCCCGATCCTTCCACCGGGTCTCGAGGTGGATCGTGCCACCGTCTCCCACCAGGCGCAGCACGGCCCGATAGCCGGTGGCTGTCGTCTCGACTGACTCGATGCTGGCCTCGGTGAGAGGGAGCGGCAGCATGGCTACGACCGGGCCCAGGTTCGACCGCAGTTGGCTACTCAGCTCCTCGGTGGCCTGACCGATGTTGCCGGCCAAAAGCGCGTCGCAATAGGCTCGAGCGTGATCCCGCACTGCCTGCTCATCCATCGCTCGACATTATGTTGGCTGGGGCGGAAGGAATCGAACGTTCCACCTCAAGCTGTTCGAGGCATCGCTCGGGTAGGTTCGTCCGACGCGGGGTTGGCTGGGGCGGAAGGATTCGAACCTTCGATCTCCTGATCCAGAATCAGGCGCCTTACCGCTTGGCCACACCCCAGCGAGGCTTGGCAAGTCTAGCAAAGGCCGATGCGGACGCCGGGAAAATGAATATGGACGACAGGTACCCCGGCCCCTACATTTCTGGTTGCGATGAAGCCCTCGCCCACGGCGATCGTCGCGACCCTGACCGCCCTGGCAATGCTGCTCGCAAGCGCACCATCCGTCGGGCAGCCGACGGCCGCACTGACGCCAAGCCTGCCTCACTCGGCCTCCACGCTTAAGGCAGTCGCGACGCTGGGCTCGCCAGCAGACCTCCCCCCGGATCGGACATGGATCCTTTCGGGGCCT
>Ga0326597_10011808_pt1 | contig 11549 bp, 10 predicted proteins | sample RVTome_12_FD_203789 | JGI IMG/M metagenome (GOLD analysis project Ga0326597, IMG submission 203789) | Soil microbial communities from uranium-contaminated site in the Upper Colorado River Basin, Wyoming, United States - RVT100D185 | ecosystem: Environmental > Terrestrial > Soil > Contaminated >...
TCCTCCTCTACAATTTCGAGCCCATTGCCCGAATATTGCCGGGCCTCCTCTACCACGACGGCTTCACGACCGCCCGCGTGGCGGAGTACCTGCTCCTCTCCTCCGATGGGATAACCGGTCTTATCGTGCAGGTGTTCGCCACCTACCTGGTCATCTTCGTCGTGCTGGGGGCCTTTCTGGAGAAGACCGGCTTGGGCTCCTTCTTCATCGACGCCATCCTCCGCCTCACCGGCCGCTACACCGGCGGGCCCGGCCTCGCGGCGGTGACCTCGAGCGGGTTTTTCGGCATGATCTCAGGCAGCGGGGTGGCAAATGTGGTAACCACGGGAACCTTCACCATTCCGCTGATGAAGCGGGTGGGCTACAAGCCGGAGTTCGCGGGAGCGGTGGAGGCGGCCGCCTCCACCGGGGGCGGCTTCATGCCCCCCATCATGGCTGGCTCCGCGTTTCTCATGGCCGAGTTCACCTCGACCGGCTACTTCGAGATCGCCAAGATGGCCGCGATTCCGGCCATCCTGTACTACCTCTCGGTGTTTTACCTGGTGTACATCCGGGCGGTGCGGCGCGGCCTCGTCGGCCTGCCCGTGTCGGAGCTGCCCCCGTGGTCGCGGATCGTGCCGCGCCTGCACCTCCTGCTCCCCATCCCGGCGATGGTCTATTACCTGGTAGTCGGGGACTCGGCCTTCCTCGCGGCCTTCAAGACCATCTGCCTGGTGCTTCTCATCAAAGTCATCGATCTGCTGACGGCCATCCGTACCCCCTGGTCGGCGAGGACGGGGCGGGGAATCTTCGGCGCCTCTCTGATTTTCGGTCTGTTCGCGTACTTCTATGGCCTGCGAGTGGGCGCGCCCTTTTCCTGGTTCGCCGATACGTACCGCGGCCTCAACCTCGGGGATGCGCTTTTCTGGACCGTCGCGTGCTTGATCGGTCTCAAACTCGGGGAGATCATCGTCGCGGCGCTGGCGGGAGGGAAACCCGGCCTCTCCCGCTCGGAAGGGAGCGAGGAAGTCACCGAATCTGGATCCATCCTCTTCGCCCGGCTCCGGGAAAGTGCCGTGGAACTGGTGAAGGCAACGTGGCGCTCCCTCGAGGCGGGGGCGAAGAACACCCTGGTCGTCAGCTGCATCGCGATGGTGCTGGGCATACTCCTCTCCTCTGCCACTCAGAGCGACCTGCCGGGGCGCGTCTCGGAGTTGCTGGTTCAGTTCAGTTTCGGACTGATCCCGCTTTCCATCTTCTGGATCATCGTGGTCGCCTACGTGGTCGGGATGGGCCTCCCCGCCACGCCCAGCTACGTGGTGCTCGTCATCTTCGGTGTGACCGCCCTCACCAACCTCGGCGTGCCTACGCTCACCGCCCACTTCATCGCTCTATGGTTGTCGATGGTGAGTGCGGTGACGCCGCCGGTGGCGCTGGCGGCCTACGCGGCAAGCTCCATCGCCCTCTCCGACCCGGTGAAAACGGGTACCCAGGCGCTCAGGCTGGCCTCCTGGATCTTCATCATGCCGTTCCTGTTCGTCTACACTCCTCTGCTCCTCACCGGCCCCCCCCTGGAGATCGCGATCGCCGTGGTCGCGTGCCTGCTGGGGATCGTCGCCTGGGGAGGATGGCTGGAGGGTTTCTTCATCCGGACGACCACAATGCCGGTAAGGCTCCTCCTCTTTGTGGCATCGGCCTTGCTCCTTCTGCCGGTGGATCATCTGCTGGTCTACGTCTCCCCCTTGGAGGGAGAGCACCACTACGCTGCCTATTTCCTCGGGACAGCGCTGGTTGTCATCGCCTTCTTTCTCCAGCGGGCCCGCGGTAAGATGCCACCAATGCCCGCGAATGCATAATCGAGCTAGCCGGGCTGCGCTTTCGCCGGCGCGGCGTCAGAATTCATTGCGGATTTTCGACTTACCACAAGACCGAAGGAGCAAGAAATGTTATTCATGGTGAAGATCGTGGTGCGCCTGCCCGGTGACTGGCCGAAGGAAAAACTTGCGGAGATCAACAAGACTGAAACCGCGCGCAGCATGCAGTTCGTCAAGGAAGGCAAGCTCAAGCGCATTTTCAGGATCGTGGGACAGCGCGCGAACTTCAGCATTTGGGAAGCCGCGAGCCCCGAGGAGCTGCATGCGACGCTAACCTCGCTGCCGCTGCATCCCTACATGGACGTAGCCGTTACCCCGATCATGAAGCACACGACCACGGAGGCGTGGGAGAAGGAACACGGCACGATGCCACCGTTTTAGAGCGCCTATTCACCAGTTTTAGGCGCTCTTAATCAGTCTATTCTTACGTGGCTGTCCTTGATCACTTTCGCCCACTTGACGACCTCGCTCCTGATGTAATCGCTGAACTGTTCGGGCGATCTGTAGCTCGGGGCGACGGGCTGCACCCCCCCGATACGCTGACGGAACTCGGGAGCAGCGAGCACGCGCAGAATCTCGGCATTGAGCTTGGCGACGATCTCTTGCGGCGTTCCCGCCGGCGCCGCCACCCCATACCATACGGACGTGTCGTAGCCCGGGACTGTCTCTGCGATCGACGGCAGGTCCGGTATCACCGGCGAGCGTTCTTTCGTAGTCACGCCCAGCGCGCGCAGCCTGCCGGTTTTGACGTGGGGGCCGGCCGTGGTCCATACGGTGAAGGAGAGCTGCACCTGTCCCGCGATCAGGTCGACTATTGCCGGCGCCGCCCCTTTATATGGCACGTGCACCATGTCGATACGCGCCAGGGTTTTCAGCATCTCGGTGGCAAGGTGCGCGCCGCCGCCGTTGCCTGACGTGGAAAACGCGAGTTGCCCCGGGCGTGCCTTGGCGAGCGCGACAAATTCCTTCACCGACTTGGCCGGCAATGACGGATGCACCACCAGAATATAGGGGTTCCTGGCCAGCAGTGCGACCGGCGCGAAGTCCCTCACGGGATCGTACGACAATTTCTTGTAGAGACCCGGGTTGACCGCGAACTGCGCGGTGAGACCCAGTATCAGGGTATAGCCGTCGGGCGCACTCTTCGCCACGAGCTCCATTCCGATGTTGCCATTGGCACCGGCGCGATTTTCGACGATCACTTGCTGCCCGAAAGTCTCGGTGAGTTTCTGCGCCAGCGCCCGCGCGATAAGATCGGTACCGCCGCCCGGCGAATAAGGCACCACCAGCCGTATCGATTTATCGGGATAGCCCTGCGCGTTCGCAACAACGCTTGCGCCAGCCAGAACTGCCACCGCGGTCAAACATACTGTGGATTTCATGATAGGTGTCCTCCTCTTAGGCATACTGCGTCACGAGATTCTAAAGGAACTCCTTCCCCCTTGACGGGGGGGGCGGGGATGGGGGTGTCATGGTAATTCTCACCCCCTCCCTAGCCCTCCCCCATCGAGGGGGAGGGAATTTATAATGACTCCCCCATCGAGGGGGAGGGAATTTGTGATGACTCCCCCATCAACGAGGAGGGAATCGGTTTTTCGGACCATGCAAGACTAGTCGCCGCGGCCTGCATCGCGTACGCCCAGGTGTGGTGATCCGCCCCGCCGAACACCGCGTTAAGCGCTTCGAGCCGCCGGTACGCGCGTCCGACGAAGGTCTCTTCGGTCAACCCCATCGCACCGTGCAGGTGCACGGCCTGCTGCCCGACGAACCGCGCGCTGTTGGCGATGTGCGCTTTGGCGGCATGGATCGCCGCCTGCCCGTCTTCATCCCGCAGGTGATCATGCGAGTAAGCGGCCAGGTTGAGCATCGATCTGGATTCCTCGAGCGCTATGAACATGTCGACCAGCCGGTGCTGCAGTACCTGGTTGGCCGCCAGCGGGCGCCCGAACTGCTTGCGCGTCGCGAGCCAATCCTGCGTGAGTCTGAGCAATTCGGTCATCCAGCCGACGCTTTCCGCGAGCACGCCGACGGTCGCGAAGACGACGGCCCGCGTGAGCGCGCGGTGCGCCGTCGCGTCAGCGCAAATCGCGACGCCATCGGCGTTCTGCAGCCGTACTGTGGCCGAGGGCATTTCGTCATCCGCGTGGTCCGGTTGTATCCGCACGCCTTGCTGTTTGCTGGCAACGAGATACCAGCCGAAGCGCCCTTGCTCCTGGGCGCTGACGATCAGCGCATCGGCTTCTCGGGCATCCCATACCCGGCGCTTGATGCCGCTGAGCTTGATTCCCGGCGCCTCGCGCGCCGTTGTCGCAGGCTCTTCGCAGGCAAAACTCAGACTGCGTTCGCTATGCGCAACGGCCAACCTGGCCTCGCCGGCAGTAAAGCGCTGCATCAATTCTTTGCGGCCGTCGAAGGGTGACGAATGCGCAAGCAGCCCGGCTGGCAGCAACACCGAGGAAAAATACGGCAGCGCGGTTCCGGTTGCGCCTATGGCCTCGCAGATCGGAATCACATCGATCGCGCGCCCTCCCAGACCGCCCTCGTCCTCGGGCAGCGCCGCCGCAATCCACCCCAGTTCGGCGAGTTCAGGCCACTGCGCGCTCCGGCCGCGGCTCTGCAAAAACCGCGTGGCGCTTTCCAGCAGCATGCGCTGCTCATCCGTACGCTCAAGATGCACGCTGTCCCCCCAGCAGCGATTTCGCGAGGATTTCGCGCTGCACTTCGCTCGAACCGGCGGCAACGGTGAAGCCGCGCGCATATAGCCGGTTGGCGTGCAGCGTCTGCCAAAAGCCGGGAACGTCCGCATCGCCGGTCTGCAGGCGCTTAAGCGGAATAGCTTCTTCGCCAATCGCATCGCACAGCAAATCGTAAATTTTCTGGTATAGCTCGGTGCCGCGCAGTTTCAGCAGCGCAATCTCCGGCCCCGGCGGCGTGCCGGCCATGGTCTCGCCAAGATAGCGCAACGCAGTTTGTTCGATCGCACGCGCCTGGATCTCGAGCGACGCGAGCCGCATGCGGAACCAGTCGTGTTCGACGAGCGGCTTGCCGTGAAAGAGCGCTTCGCGCGCGATGACGCGGGCGAGCTTCAGCCGCTTGGTGGTCTCCGCAACGCGCGCCGCGGCGAGGCGTTCGTGCAGCAGCAGCGATTTGGCGATACGCCAGCCGTCGTTCTCAGTGCCGATGCAATTGTGCACCGGCACGCGCACCGCGTCGAAGAAAACCTGATTGAAGAAATGCCGCCGGTTGATGGTCGGAATCGGCCGCACCGTAACGCCCGGCGCGTGCATGTCGACGAGCAGAAACGAAATTCCCGCCTGCGGCCGCGCATCGGGATCGGTGCGCGCGAGACAGCACATGCCGTCGGCCCAGTGCGCGTACGAGGTCCAGATTTTCGTGCCGGTCACGAGGTAGTCGTCGCCGTCGCGCACCGCGCGCGTTGCCAGCGACGCGAGATCGGAGCCGGCGCCGGGCTCGGAATAGCCCTGGCACCACCAGGCGGAACAGTCGCGTATCGGCGGCAGCAGCCGTTGTTTCTGTTCCGAGGAGCCGTGAGCGCAGAGTATCGGCCCGAGCAGCTTGGCCCCCACGCCCAAAGTGAGCCCCACGGGCGGGCAATCCGCCAGCGCCAGTTCCTCCTCGAAGAGGTAATGGCGGACGGGGCTCCAATTCACGCCGCCGTCAGGCTCCGGCCAGGTCGTGGTGAGCCACCCGCGCTGCGACAGCAGCTTTTGCCACTCGACGTAGTCCTGCTTGGACAGCTCTGCACCATCGGCAACGCGACGGCGCAGTTCAGGCGCAACGGCATCGCGCGCGAAGGCGCGCACTTCGGCGCGAAAGCGCCGGTCGTCGTCGGTGAGCAATGCTTCAAGCATAGCGACGTGATGCAAAACCCCTAAGAAACCCGTTCCCCTTGACGGAGGAAGATCCTACCTTCCTGCGAACCTCGGCTTGCGTTTCTCCACGAAGGAGCGGAATCCTTCTTTGGTGTCCTCGGTGTCCTGGATGTCGGTGAGCACCGTCCACGTGTAGGGTATGCCGTCGGTCGGCCCCCTGTCGATTGCGCCCATGATCGCCTTCTTGGACCCTTGCACGGCAAGCGGCGCTGCTTCCTCGGCAATATGAGTGGCGATTTCCCACGCCTTGGTCATGAGCGCTGCGCGCGGCAGCACTTCGGAGACCAGCCCCCACTGATACGCTTGCTGAGCGCTGACCCGGAAATGCCGTCCCTCGACGACCATGCGCATCACGATGCCCAGCGGCATTTTGTAGGCGAAGCCTGCCGACTCGACGCCGTTGATGAGCCCGATATTGACGTGGGTGTCGAGGAACTGCGCGTTGTCCGATGCGATGACGATGTCGCTGTCGGCCACCAAGTGCCAGCCGCCGCCGACGCAATAGCCGTTGACAGCACAAATGAAAGGCTTGCGGATCGACTGCATCATATCCGTCCACGGCTTGAAGATCGTGTAGCCCTCGGTCTTGCCTTTCTCCTGGGTCTTTTCCGCCGCTTCGGTTACGTACATGCCGCTGCAAAACGATTTCTCTCCGGCGCCCGTCAATATCATGACCCACTGCTCAGGGTTGTCCCGGTATTCCTGGAGCACCTGCACGAGCTCGCCCGACGTTTCAACGCCGATGGCGTTCGCCCGCTCCGGACGATTGAGAGTGACGCAAACGATGCGTCCTTTTTGTTCCACCAGAATATCCTTGTATGCCATTTTCCTGCCTCTCATTGTGTGTCAATCAATCCTGTCGCATCAAAAAAACCGATTCCTTCCCCCGTCAAGGGAGAAGGAGTTTCTTTCGAATCATTTGCCACCTGCACGCTCGAGTTCGGCGAGGATTTCGCCGCGGTGCTGATCGACCCCCGGCACTGCGAGCGTGCGGGATTCGAGTTGCTCGTTGACCTTGACTGGAACTCCCCACGTCGGAATCTCGCGCCCATTCGGCAGGCGCGTGGGTTTGATCATGTTCCTCGCGGAAATCTGCTCGTCGGCAGCAACGTCGCTCATGCTGCGCACGTGGGCGACCGGAACCCCGGCGACGGTAAAAACCTGTTCCCACTCCTGCGCCGGGCGCGAGCGCAGGTAGTCTTGGATGAGCGGACGCAACGCGTCCCGGTTCGTGACTCGCAGGGGGTTGCTCGCAAACCGCGGGTCGCCCGCAAGCTCCGCGGCGCCGAGCAGATCGCAGAACCGCTTCCACTGGTGTTCGTTGCTGACCTGCACCAGGCAGTACTCGCCGTTGCCGGTTTCAAATGCGCCCAGCGGATAAATCCCCATCGTCTCGGAACCCATCCGCACGGGCAGCGTAAGCCCGACCAGGGCGCCCTGAAAGTACGCGTGCATGAAACCGAGTGAGGATTCCATGAGCGAGACCTCGAGCAGCATGCCGCGCCCGGTCCTCGCCACTGTATGCAGCCCCGTCATGATGGTGCCCCAGGCGAGATACGCGGTCGCGATGTCGATCGGCGAGCCCGCGCACCGCACCGGTGGACGGCCCGCCTCGCCGGTGATGCCCATGATTCCCGCGTAGGCCTGGATCATCGAGTCGTAAGCGGGCGCCTGAGCGCGCGGCCCGGTGCGTCCGTACCCGGTCACCGAAACCCACACCAGTTTGGGATGAGTATCCTTGAGGTTGGACCAGCCCAGTCCCATCTTCTCGAGCGTGCCGGGCCGGTAGTTCTCGACCATCACGTCCACTGTAGCGAGCAGCCGGTGAAACAACTGCCGCCCTTCGGCGCTCTTGAAATCGATCGCAATGCTGCGCTTGCCCCGGTTGGCGCTCACGAAGTAGACGCTTTCCCCGTCGACGAAAGGCGGCCACTGCCGCATCTCGTCGCCGCCCGGCGGCTCGACCTTGATGACATCTGCCCCCATTTCGGCGGCCAGCATCGTCGCCACCGGCCCGGCGATGTTGCGGGTGCAATCCAGAATGCGGACCCCCTGCAGGATCGCGGACATGTCGTTATTCTTCGCTTGCTGGTTTTCGTTTTCCACTTTCAGTTGATCCAGATCAAAGGTTTCTGTTGGAGTAAGAATACTTTATACCCGTCGGGAGGCAGCGTCTCATCGTGCTGCTTATACCAAGAATATGAGCAGCGCTGTCCATCATAACCGAATGATAGCCACCGCTGCCACAGATAGCGATAGTCACACTGGGGAGACATGAGCGCACGGAGACGGAAATACTGGGGCTGGGGCTACGAGGACGATGCCGTATCCCCAGAGGAACTGGCATGGTTCGAGAATGCCTGGGCCAAGCACCTTGGCATCGCCAAATTCGACGTCACGCCCGCACCGCGCATGGAGGAAATCACGCTGCGCTCACCGCGTATCGCCATCCCCACCAGCCTGCGCGACATCTGCACGAGCGAAAAGTGGGACCGCCTGTTCCACAGCTACGGCTGTTCGGGAGCCGAATTCGCGCGCGCGATGCTGCGCGAGTTCTCGAACCCACCCGATGTCGTCGCGTATCCGCGCCACGAAACCGACATCATCAACTTGCTCGACTGGTGCAACAGCATCGACGCCGCGGCCATCCCTTTCGGCGGCGGCAGCGGCGTGATGGGCGGCGTCGAGCCGCCGCAGGACGCGCGCTATCGCGGCGCAGTCACGATCGACCTACAAAACTTCAACCGGGTGCTCGAAATCGACAAGACCTCGCAGGCGGCGCGCATCCAGGCCGGCGTGCTCGGGCCGTCGCTCGAAGAGCAGTTGAAGCCGAGCGGGCTCACGCTGCGCTTTTTCCTGCAGGCGTGGGAATTCTCGTCGCTCGGCGGCTGGATCGCCACCCGCGCCGCCGGTCATTACGCGACGCTCTACACGCATATCGACGATCATGTCGAAAGCCTGCGCGTAGTGACGCCCTCAGGCGTGCTCGAATCGCGGCGGCTGCCGGCCTCCGGCGCGGGCCCGAGCCCCGATCGCATGTTTATCGGCTCGGAAGGCACGCTCGGCATCATCACGGAAGCCTGGGTGCGGCTGCATCGGCGGCCGGCCTTCCGCACCGCGACCACCGTGCGCTTCAAGGATTTCTACCAGGCCGCCGACGCGGTGCGGGCGATCACGCAGGCCGGTCTGTATCCCGCCAACTGCCGCCTGGTCGAAGCCGCGGAAGCGGAGTTCACCGAAGCAGGCGACGGCAAACACGACCTGCTGGTGCTGTCATTCGAATCGGGTGACCATCCGCTCGAGCCGTGGATGAAGCGCGCGCTCGAGCTGTGCGCCGATTACGGCGGCGACTACGATAAGGACGCGCTCAACCAGAAGGACTCGCAGCGCAGCGGCGCGGCCGGCGCGTGGCGCAACAAGTTCCTGCGCGGCCCGTACTTTCGCGAGCATCAGATTGCACGCGGCGTGATGCGCGACACCGTCGAGACGGCGATCACCTGGGACCGTTTCAAGGATCTCCACGCCAACGTCACGGAAGCCGGCCTCAGGGCGATCAAGGAGGTGACCGGGCGCAACGGCTCGTTCACCTGCCGTTTTACGCACGTCTATCCGGATGGACCTGCGCCCTACTTTACCTGGCACGCATACGGTGACAAGGCAAAACTTCCCGAGCAGTTTCTCGCGATCAGGGCGCTGGCATCGGATGCGATGGTGGCCAACGGCGGCACGATCACGCACCACCACGCGATCGGCCGCGTCCATCGGCACTGGTACGACAAGCAGCGGCCAGAGCTGTTCGCAAAAGCACTGAGCGCGGCGAAGCAGGCGCTCGATCCCAAGGCGATCCTCAATCCCGGCGTCTTGATGGACCCGCAATAGGCGCGTGATAATACTCGCTCAAAACCTTTGGTGACACCAATTGCGCCGGTGACTATAGCGGGGATCGGACCGATCCGCAGCGAAGCGCAATACGATCGCATGATCAGGCTCTGCTTGAAGCGCTGCTGGACAAGAGCCGCGGCGCAACACGGCAGACTGCGCTCAAAGGGCTGGTCGATATCGTCGCGCATTTCATCGAAGCGTCCGGGGCGTGGAGCGTCAGCGAGTATGCGATTCCATGCGGAACCCGCGGAGACTTCGCCACCGCCTTGACCTCGAATTTGAGGTAATGGCCGCTTGCGAGGTAGTGCAGCCTCCCGTCATAGGCGAGCAGCAGCTCAAGCGCGTACTCGGGGATATCCATGCTTTATCCTATCACATCATGATAGGCTTATAAAGGCTTCGGACCAGCCATGAGAACCGGACTGGTGATTGGTATGAAAGGCCGTTGTTCGTGGTTCGTGGTTCGTGTCTGGATTCCGGGTTGCGCTTCGCGCCCCCGGAATGACGGGGTTGAGGTTCGCCTCTGGACAACTTTCGTTGTGCGCATCGAAGCCGTAGGTCAGGTTGCCGCGCATTGTCTCGCCGCAGATGCGATGATAAACTGCGGTTTTATACACATTCAGAGGTGTATCGTGCGGACGAACATTGTCATCGACGACAAGCTCGTGAAAGAAGCCATGAAGCTCGCCAACGTCAGAACCAAGCGCGAGGTGGTGGATGTTGCGCTGCGGCGTCTTGTGCAAAGCGGCCGGCAGCAAAAACTCCTCGAGCTTTACGGCACGGGCGGCATACGCAAGGACTACGACTACAAGCGGGTGCGGTCGGCCGCGTGACATGTATTTGGCGGACACTTCGGTCTGGGTGGACTACCTGCGCGGGGCAAACACGCCGCAAGTGCGCACGTTGAAGAAATTGCTTGGCGGCGAGGAAATTGTCGGGGTGGCGCCAATTATCCTGCAGGAGATTCTGCAGGGCGGGGATTCCGACGAGCGGTTCGAAAAATGGCGAAAATACTTTGCAGGGCTTTGCTGCTACATTCCCGCAGACCCTGTCGAGTCGCACCTCGCCGCCGCGAGGCTCTACCGAGCTTGCCGGAGAGCGGGCAAGACGCCACGCAGCAGCAATGACTGCCTGATCGCCCGGATCGCCGTCGAGCACAGGCTGATTCTGCTTCACGATGACCGCGACTTCGATTCCATCGCGGCCGTGATCTCTGAGTTACGGCTTTATACGGTACAGTAGCATTCACTTCGTGGTCTGCCGCCAGATTTTGCTATGACTAGGAGCCATCTCAGGAATGGCGGCATCTGCATGATGCGAACTTCTCTCCCTCACCCTCGTTTCCTCTCCCGGAGGGAGAGGGAAGACAGGCTCCCTTCTCTTCCCGGGAGAAGGGCGGGGGACGAGGGAAGGGATTTGGTTGCGCGTATTTTTTTCGATAGCGGGCCATCAGCCTCACGATCTGGGCGGCATCGTCGTCCGCTTAGAAAAGCAAGACCCCGCTTCGGCAGGATTCCTGTTTGTATCTCCGAACCTGCCACGGAGGTCACTTGTCAGGTTTTCCTTACATACAGCTTATAACCGAATGGTTAGACTGCAAATACCGCAATTCACGTTCCCATAATTCAGTTTGCGGACTGGGAAGGGAAACATGGTTCTTGATCTGATTTGGGCGGGCGGAGACGATCGGTGAAGGGTCGCTTGCGGCCAAACCCGGTTCAGCCGTGGCAAGATGATCAGATGCTTCTTCTACCGCTTCGATTAGCGCATAATCGCCATCGCCTAGGAGCTTGTCGGACTTGCGTCCGACAAGCTCCTTAGGCAAACCGCCCCCGGAAAGAATTCGAAAATGTCATCAAAAAACCGTCGAAACGTCGTTCTTGCGTGCTGACCGAGGTGAAACGGCTGTGGAACTAAGCAT
>Ga0326597_10011809_pt1 | contig 11549 bp, 13 predicted proteins | sample RVTome_12_FD_203789 | JGI IMG/M metagenome (GOLD analysis project Ga0326597, IMG submission 203789) | Soil microbial communities from uranium-contaminated site in the Upper Colorado River Basin, Wyoming, United States - RVT100D185 | ecosystem: Environmental > Terrestrial > Soil > Contaminated >...
CGTCGTGGATCGGCAGGCGCCGGCGACCCTGCGGGTCGACGTATGCGAAGGCGTTGTCGCGCAGCCCTTTCCGCTTGCCCGCGCTCAGCTTGGCCATCCCTCTGTCAGTCTCCTCTCCGGTAGCGGTTGCGTCAGCGTACGCGTTTGCGCCCAGCGACCGCAGGAGCCAATTTGGGCGGCTGAGTCCCTCCTCCTGGCCGCGATTTGCACCCACCGCAAACACCGGCCAACAAGTGACCCGAGAGGGGCCCACGGGCTGGTCTGCTTGGCTCCTGGTTACGCCCAGCGCAAATCGTCGAGGGCTATCGCCCGCGCTAGCATGAGTCCACGCACCGCAGGAGGCACCGCATGGCGAAGCTGCGCATCACCCGCCTGGGCCATGGCGGGGTCCTGTATCGCTCTCCGGGCGACAAGTGGCTGTGGGTGGACCGATGGAGTGGCGCGCCGACCTACGTCGCGCCGCCGGAACCATGGCAAGTGGACGTCATCGCCCCGACCCACATGCACTTCGACCACGTCGGCGACGATGCGGCCGACGTCGTCGAGCTGGCCGCACGCGGTGGGACGGTTGTCGGCTCGCACGAGGCGAGCGTCTATCTCGCCAGCCGCGGCGTGGAGGCGGTCGGCATGAACAAGGGCGGCCGCTTCGAGGCGGCCGGCATCGGGCTGACCATGGTTCGCGCCGAGCACACCGGGGGCGTGACCGTGACCGGTGACGGCCCGGACGCGACCCGTGAGCTGGGCTGCTGGGGCTGGCTGATCGAGTTCGAGGACGGGACTCGCGTCTACCACACCGGCGACACGGACCTGTTCGGCGACATGGCGCTGGTCCGGGACCGATGGGCGCCCTCCATCGCCGTCCTGCCGATCGGTGGGCACTACACCATGGGCCCGGCCGATGCCGCGCGGGCCGTGACGCTCATCGGCGCGAAGGTGGTCATCCCGGTGCATTACGGGACCTTCCCGGCGCTTGCCGGCACCCCCGCCCAGCTCCAGGCGGCGACCGATGCGCAGGTCGTGGCCCTCGAGCCAGGAGAGACCTGGGAGGCGTGACGAAGCGCATCGAGGTCTACCTCGAGGTCACGCCCAAGCGCACCTTCGCCGGGGCGGTCGAGTGGCCCGGCTGGTGCCGGTCCGGCAAGACGCCGGGGGAGGCTCTGGAAGCGCTGGTCGCGTACGGGGACCGTTACGGGAAGGTGCTGGTGCGCAGCAAGCTCGGCTTCACGCCGCCGGAGGGGGTGGACGAGCTCGAGGTCGTGGGGCGGATGACGGGCAACGCCACCACCGAGTTCGGCGCGCCCGGCGTTGCGCCCAGGGCGGACGAGCGCCCGGTGCGCCCCGACGGGCTCAAGCGCCTCATCGCCATCCTCGAGGCGAGCTGGCGCGCCTTCGACCGAGCGGCTGAGCGAGGGGTCGGCGTCGAGCTGGCGAAGGGCCCACGAGGCGGCGGGCGCGACCTACCCAAGATCATCGAGCACGTGCTCGGCGCGGAGGAGTCGTACCTGGCAGCGCTGGGCAGTCGCAGGCCTGCGGAGCCGGATGCACTCGCCAGGACGATCCTCGCCGCGCTTACGGCGCGTTCACGGAACGAGGAGGTTGCAGACCCGAACAAGGTCGTGAAGCGCTGGTCGCCGCGCTACTTCGTGCGCCGGGCGGCGTGGCACCGCCTCGACCATGCCTGGGAGATCGAGGACCGCAGCTAGGGCCGCTCGAACAGGAACTCGACCAGGAGGTGGCTGGCCAGGAAGCCACCGACCACGACGCAGACCGCCAGCACGATCAGGTTCAGCGTCCGGGCGCGCAGGGCGAGCGTGACCCGCAGCTCACCGTCGACGCGCTCCGTCCGGAGCCCCATCAGCGGCACGGCGGCGATCACGAACGCGATGAACGGGGCGGCGAGCAGGAACAGGTCGACGATCCGTGGCACCTGCGACAGCCCGTCCATGAACGGCTGGAGCCACGTCTGCATGCCCGGCAGCTCGAGCTGGTACGCCAGGAACGAGAGGCCAACGAAGATCATGGTGGGCGTCGTGATGAGGGCCGCCACCAGCGCGGTCGCGGTCGGGTGGCGCTGGAGCGGATGGGTGGGCATCGGCGAACCTCCGGCAGGGAGCAGGCGAGGGGCGACGCGGTCGAGCAGCGCGCGCATGTGCAGCGTTGCAGCGCCACGTAGCAGGTCGATGGTCGTGGCCGGCGTGGCGGGCATCTCGTCGATCAGGTCGGACAGCTCGTCGCCGTAGCGGCGCCGCCAGGCGACCGGGTAGAGGCGGAGGATCGGCTTCATCGGTTGCCCACCCGCGCCAGGCCGATGCTGACGGCCGCGTTCAGTCCAGTGAGCCTGCCGCGGAGCGCCCCGAGGCCAGCATCGGTCAGGCGGTAGGGGCGACGGCGCCCCTCAAGGGGAAGCGCCTCGACCAGTCCGTCCTCCTCGAGCCGGGACAGCGCGCCGTACAGCGTGCCGGGGCCGAGCCGAACGCCGGCGAAGCCGGCAACGTCGAGCAGCATGGCGTGCCCGTGCTTCGGGCCGCCGGAGAGGCTGATGAGGAGGAGCAGGCCGGGATCGGAGCTCGAGGATCGGTCGCGCAAGGGTGCCTCATGCTACGTGGCGGGTACTACGTGTCGCGTAGTATCCGCGCCGCCCCGACCGATGTCAAGACCGCGCGGTGAACGCCCGGCGTTCCCGGAGGGCGCTGCTCTACCCCGCGACGACCCTGTCCGTCGAGGTGTCGCGCCGCAGGGTCAGCCAGCGGCGGCAGCCGGCGGCGTGGAACCAGCGCTCGGTGGTGATGCCGTCGACGTTGTCCTGCATCCAGACCCAGTCGAGGTTGCGCTCCTCCGGGTCAGTGATGCGATCAGGGACGTGGGGCAGCTCGCCGCCAAAGCGGAACTCGCTGACCGGCCGCTCGCCGCAGGTGGGGCAGGTGATCCAAAGCATCAGCGGGTCCTCATCAGCGCGTCCCCGCCGATCCCTGGTCGGCCATGGCGTGGTCGGCCGCGAAGCGCGAGAGCCCAAAGGAAGCGATCAGGGTCGGTGTGACGCCGGTGGCGATCAGCTCCGCCATCGCCTCGCCGCCGGCGGGGATCGCCTTGAAGCCCCACGTCCCCCAGCCGGTGGTGATGAGGAGGCCGTCGACGCCGGTCTCCCCCATGATCGGCGAGTAGTCGGGGCTGATGTCGCAGATGCCCGCCCATTGGCGGAGGATCCGCAGGTCGCGCAGGAACGGGAGGATGTGGGTCACCTTGGTCGAGACCGTCTGCAGGAACTCGTACGACGAGGCCATCGAGTACGACGGCTGCGAGTCGAACTCGGCGCCCATCAGCATCTGGCCGCGGCCGGTCTGGCTGACGTAGCAGAGCAGTTCGGACGAGGCGACGATCGGCCCGAAGCCCTGGGCGTAGGCGTTCGTCACCAGCGCCTGGAGCGGATGCGTCCGGATCGGGAGGCGGAGATCGGCCATGGCGGCAACCGTCGTCACCCGCCCGCCGACCGCGCTCAGCACGACGCCGGCCGAGATCGGTCCGGAGACGGTCTGCACCCCCACCACCCGGTCACCGTCGCGGAGCAGCCCCGTGACCGAGGTGTGCTGCAGGATGTGCACGCCGCGCCGCATGGCTCCCTGTGCGTAGGCCCACACCACCCGGTCGTGGCGCGCGGTCGCGCCGCCGGGGTGATAGGACGCACCCAGCACCGGGTAGCGGCCGCCGCCCGACAGGTCGAGCTGCGGGCAGAGGGCCTTCGCCTCTTCGGGCGTGATCATCACCGTCTCGGCGCCACAGGCCTGGTTCATGAGGGCGCGGGCGCGCTCGGCGCGCATCCCTGACTCGGTGTGCGCCAGCCAGAGCAGGCCCTTGGTCGAATGCATGATCGAGCAGCCGGTCTCGTCCTCCAGGGCTCGATACAGATCGAGGCTGCGCTGGTAGAAGCGGACCGACTCGGCGATCCCGTAGTTCGCCCGAATGATGGTCGTGTTCCGCCCGGAATTGCCCGAGCCGATGTACTTGGCCTCGATCACGGCCACGTTCGTGATCCCGTGCCGCAGGGCTAGGTTCCAGGCGGTCGCCAGCCCATGTCCTCCCCCGCCGATGATCACGACGTCATACGCCTTCTTCGGCTGGTGCCAGGTCAGGTCCAGGAGGGTCTCGACGAACTCGTTCATTTACAGCCGCTCCTCGAGCTCGTGCGCATACGCGGCAGCGCAGAGCAGGAGCGCCCGCTCCTCGGTCAGCCATAGCTTGGCCGGCACCCCGGCGACCAGTCCCTGTGCCAGGGCGGGTCGTGCGGTGGGAAGCGGCCAGTCGACGTGGGGGAGGACGTGGTCACGCACCTCATCGGCGGTCAGCCACCAGCCAACGAAGCCCGCCTCGTCCACGATGAGGTGCTCGCCGCCGACCTCCACGCTCGCCGCACCGATGGCCAGCAGGTCGTCCGCGGCGAGGCGCAGAGCGGCGACGTCATCGGCCCAGGCCAGGTCGTCGAGGACCTCCGGCGCTGCGACGACCCGCAGCGCGTGGAGCGGTTCAGGCGCGCGCACGGGCGCCCTCAGGGTCGTAGAAAGGAGCTTCGGTGACGGCGGCGGCACGCCCATCGATCTCGACATGCTCGGGGAACGGGGCGCGCTTCAGCCAGCCGAGCATCACCGCCTGTTCGAGCGCGGGCGAGGTGAAGCTCGAGGTCACGTGGCCGAGGATCGCGCCATCCGCGGAGATCGGGCTCCCCTCGGTCGGCGCCTCGCCCGGCATGGTGAGGCCCACGAGGCGCCGATTATCCGGCAGGACGGCGGTGCGGGCCAGCGCATCGCGCCCGATGAAGAAGGGCTTCTCCATGTTCACCGCCCAGTCCATCCCCAGCCGCCGCGGGGTCGTGTCCAGCTCGGTGTCCATGCCGATGATCACGTGCCCCTTCTCCAGTCGCAGCGCGAAGAGGGCCTGGAGGCCGTGCGGCCGGATCCCCAGGTCCGCGCCCTCGTTCAGCAGGCTGCGCCAGAGCTCGGCCGATCGGTCCACCGGGTGGTGGAGCTCGAAGCTCGCCTCTCCCGTGAATGAGAGGCGCATCACGTGCACGGGCATGCCCGCCAGCTCGGTATGGACGTGCTGGAGGAAGCGCGGGGGCTCGTGGAGGCCGAGCCGCCCCAGCAACTCCGCCGCCCGCGGGCCGGTGACGTTGATGGCGGCCAGCGACATGGTCCGGTCGAGCAGCAGAACGCGCAGGCCCCACGTCTCCAGCCAGTCGCGCATCCACATCTCGGCGTTCCCCGCCCCGCCGGTCGTGAAGGTCAGGACGAAGCGGTCATCGGCCTCGCGGCAGATCATCCCGTCGTCGATGACGTGGCCGCGCTCGTTGAGGAGCAGCGCGTAGCGCGAGCGGCCGACGCGGATGCTCGACACGTCGGTGGGGTAGAGGCGCTGCAGGAACTCAACCGCATCGGCCCCGGCTACCACGAACTTGCCGAGCGTGCTGACGTCGCCCAGCGAGACCGCCTCGCGCACGGCGCGGTATTCGGCAAGGTGGTCGCCGTAGTGCCACGGCCGCCACCAGCCGCCGAACCTGTCCATCTGCGCGCCGGCCGCCACGTGCTCGTCGTGCAGCGCCGTGCGCCGGAACGCGTCGAGGTGGACGTCGGCACCGGCCTCGCCCAGCGTGATCTGGCGCGACGCCGGGCGGGCGGTGAACGGTTCCGGCACGTCGCCGCTGCGGGCCGCGATCCACGCCCGCACGTGGGGCAGGCAGGCAGCACCCTGGCAGGTGCCTGTCCCCGCCAGGCTCGCTCGCTTGACCAGCTCCAGCTCGTTGAAGCCGCGATCCCAGACGCCCTGCAGGTCGTCGACGCCGATCCCGGCGCAGGCGCAGACGATCCCCGCGGTGGGCGGCGGCGGCAGCGGGAATGCCTCGGCCGCCGACCCGATCACGGAGATCGGGAGGTCGGCCGCCATCCGCGAGAGGACGTCGCGCGGGGAACGGCCGAGGTTCAGGATCACCGTGTCGCAGCTAGTCGTCTGCTCGGCTCCGTCCACGCGGGTCACGACCGCCGAGACCCGTCCCTCGCCCTCGAACCGCACCAGCTCACCGGGGAGCGGCATACACGGCACGCCGTCCGGCGCCGGACCGATCGCGACCGCCACGCCCAGGTCGACCCCCGCGGCCTGGAGCTGCTGAGCCGCGCGAGCGGTAAACAGGCCGGCGAGGCCGCTCCCCGGGCAGACCGGCTGGATCTCGGCCGCGCCGGTGGCCACCACCACCTCGCGGGCGCGGATGTGGAGCATCCCGTCCGCCGTGCGCGCGATGAGCGTCGGGCCGGCGTAGACCGCCACCACCTCGGTGCCCTGGCCCGCATCCAGTTGCGTGACCTGGCGACCGGCACGCTTGGCCTCCGCCGCGGCGGCGGTGCCGCTCCTGCCCGCCCCGATGACCACGAGATCGGCCTCTTCGCGACGCACCTCGATCGCGTGCGGCGCCGGCTCCGGGTCGTGCCAGGCGGGCGCTCCATCGGCCGGGTGTCGACGGACCTCCACCTCGGGGCCAGCTGGAGTCTGGCAGGTGCGCACCCAGGCGATCCCGTCCACCTCGGCGACGCAGTTGCCGCAGTCCCCTGCCAGGCAGAGCGTGCCGCCGACCCTCGGATGCTCGCCGGTGCGCAGGATCGCGATCGCCACTGTGTCGCCGGGCTCGTATGGCAGGCGTCGGCCGTCGAACACGAACCGGCCCGCCTCGGCGCTCATGGGCGAGAGGCTATCACCCAGGCTCTCCCGCATGGCGGCCACCACGTATGGTGGTTCAACAACGTCGGAGCGTGCCTGAAGGGCCGTCCTGGGTGTCGCCCCACCACGTCACGTGGTGCCTGAGCGCCGCTGGGCCTATCTGACGTGCTTGGCCCGCTGTTGAACCACCATGCGTGGTATTCGGCGACGGGCCTACCGGTGCCACTTGTACATACGCACTCGATCACCCGATCGACCGCTGCCCTACCAGTGCAGCTGGTATTCGTGCGCCCCCGGCCACTGGTGAGGCGGCAAAGGCGCTGTTCTACCAGTGTGGCTGGTACCGAACCGGAACCAGCTTCCCGCTAGCGCCAGATGTCTGCGTACGGGTGCTCCCCGACGATCACCTCGCCGGAGGCGAAGCGCGAGAGGCGGTAGATCGCCAGATCGTCGTTCGCGGAGGGCCCATCAGTGATCAGCTGCGCCAGGCTGGCACCCATGGCCGGGGCGGTCTTGAAGCCGGTGCCCGAGAAGCCGCAGTGCAGCCAGAAGCCGTCGGGCCCGGCAGGGCCGATGATCGGGTGCTGGTCGGGGGTGATCCCGTCCTGCCCGGAGTGTGCCGAATGCAGGCCGGCCCGGGCGAAGGCGGGCAGGCGGCGCACCACCCGCTCGGCGGCCTTTTCGATGAATCCCACGGCCGCCGCGTCCACCGGCGCGTCGGGGTCGGAGGTGATGGGATTGCCATCCTCGAGCGCAACCAGCGTGAGCGACTCACCCTCCGGCCGCGCGTAGAAGGCGTTCTCGAAGTCGATGAATGCGACGTGGCGCGGGACATCCGGCGGGCGTTGGACGTACGCGACGTCGTGGCGCCAGACCTTGATCGGCAGCTCCAGGCCCACCGTTGCGGCCAACCCCGGGGCCCACGCACCAGCGGCGTCGACCACGATCGGGGCGTCGAAGGGGCCCCGGGACGTCGAGACGCCCACCACCCGGGATCCATTGGTCCGGACGCCGGACACCGTGCAGCCCTGGATCAGCCGCGCGCCGCGGGCCACCGCCGCGGCCATCAGGGAGCCGGTGGTCTGGGTCGGATCGGCATAGCCCGATTGCGGTTCGAAGGCCGCCACCTGGTCGTCCTCGATCTCGATCCCCGGCAGGATGCGGCGGACCTCATCGGCATCCACCAGCGCCGTCCTGATCCCGATCCGCTGCTGCATCTCGGTGTTCGCGCGCAGGGCCGGGAGCTCGTCGGGCGGCACCATCTGCAGGAAGCCGACCACCGTGAAACCGGACTCGCCGCCGACCCGTTGCGCCCAGTCGCAGAAATAGGCGTGGGATCGCCAGGCCAGCCGCGCCTCGGCCTCGACGTCGTAGTGCATCCGGACCAGGCCGCTGGAACGACCCGTCGCGCCGGCCGCCACCGTGGCTCGCTCCAGCACCAGCGGCCGCATCCCGCGCTCGGCCAGGTGGAAGGCGAGCGACGCGCCCTGGACCCCCGCCCCGACGATGATCGCGTCAGCCGTCTCAACCATGGCGGGACGGTACGGAGCCCGGCCGGGCTCAGACCAGTGCCGAATGGCTCCTGGGACCCTGTTGTGCGGCACGGTTGCACACCCACACACCCGCACAGCCGCACAGCCGCACGAAAGCACGAACGGGCCTGACGCGACGCGGGCGGCGCCCGGCGCCCCCTCGGTAGAATGGCCGTTCCATGCCCCCGTCCGACGAGATCCTCGTCCATGCCCGCGGATTGACCAAGCGCTTCGACGCCTTCACAGCCGTGAACGCCGTCGACTTCGACGTGCGCACGGCCGAGGCGTTTGGCTTCCTTGGCCCCAATGGCGCCGGCAAGACGAGCACGATGCGCATGATCGCCTGCTCCTCGCCCGTCACCGAGGGCGAGCTGACCGTCATCGGGATGGACCCGCGCACGCAGGCGGCGCAGATCAAGGCACGCCTGGGGGTGGTGCCGCAGACCGACAACCTCGACGCGGAGCTGAGCGTCGAGGAGAACCTGCTCATGTATGCGCGCTACTTCGACATGCCGATGTCGGTGGCGCGCCCGCGGGCGGCCGAGCTGCTCGAGTTCATGCAGCTCTCCGAGCGGGCGGGCGACCAGGTGGAGCCGCTCTCCGGCGGGATGAAGCGGCGGCTGACCATCGCGCGGGCGCTCATCAACGACCCGGAGCTGATCATCCTGGACGAGCCGACGACGGGGCTCGACCCGCAGGCGCGCCACCTCCTGTGGGAGCGCCTCTACCGCCTGAAGCAGCGCGGCGCCACGCTCATCATCACCACTCATTACATGGACGAGGCCGAGCAGCTGTGCGATCGGCTGGTGGTGATGGACAAGGCCGAGATCGTCGCGGCCGGGACACCGCGCGAGCTGATCGAGAAGTACGCGACCAGGGAGGTGCTCGAGTTGCGCATCCCCGACGGGGCGCGCAACTCCCTCAACGGCCGCCTGGACGGCCTCGCCGAGCGGATCGAGGAGCTGCCGGACCGCTACCTCCTCTACGCGGACGATGGCGAGCAGGCGCTCGAGGGCGTCCACCAGAACGAGATCCCGATCGAGTCGGCGCTCGTCCGACGCGCCACCCTCGAGGATGTCTTCCTGCGGCTCACCGGCCGCTCGCTGGTGGAGTGATGGCGGTCATCGCCTCCACTCGTCCGGGCCGCCCCGGCCGCCCGCCCACCATCGCGGGCGCGCTGGCGGGCGCGGCGCGCGTCCTGCAGCGCAACCTGCTCGTGTATCGGCGCACCTGGCGCGGCAGCCTCTTCGGCTCGTTCCTGACCCCGCTCCTGTACCTGACCGCGATGGGGATCGGCCTCAGCCAGCTCATGGCGCGGGGCGGCAGCACGATGCTGGGCGGCGTCGAGTACCTCGACTTCCTGGGCCCCGGCATCCTGGCCAGCTCCTGCATGCAGACCGCCAGCTTCGAATCGACCTACCCGATCATGGGCAAGATCAGCTGGCGCCGGAACTACGAGGCGATCCTGGCCACCCCGATGGAGGTCCACCACCTGCTCATCGGCGAGCTGAGCTGGATCGGCTTCCGGCTGACCACCATGGCGACCGTCTTCATGATCGTGCTGACCCTGTTCGGGATCCCGCGCAGTCCGCTGGCGCTGCTGGCCATCCCGGCCGCGGTGCTCACCGGCATCGCCTTCTCGGCGCCGATCATCGCCTTCGCCGCCACGCGCACCAACGACTCGGGCTTCGCGGCGCTCTTCCGGTTCGTCATCAACCCGCTCTTCCTGTTCAGCGGCACCTTCTTTCCGGTCTCGCAGCTGCCCGATCCGGTGGAGTGGGTCGCCGCCGCCACGCCGCTCTACCACGGGGTGGCGCTGGTGCGCGGCGCGGTGCTCGACAGCATGCCGTCGAGCTGGCCGCTCCACGTCCTGTACCTCGTCGCGTTCGTGGCCGCCACCGGCTACATCGCCTACCGCCTGCTGCGGCGGAGGCTGGTCAAGTGACCGCCATCGCGCAACGCGCGCCCGCCCCAGCACCGACGAACGGCCTCGTCGCCTCGCTGCTCCGCTCGCGCCGCCTCGTCCAGCGCAACCTCCTCGTCTACAAACGCGGCTGGATGGTCATCTTCTCCGGCTTCTTCGAGCCGCTGTTCTACCTGCTGGGGATCGGCTACGGGCTCGGCACGCTGGTCGGCGACGTGGCGCTGGGAGACGGTCGCAGCATCTCGTATGCCGCCTTCGTGGCACCGGCACTGCTCGCCCAGGCGAGCATGAACGGGGCGATCGCCGAGTCGATCTTCAACGTCTTCTTCAAGCTCAACTTCAGCAAGACGTACGACGCGATCCTGGCCACGCCGCTCGGAATCCGCGAGATTGCCGTCGGCGAGATGCTCTGGTCGCTCTTCCGCGGGACGCTGTACGTGATCGCCTTCGTGCTGGTCATGATCGGGATGGGGCTGGTCATCTCGCCGTTCCTGTTCCTGGTGATCCCCGCCTCGATCCTCATCGGCGCCGCCTTCAGCGCGGCCTGCCTGGCCACCACCGCCTACCTGCGCACGGTGCAGGACTTCGACCTGCCGATGGGCCTGGTGGTGATGCCGATGTTCCTCTTCAGCGGCACCTTCTTCCCGATCAGCCTCTACCCCCAGCCGATCCAGCTCGCCATGGAGCTGACGCCGCTCTTCCACGCGGTGGGGCTCCTTCGGGGCCTGGCCACCGGACTGCTCGGCTGGCACGAGCTGTGGGACCTGGCGTATATGGTCGCCTTCGGCGCGATCGCCATGTGGATCGCGCTCAACCGCCTGGAGCAGCGGCTCGTCAAGTAAGCCCGTTGCTCATACGCCATGCGCTCACGGAGTAAGGTCTCCGGAACGCACCGGGAGCGAACCCATGACGCACACGACCGACGATCCTGAGCCGATCCGCCTCATCTTCGAGGACGCCGATCTCACCGGTTGGGTCCGCACGGCGGGTCAGCGCATGACCGACATCCTGCAGGCCGGGGAGCCCTTCTCGTTCCTGCCGACTGGCGGCGATGCCAGCCAATGGACCGAAGTTTTTCCCGACGATCTGGTGCTCGTGGTGCCCCCGCCGCACGTCAGCCCACCGGACCGGCGGCTTCGAGGCCACCAGCACGAGGTGATGATCCGCGCCGGCGCCTACGGGATTGCCGGGACGGCGCACCTGCGCCCGGGCGAGCAGGACGATCCGATCCTGCGGGCGACCCGCCGCTTTCTCCCGCTGACCGGGGTCACGTTCGGCCACGAGCAGGGGCCCGATGAGCACGCGGAGGTCGTGATCGTGAACCTGCGCCGGACGAGCGAGTTCGGCCTGGCCTAGCCGCGGATTGCCGGGGCCTACTGGGCGCGCCCGAGCAGCAT
>Ga0326597_10011810_pt1 | contig 11548 bp, 3 predicted proteins | sample RVTome_12_FD_203789 | JGI IMG/M metagenome (GOLD analysis project Ga0326597, IMG submission 203789) | Soil microbial communities from uranium-contaminated site in the Upper Colorado River Basin, Wyoming, United States - RVT100D185 | ecosystem: Environmental > Terrestrial > Soil > Contaminated >...
CATTGGCATCATCGCCCACCCGCTGAACCAGCCGCAGTTTGATCGCGACCTCGGACGTGTCACCTCAGGATACGGGATTCTGCAGCCCCGAGTCAGCGTGACGATGGCCAGCGCGGCGGGATCACTTTTCGCGCGCACGTACGCCGGCCACACGGGGGTGGATCCGTACACGACCGCCGTGTCGGATATTTACCAGGATCTCTTCCACGAGGGCATCTTCACCGGCAAAGGACTCTACGACGTCGATGCCTTCGCCGCGGCGCTCGAGGGCCGTGTGCCGGAGAACGCGTTGCTGTCGCACGATTTGTTCGAGGGACTCTATGCCCGCACCGCGCTGGTGACCGACATCGAGGTCGTAGACGATTACCCCTCGAGTGTCCTCGCCCACGCGAAGCGGCAGCACCGCTGGGTCCGCGGCGACTGGCAGATCCTGTGGTGGCTGTTTCCCTTCGTGCCGTCGCGCGCCGGCGCAACGCGTAATCGTCTGCCGCTCATCGCGCGGTGGAAGATCCTCGACAACCTTCGACGGAGCCTCGTACCGCCGGCGACGCTTCTCCTGCTGGCGCTCGGCTGGACTGCGCTGCCGGGCCACCCTGCAGCGTGGACGGCAGCCGGTCTCGCGGCGCTGGCGTTCCCGTGTCTGTCCCGTGCACTCGAGATGCTGCGTGGTCCGCGGCGAGGCCAGACGTGGGGTGTCTTCGTGCGCGCAGCGATCGAGGACCTGAAGACGACGGGGGCACGCCTCGGACTACAGCTGGCCTTCATGGCCAACGAGGCGTGGGAGCGGGTCCACGCGATTGGGATCACGCTGGTGCGCCTGGGCATCACACGAGGCCGCCTCCTGGAATGGGAGACGGCGGCTGCCAGCACGATCCGCGGGGGTCCGGTGCAGCTGCGGGCATTCCTCAACGGTATGATCGCCAGTCCGGTCGTGGCAGTGGCGAGCCTGGGACTTGTCGCGGTCATGCGTCCGGCGGCACTACCAGTCGCCGCGCCCATCCTTGCACTATGGGCCGTCGCCCCATGGATCGCCTTTGCCCTCAGTCGTCCGATGCCGACACTCCAGGCGACGCTCTCGTCAACGGACCGAGCGTATCTCAAGACGATTGCGAAGAAGACGTGGGCGTACTTCGACACGTTCGCTGGCGCCGAGGATCATTTCCTCCCTCCGGACAACGTCCAGGTTCTGCCTGACATCACCATCGCCCATCGGACCTCGCCAACCAACATCGGCCTCGGTCTCTTGGCTACCCTCTCCGCGCACGATCTGGGACTCATTGACAGCGTCGATCTCGTGCGGAGGATCGACGACACGCTCACGACGGTCGAACGGCTGGAGCGATTTGAAGGCCATCTACTGAACTGGTACGACACGCGAACCCTGGCACCGCTGCCGCCGGCCTACGTCTCCACGGTGGACAGCGGCAACCTGGCGGGCGCGCTCTTGGCACTGTCGGTCGGACTCCGGGATATGGCGCCTCTGCTAGCGGCACGAGCGACGGCACTCTTCGACGCGATGAACTTCCGGTTCCTCTTGGATCCGAAGCGCCAGCTGTTCGCCATCGGCTACCGGCTGCCTGATGCCGACGGGGACGGCCGGCTCGATCCGTCGTACTACGATCTGCTCGCTTCCGAAGCCCGGATGGCGAGCTTCCTGGCGATCGCCAAAGGCGATGTGCCGGAACTGCACTGGTTCCACCTCGGACGGTCGGTCACGAGCGTGCGCGGGGCGCCCATCCTGCTGTCGTGGAGCGCGACGCTGTTCGAGTACCTGATGCCGCTGCTGCTCATGCGGACGTACCCCAACACGCTGCTCGATGAATCTTGTCGGCTGGTGGTCCGTCGGCAAATGGACTACGCCAAGACGTGCGGTGTGCCCTGGGGAATTTCGGAGTCCGCGTACAACCTCGTCGATCGTCACGGCAGCTATCAGTACAAGGCGTTCGGAATCCCTGGACTCGGACTCAAACGCGGTCTGGGCGATGAGTTGGTCGTGGCGCCGTACGCGACCGCACTGGCCGTCATGATCGACCCTGCTGCGAGCACGACCAACCTGCGGCGGCTCGCCGCGGCTGGCCTGGAGGGTGAGTACGGGTTCTTTGACGCGATCGATTACACGCAGCGTGGACCAGCAACGGTCGATTCTGATACGACGGTAGCGCCTGCACACGGCGTTGTCGTTCCAACGTATCTGGCCCATCACGAGGGGATGACGCTTGTCGCCCTGACCAACGCTCTGCTGGGCAGCCGAATGGTCGAACGCTTCCACGCCGAGCCGAGAGTCCAGGCGACCGAACTGTTGCTGCAGGAACGCGTGCCGCGCGACGTGGCGGCCATTGAACCGCGCCCGCTCGACGCAATGCGCGTCGCCGGGCCTATCGCATCGATACCGGCCCGCAGCTTCCGTTCGCCGCACACGATGTTCCCACATACGCAGTTTCTCTCGAACGGCAACTACGTCACGTCGGTGACGAATGCGGGCGGAGGCGCCAGCGTCTGGTGCGAGCTTCCGGTCACCAGGTGGCGTCGCGACGCCACGCGCGACGCGGACGGTCAATTCATCTACCTGCGCGATGTGCGAAGTGGGGCCGTGTGGTCTGCGACCTATCAGCCGTCGGGGCGTGAGCCCGACGAGTACTTGGTGACGTTTTCTGCCGACCGCGCCAGCTTTCGACGGCGAGACGACGACGTGTCGACCGAGCTCGACATCGCGGTGTCGACCGAAGACGACGTGGAAGTGCGGCGGCTCACGGTCTGTAATCACGGGGCGCGTATTCGTGAGCTCGACGTGACCAGTTACGCCGAGATCGTCCTTACATCCGCGGTGAACGATCTGGCCCATCCGGCCTTCGGCAAACTCTTCGTCGAGACCGAGTACCTCCCGGACAGCGCCGCCCTCTTGTGCCATCGACGCCCACGAGATCCTGGTGACGCCGCCGCATGGGCGTTCCACGCCCTGAGCCTAGAGGGTCGCCCGCAGGGGTCGCTCGAATGGGAGACCGATCGTGCGCGTTTCCTCGGCCGCGGCCGGGGGCCCAGCGACCCGCTCTCGCTTGACGGACGCGCCCTGTCGGGAACAACGGGCGTCGTGCTCGATCCGATCGTCAGCCTGCGTCAGCGGATCAGGCTTTCACCAGGTTCAACCGTGCGTCTATCGTTCGCGACCGGAATGGCCTCGGATCGCGAGACGGTCGCGGCGCTGGCGCAGAAGTACCACGATCCCAAGGCCACCGCGCGCACGTTTGCACTCGCCATCACGCACGCCGAGAGTGGCCTTCGACACCTGAGTATTTCAGCCGACGATGCCCTGCTGTTCGAGCGCCTCGCGTCGCGGGTGCTCGGCACCGACGGCTCACTTCGCGCGAGCGCGGACACGATCACCGCGAACGAGCTCGGGCAGCCGGGCCTGTGGCCGCACGCGATCTCGGGCGATCTGCCGATCCTGCTCGTTCGTGTTGTCGTCGACGACGACGTGCCGTTGGTGCGACAGGTGCTACAGGCACAAGAGTACTGGCGCCTCAAGGGTTTGAGGGCCGACGTCGCGATCGTCAACGACCATCCGATCGGCTATCTGGACGAAATGCAGGCGCAACTCATGGCCGTCCTCGAGAACGGCCCGTGGAGCGCCTGGCAACATCGCCCCGGAGGCGCCTACCTGCTGCGGTCCGACCGTATCGGCCGTGCCGAGCGCGTCTTGCTCGAATCTGTGGCGTGCGCGATTCTCCGCGGAGACGGCGGCGACCTCCGGACGCAGCTCGATCGACCGGATCCAGTCCACGAGTCGACGACGCTGCTCGTGCCCACATCGTCGCCGTCGCCGCACAACGATTCTCCGAGTTCCGATGTGCTCGGACAGTCCACAACACTGCGCAATGGACTTGGGGGCTTCACCGACAACGGGCGGACATACGTGATCGGTCTCGCTGGTGCCGACGAAACGCCGATGCCGTGGGCAAACGTCATCGCGAATCCGCTCTTCGGCACCGTGATTACCGCATCAGGTGCGGCTCACACCTGGGCCGGCAACAGCCGCGAGAATCGCCTGACGCCGTTCGCGAACGATCCGATCAGCGATCCAACCAGCGAGGCGATATTCGTCCGTGATGACAATACGGGTGAATCATGGTCGCCGACGCCAGGCCCGATGCGTCGGCCGCTGACCGGCCGCTGTGTTGTCCGGCACACGGCTGGCTTGACTCGCTTCTCCCGCACGACACACGGCATCGATCATGAACTCGACGTCTTCGTCGATGTCGACGACCCTGTGAAATTTTCACTCCTTACCCTCGTGAACACTGGCCCAGAGATTCGGAGGCTGAGCGTCTTCGCGTACAACGAGTGGGCACTCGGGCCGCCGCGCGACGGCGCGCACTTGCATGTGGTCACCGAAGTGGATCAGCGAAGCGGAGCCGTCTTGGCGACGAACGCGTACAACCAGGAGTTCGCTGGTCACGTCGCGTTTTCGTACTCGGGTGACGCACCGTGTTCGTTCACGGCAGATCGTCGATCGTTCATCGGTCGCCATGGCGACGTGGCACAGCCGGCTGCAATGGCAGCGACAGTGCTCTCCGGTCACATCGGCGCTGCGCTGGATCCCTGCGCGACGCTTCACTGTCGCTACGTCCTGCAGCCGGGCGAACGCCGGCAGCTGCTTTTTCTGTTGGGCGAAGGCACCGATCGCAATCACGCGCGCCAGTTGATCGCGCGTCACGGAGACATCGACGCGGCAGTGGCTGCGCGCGCCCGCGTCCACGCGTCATGGGACGGGATGCTCAACGCGGTCGAGGTGCACACCCCGGACGATTCATTCGACGCGTTGTTGAACCGCTGGCTGTTGTACCAGACGCTCAGCTGCCGGCTCTGGACGCGCAGCGGGTATTACCAGCCCGGCGGCGCGTTCGGCTTCCGCGATCAGCTGCAGGACGTGATGGCGTTGTCCTTCGCGCGGCCGGACCTTGCACGCGAGCACCTGCTCCGAGCTGCGGGACGACAGTTTGAGGAAGGCGACGTGCAGCACTGGTGGCACGAGCCGACCGGCCGCGGGCTCCGCACCCGGTGTTCGGACGATCTGCTCTGGCTGCCGTACGCGGTCGCCGAGTACGTGCGCACCACCGGCGACGCCGACGTCCTCGAGGAGCGTATTCCGTTTCTGAAGGCTCCGGTGCTCTCGGCCGAAGAACAGGAGGCGTACGCGCTGCCGAGCATTTCGATGGAAGACGGCACGCTGTTCGAGCATTGTGTGCGGGCGATCGAGCGAGGCATGACAGTGGGCGCACACGGCCTTCCGCTCTTCGGTACCGGTGATTGGAACGACGGAATGAATCGTGTCGGCCGGAACGGACGCGGCGAAAGCACGTGGCTCGGCTTCTTTCTGTACGGGGTGCTGATTGATTTCGCGGGGTTGTCCGACTCACAGCAGGACCACACGCGCGCCGCGCGCTATCGGGCTGAAGCCCGTCGCCTCGCGTCACAGCTCGAGCTGACGTGGGACGGCGAGTGGTATCGCCGCGGCTACTACGATGACGGAACTGCCCTCGGATCGGCACAGAACGACGAGTGCCGGATCGATTCGATTGCGCAGGCGTGGGCGGTGCTCTCCGGTGCGGTACCGCAGCGTTTTGCTGAACGGGCGATGGATGCGGTTCGGACCGCGCTCATCGCGCGCGGCTCACAGTTGCTCCTCCTCCTCGATCCGCCGTTCGATCGCTCTGCACAGGACCCGGGGTACATCAAGGGATATCCACCCGGTATCCGGGAGAACGGCGGCCAATATACGCACGCGGCCCTCTGGGTGGTCATGGCACTGGCCCGACTGGACAACGGTGACGAAGTCGCGGAGCTGTTTCACATGCTCAATCCGATCAATCACACGAGAACTGCCGCGGCTGTCGAACGCTACAAGTTGGAGCCGTACGTCGTCGCCGGCGACGTATACGCTCGATCTCCACACGCTGGCCGAGGCGGATGGAGTTGGTATACGGGATCCGCAGCTTGGATGTATCGGGCGGGTCTCGAGAGCATCCTGGGGCTACAACGCCGTGGCAAGACGTTCAGCATCGACCCCTGCATCCCCTCGTCCTGGCCCGAGTACGAGATCCGGTGGACATTCCAGCGCACGCGATATCTGATTGCCGTATCGAATCCCGAGCGGCAGTGTCGAGGTGTTCTGAGCGCGTCGCTTGACGATGTCGCCATCGACGCGGCAGCGATTCCTCTCGTCGACGACGGTGACACCCACCGTGTGCGCATCGTCCTCGGCACAGCGTCCTCGGAGCTGCCTTCGATGATTCGCGATCGCAATCGAAGCCGTATGGTGGCAAAAAGCGGTCAAGGCTAGGCGAATTGCCGAAGTCACGATCGACCGGTGACTGATTCAGGCTGGTGGTGCGCCATGTTTTGGCCGGGAGTGGTCAGTAGTGGCCGCCCGGTTCCGCTCCCCCGTGTCCCAGAAATGTCCCGCGGCTGTGGTCAACCAGTTGACGGCTGCGCGCGTAGTCCGCTGCGGTCCAGTCGTCGATGCGATCAGGCTGGAGCAACGAACGGATCTCCCGCTCGCACGCGGCCGTAGAGTCTGCCGTTCTCGAAATCCTCGGACCAGAGCGTATCGAGGCCGAATCGCTCCGCGTACGCCCATAGGTTCGCGTCGAGCCATGAGAGTCTGTACGTCGCCGCATCCCGGATCGATCCTCACCAGCTCCTCGTCTGGATAGAGCACCTCGAACTGGACGAATTCTCGCTCCTCGGTCACGCCTCGCGCGACTTATGGCCCGCAAAAACGATGCGCGCTGCTGTCTTGGCGTCATGCGGCCTCGCGGACCAGATGATATTCACGGTGCGGTCCGTTCAGAACCGATGTCGCGATCACACGACAGCCCGTTGGCAGGCTTCAGATCAACGGGCGGATGTAATATTTGTGAACCACAGGCAAGAGAAACGAGTGTTTCGAGATCTCGGCTGGCCCCGTGGCTGGCAAATTCGTAGGAGTTCCAAGACGTCGCTCGATGTTCTTGTCGCTGAGCCGGAGTCATCCGCACAACCGTAACGATGGCGTGCGTAAGATGTGCTGCTGAAGCACTGCTCTTTCGTTTCGCGATGGCGGCCACGCGATGGACTTCGAACACGGGCGAGTCGGCACACCAGTCAGCGTCTTCGCTGTTCAGATGTCAAGTGAGACATCATCTCAGCCGCATTTGTAGCCGACACCACTGCCTCGGCGGACTTCTCAGTCTCTACTATCGGGAAGCCGCATAACTGGTCGGCCGATTAATCCCACCGTACGGGGTGTCGAGGGGACGGTTTGCGAAACAGGCGCATGGCCAAGCCAGCCGCTGGTGGTCTCGGCGCTATTCGATCGGCTGGATCCGCACGATATAGCCATGTGATACGGGCTGTCATCTCAGCGCTTGTTCACGATTCTTTCGAGCTCGGTAACCGGCGCGACCCCGCCGTGCCCGCCCGCGAAGCGGGTGGCCGGGTCGATCCTGAGCGCCTTCGCCGTGGCGAGCAGGTCGACGGCCGACGGGCTGGGTATCGGATCGCGCACGGGACTCCAGAGGTCCGTGACAAACCCGACGCGCGCGTCCAGTACCTGGGCGATTAACATCCCCTCCGCATGCCGGTTCTCGATCCGGTAGAGCTTCACCTCGCGCGTACCGTCTGTGAGGCTGATTTGATCGGACACTTCCACGATCTCCGCCACGCGCGGGCTCTGCTGGAGCCGGTCGTGGTCGACCGTGTGCGGCGCTGCGAACACGCGAGCAAACAGCGCCTCGGCCGGCGCCCCCACCACGATACTGGCGCCCTCGGCGACGTAGGTGCGCGCACCGCCTGCGTGGTCGCTGTGGTGATGGGTCAGGACGAGGTGCTTGATCGGCTTGCCCGGATACTTCGCCTTGGCGGCGTTGATGGTCCATGTCGACTGCCACTCGTTCATCGGGGCGTCGAAGACGATCAGGTGGTCGTTCATCTCGACGATGAGGCTGTTGTGGGTGCCGCCCACGGCGTGCTGAATTCCTGGTGCGACCTCCACGAGACGGAGGCCGCTCACGGCATCCGCGTCGTAGTTGACAGGATCCGAGTCCATGAGGACGCCCATGTATTGCCGTCGCAGCATCCACTGGTATGGAACGCTCTCGGTGGCGACCGGGCGAGCCGTCGTCCGGGCTTCGGCAGGCATGGCGAAGGCGTCGGACGTCAAGGACGGATTGACCGTGATCTCGGTGAACTGGTATCGGGCGACCTCGCGGCCGTTGAGCTCGTACGTCACGAGCCGGGGGAACTTGACCCCTGCCTCGTCCCGCCAATCGCCGAATACCACGTCGGAGGTCGAGTCGCCCTCGATGGTGTCGGAGTCCAGGACGCGGACGCGCGCCGGGAGATCGGTCTCGGGATCGAACGTCACCGTGAACTCAGCCAGCCGTTGAGGGTCGGCGAGCAGGTCGAGCAGGAAACGCGGTGAGGTCCGCGTCAGCTCGCGCCGCGTGGTCGCCACCCTCAACCCCGACATCGCGTAGCCCGGCGGCTCGGTCTTGAACGTCCTGGCAAGGCGGACTGTGCTGTCCACGCCATGCACGTACCCGATGCCGCCGGCGAGGATTTCGCTGAACTGGTAGTGGCGAACCGTGGGATACACCAGGCGGCGGTCCCAGTCGATGCGCGTGGCGTCCTGCGTGAAGTCACGGCTGATGATCAGCGCCGACTCGCCGGTGGGGCGAGCATCGCCGCCAGGCATGTACGTTTGCGTCGGCTCCCATTGCTGGACGTCGCCCCTCAGTCGCACCCGCACCAGCCCCCGAAGTGCATCTTCGCCGCCCATAGCCTGGATGGCGCGTACAACCAGGTCGCGATTCGGCGGCGGAGTTTGGCCCAGGCGGGGGTCTGAGCAGGCGAGGCCGCCCAGAACAATGAACACCGATACGAAGCCGAATGCGTTTCGCTTCATGCGTGTCCCCCGTGCACCGCGTGGTGGCTGAAAACGACCCTCACAGTATAGAGCGATGAATCCGATCCTGAGAGATCGGTGCGGTCCGCGGTCGCGATGCCTCACGGTGGCGCTGTCACGTTGACGAAGACGGCGCGCTTCTCTCCCCTTCGAGGCCGATCACCTGCGCTCGTTCAGCAAACGCACTTCGCCGTCTCCCAATCGACGAACGGCGCATTCTGAGCACGCGGTGGTTGGCCGACCTCAGCAGATGTCGGCCAACCGGAAAGGGATTCTGCACGAGCCCATGTACCGACGCGAAGCGTTGCACGTGCCTGGCGGACTTGAAGCGTCGCATCTGGCGCTCCCGCTGCTGGGTCGGCTGATGCGAGACCCCCGCCCCGATTGTTTTCGTACCGCCGGGTGCTGTGAATCACTGACGGCACTGCCGTGCAGTCCGCCGCCGCATAACTGCCGAGCTTGTCCGTGATCGGCCGGTGAGGCTCTCGGCCTTGTTCCTTCAACAGCTTCCCGAAGAAACAGGCAGCCGTCAGCCGATCGCGGCGCGACTACATGGAGGATGTCGATCACGTCACCGTCCTCGTCGACGGCTCGCCACAAATACTGCTACCGCCCCGGATCGGCCGCATTCACCGACGTCAGCGGCGCGGTAGGCTACTCAATTATTACTGTCGTGCGGGGTGAGGGGCTCGGTGGTCGATTCGACGGCTCGGCTTACAAATGAGACATTAGGGGACTGCACCACACCTACCATGGCCAAGCTGTCTGACGATGACCGCGAACGGCCGGAGCCTCACGACCGTGCACTCCGGCGCGGCGGCCGGAAGCACTTCCGACGGACGCCAGCCGACAGTCGACTTCCCTGGAGCGCAAGCCAGTGATACCCAGGCCGGCCTTCGTTCGGCGGCCACAGGGCAGCGTCGACCGGGCACTCCAACCGTGCGCATGAGGTTTTCGATAGGCACAGGACTCTTCCCCAGAGGCAGCCAAGCCGACTGGGCCCGGCGGACGAGCTCATGGCGGATGCAAGATACTCCACACATGGGAGTCCGAAGCGGAACCCACCGTCAGGATCCACCCCGCGATCGCTCAGCGATCCCCACGATAAGTCCCACGCTCCGAAGTGAACATCGTGAATCCCAGATCGATGGCGGCTTCTAGACCCTCCGGCGTCTGGTACCGACCACAGATGACCTTCCCTCCTCTCTTGTGGTGCGCCGCACACGCCTCGGAGACCCGCTTGATCGCTGCCTGGACTTTCGGATGGGTCTGATTGGGGGCCGGTGTCCCCACACCGAAAGACAGGCTGAGGTCCCCCAGACCCACCAACACTGCCCCAAGACCTGGTACTTCGAGGATTGCGTCGATGTTCTCCACGCCCTCTTTGGTTTCTAGCAACACGATCGCCAGCAACTCTCCCGCCGGATCGAGCGGCCAGAGGTCGGCCTTGCGCATGTAGTCGGCCGTGGTCGCTCCCCACAACGCGGCCCCACGGCCCGGGGAAAATCCCCGGACTCCCTCTGGCCCGTCCGAGAAGTAAGACCCTTGCGGCGGATAGCGCATGGAACGCACGAACTCGAGCACTTCGTCAGGCGTCTTGACCTGAGGGAGAATGAGCCCCATGAGACCTGCGTCCAGATACTGCTTGACGAGCTGCTTCTCCTGTTCGCCTGCCTCCATGCCAATTCGGACCACAGGCGCCAACGTGGGGTGAGCGGACCCTTCCGGGCGGAGATCGGCAAGCGCCGACCCGAGCTTGAGGAGTCCAAACAGGTCGTGCTCCTGATCGGGCAGCATTCGGAAAGATTCGCCCTCGAAGATGAGCTGTCCACGTTCGGCCCGCTCGATGATTCCATTCAACCGTACCCCTGGCTCCGCTCGGCCCTCCTGCGCGGAGGGATGGGTGGTGAGCACGCCACACACGGCGACCGCGAGTCCGATCGCCCAGACCATCTGTCGGTGCGCATGCCGAAGCTCGAAGCTGTCTGGCATGGCGACTCTCCTTCTTCATGAGCAAACACCGGATGAAACGGAATACCTGCACGCTATCCTATCCACGGCACGGCGTGCACCATGCGAGGAGGGGAAGACCAAGCGCACCAGGGACGATAGTTCGGATCGAGTGTCCCACGCACAGGCAGCATCCCATGGGATGCCGACTGGATTCAATGGTCATGGAATCAGACGGCGCGGCTGAGGGAATTGGGCAACGTGACTGTCAGTCTGATTACTCTGCCTGTGGTCGCTCGGTGGCCAGGGCATCTTGCGCACGACATTGCAGAACAGTCCAACGGTAATGGCGACTGCTCTCACTGGAGACAATCGAGAGACAACTCGTTGCAACTCGTGACGTGCATCTGGGGGGCAATTCGCTGTAAGAATTGCCTGCGGGTGCTCTGTAAACACCGGCCGCAAGTTGCGTAAACACCGGGCACAAGTGTCGGTGTCTGCTCTTTGCGCGTCTCTTCTCCACGGGGCTCCTCTGGAACACGAGGGTTGCGTGCCTCAAACTGATAAAGGAGAAACAAGATGCAAGGGTACAAGTGGCTTCCGCGCTTCACCGGGGTCTTCCTAGTCGGCTGCGCGCTGACCGTGGGGAGTCGTCCT
>Ga0326597_10011811_pt1 | contig 11547 bp, 12 predicted proteins | sample RVTome_12_FD_203789 | JGI IMG/M metagenome (GOLD analysis project Ga0326597, IMG submission 203789) | Soil microbial communities from uranium-contaminated site in the Upper Colorado River Basin, Wyoming, United States - RVT100D185 | ecosystem: Environmental > Terrestrial > Soil > Contaminated >...
GCGGCCTTTGCCTCGGTCGCCGACGCGACCTCGCCGACCCCCTCGCCCGCGGAGCCGATGACCCCTACCCGAGCCCCGATCCACGTCGTCCGGGGCGCGGGGGCCGCGCGCGGCCAGGCGGCCAAGCCAGCGCCTCCCACCGACGGCATGGAGGAGACGATGGCGGTGCACATGCCACCGCCGACCTCGACTCGCCGCGCGTCGGGCCGAGGACGCCCGCGCGCTCCACGCCTGCCGCGTTGGCCGTGGCTGGTGGCGCTGCTGGTCGTCGCCATTGCGGCGGGGGCGGCGCTGCTTCCCGGCGCCACGGTGCGGATCACCCCTGCCACGTCGGCGGTGACGCCGCAGGACTTCCCCGTCATGACCGACATCACAGGGCGAGTGACCGAGGAGCTGCACGCCACCAAGCCGGGCACGGCCTCCGGAGAGCGAGTCGAGGAGATCGCGGCAAACGGGGTGGTCACCTTCTTCAACTGGAACACCGTGGCGGTGGACGTGCCCAAGGGGACGCACGTCTCGGTTGCCGGCACCACCGCGTTTGCCACCCTGGAGCGGATCACGGTGCCGCGCGGCAGGTTCGGAGCCCCGATCACGCCCGGCGAGAAGAGCGTCGAGGTCGCCGCGGTCGTCGCCGGCGAGGCCGGCAACGTGGCCGCCGGCGCGATCGACACGGTCGACGATCCCTCGGTCCGGGAATCCCTGCGCGGATTTCCGGAGAACCCCAATCGTCTGGTGGGAAACGCGGATCCCACCGCCGGCGGCCTCGAGACCTCGCATCCGGTGATCCAGCAGTCGGACGTCGATGCCGCCATCGCCGCCGTCCAGGCCGACCTGCAGCAGCAGCTGAGCGACTCCGTGGGGGGCGAGCCTGATCGAATCTATGCCGACGCGCCGGATACGGAGGTCCCCTCGGTCGATGTGCCGCCCGGCCTCGTCGGTACCGAGGACACGCCCACCTTCGAACTGACCGGCACCCTCAGCGTCGACCGCCCGTATGGATCTCGAGCCGATGTCGAAGGCACCGCCCGCTCGGCCATGCTGTCCCTTGGCGGCATCGCTCCGCCGAACACCGCCATCGTGGCTGACTCGATCACGGTCGTTACGCACGATGCCACCGTGAACGGCAGCCAACTGGAAGTCCCGGTGACGGTGAGCGCCGCGGCGGCGGCCGAGATCGACGAGGCGCAGGTCCGCGACCGGATCGCGGGCATGACCGTCGCAGAGGCCCAGACGGAGCTCGACTCGCTTGGGGAGATCGCCGTGGACCTGTGGCCGTCCTGGGTCGACCGGCTGCCGCTGCTGACCTTCCGGATCGATGTCAGCGTGGAGGTCCAGGCGCCGAATGCCTCGGAGCCGGCCTCTCCAACCCAGACTGGGACCCAGTGAGTGCCGTGATCGGGCTCGACCACGGCAGCCGTCGCATTGGCGTCGCGGTCGGCGACGAGGAGACCGGGCAGGCCTTCGCGCGTCCCCCACTCCTCCGCCGGAACCTGGCGGCCGACATGGAGCGGATCGCCGCGCTGGCCGACACGGAGGGGACCAGGCGCATCGTGCTGGGGCTGCCGCGCAACATGGACGGCAGCGAGGGGGCGCAGGCTGCCGCGGCACGGGCATTCGGGGGCCAGCTGACCGCCATCGGCCTCGAAGTCAGCTTCGTGGATGAGCGGCTGACCAGCTGGGAGGCGGGGGAGCAGCTGGCGGCAGCTGGGCGCCGGCCGGCAAGAGGATCGGGCGAAAGGGACTCGGCGGCGGCCCGCCTCATCCTGCAAGAATGGCTCGACCGCAGGAGACCGAATGACTCAGCCTGACCCGCGCTGGGACAAGAACGAGCGCCGCAATGCGCGGATCCGGGAGCTGCGCGACCAGCGCGATGTGCCGATCCGCCGTCGCCGCTCCTTCCAGCCGCTGACGATCCTGGCCTGGTTCGCAGGCGTGATCGCTCTCGTGGGCGTCCTCGTCTTCGTCGGCCTGCTGGCCCTGTCCCCACGGCTCTTCGCCTGGATCGAGGAGCACCCAGGCTCGATCGAGCAGGGGTTCGTCCGCGACTTCGTGGAGTGGTACAAGCCCGATGCCCTGGCGGATGTGCCCGCCGGGGAGGATGGCCGACGGATCACGATCGAGGTGGTGGCAGGTGCCAACGACAGCGAGATCGGCCAGCTCCTGTTCGAAAAGGGCGTCATCTCCAGCCGGCTTGCCTTCCAGCACGCCGTCCTGAACGCGGGCCGCTCCGGCGACCTGCAGGCGGGGGTCTACGACCTCTCCCCGTCGCTGCGTCCATCGCAGATCGTGGCTGCCCTGAAGCAGGAGGCCGGCGAGGAGGTGACGGTCACCCTGATCGAGGGCTGGCGGCTGGAACAGGTGGTCGGCTACCTCGGCACGACCAAGCTGACGATGAACCTCGATGAGTTCGCGGCCCTGGCGAAGGATCCGCCGGCCGACCTGATCGCCGACTTCGACTTCCTGGCCGACCTGCCCCAGGGACGGAGCCTGGAGGGCTACCTCTATCCCGATACCTACCGGATAGACGCCAACGACACTGCTCGCCAGGTGCTCGAGAAGCTGCTCAGTACGTTCGGTGAGCGGCTGACGCAGGAGATGCGCGACCAGATCGCAGCCGAAGGCCTGATGATCGACCAGGCCGTGACGCTGGCCAGCATCGTCGAGCGGGAAGCGGTGCTCGATGCAGAGCGGCCGATCATCGCCGGCGTGTACCTCAACCGCATCAACAATCCCAACGCAGGGACGGTGGGCCTCCTGAACGCCGATCCGACGCTCCAGTACGGCCTCTCCTCGGCCGAGTTCGGAACGCAGCCGATCTCCGAATGGCAGGGCATCGAATGGTGGCCGCAGCTGCAGACTGCGGGCGGGGACGTGGTGCTTCCCGACGAGCTGGCCGGCTTCCAGTCGTACGTGGTCAAGGGCCTGCCGCCGTCGCCGATCGCTTCACCGCGCATCGCCTCGATCGCCGGCGTCGCCGCGCCCGACCTTACCGGCGGCTACTTCTACTTCGTGGCAGCCTGCCCCGGCGGCGTGCGGGACGGATCGCACTACTTCGCGGCCACCCTGCCGGAGCACAACGCCAACATCGCCAAGGCCAACGCCGAGTGCCCCGCGACGTGATCGGAGAAGCGCATGATTGACACCGGCGAGATCAAGAAGGGCGTCATCATCGAGCTCGACGGGCAGCTCATGAAGGTCCTTGACTGGACGCACATCAAGATGGCCCGCGGATCGGCGCAGGTGCGCATGAAGCTCCAGAACGTACGGCGCGGCGACATCGTCGAGCGCACCTTCCAGGCGGGGACCCGCTGGCCGCGGGCGCGGGTGGAGCAGCGCAAGGTCCAGTACCTGTATGGCGACGGCGACGCGTTCCACTTCATGGACAACGAGACCTACGACCAGTTCGCGGTGAGCGCCACCCAGATCGGCGATGATGCGCGCTTCCTGAAGGAGGGGACCGAGGTCTTCGTGACGATGTACGAGTCCGAGGTGCTCGGCGTCGACCTGCCGGTCGCGGTCGACCTGCGCGTCACCCAGACCGATCCGGGCTTCGCCGGTGACACCGCCCAGGGCGCCAAGAAGGCCGCGACCCTCGAGACCGGGGTGGTGGTGCAGGTCCCGCTCTTCGTCAACGAGGGTGACCTGCTGCGCATCGATACCCGGACCGGCGAATACATGACCCGTCTGCAATAGGCCGATGGCCCCCGATTCCGACCAGGCCACGCTCTGGGAGGCACCGCGTCCGGCGCCGCTCATCCTGCGCGTCTCGGACCTCAACCGCCGGGTCCGCGTCCTGCTCGACGGCGACCCCGCGTTGGCGGACGTGTGGGTCGAGGGCGAGGTGAGCCAGCCCTCCTACCCGCCCTCGGGGCACTGCTTCTTCGTCCTGAAGGACGCCGCCAGCCAGGTGAAGGCGGTCCTCTTCCGGGAGGAGCTGGCGCGCGCCACGGTGCGCCCCGAGCACGGGATGCAGGTGATCTGCCACGGCAGGGTGCGCGCCTACGAGCCGCAGGGCAGCTACCAGGTCTACGTCGAGTCGATCACGCCGGCCGGCGCCGGCGACCTCCATCAGCAGTACGAGGCGCTGCGCACCAAGCTGGCCGCCGAGGGGCTCTTCGACGCGGGGCGCAAGCGCCCGCTGCCACGCTGGCCGCGCCGGATCGGGGTGGTCACCTCGCCGGTCGGCGCCGTATGGCGCGACATCGGGAACGTGCTGCGCCGGCGGTATCCGATCGGCGAGCTGGTCCTCTCGCCGACGATCGTGCAGGGCCCGACCGCCTCCGGGGCAATCGTGCGCGCCCTGCACCGCCTCTACGCCGACCGCGGCATCGACCTCATCATTCTGGCGCGCGGCGGTGGCTCGCTCGAGGACCTGTGGTCGTTCAACGACGAGCGCGTGGTGCGCGCCGTGATCGAGGCGCCGATGCCGGTGGTCGTGGGCGTGGGGCACGAGTCCGACGTGACCCTCGCCGACTTCGCTGCCGACCTGCGTGCGCCGACTCCATCGGCGGCCGCCGAGCAGGCGGTTCCCGACCTCGCCCAGTTCCCGGCCATTCTCGACCGCCTGCGCGACCGCGCCTCGGCGGCGATGATCGGCGGCCTCGCCGATCGGGGCAGCTTCCTCGGCCAGGAGGGGCGGGCGCTGGCCCGCTTGCTGCCCGACACCGCGGCCGCTCGTCAGCGCGCCGCAGAGCTCGTCGATCGCGGCCACCGCGCGCTGAGCGCCCGCACCGCCCGGGAGCAGGCCGCGCTGGGAGGCCTGGCGGATTCCCTGCGCGCGCTCTCGCCGACCGCCACCATGGAGCGCGGCTACGCCGTCGCCCGACTGGCGGACGGCACCATCGTGCGCGACCCGGCCCAGGCGGCGGTGGGCGAGCCGCTGGAGGTGGTGGTCGCCCGTGGCACGCTCGCCACACGGGTGGAGACGACCGCCGGATCGGATGAGGAGGTGCTGCGATGAGCGAGCCCGAGACACCCGCCGACCTCGCGATGCGACCATTCGACGAGCTCGTCGCCGAGCTGCAGCGGATCGTCCAGGCGCTGGAGGCCGGCAACCTGCCGCTCGAGGAGAGCATCGCCCGCTATCGCGAGGCGCTCCGCCTGCACGCCGCGGCCGAGCTCCGGCTGCGGGAGGCCGAGCTCACCATCAGCGAGCTCGGGCGCGGGATGGGTGCCGATGCCGGCGACGAGGCGGCCACCACCGAGGGGGAGGCCTAGCGGTGGAGGGGGTGCGGGTCCGCCCCCCGCTCCCCACGGACGCCCCCACGCTGGCCGCCCTGGCGGGTGAGCTCGGCTATCCGACCAGCGCGGAGGCGCTCCTGGGACGGCTCGCCGCGCTGCATCCGACGGACGCCGCGGTCATCGTCTCGACCGACGCCGACGATGTGCCGACCGGCTGGTGCCACGTCGAGCTCCGGCGCACCCTGGTCGAGCCCCTGAGCGCTCTGATCGTTGGCCTCGTCATCGGCGAGGCGCATCGCTCGGGCGGGATCGGCGTCGAGCTGCTGGGGGCGGCGGAGCGCTGGGCGCGGGCCCGCGGCTGCGAGCGGCTGGTGGTCGCGACGCGGATCGCCCGCGAGCGAGCGCATCGGTTCTACGCTCGCGAAGGCTACGAGGTGTCGAAGACCTCCTACTTCCTGACCAAGGTGCTTGACTGAGCTCCGGGCCGGGCCTCGCCTATACTTTTTCGCGCCTCAACGCATAGCGGAGAGCTCCTTGACTATCCTCGACAGACTGACCGATGCCGCCGAGCTGCGCGGGCTGAGCCCCGTGGAGCTGGACGCGCTCGCCGCGGAGCTGCGCGAGAAGATGATCCGCACCGTCCAGCGCACCGGCGGCCACCTCGCCAGCTCCCTGGGCGCGGTGGAGATCACGCTCGCGCTGCATCGCGTGATGAGCTCCCCGCGCGATCGGATCGTGTGGGATACGGGCCACCAGGCGTACGCCCACAAGCTGCTGACCGGGCGCCGTGAGCAGTTCCACACCCTTCGCCAGCTGCACGGGGTGGGCGGCTTCCCCCGGCGCAGCGAGAGCGAGCATGACGTCTTCGACGGCGGCCATGCCGGGACCGGGGTCAGCATCGCGGTCGGCCTCGCCGCGGCGCGCGATCTCGGCCCGCGCAACGACCCGGTCCGGCAGCAGCGCATCGCCGTCTGCGTCGGGGATGCGGCGATCCAGAGCGGCCTGACGCTCGAGGCGCTCAACCACCTCGGTGACAATCGGCATCGGTTGCTGATCGTGCTGAACGACAACGAGATGAGCATCAGCCCGTCGGTCGGGGGCCTCTCGACGCGCCTCAACAAGCTCCGTCTCACGCGCGCCTACCAGGAGACCAAGTCGCTGACCCAGCGGGTGCTGCCGCGGATCCCGATCATCGGGCGACCCCTCTTCAACGCGCTGGCCTTCGCGAAGGAGGGCTTCAAGCGGTCCTTCTCCAAGGTCGGCTTCTTCGAAGACATGGGGATCACCTACATCGGCGTCCTGGACGGTCACAACCTGGCCGAGCTGGAGCAGAGCTTCGAGCGCGCCTTCGCCCTGCCGGGGCCGGTGTTGGTCCACGTCAAGACGATCAAGGGGAAGGGATACGCGCCGGCCGAGATGGACAGCGTCAGCTTCCACGGGGCCAGCCTGCCGCCGATCGACCTGTGCCTGATCGACCCCACCGAGGAGCCGCTGCCGCCAGAGGGCGAGCCGCGGCGCCGGCCCAAGACCTACACCGCCACATTCGCCGAGGAGCTGCTGCGCCTGGCGGAGCAGGACGATCGCATCTGCGCCATCACCGCCGGAATGCCGACCGGCACGGGCCTCTCGCGCTTCGGGGCCCGATTCCCGTCGCGCCTCTTCGACGTCGGGATCGCCGAGCAGCACGCCGTGACGATGGCCGCCGGGCTGGCGCTGGGGGGCAAGCGCCCGGTGGTGGCCCTGTACTCGACCTTCAGCCAGCGCGCCTACGACCAGCTGGTGCACGACATCTGCCAGAACGACCTGCCGGTCCTGCTGGCGATCGACCGCGCCGGACTGGTGGGGGAGGACGGGACGAGCCACCAGGGCATGTTCACCCTCTCGCCGCAGCGCGCCCTGCCGAACCTGGTGATCGGCGCGCCCAAGGACGAGCAGGAGCTGCGCGACATGGTGGTGACCGCCTTTGCCCACGCCGGGCCGATCAGCCTGCACTACCCGCGCGACCCCGGGGAGGACCTCCCGGACCGCGACGGAGAGCCGCTCGAGATCGGCCGTGGCGAGGTCCTGCGCGGCGGCGGCGAACTGCTGCTGGTCGGCTTCGGTCCGATCGTCCAACGCCTGCTGCGCGTGGCGGAGGCGCTCGAGCGCGAGCACGGCCTGGCGGCGACCGTCATCAACGCGCGCTGGGCGAAGCCGCTCGACGAGCAGCTGATCGCCGCGCAGGCGGTCGGTCGGCGCCTCGTCGTGACCGCCGAGGAGAGCGCCGCCATGGGCGGCTTCGGCGACGGCGTGCTCGATGCGCTCAACCGGGCGGGGATCCGGGTGCCGCTGCTCAAGGTCGCCCTGGCCGAGGGGTTCGTGCACCACGGGGCGGTGGAAGACCTGCGGCGCCAGCAGCGGATCGATGTGCCGGGGATCCTGGCCCAGGTCCGCGAGGCGCTCGGTCTGGCCGCCCCCGCCGAGTCGACCGCCGGCGACCCCTCGAGCGCAAGCGCCGCCTGACCGGCGTGACCCGGGTCCGCCTCGACCAACTGCTCGTCGACCGCGCGCTGGCCCCGAGTCGCGCCGCGGCCCAGGCGCTCCTTCTCGCCGGTGAGGTGGAGCTCGGTGGAGCCGGCAACCACATCCTGAAGCCCGGCCAGCTGGTCGATCCGGGGGTGGAGCTCTCGCTCATCGCGCGCCGTCGCTGGGCGTCCCGCGCGGGCGAGAAGCTCGACGCGGCGCTCGACGCGTTCGCGGTCGATCCGAGCGGGCTCGCCTGCCTGGATGCCGGCGCCTCGACCGGCGGCTTCACCGACGTCCTCCTCGAGCGCGGGGCGCGGATCGTGTATGCCGTCGATGTCGGTCGTGGCCAGCTGCTGGACCGCCTCGCCCACGACCCGCGGGTCGTGGGCATGGAGCGCACCAACCTGCGGACACTCCACCAGCTCCCGGAGCCGATCGACCTCGCCACTCTCGATCTCTCCTTCATCTCGCTCGGCCTCGTCCTTCCGGCGGTCCGCCGCCTGGTGAGGGATGGGGGATGGGTGATCGCCCTGGTCAAGCCGCAGTTCGAGGCAGGGCGTGGCGCCGTCCCACGCGGCGGCGTGGTGCGCGACCCCGCCACCCATCGCACAGTCCTGCAGGACTTCGCCGCGGGCGCCTCCCGCACGGGATTCGCACCGACCGGCGTGATCGGCTCGCCGATCACCGGCGCTGATGGCAATCGCGAGTTCCTGGCGCTGCTGAGTGCGGGAGGCGTGCCGACGATCGAGTGGTCGTCACAGGTGGACACCGTGGCGCCCTCGCCCGTATGACGGGCGCAGTAGGATGGCCCGGATGAAGCACAAGCGAGCCACGGCAGCCGAGCAGCTGAGCGTCTTCGCCGAGCTCACGCCGCTGCCGGAGCCGATCCATGAGCCGGCGCCCGACACGATGCGCCAGATCGTCTCGCTGCGGATGCCCGACGCCCTGCTGGAGCGGGTCGAGGACGTGGCGCGGGGGCGCGGCGTCTCGCCGTCGAGCCTGATGCGCGCGCTGATCGCCGCCGGGCTCGATCGGTCATACGCCGCGGTCACGCCCGACGAGCTGGCGGCCGAGCTGGCGGCGCTGCGCAAGGGGATCGAGGAGATCGCCACGAGGCTGCGGACCAGCGAGTGAACCGCTTCGGCTTCGCATTCAACCCGACCAACTCCGGGGCTCGTGCCGCGCTCGAACGCGCACGGGCCTGGTGCGCCGCCAGCGGGGTCGAGGCGTGGGACGCCGAAGCCGACGATCGCGATCGGATCGCGGCCGAGTGCGCCGGCAGCGACCTCATCTGCGTTCTCGGCGGCGACGGGACCTTTCTGCGCGCGGCCCGCGGCATCGGGGACTCGGCGGTGCCGACCCTGGGCGTCAACCTGGGACGCGTCGGATTCCTGGCCAAGGTGGAGACTGGCGACCTGGAGGAGGCGCTCGCCATGGTCGCGGGCGGCGACTTCGCGCTCGAGGATCGGTTCCGGATCGAGGCCACGCTGCTGCGCGCCAACGGAGAGCGAGAGCCGCACGCCTGCCTGAACGAGGTGGTGGTCGCGCGCGGGCCCCGGGTGCGGATGATCCAGGTCGAGGTCGACGTCAGCGGCAGCCACCTTGCCACCTGGGTCTCCGACGGGGTGGTGGTGGCCACGCCGACCGGCTCCACCGCGTATTCGTTCAGCGCCGGCGGCTCGGTCCTCGATCCGCGACTGCGGAACATGATCATCACCGCGGTCGCCGGCTACCTCTCTCCGCTGCGCAGCGTCGTCGCCGGCGAGGACCATCTCGTGAAGCTGACCCTGCGCCAGGCGGTCTCCGGGGCGACGATCAGCATCGACGGGCAGTGGGACCTGCCGATGGCGGTCGGCGAAGTGGTGGAGGTGCGCGCGCTGCCGGTGCCGCTGCGCATGGTCGAGCTGAGCGGCAGCGCGCCGTTCTACGACCTGCTGCGGACCAAGGCGTCGCTCCTCCCGTACTGAGGGGCGCCATGGCTGCCACCGCCAATGGCGTTGCCGGCGCCGACCCGGCGCTGGAGGCGGCGATCCGCGCCTTCCTCGACGAGCTGCAGGTCGAGCGCGGCCTCTCCCCGCTGACCGTGGCCGCGTATCGACGCGACCTCGCCCAGTTCGCCGCGGCGGCGGGGCGCGCCTGGCGACACGATCCCGAGCCCGTCCGCGACTTCGTGAACGCGCTCCGCCGCGACGGACGCCGGCCGAGCACCCAGGCGCGCAAGGTGGCGGCGATCCGCAGCTTCTACGGCTTCGCGCTGCGCGAGGAGCTGGCGGACCGCGACGTGGCCGCCCTGCTCGATGCGCCGAAGGCGGGGAGCTACCTGCCCGACGTGCTCAGCGTGGAGACGGTGGCGAACATCCTCGATGCCCCACCCGTGGACGAGCCGGTGGGGATCCGGGATCGGGCGATCCTCGAGCTCCTGTATGCCTGCGGCCTGCGGGTTAGCGAGCTGACCGGCCTCGACACCGATCGGCTGGACCTGCCCGGGCTCCAGGTCCGGGTCATCGGGAAGGGCAACCGCGAGCGCCGCGTGCCGATGGGCGATGAGGCGCGCGAGCGGATCCATCGCTACCTGGCCGGCCCGCGCGAGGCGTGGACGGCGGGCCATCCCAGCGCGGCCGTCTTCGTCAGCCAGCGGGGCGCGCGGCTGGCGCGCGAATCGGTCTGGCGCCTGGTGCGTCGCTGGGCGGGCGTTGCCGGGGTCGAGGCACGCGTGACGCCGCACACCTTTCGGCACAGCTTCGCCACCCATCTGCTCGAGGGTGGAGCGGACCTGCGCGTGGTCCAGACGCTCCTTGGCCATGCTAGCATCAGCACCACCCAGCTCTACACGCACCTGACCGGAGAGCGCCTCCGCGAGGTCTACGCGCGGGCGCATCCACGAGCCTGAGCCGAAGCGGAGCACTCCGATGAGTTACGCGCGAAACCTTCTCAGCCGGGGCGAGGAGGTCGTCTTCGAGAGCCGCCAGCACTGGTTCGCGGTGCTCGGCGAGACCTGGCCCTTCGTGATCGCCTCCATCCTGGCTTTCGCGGTGCTCATCTGGCAGACGACCTCGACGGCCGGGCAGCTGACCGGGCTGCTCCAGGTCATCTCGCTCCTCGTGCTCGTCGTGTCGCTGGGCCGCATCGGCCTCAAGATCTGGTCCTGGCGCAATCAGGAGTGGTTCGTCACGACCCGCCGCCTGATCAAGGCGGAGGGCATCTTCAACAAGGAGATGGCCGATTCGGGCCTCGAGAAGATCAACGACGCGCACCTGACCCAGAGCTGGATCGGACGCATCTTCGACTTCGGCACGCTCGACATCCTCACCGCGGCCGACGAATCGGCCGGGATCCAGGACTACTACATGCTCGCCGACCCGGTCCGCTTCAAGATCGCGATGCTCAACCAGAAGGAGAAGCTGGACCGACCCGACCTGGCACCGCCGCCACGCATGCAGGCACCCAGCAGCGCGCCCGCCATGCAGCGCGCCGAGCCGATGGCGCCGCGCGCGGGTTCGGATCGCGTGGCGCAGGTCCCGATGGAGGGATCGCAGCCCGCTGCCCCGGCCCGGGCAGCGCCGGCACCGGCCACGCCGCCCCCCGCCCCCGCGCCGCCCTCGGCGGCGGACCAGCTGACGGCGACGCTCGAGAGCCTCGCCGCGCTGCGGGACCGTGGCCTCATCACGCCGGAGGAGTACGAGGCCAAGAAACGCGATCTGCTGGAGCGGATGTAGGTGGAGGAACCCCGCCGCTCCTTCGCTGACGGGGTCTACGGAGCGGAGCTGGAGCGGCGAATCGACGAGGCGGCGACGGTCGTCCGGGAGCGGCTGGCGGTCCATCCCCAGCTTGCAGCCCCGCGACTGGCGATCGTCCTGGGCT
>Ga0326597_10011812_pt1 | contig 11546 bp, 16 predicted proteins | sample RVTome_12_FD_203789 | JGI IMG/M metagenome (GOLD analysis project Ga0326597, IMG submission 203789) | Soil microbial communities from uranium-contaminated site in the Upper Colorado River Basin, Wyoming, United States - RVT100D185 | ecosystem: Environmental > Terrestrial > Soil > Contaminated >...
ATTTAACCGCGTTGCTAACGGCCCCATCAACTTCCATCTTAAGCCGGGCAGGGAATTCGTCGACTTCCTTGCGGAGGCGGGCCCCTTCCTCCTCTTTTTCTCTGAGAGCTGTTTCGCGCTGCTTCCAACTCTTCTCGATTTCCTCTTGCTTCTCCTTGTTTTTCTTCTCGATCACGCGCGTTTCTTCTTCGTATTTGTCCTGGGCCTTCTTGCGCTCTAGGGCCTTTTTGTATTCGTAATCCTCTACCTCCCGCTGGCGCTGCTTTTTAAGATTCTCCTCGTATTCCTTCTGCTCCCGAGCCCTCTGCAGTTCTTCTGCCGACCATGCCTCGCGTTGCGTAGATATTTCCCCCTCTAGGGTGTGCTTCTGCGATTGGTAATCCAGGACGAGATGGTCGATGGCAGTGGCCGCAATATCGATCTTGTGCAGTTGCTCCAATTCTTTCGTTTGCAGGGCGACAGCCTCGCGGATCGAGGTCAACCGTTCCACCTCGGAAACAAGTTTTCCTGAAATTTCGGCAAGAGCCTTGGAAATCTCCAGGCCCAGGTTCGACAGATTTTGGACAACTCCCTCAACGGAAATCCCCTCGACTGCCTGCTGAATCTCTGCCTGGCGCAGCCTGGCAAGCTCCTGTGTCTTCGAGTCCGTGTTTTCTCTTTGCTCTGCGGCTTCGTCCACGACTCTACTGAATTCCTTTTCTACTTCTGGTTTCGATCGCCGGGCTCGGCTTATCACCGCTTTGGGCATAGGTTAAACCTCCGGAATACAACTCTGGCCAATAGGCAGTTAAAACCTACTCCTCACATGCGAGACTTGCAACCGTTTTGAGCGGCAGCTCTACCGATCTCGGTGATGCGCAACGAAGCCTCCATGCCGCTGAAGAAACAAGCGACTCTGATGAGAAATAGAGGAAGGGGAGAGGGGTCAATCTTGGGGAGAGAGAGGTCAAATCTTTGAGAGAGGGGTCCTGAACCCACCCTACAGTGACTGCGCATGCCGCACCGCAAAAACGGCCTCCGTTGGCCCAGCACTAAAAGCGGCCCGCAGGGCAGGGAAGAGCTGCTTCCGCCGCGTGTGTTAATGCGGCGAGCAGACAGAGCCTTCGCGAACGCTCAAAAAGTCTTTGACAGGTGTTGTCAGTTCTGCCAACATATCCCCTGGATGACCAGAGACACCCGGCCGATATCATGGATCACCGCCGCGCGCAAAGACTTTGAGGAATTTCCCGAAGGCGCGCCGCTCGAACTCGGGCGTGCTCTCACGATCGTGGCCGAAGGCAGGCATCCGGACATCGCCAAACCCATGAAAGGCTTTGGCTCCGGCATTTTCGAGCTGGTCCTCCGTTTTCGTGGCGATGCAAACCGGGTCGTTTACGGCGTGCAGATAGGACATGACGTTTGCGTAGTCCATGCCTTTCAGAAGAAATCAAAAACCGGGATTAAAACCCCGAAGCATGAAATAGACCTTATCCAAGCAAGACTGAAACGATTGAAGGAGATGTTACGATGAAGGACGAAATCAAAATCACACGTGGCAGCGGAAATATCTTCCGCGATTTTGGTCGCGGCGGCGCCGACCTCGAACAACTGCGTGCGATCCTCGCGGCAAAAATTATCGGCGTGCTCGACGACCGCAAGCTTTCCGTGCGCAGGGCAGGGCGGATCACCGGCATTGCCGCCGCCGATTTCTCCCGCATCCGTCGCGCCAATCTGGACCGCTTCACCGTCGACCGGCTGATGACGATCCTTGCCCGCCTCGAACAGCGTGTTGACGTAACTGTCACGGTTACAGCGCGCCGCACAAAACACCCTCCTGCAGCCGCGCGCCCTTCGCATTGACCAATTAACCATGGCGGCGAAACCGCCACTTCCACTACAGGCGAGAGGGCAAGGAGCACTTCGGCATCTTACTTTCCGACCAAACAACCCTGAGAGATCTGTTTTGAAGAACTTTGCGTTTTCTGGGACGCCGCACCGCAGAGGATATCAGGAACAACATTTTGGGTTGAGTGAGGAACAGCAAAAGTAAAGACCTGATTGTGCCTCGCTCTACACGCTCGACGAGGTCTATGGCGTGGCGAGAAACATTCTATGGAAAGCCAAGCCGGATCAAAAGATCCTTGTGGCTGATATGAAGATTAAATCTTAGGCAATGAGCACGGGGCAGTTTCATCCCCCTGGAGCCAACGTTACGGGTGAGCCGCGCGGCGTTTGTTGCCGCGGCTCCACCCGTAGGTTCTCCGACCAATCTCACGCATTTACCGGGATCAGGCTGAAGACGCGGGATAAACGCAATGCGTTTTTCAAATCTCCGCGACGCAGCGCAGCACGGACATCGTCTAACTTGTATGCATCTTCCAGCGACAGGTACGGCGACCAACCCTCGTCTGTCTCGATGAGTTCAACGTCAACTTCGGCCACGTACTGTCCCTCATGAACTAGTTTTGTATGGCGCTTTTTTCTCATGTTTTTCTCCTCGTGAAATCTTCAGACCACAAATCGAGATTAGGTCTATAGGCAGTCACGACAACCGCCGGTGACGATAGATCCTTCGGAATTGCCCAAACGACGTGGATCGGCTGCTGGTTGAAATCCTTTTGCAGCACAAGGACACATGGTCCCTTACCATACGTAGGATAGTCTTCGACCACAACGCCGTCAAAAACACCAGCCAGAATGTCCCGGGCCAGGATGTCTTCATCAGACATCTCATCGTAGCCGTGGTCCGATATCCTTACTTCCGTACGCCGAACGAGAGCACAAACCTTGTCGAAGGTTATACTCATGCCGGAAGTTTAACCTGAGTGCTATCGGCCCGGCAAGTGCAAAACGTCATGTAGGATGGGACGAGCCCTTCGGCGTCTCTCAGGGTGGACGCCGCGATACCCATCGATTTTGAAACGGCGGATTCATGGCTATGCTCCTGAACCCACGCTGCAAGCTTTATTTAGGACGAGTGTATAAGTCGACCTGATGGGGTATGCCAAGAGCTAAGAGCGGACTTAACCCCTTTTTCCCTCCTGCAAGATTACGCGACATTGCTAACCCGCTGCTAATCGGTGAACCTATGGGGCCCTCAATTGATATTCATAAGATGGTTTATTTTTTCAGGCGAGCCTCTTCTCGAATGGCTTTGTCCATAAATCTCTGGACCTTAAAATACCACAGGAAAAAACCGACGACGGCCAGAACGACGCCAACGTAATGGGCTACTTGCAAATCCTTAACAAGCAGTAAGTTTAATTTCCCGAACCGCATCGTGGCCTGGACCTCTTCATAATTTCGAGCCTTGCGCTTCTTAATTTCATTGCGAGCATCTTCCAATGACTTAGCCCTCGGTCCCGTCTTGTCCTTTAATTTCTCCCACGCGATCTCTACCTGGTGCTCTTCTTCAAACAAGACCGTCGACTCTCTCTCCAATTGGTCCACTCTTGCCGTGCCCTGTTCGGCTCTGGTAAACATGAGATAAATGCTAAAGAGGGCAATGCTCACGCCTGCAATTGCCATGAACTTGTACAGATTGTCCGTGGGCAGATTCAAACCGGTCATTTTGCGTTCCTCCTTTGACGGCTTATTTCTCGGACTGCAAGTCAAACCTTGGGGTCCGGCCTGTGGCTGAATTCTAGCTTCCTCTCTTGCTGTTCAGCGTCCGGACTATTATCGCTTCTCTGTCCAGATCTTGGTTCTCTGCATATTCTTTGTACAAACGGCTCATCATCGAAGGATCACGCTTGAGTCGTTTCCCCAGTTCCCGCGTCGTCATGTTCGCCCACTCACGACCCAGGTACACCAGCTGTCGTCTCGCTTGGACCCAATCGCTCCGCCTACTGAAACCTATCAGCCCCTCTTCAGCCAGCCCAGGGGGTAAATTGGAGGCAACCCTGATATTTGTTATTCTCAACGGTGGAACGAATGCCTTCAGCAAGTTTCTTTAACCCCGAGTCAGTTCTGAGATTGCTTTCGATCCGTGTCACGCTCCGACCTACGCATGTTGCATTCATTGTGCCGATCCGCGCGTTCAAGCGTTGAATATTTTCATTTCGCGGCCAATTGTTTCAACGCTTCCTTTAGATAACTCTGATCCACGTACTTTGCCGGCGTGAGCGGCGGGCCCTTGCTCTGGGTTTGTTCTGAATAGATTTGAATGTTGTATTTTAATCCCTCCAGGGTCACGTCCCCGTCCGGATGCCAGATGTGATTCTCCGTGTAGTACTCCCAACCTTTTCTTGCGTGAGCGGGTGTTAGTTTCATTTCCTTGATCAAAAAATCCACGGCGAGCTCTTTGTTTGCATAGAGCCAACGATGCGCTTGAACCATGGCTTTCATGAAGCGGACCACAAGAGGCCTGTTCTTCTCCGCCCATGAGCGTTTCGCCGCCAATGCGGTTTGCTCGTAGTTGGGAATGACTTCTGCAAGTCTGCCGATCAAGTTGAATCCGGCTTCCTCCGCGACAAAGTTTAGTGGGACGGCGACCGTCGTGGCCGCGATCTGCCCCGACGCCAGTGCCGCCAGATTCGCCGAAGACCCGCCTGCTACAACAAGGATGTTATAGTCGCGAGGGTACTCTAGCCCTTTTGCTTTCAGCACTTGCTTCATCGCGGTAACGGTTCCCCCCGTTAGCGAAGAGCTGCCGAGAGTTGCGCCGCGCAGACTCTCGTAGCTCTTGTAGTTCTTCCCGCCGATTATGAAATGGGAAAGGCCGTTTATAACGCCGCCGATGAAGACGGTTTCCACGCCGCGCTCCGACACCTCGACGAATGATTCCGGACCGCCGGAGGCAACATAGAGGGACCCGGCTATGAGCGCCTGAACGGCTTGAGGCGTGCCGCGCAGCAGAATGACCTGCGCATCCAAGCCCTGCTGTGAGAAAAAGCCTTGCTTCGAGGCGACCCAAAGAGGGCTGTACCCCAGTGTCTTGGAAGACGCGCCGACCGGAAATAGTACTTTCTCTTGAGCCGATACGACAGAAGTTGCGGCAACTAGTAAAGAAAAGACGATCGCCTGAACGTTCTTCATAATCTTTCCTCCTCGTCGTTTGGTTAGCTACTTACCTTGGAAATATTGAACAGAACGACTCTAGGAAAATTTATCCCGCCAAGGCGCCAGCAAAAGAAAATCCGAAATCCGAATATCGAAATCCGAAACAAACTGGCCGCCAAATAAACTTAAACTCAGACCAATTCAAATCCAAATCGAGCTGGTTTGGAAATTTCTGATTTTTGATCATTTGAATTTGTTTCGAATTTCGGATTTCGAATTTTTAGCTTGGCGTTTTCCCAAGGGTCCCTTGGCGTCTTTGCGCCTTTGCGGGAGTCATCTCTTGTCCGATTTTCTCTTTCGTTCACTGACGCGATAACTTGCCAGTGCGCAAAAACGAGAGCATGACCGCGTCGTGCCACATCCCATGCAGCAACAAGCGCTTCTTGAGAACACCCTCGCTCAGGGCACCCGACTTCTCCGCGACTCGAAGACTCGCACCGTTCTCCGTTGACACAACCACTTCCAAGCGAACGAGAGGCGTATTATTGAATGCCCACTGGACTAATTGCCGGATTGCCGTCGTGGCAACGCCATGGCCGGTAGCCGAAGAGCGCACCCAGTATGCTAAGTTCGCTCGATGATTCATCTCGTCAATCTGAGTGAGACCGCAACTTCCGAGAAATCGGCCGTCCGGCGCCAAGATAACGAATTCGAAAGCGTTGCTAACTTCGAAGGCCGACACCTGAGCCTCGATCCAGCAACGGGCCGCGTCCACCGTCAGATCAGGACGGCACCATGGCATGAATGGCCGGACCTCTGACACCGATTCGATCGCCGCCTCGTGGAGCGCTGCCGCATCGTCGAGGCAATAGGGCCGAATTGAGATGTCCGTCTCCACTGGCATGACAAATTATCGGAAATCGCGAAAAAGGTACATGATGAAGTTCCTGGCGCCCACATTGCCGAGCTTTAGGGTTGGCTCAACGGGCGGGCCATTAGATGCCCTACGGCCAGAACCGTTGTAAATCAAAGGATAGCTGCCGGTGATGTTTTATCGCCAAAAAGTAAACTCGCGTGCGCCGAACCAGGTACAGCAGGACATATTCATCAACTGTAAACTCCCGGAGGTCGTCCCCCTTCCGCAGCATGCTCTGCAGTCGGTCCAGGAGAAGCTGAGCATCCCGTGACCCGAGTCGATGAGCTAAGAAGGATCGGCCGGATCGAGGAAAGCGGGCAATGATAGGCAATACATCGTCAAATATACGCGCGAGCAGTCGTCGAAATGCCGGTCTTCCCTCGCGACCTAAGAACAATTCAATGGATTCTAAGTTTGTAGTAAAGTTTTCGGTGAAAAACGGCTGGCCTCTAGCGGCCATATCGAGCCCTGAGCTTTGCGGCCGTCAAGACATTTCCACTGTTAACATCCTTGACCCCGCGAACCGCCTCTTCGAGCAAGGCGAGATGCACATGCTCCCGTTCCAGGCGGTGGTAATGGTCAAGAAGCTCCGCATCGATCAATGCCGCGCAGCTTTCACCGTTCTTGGTCAGAATCTTTTCGCCGTGCTCGCGCTGAACCTGAGCGCACAGTTCAGTTAGTTTGGCCCGCGCACGAGTGAGAGGAATGATGTCCTTGGACGAGATCGCCATGAGAGTGTCTCCTTGTGGAAGACTCTAAATTACGTACAGAATTCTGTCAAGAATTCAGCCACAGATGGTGGGAAAAGCGTGACCGCTAGAAGATTAGCGGCGGCTCCTACGGTATTTGACGATAGCGGGTGATCCAAATGCTTGCGCACTGTTTCGGGGAGTGCTACCTCCCCACCGGCTTCCTGACAATTTCTCATCACAGATTTCCCCGCTTGCCTTCCGCTACCATATGATCGCAGACGCGAAAGGCGTTAGCCTGGATCGTCAGCGCCGGATTTAGACCGCCGGAGGTGACGAACACGCTCGCATCGATAATGAACAGGTTGGGTACGTCGTGCGCACGGCACCACTTATCGACTACGGAAGATTGTGCATCGTTACCCATGCGGCAGGTTCCCATCTGGTGATTGTGGAGCTTGCGCACCCGCGACTCCGGCGAGATGACACGGCTGGCGCCCGCCGCCTCGAAGATCTCCCGCGATCGCGCCTGCAGAAAACTCGCCAGCCGGACGTCGTTATCGTGGCTCGTATGGGTGATGCGCGCCACCGGCAGGCCGAAACGATCGCGCACCTCCGGGTCCAAATCCACCTGGTTGCTCGCCACCGGCAAACTCTCCCCGGTAGAGTGGCTGTGCAGGTAGTAACGGTAGGTCGAGCGCATGGACTCTTTGTGTTGAAGCCCCCAACGCGCGCCGTGAACGTCGCGCAAGGCGTAGTCGATGGGATCGCCACCATGGGCGCGCGGATGCATGAAGCCGCCGCGAATAAAACCCCGGCGGCTGTCGGTCTCGTAAAAATCTTGCAGCACACGGGTGCTCGGCGCTCCCTGGTGGCCTTCGAGTGGCTCGGGGAAGATCGCGATGGTGATCGCGCCGGGCGCGTGCAGCATCAGATGTTTGCCGACGAGGCCGCTGGAATTCGTCATACCGTGCGGGAACTGCGACGATTGGGAGAGCAGCAGAAGTCGCGCTGTCTCCACGCCGCCGGCAGCCAGGACCACCAGACGGGCGGGCTGGAACTGCTCGCTGCCCTTTTCGTCAAAGTAAACTACGCCGGTGGCGCGACCCGCTTTGTCGGTAGAGATCTCTCGGCTCAAGCAGTGCGGGCGGATTTCGCAGCGCCCGGTGGCGAGCGCCTTCGGCAGCAGCGCTTCCATCGTGCTCGACTTGGCGCCCACGGTGCAGCCATAGCCCGAGCAGAATCCCCCATTGACGCACGCCGGTCTGCCGTCATAGTCGCGCGAAAGGATGGCCATCGGAGTCGGGAACGGATGCAGCCCCAGAGCTTTGCCGCCCTTTTCCAGAATCGCCCCCGCGCTGTTGCGCGGCAGCGGCGGGGTGGGAAAATCGCGCTTGCGCGGCGGATCGAACGGATTGACCCACCCTCTCCCTGAGACGCCGATGGTCCACTCGGCCTTCTCGTAATAGGGCTCCATCTCATCGTAGCTTATCGGCCAGTCTTCGATGGCGGCGCCGGCGACCGGCCCGTCAGCGGACTTTACACGAAAGTCGGATTCGTGAAAGCGCCACGATAGGCCGCTATAATGAATCGTTCCCGCGCCGACGCACATAGCGTTGGAAAAAAGCTGGACTTCGTGGGACAGGCGCTCGGCAGGCGTCTGGTCATTGGGGCGCCAGGTGCGCGGCTCCTGCTTCACTGTTGGCCAGAGGAAATGGCGGTGCTTAAACAGAATCTCGTCTTCGAGAAAATCGGTCCGCTTATACCAGGGGCCGCGCTCGATCACTACCACCGACATGCCCGCCTCGCTCAACTCCTTGGCGGCCACCAGGCCGGAGGCTCCGGCGCCGACGATACAAACATCTACCGGCTCGTTTCGCGCCATGTCTACTTGCCTCGCTTCTTCTCCGGCTCGAACTCGTCCGGAATGTTTTCATCGTACCAGCCGAACGGCGGCCGGTATCCTTCGGGACGGGACGGACCAGGAAAGCCGATCACCTTCCAGCCCACGCGGTTTCGGTTGCCGCCGTGGCGCGGGTCGCCATAAAAGCCCTGCATCGTATGTTCGAGGAGAAGAGAAAAGAACGGGCTCCGTTGTTTCTCCAGAAGAGTCAGAATCTGGTCTTGCTGTTCAGGTTGTAGGGAAACGAACGCCGCGCAGCCGAATCTCTCACCCGCGAGCCTGTCCAACTCCTGAATACCATCGACGTACAATGGTGCGTGTTCCGCTTCGTAGGTGGCCAACGTGTTTTCGATGTAATCGATCACGCCGGCCTCCAGCGCGCCAGGGTCGCGATCGGCGGGGATAATACGGCCCGTGGCCGCTTCGAGCGTCGCTCTTTGGTGGGGGTCAAAGATAGCAGGCATGGTTTGTCCTCTATAATCCGAATCGCCTGTCATCTTCAACCCTACGACTCGAGCCGCCCTCGTTTTCTGAACCACCATAACCAGCGCCTCTTGAATGATCCGGTTAACCGTGGCTTCATAATGCGGTCGAGGAATCTTATCCATGGTGGTTCTTGAATCGAAGGATCGCGGGAGCGAATGGGTCACGGGATCACCTCCTCGCAACAAGGTGCGGAGAATTAGAAACACAAAGATCAAAGGAGAGACTTAGCGATGAACCAAACTATCGGCAAGCAGCTTCCCGACTTCGAGTTGCCGGATCAAGACGGTCAACCGGCCAAGCTCTCGGAGCTAGTGGGCAAGTTTCCTTTTATCCTGACTTTCTACCGCGGCTACTGGTGACCGAAATGCCAGGTGCAGTTGCGCCATTACGTAGAACTTCAGGAAGAGCTGGCGGTCAACTATTGCAAACTCGCCGTGGTGAGCGTTGATGCCCCGGCAGTGAACGACGCCTTCCGCGCCGGCCTGGGGGCCAGGTTTCCGTTCTTGAGCGACCAGGAGCGCAAGGTCGTCAAGCTGCTCGACATGACCGAGACCTCCAAGAGCCGCGGCGTCACCGCGATGCCTTATACCTTTTCACTGCTGCCGGATTTGACGATTCACAATCTCTATTGCGGTTACTGGTACGTCGGACGGCCGATGCTCGACGAGCTGAGGCGAGACCTGCGCGAGATGATGCGCAAAGTGCGCCCGGATTTCGAAGGGCCGGTTGGCTAGCGACGCCGGTTCAACGTTCTGGGTTTGAATCCGAAAACTTTGAACCGTCCCCTTGGGCAGTTGCAACCGATGGCCCGACTCGGTAAGATTCAACCATGATTACACCAGAAGAAATCAAGCAAACGTTATCCAAGGCTCTTCCCGTGTCCTTGATCGAGGCCCAGGACCTGACCGGCGGCGGCGATCACTGGCAGGTGATCATCGTGTCGGCGGCGTTCGAAGGCAAGGGGCTGGTCGAGCAACACCGGTTGGTCAACGAGGCACTGAAAGAGCCGATAGGTGATCAAAGGATTCACGCGCTGGCGCTCAAGACCTATAGCCCGGCGCAATGGGAAAAATTGGGTGCTTAACTAAAAAATCGAAAGGAGTATTTTTTATGGCTGGCGATGTGATGGCGCAAATCGATGAGAAGGTAAAAAGTAACAAGGTGGTGCTGTTCATGAAAGGGACAGCAGACTTTCCCCAGTGCGGCTTTTCTGCTCACACGGTCGAAATCCTCAAGTCTTACGGCTTCCCCTTCGCGACCGAAGACGTGCTGGCGGACCCCGCGATTCGGGACGGGATCAAACAGTATGCGAGCTGGCCGACGATTCCGCAGATTTACATCGATGGCAAGTTCGTCGGCGGCTGCGACATTCTCCATGAGCTTCACGAGCGCGGCGAGCTGGAACCGATGCTGAAGGCCGCATTCGGGAAATAGTCATGATACCGAGCCGCCTGTAACGATTTTCCCGTTCCCTCGTCTAATCGTTGATCGGGGAGGTTAAAAGACCATGGCTCTAAAAAAAGCATCGATTTTCCTCGCCCTCGCTTTAATGTCTGCCAGTGCGTGCGCCACTATAGGCCATTTTCGGGGGGAAGATAGTTTCGAAAGGGGCCTGGCGCTTTTCAATCAGGGACGATTCGCGGCGTCGATCCCCCATTTTGAGGCGGCGACCCGCGAAGATCCGGAGTTCGCCCAGGCTTATTTTTATCTCGGCCGCGCCTACGTCAGCGAGAGCCGCTGGCGGTCGGCGATCCAGCCGCTACGGACCGCGTTCAGACTGGCCCCGGAAGCCGCGAAGCAAGAAATCATGAATCTTTTGGTCGACGCAACCTTCGCCGCCGCGCTGAACGATTTTCATCTGGGAGATCGGCTAACGCCTCCCGAGCGCTTCAAAGACACCTTATAGATAGGGCAGCGGCCGGTTTTCGGTTTGTTTGCCGGCTTAATTTCCTAGATTTTCAGGCCTCGGAGTGGCTGACCGCGGAGACGCGGAGGGCGCAGAGTGATGCGTCCTTGATTAAGAAATGCTCCGAACTCTGCGAACTCAGCGTCTCTGTGGTGAATAATCTGTTGTGATAGGAGGCCGTCATGATGAGAATTTTGGCAACAATACTGTTCTTCGCCCTCACCGCTGCTCCTGCGTCGGCGCAGTTTGATAAAGTGTTAAAAGGATTAGGCAGCGCGGTCGGCGGTGGCGGCGGTTTGAGTGACGCAAAGATCGGCTCGGGTTTGCAGGAAGCATTAAAGGTGGGAACGGGAAACGCAGTGACGCAAACCGGCGCCGTGGATGGTTTCTTGCTAAATAAAGCGATCAAGATCTTGATGCCGAAAACCCTGCAAAACATCGAGCAGCCGCTCCGCTTGGTCGGTTACGGTTTGCAGATCGACGAATTTGTCGTGGGCATGAATCGGGCAGCGGAGAAAGCGGTGCCGTTCGCAAAGGAAATATTCTGGGACGCCATCGGCCAGATGACTTTCGACGATGCGCGAAAGATCTTAAACGGGAGCGACACGGCGGCCACGGACTATTTCAAGTCGAAGACTTCAAAAAAACTGCACGCGGCCTTTCTGC
>Ga0326597_10011813_pt1 | contig 11546 bp, 14 predicted proteins | sample RVTome_12_FD_203789 | JGI IMG/M metagenome (GOLD analysis project Ga0326597, IMG submission 203789) | Soil microbial communities from uranium-contaminated site in the Upper Colorado River Basin, Wyoming, United States - RVT100D185 | ecosystem: Environmental > Terrestrial > Soil > Contaminated >...
TCTGGCTCCCCCGGTACTGGACGCCGTCCACCTCGACGCCCACCTCCTCCTTCACCTCGCGGCGCACCGCCCCCTCCAGGGACTCCCCGTTGTCCACGAACCCCGCCACCAGGCTGTACCGGCCCGGCACCCACTCGCGCTTGCGCGTCAGCAGCACCCGGCCGCCGTCCCGCACCAGCACGATCACGCACGGGTGGAGGTGCGGATAATGCTCGTAGGCGCAGCGGACGCACCGTTTCCCCCATTCGCCCGGAATCCGATTCGTCGGTTCGCCGCAGCGCGGGCAGCACCGGCTGGTGGATTCCCAGTACAGCGCCTGCCGGGCCATGCCGGCCAGGGAGAGCAGGTCCTCCGGCAGGCCGTCCCGCACGGGGAAGAGGACCTCCTTGCCGTACCCGGGGGGAACTTCCGCATCGCGCGGGTACGCCGCCGCCCAGCACGGCACGCCCCGGTACGTCCCGATCCACAGCGGCGGCTCGATCGTGCCCGCAAACGCCGGCGGGAGCGGCCCGGAGGGCAGGCACCACCGGGGCGCCTCCGCCGTGACCACCAGCGCATTCCCCTGGACGATGAGCCAGTGGCCGCACTGCTGATCCGGCTGCCCGCCCTGCTTGGCGGGCACGAACTCCCCCTTCAGGCTCTCGCGGTTGAACGGCAGGTGTGCCGCCATCGTTGTCATCTTGGCGTCCTTGGCGCCCCCCGTAGGCGGGCATGTCCTGGCGATGCAGTGGAAGGGACCCCGGTCTCGGCGCCGGTCGGGCACGTGGCGATTGCGGAAGGTCCCCACGCGCTCCCGGGTGTCGCGCTGGATGGCCCCGGGCGCAGAGCCGGCCTCCGGTCACGCCTCCGGCCCGCGGGCCAGGAACTCCCGCACCCGCGCCCGCACCTCCTCCTTGCGGTACATGGTGTAGCGCGCAGCGCGATTGCGGAAGAAATCCCCGGCAAAGTAGCGTTCGTAGAGCACCTGGCGCCCGCCGAACGAGCTGCACGCGATCTCCCACGCCAGACGGAAGAGGCGGACGCGCTCGCGGCCGCCCAGCGTGGCCGACTGGAGGTATTTTTCCACGTCGGCCGCCAGTTCGCCCGAGGCCGTCGCCTCGGGGACGGTGGAGATCAGCCCGCTGGCCCCCAGCGTCTGCAGGATCTCCACCAGGCGCGGGTAGACCCGCGGGAAGTAATCGCGGGCCGTCCAGATGATGTCGGGGTTGGGGGCCACGGTTCCCCCCTCGGCCGGCACGGCGTCCACCTCGGCGGCGCGCAGGTACGCCCGGAGGGTCTCCACGCCGTCCACCACCTCGCCCAGCATGTCCTGCACCTGGAGGAACTCCTCGATGCCGGTGGCCTCGGCCACGAGGGTAGCCACCCCCAGCACGAATTCGGCCTTGGCCAGATTCTTCGCCGTCACCTGGTGCATACCGTGCATGAACGCCCGCGTCTCGCGCCACAGGGCGTTGCACAGCTCCATGTCCCCCTTGAGGAACACGCGCTCCCACGGCACCAGCACGTTCTCGAAGAGGACCAAGGCGTCCTGCTCGTCGAACCGGGAGGTGAGCGGATAGTCGAAGGTGGAGCCGCCCACCTCGAAGCCCCGGCGGCAAAGGAATTTCATGCCGGGCGTGGCCACGGGGATGCAGCAGGCGACGGCATAGGGCGAGAAGCCTGGCGTGAACGCCTTGGACGGCGAGGGGAAGATCATGATCTCGTCGCTGAAGGGCCCCAGGGTGGCCAGCTGGCGCGCGCCCGAGACCACCATCCCGGCGTCCGTTTCCTTCACGATGTGGAGGGCCACGCCGGGATCCGCCTGCTCGCCGGGACCCCGGGTGCGGTTCGTCTGCGGGGGGTTCACCGAGTGCGTGAGGCAGAGGTCGCGCTCGCGGCACATCTCGTAATAGCGCACCATGTTCGCGCCGAAGGCGGGGTCGTTCCGCGCGAAGAAATCGCGCGCGGCGGCGCAGCCCATGAGGAGCGCGTTCAGGTAGTCCGGCGTGCGGCCCAGCATGCCGCCGCTCCAGTCGGCCCAGCGTGTGAACATCCCGCGGCGGCGGACCAGATCGTCCGACGTGCGCGTCTGGAGGAACGACAGGCCCACCCGATCTCCGCTGGTGGGCGAGGCGTACGTCAACGCGTCCCGGTGATCCGGCCGGTGCTGGAGGTCATAGAGGGCGGCGATGGAGCGCGCGGCCGGGGCCAGGCGCGGGTCCCGGGTGACGTCCTTCACCCGCTCTCCGTCCAGCCAGATCTCGCGGTCGTCCCGCAGACCCTCCAGGTATTGGGCACCGGTTCGTACGGCCATGACACCCCGCGCTCCCTCACCTGATCCGGAAGAGGTTCCGCGCGTTGCCCTCGTAGATCTTCGCCTTGTCGCCGGCCGAGAGACCCGCCCCCTCCACCAGGTCCACGAAGGGCTGGATGTCCAGCCACGGGTGATCGCTGGCGAAGAGGATCTTGTCCGCCCCCCAGAACTTCATGGCGAACTCCAGGTTCAGGGGGCTGGGGGCCACCGTATCCGTCCACATCATCTTGAGGTATTCACTGGGCGGTTTGCGGATGCCCTCGGCGCCGCGGCCGAGGACCGCCACCTGGTGATCGATGCGGCCGATCACGTAGGGGAGCGTCCCCCCCGTGTGCGGGAACACGAACTTCAGCCTCGGGTGCCGCTCGAAGGTGCCGTTCATAATCAGGCGGATCGCCGCCAGCGTGGTGTCGAACATGAAGCCGACGCCCGCCGTCAGGTCGTACGCCGCCGTGTGCTCGGCCACCACGGGATAGGTGGGATGGAGGAACAGGGGGATCCCCTCGGCCTCGGCCCGGGCGAACAGCGGGGCGAACTGTGGCTCGTCCAGCGTCCTGCCCGCGGCGTTGGAGTACAGGAGGACGCCGCGCATGTCCAGCCTCTCCATGCAGCGGGTTAGCTCCTGCATGGACGCCTTCATGTCCTGGAGCGGCAGGGTGCACAGACCCACGAATCGGTCGGGGTGCCGCCGGCAGATGGCGGCGATGGAGTCGTTCATGCGCTTCCCCGCCGCCACGCCGTCCTTCCCCAGCATCTCGGGCCCCGGCATCTGCTGGCTCAGCACCGTGATGTCGATGCCCGCCGCGTCCATCTGGCCGAGCTTGAGCGAGATGTCCGTGAGCTTCGGAAGCACCTTGCCCCGCCACGCCCCCACCTCCAGGACGCGGTCCTTCCCCTTGCCCAGCACCCGCGGCGTCCGCCGCCGCCCCGCCATCAGCTTCAGGTACCACTCCGGAAAGATGTGGCTCTGCACGTCGATCCGCATGCGCTTCTCCTCATGGATGAGTTCCCGTCATTCTTGTAGCACGCCCGCCGGAGGCCCTCGGGCCGGACGGGCCCCCAACCCTACCGGACCCGGCGGGTCCGCGTCAACCGCTGGATTCCACCGTGTTTCAGCGACGCGATCCATCACGTGCAGCCTCCATCGCCACCTTCGCCCCTGGCGGACGAAGTGCCGAAGGGGTCCGTTGTGCCGTGCCGTCCCCCCGAGGGGCCACGGCAGCCTGCGGGACTTCACGCCGGGAACGGGGGGGCGCTGAGCCTTGGGCACTTGACAGATCTGTCCTGCTGTACTATATTAGTAACACAGTAAGAGAGGAGCCCCGATGAAACTGCACGTGGATGCGCACAGCCCGATCCCGATCCGCCGGCAGCTGGCGGAACAGCTCAAGCACTTCATCGAGGGCGGCGGATTCCCACGGGAACAGGCTCTGCCCAGCATTCGCGAGATGGCCGGCTTCCTGGCCATCAATCCGAATACGGTCGCGCGGGTCATCGAGGACTTGAAACACGACGGCTACGTGGAGGCTCGACGGGGGAAGGGGGTCTTCGTGGCCCCGGACCCGCCGGCCCGCCCCTCCCCCAACCTCCGCGAGGCTTTCCTGAAAGACGTGGTGGTCCGCGCCGCGGCCATGGGGCTGACCGCCGAGGACCTGGCGGTAGGCGCGCTCAGCCTCGCCGGGGTCCCGCCACCTGCCGTTCAGGCGACCGTGGAGATCCTCTTGGTGGAGTGTAGCCAGGCCGAGCTGGACTTCTTCGCGCGGGAACTCGAGGCCCACCTCCCGGTCCGGGCGGACAAGGTGCGCCTGGGCGAGCTGGCCGCGGCCGTGCGGCGGCGGAAGCCTGCCGGGCGCTGGCGGGCCGCGGTCACGAGCTTCTTCCATCTCCCGGAGGTGGAGCGGCTTCTGGACGGCACCGGGATCCCGGTCATCGCGCTCCTCGCGGAGGCGCATCTCGAGACCCTCCACCGCCTGGCCCAGCTCCGGCCGGGGACCCGGGTAGGGGTCGTCTCCGCCGACCTCGAGACCGCCCACAATTTGGAACACTCGATCGTCAACGCCGGCCTGCCGAACATCGCGCTGGTGGGCGCCTCCCCCGCCGAGGGGGCCGCGCTGGGCCGCCTGGTGCGGCAGGCCGAGGTCATCGTCTGTTCCACCCTGGCGGCTGAACGGGTGCGGGCGCTCGCCGGATCCTCCACGCAGGTGATCATCGACGACCGGGCGCTCGATGAGCGGGCGATTGAGATGCTGGCGGCCATCCTGGTAGGACGCGACGGAGATGCACGGACCTCGCCGGCACGGGGGGACCCGCGTGCGAAGGCGCAGGGAGCGTGATGCGGGTCACCTGGCGTACCACTGGGAATGCTTCTTGATCCGCGACCTCGACCCTTGGAGTGACACACCCGACGGGGAGCTTCGCGCGTGTCACGCGCATGGGCTCCCGGCCGCAAAGGCCGGCCACTCGGCCAGGCGGCTCCTCTCGGTCACCTACGACGAGGAAGGGGGAGGCGACGGATGATCACTGCAGCACATGCCAGTAGGGCCCGGCCCGCGCACGGGTAGCCTGCCGGTCGCGCGCGGCGAGAGAGCCGTCGGCGCGCCGGAGCCGGGAGACGGAGACCCTGGCGGTGGGTCTTCACGCACGATCGCGTGGTGAAAGCCGGGCGATCGCGGGAGGAACGGCAATGCGGACACGGTGGGGACTGGCGGCGTTGGTGGGTCTGGCGGGGCTGGCCCTGGTGGGCTGTGGGCAAGAGAGCCCAGCGGAGGTCTCCAAGGAAGAGACCCGGACGACCAGCATCGAACCGAACAAGATCCTGGTGGCAGGGGAGCCCCTGCGGGTGGAGGCCACGGACCTCAAGGTGGTCGAGAGGGTCGAGAAGGCCTCGGGGAAGGATGTCAGCGCGCCGCGCCTGAGGGGGACGTTGCAGCTCGAGAACGTGGGAACGGACCAGACGCTCCGCCTGCTCACCGGGGAGGTGGCGTATATCGGAGGCGATGGGAAGGCCATCTTGGTGGGTGCGGATCAGGAGAAGCCGACCTTGAACTTCAGCAGATACGGCTCGTCCCAGGGTCTCGACCCCGGCCAGAAGAATGACCAGAGCATCGACGTGGCATACCCCGCCGGGGCCGCGGTAGCGAAGAGTGTCAAGCAGATCCGCGTCCACGTGACCTACGTGTCCTCGCCGCACAAGACCCAGAACTTCGAGATCCCCGTGAAGATGCAGTAGGGGGGTACCTGGAGTGGCTGGGGGCCGTCTGACGGCGGTCCCCAGCCTCCATCGGCACAGACGGCCCGGGCATGGTGCCTGCCCATCGGCGCGTGGCGCCGGTGGGCCCGGACCGAAGGTGCGGTCGCTCACGCGGGACCGCGCGGGGGGCAGGTGAAGGGCCGGCGCAGCCGGCGAAGGAGGAAGGGCCATGGATCCCGGAATGCTCGTGATGTGGGTGGTCGTGGGGCTGGTGGCCGGCTGGCTGGCCGGGTTCGTCATGAAGGGCGGCGGATACGGGCTGACCGGGGACCTCCTCCTCGGTCTCGCCGGCAGCATCGTGGGGAGCTGGCTCTTCCGGGCCCTGGGGTTCTCGCTGGGCGCGGGGATGTTCGCGTTGGTCGTCGTCGCGTTCATCGGAGCGGCCATCGTGCTCGTCGGCCAGCGCCAGTTCTGGCACGCGCCCGCCTAGGGACGTGAACCTCATACCTCAGCGGGTCGTTTCGCGGCGGAGAGCGACGCGGCGGCCCGACCTGTCTGAGGTATTGTGTTACGGGAGGACGGGCAAATGCCCACTTACGAATACCAATGCCGCTCGTGTAGGCACCGGTTCGAAGCCTTTCAGAGGATCACGGCGTCTCCGCTCACGCGGTGTCCGCAATGCGGGAAGAAGGTGGACCGCCTGATCAGCGCGGGCGCCGGGTTCCTCTTCAAGGGTTCGGGCTTCTATACCACCGACTATCGCTCCAGACCCTACGCGGAGGCGGCGAAAAAAGATACAGACCCGGGGGGGAGCGGCGGCGTACCCGCTGCGGGGAGTGCCCCCTCGGCAGCCGGCGCAGGTCCGAAGAAGGAGGCATGACGTGGAGAGGATCCGTGGGATCGAACGCAGCGGCGGACTCGGCACCGCCCTCATGACGAGGGAGGCGTCCACGCTCACAGGCCGGGTGGAGACGGCGCCTTCTCCCTGCCAGTGGCCCACGATGGCGATCACCGATCTGGCGATGCGCGACCTCGATGCCACCCTGGTCGCAGATCCCCTCTTCCATCGCTGCCCCGACGGCCAGCAGGGCACGGTTGACGTGCGCTACTGGTACTTCCGCCCGTTGAATCTCTCCTGCCGTCACTGCTCCCAGAACTGCGGCGTCTGCCTGGTGGGCCCAGAGACCGTGGTCTGCCGGCACCGGATGGCGCGCCGGACCGGGCAGCCCGTCCTGGAGCGATAGAGGGGAGCGCATGGATCGGAAGCAGAAACCGACGACCTTCGCGCAGGCGTTGCCCGCCCGGAACGCGTGGCTGGGACGAGCCCGCGACCGAACCGCGGACCTGCGCGCCCGGCTCTTGACGGGCGATACCGAGGCCGCCCAGGTCACACGTGGCACGTTCCACCTCCTGTATTGGGAGCACCGGGGCCGACAGATCCTCCCGCTGCGAAACGACCAGGGGAACCCCCGGCGGAGCGATTCGTAGCACGATACGACCGTGGCGATCTCACTCGAGGAGAAGCTGGCGTGGACAAGAAGCACATCGCGTCCGTCTGGTACTTTCTGGCCGTGTTCCTCATCCTGATGGCGCTGCAGGACTACGTTTTCGCGCCGCACGTGGAAACCCTCTCCTATGGCGAGTTCAAGACCCTGGTGGAGAAGGGGCAGGTCGGCGACCTGGCGATCGGCGCGAAGTTCATCACGGGGCGCCTGAGGCTCGACGCGCTCGCGGGGCTGCTCCCCAAGGCCCGGATCGAAGCGTTGACGAAGTCCGGGAAGGGCGAGCAGCAGTTCATGACAGTCAAGGTGGACGACCCAACGCTCGTCCACGAGCTCCAGCAGGCCAACGTCAACTTCCGGGGCGAGGTGACGAGCACGTGGCTCCCCACGCTGCTGGGCTGGCTGGTTCCCATGGGGCTCTTCTTCCTCATCTGGCGCTTCGCCGTCAAGAAGATGGAAGGGGGAGGCGGCCTGGGCGGGCTCATGTCCATCGGGAAGAGCAAGGCCAAGGTCTACGTCCAGAAGGACACGGGGGTGACCTTCAGCGACGTGGCCGGCATCGACGAGGCCAAGGCCGAACTGGTCGAAGTCGTCGAGTTCCTGAAGACGCCGGAACGCTTCCAGCGGCTGGGCGGGAAGATCCCGAAAGGGGTCCTGCTGGTCGGCGTCCCCGGGACGGGCAAGACGCTGCTGGCGAAGGCCGTGGCGGGAGAGGCCAAGGTGCCGTTCTTCAGCCTGAGCGGCTCGGACTTCGTCGAGATGTTCGTCGGGGTCGGTGCGGCGCGGGTCCGGGATCTGTTTGCCCAGGCGGTGCAACATGCGCCGAGCATCATCTTCATCGATGAACTGGATGCCCTCGGCAAGGCTCGGGGCATGAACCCCTTGGGGGGCCACGACGAGCGGGAGCAGACACTCAACCAGCTCCTCGTGGAAATGGACGGCTTCGACACCAACGCGGGCGTCATCATCATGGCGGCCACAAACCGGCCGGAGATCCTGGACCTCGCCCTGCTCCGGCCCGGGCGGTTCGACCGCCAGGTTCTGGTGGACCGGCCGGACCTCAAGGGCCGCGAGGCCATCCTCCGGGTCCACGGCAAGGCGGTGAAGGTTGCCCCGGAGGTCGATCTGGCCACCATCGCCGCCAAGACGTTCGGCTTCGTGGGTGCGGACCTGGCGAACATCGTGAACGAGGCCGCCCTCCTGGCCGCCCGCCTGGGCAAGGAGGCGGTCGGAATGGCCGACTTCGATGAGGCCATCGACCGCGTGGTCGCCGGGCTGAAGAAGACCCGGGTGATGAGCGCCAAGGAGCGGGAGATCGTGGCGACCCATGAGGCCGGGCACGCGGTGGTGGCGGAGTCGCTGCCGGGGACCGATCCGGTCGCGAAAGTCTCGATCATCTCGCGGGGGATCGCGGCGTTGGGCTATGTCCAGCAGCTCCCGACGGAGGACCGGTACCTGATGACCCGGTCGGAGCTGGTCAATCGGCTGTGCGTCCTCCTGGGAGGCCGGACAGCCGAGGAGATCGTCCTCGGCGATGTCTCCACCGGCGCCCAGAACGATCTCCAGCGGGCGACCGACCTGGTGCGGCACATGGTGGCCCAGTATGGGATGAGCGAGAAGATCGGCCTGATGACCTTCGACGGGGGCGGACGGACGGGCCTCCTCCCGGGCCTGCCCGCGCCGCGCGAGCATAGTGAGGACACGGCGCGTCTCATCGACGCCGAGGCCTCCCGCCTCATGATCGAGGCGCACGTGACGGTCAGCGCCCTCCTCACGGAAAAGCGGAGCGTCCTCGAGCGGCTCGCGCGCCGACTGCTGGAGAAGGAGGTGGTGGAGCGGGAAGAGCTGCAGGCCTTGCTCATCAGCGCACAGCCGTCCTGAGGGGACGGCCGGGAACGCGCCCGATAGTGGGCGGTGCCGGTCTGGCGCCTGGACCGCGGGGCTTGAAGGAGGTACGGAGATCATCGTGATGGGTAGGCGGTGGGACACGCAACGGGTTCCGGACGGAAGTCCGGAGAGGAGCAGAAGCCATGGCAACGGGTACGGTCAAGAAGCTGGTCAGGGAGCGGGGTTTCGGGTTCATCACGCCTCAGGATGGTCCCGAAATATTCTTTCACCGGAGTGCCTTGCAGGCGGAAGGCTTCGACATGCTGGCAGAGGGGCAAGCCGTCACGTTCGATGTTGAGAGCGGGGACAAGGGACCGCGAGCCGCGAACATGCGGGTGACCGCCTGAGCGAATGAGGTACCCTGCACTCCGCGCGGATGTCCCTTGGTCTTTCAGATTCGCGAGGGGCCGGGAGCAGGAATCCGCCGGGGTTGGGAAAGAGAGCGACCATGGACGAGGAGAGAACGACCTACGCGTATGAGCGATATACGATCACGACCCTCCGAGACGAGGGCGTGTGGTGGGCCAAGGCCCGCGTGGCGGTGAAGGTGGACGGGGCCGATCGCCCGGTCTTGGGCGGGCCCTGGAAGAGCCGGGTGGAGGCGGCAACCGCCGCGGAAGCGTTCTGCGACGGCAAGGGGGCGGGGTAGTGCGCGGATCGTGGCTGCGCACGTGGTTCAGGGGGCACGGCCCGGGCGGTACGGCAGCCCTGCAGGCGCTCCTGGCCCAGATCTGCCGGCAGGAAACGGCGCTGGCCTGCCACCTTGCCGAACGGGCCCGGGCCGTTCGATTCGCCCCCCACCGGCTGGGCCTCGAAGGGGTGGCCGAGCGGAACCGCCAGAACGCCCACGCGCTGGCGCACGCAATCGGGTACGAGGCCGCCCTCTCGGCAGCCGCACGCCCCGCTCGTCGTCCCGGGACGCTGACGGCCACCAAGCTCATCCAGGACTTGGAAGAGACCGAAGATCTGTACGCGCTGTACGCGCAGGCTGGCCGGCACACGCCGGATGGGCTCCTCCGCCGCACATTAGAGGGGCTGGCCGCGGATGAGGCGCGCGGCTCGCGGACCATCCGCGGGATCCTGGCCACGATGGATAGTTATGTGACGGACCTTCAGTAAAGGAGACACACACCATGCAGAAGATCAAGCCATTGCAGGACCGCATCCTGGTGAAGCGCCTGGAGGCGCAAGAGACGAAGAAAGGCGGGATCATCATCCCCGACACCGCGAAAGAAAAGCCCCAGGAGGGGCAGGTGATCGCCGTGGGCCCGGGCCGGCTGGGCGACGACGGCAAGCGGATCCCGATGGAGGTCAAGGCGGGAGACAAGATCCTCTTCGGCAAGTACTCCGGGTCCGAGGTGAAGGTGGCCGATGAGGAGCACCTCATCATGCGCGAAGAGGACGTTCTGGGCATCCTGCAGTAACGCCCCCCCGGGTGGGGACAACCCCCCGGCGGGAGGCAAAAGGAGAAATGCACCATGGCAGCCAAGCAATTGCTCTACGATGAAGAGGCCCGCCGGGCCCTCCGGCGCGGCGTGGACAAGCTGGCCAACGCCGTGAAGGTGACGCTGGGCCCCAAGGGGCGCAACGTGATCCTGGACAAGAAGTGGGGCGCCCCCACCATCACCAAGGATGGGGTCACCGTGGCCAAGGAGATCGAGCTCGAGGACCCCTATGAGAACATGGGCGCCCAGATGGTCAAAGAGGTGGCCTCCAAGACCTCCGACGTGGCCGGGGATGGGACCACCACCGCCACCGTGCTGGCCCAGGCCATCTTCCGCGAGGGCGTGAAGAACGTGACCGCCGGGGCCAACCCCATGGCCCTGAAGCGGGGCATCGACAAGGCGGTCGAGGCGGTGATCGCCGAAATCCAGAAACTCTCCAAACCCACCAAGGGCCGGAAGGAGATCGCCCAGGTCGCCACCATCTCGTCGAACAACGACAAGACGATCGGAGACCTCATCGCCGAGGCCATGGAGAAGGTGGGCAAGGACGGCGTCATCACCGTGGAGGAAGCCAAGGGGATGGAGACGACCCTCGACGTGGTCGAGGGGATGCAGTTCGACCGCGGTTACATCTCGCCGTATTTCGTGACCGATCCGGCCCGCATGGAGGCGGTCATCGAGGACCCCTACATCCTGCTGCACGAGAAGAAGATCAGCAACCTGAAGGACCTCCTGCCCCTCCTGGAACAGGTGGCCAAGCTGGGCCGGCCCCTGCTCATCATAGCGGAAGAGGTGGAGGGGGAGGCCCTGGCCACCCTCGTGGTCAACAAGCTGCGGGGGACCCTGAACACCTGCGCCGTGAAGGCCCCGGGGTTCGGCGACCGCCGCAAGGAGATGCTGACGGACATCGCCACCTTGACCGGCGGTGAGGTCATCTCCGAGGAACTGGGCATCAAGCTGGAGAACGTCAAGCTGGAGGACCTGGGGAGGGCGAAGAAGGTCCTCGTGGACAAGGAGAAGACGACCCTCATCGAAGGGGCCGGCAAGAGCAAGGAGATCGAGGGCCGGATCAAGCAGATCCGCACCCAGATCGAGGAGACCACCTCCGATTATGACAAGGAGAAGCTCCAGGAGCGCCTGGCCAAGCTGGCCGGCGGCGTGGCCATCGTCAAGGTCGGGGCCCCCACCGAGGTGGCCATGAAGGAGAAGAAGGCCCGCGGGGAGGACGC
>Ga0326597_10011814_pt1 | contig 11546 bp, 8 predicted proteins | sample RVTome_12_FD_203789 | JGI IMG/M metagenome (GOLD analysis project Ga0326597, IMG submission 203789) | Soil microbial communities from uranium-contaminated site in the Upper Colorado River Basin, Wyoming, United States - RVT100D185 | ecosystem: Environmental > Terrestrial > Soil > Contaminated >...
GCACGCTCGCCATGCTCACCGATCCGCTTCTGCTGCGGCGCGTCCCCACGGATCCGGGCCGGCTCGAAGAGGCGGAGGACTTCCTGCTGCGCGTGCGATCAATTCTCCACCTCGACTGCGGCCGCAATCAGAACGTCCTCAGTCACGAGCTGCAGGAACGTACTGCCGACCTGCTCGGCTATCCGGGCCCAGAGCTACGGCAGCAAGTCGAGCGCCTCATGAGCGACTACTTCCGGCACGCGCGCACCGTCAGCCGCTTGCTGGAGTGGGCGCGGCGGACCGCGCCGGTGCCGGTCGGCCCGAATCTCGGCCTGTCGCGCGATGGAATCCGGTTTCTGGATGCGGTCGAGGCTGGGCGCAGCCCCGCGTCGTGGATCGGCGCGTTTCAAGCGGCGATCGACGCTGGCGCCGAGGTGACCGAAGAGGCACTGTCGTGCATCCAGGAGCACGTCGCGAGCTTCGGTCCCGAGGACTTCATCCCCGAGCCGAGTGACCGCTCGGCGGTGCTTCGGCTGCTGAGGCCGCGTCCCGGACTGTACGCGCGGTTGTCACAGATGCACGACTGCGGCCTGCTCGGCAGGCTTCTACCCGAGTTCCAGGCCATCTCGTGGCGTGTCGTGCGCGACTTCTATCACAAGTACACGGTGGACGAGCACACGCTGCTGGCCATCCGCAACTTCGAGCGGCTCGCCAACACCGACGAGCCGTCCCGGCAGCGCTTCAAGGCGGTCGCCGCGGGCGTCCCGTCGCCCGAGCTGCTGGCGCTTTCGCTGCTGCTCCATGACGTAGGCAAGTGGCGCGACGACGAGCACGCGCCGGAGAGCGTGCGCATGGCTGTCGACGTGCTCGATCGGCTGCAGGTGACCGGAGAGGCCCGTGACACTGTCCTCTTCCTCATCGGGAACCACCTCCGGATGTCACTGGCCGCCTTCCGTCTGGATACCGATGATCCGGAGATCGTGAAGGAGTTTGCGGAGCTCGTGGGCACCGAAGAGCGCCTAAAAATGCTGTGCCTCATGACCCTGGCCGACGTTGAAGCGGTCAGCCCTGACACGCTGACGCCCTGGAAAGAGGAGCTGATCTGGCGACTCTATGTCGACACCTACAACCACCTCACACAGCGGTACGGCGACGAGCTGATCGAGCGGAACCAGGAGGGGCTCATCAAGCTCCTCTCTGGGCGGCCGGAGGACTTGCCGGAAGCGGAGATCACGCGCTTCGTCGAGGGGTTGCCGCAACGGTATCTCCAGTTGTTTCCGCGTGAGGCAGTCTACCGGCACGTGCGGCTGGCGCGTGACATCGGGCCGGACGAGGTACACGTGTCGCTGGAATCCTCCGACTCGGCCTGGACGCTCGCCGTGGTCACGCTCGACAAGCCGCTCGTCTTCTCCAATATCTGCGGTGTGCTCTCGTCGTTCGGCATGAACATCCTGCGCGGGAATGCGCTGACCAACCCGAACGGCCTGGTCTTGGACGTATTTCAGTTCACGGATGATGAGCGGTTCCTGGCGCTCAATCACGACGCACACAGCCAGGTCTTGCACATGCTCGAAGAAGTCGTCTCCGGACGATCGGAGGTCGAGCAGCTGCTGCGCGGGCGCGAGCAGAGCGTGCTGCAGTGGCGGGGGACGGCGCGCGTCGCGCCGGTCGTGCACAGTGACAACGAGGCGTCCGGGCGCTTCACGATCCTCGACATCGTCGCCGGCAATGCGCTCGGGTTGCTGTACCGGATCAGCCGTGTCATCTCCCAGCATGGCTACGAGGTGGATCTCGTCCTGATGTCCACAGAAGGAGAGCGGGCGATCGACGTATTTCACATCACCAAGGCAGGGGCCAAACTCACCGAGGCGGAGCAGCGCGCGCTGACCTCCGACTTGCAAGGCACATTGGAGGAAACGCTATGAAACTGATCAAGAGCATCATCCGCCCGAATAAGGTGGACGACGTCAAGGACGCGCTGGCCAAGCTGAATATCTCCGGCATGACGGTGACCGAAGTACGCGGCCACGGCAAGCAGAAGGGCCACACCGCGATCTATCGCGGCAAAGAATACAACGTCAGCCTGTTGCCGAAGATGGAGATCGAGGTCGTCGTGACCGACCCGCTCGCCGACGAGGCGATCAAGGCGATTATCGGAGCGGCACGCACCGGCGAGATTGGTGACGGGCGCGTGTTCGTGCTTCCCGTGCTGGAGAGCTATCGCATCCGCACCGGTGAGCAGGAGTCGTAGATGTCGCGCAGTCGTCGTCGCTCGGCCTCGCGGGGACCGTCGGAGCTGGTCCGGGCTTCTACGCGTGAACAGTCGAACGTCAGCGTGTAAGATACGCGGGGTCATTTCACGACGTGCGCCAGGGCGGTCAGGACATCGCGTAGTTATGGCCGGCGGGGGCGACGTTACTTTCGGAGGTGAGCGATGAATCAAGCCGACACAGCATGGATGTTGACCTCGACAGCGCTGGTGCTGCTCATGACCCCGGCGCTGGCCTTCTTCTACGGCGGCCTCGCCCGTTCGAAGAATGTCCTCAATACCATGATGATGAGTTTCATCTCCCTGGGGTTCGTGGGCGTGCTCTGGGCCGTCGTCGGCTACTCGCTGGCCTTCACCGAAGGCAGTAACTGGGTCGGGGGCCTGTCGTACGCCTTCTTGGCTGGCGTCGGGTTGGAAGAGAACGGCACCATCCCGCACATGCTCTTCATGGCCTTCCAGGGGACGTTCTGCATCATCACGGCTGCGCTGATCTCGGGCGCGATTGTGGAGCGCATGCGGTTTTCGGCCTACCTGGCGTTCATCTCCCTGTGGGCGCTCGTCGTATATGCGCCGGTTGCCCACTGGGTGTGGGGTGGCGGGTGGTTGGCTGACCTGGGGGCGCTCGACTTCGCGGGTGGTACCGTCGTGCACGTCAATGCGGGTGTCGCCGCCCTGGTGGCGGCACTGGTGGTCGGTAAGCGCCAGGGGTACCCCTCATCGTCGCTGCTCCCGCACAACGTGCCATTCGTGCTGCTCGGCGCCGGCCTGCTGTGGTTCGGCTGGTTCGGGTTCAACGCGGGAAGCGCGTTGGCCGCCAATGGCATCGCCAGCCTGGCGTTTGTGACAACCATGCTGGCCCCGGCGGGGACACTCGTCGTCTGGAGCTTCCTCGATATGTTTCGCTCCGGCCGGCCGACGGCAGTGGGCTGCGCCACGGCGATTGTCGTGGGCCTCGTCGCGGTGACGCCGGCCGCTGGATTCATCAGCCCGATGAGCGCGATCCTGCTTGGCGGGATTGCGGCGGTGCCGAGCTACCTCATCATGACGATTCGTGCCAAAAGCTCACTCGATGACTCGCTGGACGTCGTGGCGGCGCACGGCGTCGGCGGCGCGACCGGCGCGCTGCTGACAGGCGTGTTTGCGCAGCAGAGCCTGAACGGTGTGGCGGACGGCTTGCTCTTCGGTAATCCGGGCCAGCTTGTCACACAGGCGACCGCGGTCGCCGCGGTGATCGTCTACAGCGGTGTCATGAGTTTCATTCTGCTGAAGGTGATCGGCCTCGTGATTCCGCTTCGCGCGAACGCGTCGGATGAAAGCACCGGCCTCGACATTACTCAGCACGGCGAAGAAGCGTATCTGCACGTCGGAGGGACATCGACGCGTAGTTAGTTGGATGGGGATGACGTGGCGATATTGCAATTGGAGGGAACGCTATGAAGCTGATCAAGAGCATCATTCGCCCGAACAAGGTGGATGACGTCAAAGACGCGCTGGCCAAGCTGAATATCGCCGGTATGACGGTGACCGAGGTGCGCGGCCACGGCAAGCAGAAGGGCCACACCGCGATCTACCGCGGCAAGGAGTACAACGTCAGCCTGTTGCCGAAGATGGAGATCGAAGTCGTCGTGCCGGACTCAATCGCGGACGAGGCCATCAAGGCCATCGTGGAGGCGGCGCGGACAGGCGAGATCGGCGACGGCCGGGTCTTCGTGCTCCCCGTACTCGAAAGCTATCGTATCCGTACGGGAGAGCAGGAATCATAGAACGTCGCGCGGGCTGGAGCCTGCGCGCTGCACCCTATTCGTGCCGCAGCGCCTCGATCGGATCGAGCCGCGCGGCGCGAAATGCCGGCACCATCCCGAAGAAAATTCCGACGGCGGCCGAGAATCCAAGGCCGAGCGCGAACGACCACCAGGGGAGCGACACCGGAAAGCCGGTTGCGAGGCTGATGATCACGCCGATCGCGCTGCCAAGCGCGATGCCGAGGACGCCGCCGAGCGACGTCAACACCACGGCTTCGGCCAGGAACTGGAAAAGGATTTCATTCCTTCGCGCCCCGAGCGCCTTTCGCAGACCGATCTCGCGCGTACGCTCGGTCACCGAGATCGTCATGATTGCCATCACGCCGATTCCGCCGACCATCAACGCAATTGATGAAATCGCGACGAGCGCCAGCAACGTCGCCTGGCTGACCTGATCCCACACGTCGAGCGCCGCATCCTGCGTCACCAGATCGAAGTCGTTGGGTTCGTCAAGGGTGAGGCTGTGTCGGATGCGCATGATCTCTTCGACTTCCGTCAGGAGCGACTGGCGGGTTCCGTCCACGCGTGGTGCTACTGCAATCAGCACGCTTTGATGCGTCACGCCTCCGCGGGTGAAGATCTGGATGCCGAACTGTTTGCGATAGGTCGTTTGGGGAATGACGACGAAATCGTCCTGGCCAAGGTCGAATCCCCCGGCTGACGGCCGCTCGCCCACGACTCCGACGACGGTGTACTCTGCGGGGCCGATTCGCACCTTCTTGCCGACGGGATCGATGCCCGCTTGCTCGAAGAGCGCCTGGAACGGCGTCTGGCCGAGCACGACGACGTTCCGCCTCCGCGATACTTCGCCTTCGGTGAAGAAGCGTCCCGCCCGGAGCTCGAGAAAGTTGATGCTGGCGAAGTGCTCAGTCGCGCCGAGGACGCCGAGGAGCTTTGTCTGGTCGTTCCGGTAGAAGACGCGAGTCTGGGTTGGCGGCCCGCCCGCCCCCAGCCAGATGTCCACGAGTCCCGCCGACGGCGCCAGCTTCTCGATGGCCGTGGCGTCCTCCACGGTCAGGTTGGGCCGGCGAAGCAATTCGGCGAAGGCATTGCCGGCCGCCAGGCTGACGCCGCTGAACTTCGCTACGAAGATGGTGTTGGGACCGAGTTCCCGGATGCTGGCGCGCAGCGACTGATCGAAGCCGCGGATGAGCGACGTCATGCCGACGATGGCCGTGATGCCGATGACCACGCCGAGAATCGTCAGGCCCGATCGCAGCTTGTTGGCGCGCAGCGAGTCGAGCGCCAGGAGCACGACTTCACGCAACAGCGCAGGTCTCATCTCCCCCGCACCCCCGCACCCCCGCACCCTCGCACCGTCGCACCCTCGCACCGTCACTCCCTTCGAAGTGCTTCGATCGGATCGAGCCGCGCGGCGCGCGACGCCGGATACGCGCCGAAGAAGAGGCCCACCGCGGCCGTGATGCCGATCCCGAGGGCCACCGACCACGGCTCGAGCCGCGCCGGCAGCGGCGTCGTGGCGGCAATCGCCTGTGCCGCGAGGTACCCGAGCAGGATACCGGCCAGTCCGCCCGCCGTGGAGAGCGTGACCGACTCGGTGAGCACCTGCGACATGATGTCCTTCCGGCGAGCCCCGACCGCCTTGCGCAGACCGATCTCTCGCGTCCGGTCACTCACCACCATCAGCATGATGTTCATGATGACCAGGCCGCCGACAAGCAGCGACAGCGCCACCACGCCGACGAGGACGGCAAAAATGCCGGCCGTCGCCTGGCGGTAGATGCCGAGCAGGGTGTCGGACGTGAAGATGCCGAAGTTATCCACCTCGCGCGGGTTCAAGCGCCTCGCGACGCGCAACGCAACCGTGGCGTCGTCCATGGCCAGGGGAAGGAGGGCCGGTGACGCAGGCTTTACCATCAGCGACAGCGATTGCCGCGCGCCGAACAGCTTCATGTGGCGTCCGAGCGGTATCACCGCGAAACCGTCCATGGACGCGCCGAACATGCCGCCTTTTTGTTCGCTGATGCCGACCACGCGGAAGTGCACCCCCTGGATTTTGATGATGCTGTCGAGCGGGTTCACCGGGCCAAAGAGCTGCTCGGCGACGTCCCATCCGAGCAGCACGACCGGCTGGTTCCGTTCGACCTCGCTGGCGCTCATCATGCGGCCGCGCTCGGCGTCGAAGGTGGCGAAGTCGACGTAGTCGCTCGTCACGCCCTGGATCTGCACGTTCTCCAGTACCTGATCGCGGTAGGTGATCGTGGCGCGACGTTGGGCCTGCGCCACCACCGACGCGATCGTCGGACTGAATCTCCGGATCGCCTCTGCCTCGCCGAGTGTCACGAGTGGATTGTTCCGAGTCTGTTCTTCGTCCTCTGCGGTGCGCACCGGCGGGCGCCGCTGGATGGTGAACGAGTCGGCGCCGACATCGGTGACGATGACTCGAGACACCATCGCGTTCATTCCCTGGATCAGCGACACGACTGTCACGATCGACGTCACGGCCACGATGTTGCCGAGGACGGTCATGAAGGATCGCAGCTTGTTGGCCCAGATGGACTCCAGCGCGATCACGACCGATTCAAGGACCTGCTGCATCGCCGGTGGCTAGGGCACGCCGGGGGCTTGCTGGAGCGCGACCGCCGATCCGTCGGCCAGCTCGCGCACCGAGGCGAAAGGACCTGTGATCACCTGATCCGTTTCGGCGACGCCGGACAGGACCTCGAAGTAACGCTCGCCGGCAATGCCAACTGTGATGGGCGCAAACACCGCGTGGCCGTCGCGGAGGACGAACACGCCCTCCGTTTCCATGCGCGTGTGGCCGGGCGGCGGTTCGGCCGGGGCCACAGCCAGGTCGTCGGCAGGTCGTCGGAACAGCCGAAAGCGGCTCGGTCTCGGCGGCGGTGGCTCGTGCACCAACGTGCCGGTCGCGTCAAACAGCATCTCGCGCACGGTGACGGCCTGGATGGGGACCGACACGACGTTCTGACGTGTCGACGTGGTGATTTCCGCCGTGCAGGTGAATCCCGGGCGCACACCGGGCACTTCCTCATCCAAGGTGATCACGACCTTGAAGTTCGTGGCCTGCGGCGTGCTGGCCTCACCGGCCGCCGTCTGGATCGGGCTGTTCCCGATTTCGGTGACGCGGCCACGAAAGACGCGGTTCGGCACGGCGTCGATCGTCACCCGTGCCTCCTGGTCGAGCGTCACGGCCGGAATATCCGTCTCGTCGACCTCGATTTCGCTTTCGATCACCGACATGTCGGCGATGGTGAGCAGGACGGTGCCAGCGTTGTTCATCGTGCCCACCATGACGTTCTCGCCCTCCTCGATATTCCGACGAGTGATCATGCCGTCCATGGGCGACGAGATCGTCACCTGGCTCATGTTGTACCGGGTGGTGGCCAGGCTCGCCTGTTCCTGTTTGATCTGCTCCTCGCGAATCTGGATCTCCTGTTCGCGGGTCTGCAGCTCCGCCTCTCGCACAGCCATCTCGTTTTGCGCGCGCTCGAGCGCTTCGCGCGTCGTCAGCCCTTCCTGCCACAGTTCGTTCTGTCGCCGGAGGTTCTGGCGCGCCAGGTCAAGAATAGCGCGCGCCTGCTCGACGGTCGTCCGGGTCTGGAGCAGTGAAGACCGGGCAGCGGCCACGCTCGCCTCGCCTCGCTGCAGCTGCCCTTCGAGCGATCGCGGATCGATTTCGAGGAGGAACTGACCGGTGCGCACGAACTCACCCTCTTGCACGGCGAGCCTGGTGACGCGCCCCATGGTGTTGGCGGAGACGTTGACCTGCCGCTTGGGTTGAATCTTTCCGGACGCCGAGACGAGGGCGTTCAGGTCGCGTCTTCGCAGCGTCTCGGCTGCGACGGTGGGAAGATCCGGACTGCGCCACCAGAAGCCGGCGCCGGTGGCGACGGCGGCGGCGACAACGACCGCCCCGGTGATCACGACCCGCGTTGTTCTCGTCACGCTGTGCCTCCAACTACGGCCACGACGCTGGTCACGGCTTTGAACAGTCTGACATAGCCTCCCCACGAACAGGCATTCCAGGCGCGGAGCGGGCACCGGAACTCCTGATACGATTGTCATGACTTGATTGATAAAAATCGCAGAGCCGAGGGTTGGCGTCGCCTGATCGGATTGGCGCTTCTATACATGGGGCTCGCGGGTGCCGCGGACGCCCAGATCATCGAGACGGCTGGAAGCCGCGCATTGGGGATGGGCGGCGCTTTTGTCGCGGTCGCATCCGACAGCAGCGCCACCTGGTGGAACCCCGCCGGTCTGGCTGCCGGACCGTTCGTCGACTTCGCATTGGCGCGGAACCTGGTCGAGGCCACCGAGCAGTTGCCCGCCTGGCGAAACAAGACGTCCTGGTTCGCGCTCGGGACCCCGGCTCTCGGTCTCGGCTATTACCGCTTCCGCATCACAGAGATACAGCCACCGAGCTCTACAGGACAAGCAGGCGCTGGCCGAGAAGATGAGCGGGTGACGGTGCCCGTGCGCTCGCTGGCGGTGAGCCAGATGGGCATCTCGGTCGTCCGGACGCTGGTGTCGGGAGTACACGTTGGCACGACATTGAAACGTCTGCGCGGGACCGTCCGTGACAGCCGCGAGGACAGCCTGGCGCCAGTGTCTGACCTGCTGGCGACGGGCGAGGCGCTCGACGGCGGAGATGCCGAAGGCCGGTTCGACCTGGATGTCGGGGTCATGGCGGTCGCCGGCCCTGTTCGTGTCGGCGCGGTGGTTCGCAACGTCCGTGAGCCGGAATTTGTCCTGGCTGGCTCGACGTCGGATGACCCATCCACGCGTTTCCGCTTGGAGAAGCAGATCCGGGCGGGCGCCGCGTTCGATCCTGCTGCTGCTGGGGGATTCCCGCTGACCGTGGCCTTCGATATGGATATGCGTGCGTACGCGACGCCCACGGGCGACCGCCGGATGATCGCGTTCGGTGCCGAACACTGGCTCCTGGGCAGGCGCATCGGCGTGCGAGCCGGCGGGCGCGTGAATACGGTGGGCGTCCGCGAACGAATCGCGACTGCGGGCCTGAGTGTTGCGGCGGGGGGGGGGCTGTATCTGGACGGACATGTGGCTCGTGGTGGCTCTGTCGACGAACGAGGCTGGGGTCTGGCTGCCCGCGTGTCGTTTTGAGGGCGAGGGCTGAAACCGCCGCCCTACCACTTGAGACATCGCTCCACAAGTGGAGATGTCGCGCGCGCGCTTCAGCGTGCCCGACGTAGAAACAGATGGCTGTTCGACTAGGCGAACTGCTCCTCAAGGCGAAGCGCGTCACCCCAGCACAACTGGAGGAGGCGCTGGACCATCAGCGCCAGCACGGGGGGAGGCTCGGCCTCAACCTGGTCACGCTCGGCTTCGTGAAAGACGAGGAGATCACCGCGCTCCTCAGTAAGCAGTACGGCGTGCCCTCCATCGCGCTCGGCGCCTTCGAGATTGACCCGAGCGTCATCAAGTTGGTGCCCGCAGACACCGCCCGGAAGTACCAGGTCGTCCCGCTGTCACGCGCCGGCGCCACGTTGACGATCGCCATCACCGACCCGACGAACGTGTTCGCCATGGACGACATCCGGTTCATGACGGGCTACAGCGTGGAGCCGGTCGTTGCGTCTGAAATCGCCGTTATCGACGCGATCGAGAAGTATTACGGTCGGGCGGCTGCCAACGGCTCCGGGGCCGGCGGCGCGAGCGCGCTCGATGCCGCCAGCCAGGCGCTCCAGTACATGCCCATGCTCGCCGACGTTGACGACGTTGACGACGTCGAGGTGCTCGAGGAACTGGAGGAGATCAGCGCGGAAGCACTGGAGAAGCAGGGCGGTGAAACGCCGATCATCAGACTGGTCAACGTGCTGTTGATGTCGGCGATTCACAGGGGCGCGAGCGACATTCACGTCGAGCCGTATGAAAAGGAGATGCGCGTTCGGTACCGGGTGGATGGCATTCTCTACAACGTCATGACGCCCCCGATGAGGTTTCGCGACGCCATGACGTCACGAATCAAGATCATGGCGAAGCTCGATATTTCGGAGAAGCGCCTGCCGCAGGACGGCCGGATCAAGATCCGGTTCCAGGACAACGGCACGCCGAAGGAAATCGATTTCCGCGTCTCCTGCCTGCCGACGCTTTTCGGTGAAAAGATCGTCATGCGCTTGCTCGACAAGGACAAGCTGATGCTCGACATGACCAAGCTGGGATTCGAGAGCGAATCGCTGGTCACGTACGAGGCGGCGATTCAGAAGCCGTGGGGCATGGTACTTGTGACCGGCCCGACCGGGTCTGGTAAGACCAACACGCTGTACTCGTCGATCTCGCGGATCAATACGTCAGAGACGAACATCATGACCGCCGAGGATCCGGTGGAGTTCAACCTGATGGGCGTGAATCAGGTGCAGGTTCGCGAGAGCATCGGCCTCTCCTTCGCGACGGCGCTCCGCAGCTTTCTGCGCCAGGATCCGAACATCATTCTCGTCGGTGAGATCCGCGACTTTGAAACGGCGGAGATTGCCGTGAAGGCGGCGCTCACGGGACACCTCGTTCTCTCGACGCTGCACACCAACGACGCGCCGAGCACCGTGAACCGGCTGATGAACATGGGCATCGAGCCGTTTCTCGTCGCCAGTTCGCTGAATCTGGTGGTCGCGCAGCGGCTGGTGCGCCGCGTCTGCAAGCACTGCTCCGAGGCGCGGCCCGTGCCCGCCGCTGCGCTCGAGCATGCCGGCTTCTCGCCAGACGATGCGAAGACCGTGGTCCCGAACCAGGGCATGGGCTGCGAAAAATGCAACAACACCGGCTTCAAAGGCCGGGTGGGCTTGTACGAGGTCATGGACGTGACCGACGGACTCAGAGATCTGATCCTCGTCGGCGCGTCGGCGATCGAGTTGCGGCGCAAGGCGATTGAGGATGGCATGATCACGCTTCGCCAGAGCGGCCTTCGTAAGGTCAAGGAAGGCGTCACGACGATCGACGAGGTTGTCAGGGAAACGGCAAAATAGATCTCAGGATTGTCGATTCGCGATTGTGGATTCGCGAATGTGGTGTTGGGAGGTGGGATTCATATTATGGCGGGATTACTCGAACTGTTGCAGAAGGTCGTCGATGTGGATGGTTCAGACCTGCACATTGCCACGCGCACTCCACCGCAGATACGCGTGCACGGGCGCCTCGAGCGTCTCGACCTGCCCGATCTGACGCCAGCCGAGACCAAAGAGCTGGCCTACAGCGTCCTCACGGATACCCAGAAGAAGCGCTTCGAGGAAACGCTTGAACTGGATCTTTCATTCGGCATCGAGGGCATGGCGCGGTTCCGCTGCAACCTGTTTCACCAGCGCGGAGCTGTCGGCGCGGTGTACCGGTTGATCCCTGACACGATCCGCACGTTCCAGGAACTGGGCCTCCCGGCCGTCATGGCGACGCTTGCGGAAAAGCCTCGTGGGCTCATCCTCGTGACGGGCCCCACCGGCAGCGGCAAATCGACGACGCTCGCCGCGATGATCGACAAGATCAACAAGGAGCGGCACGATCACATC
>Ga0326597_10011815_pt1 | contig 11544 bp, 9 predicted proteins | sample RVTome_12_FD_203789 | JGI IMG/M metagenome (GOLD analysis project Ga0326597, IMG submission 203789) | Soil microbial communities from uranium-contaminated site in the Upper Colorado River Basin, Wyoming, United States - RVT100D185 | ecosystem: Environmental > Terrestrial > Soil > Contaminated >...
ACGATCCGTTCGCGGCGCTTGCCCAGCAAATGCGTGGCCGCGTCGTTCACCAGGACGATCCGGCCCGTTGCATCGGTCACCACCACGCCCTCGCCCGTGCTCTGGATCACGGTATTGAGCTTGTCCTGCTCCAGCCTGAGCCCCTGGTATACCTCGCTCAGGCGCGCCATCATGATGTTGAAGCTGTGCGCCATCTGCCCGATTTCGTCTTCGCCCGGCACCGGGACGAACTGGTCCAGATCGCCCTCGGTGGCGCGGCGCATGGCCGCGGTCACCGCTTCGATCGGCTGCACCACGGATTTGCGGATCAAAGCGCCCACCAGGATCAACGCCAGGACGAGCGCCGCGGCGGTAGCGAACCACGAGTCCCGGCGCGCCGCGGCAATCATCGTGTCGACGGCTTCCATCGAAGCCGTGAGCTTCACCGCCCCGAGGAACGGGCGCTCGGCGCCGTGGCAGCCATGGCAGGCGCCCTGGTTCGGAATCGCATAGATGAACGTCAATTGGCGCGCGCCGTCCGGCCGGGTCTCTTCGTACGCGACCAGCCTGTGCTGGGCGGGCTCCATCGCCGCGCGCAAATTCGGTTCTGCGGCGGGCAGCACCGGCACCAGCGCTTCGCGCTTGCGCGGCGCGAAGATCCTGCCACCGAGCCTGCTGTTAACCGCATCGATGGTCGAGTTGTCGCGGAAGCCCTCGTTGCCGTCGCTGCGCATGATGCGGAAATCCTCCACGTCGGGGATCGTCTTGATCCTCTGGGCGAACGACTGTGCGAGCGACGCCTGTCCCGGCAGCATGATGCTCTCGATGCTGCGAATGACGCTTTCCATCAGGCGCTGCATGTCGCGTTCGCTCATCGCGCGGATGGTCTGCTCCTGCCGTGCGGCGTGGATCTGGCCGAAGGTGATCACGACGATCGCGACGCAGGCGCCGACCAGTGCAAGGATGCGGTAGCCGATCTTGCGGGTTTTGATGCGGAGGGTGTTGAGCATGATTTGGTTCCTGTTGTCTGTCCGGGCCCGGGCTCTAGCCGATCTCGTGCAACGGCCGCGCGGCCGAAATCGCGATGCCCTGCGCATAGTCGACCTCGAGATTGCGCAGCTTGACCACCGTCTCCGGGTCTTCGACCAGTTCGGCAATCGTATTGATGCCGACCGCGTGCGCCATCCGGACGATGCCGCGCATCCTCGACACGCTGGCGTCGTTGCGCAGGATGTTGAACACCAGCGAACCGTGGATCTTGATGAAGTCGAAGTGCATTTCCTTGAGGATCTCGAGCGACACCCGGTCGCGCCCGAAGCCGCCGAGCATCGTCCGGCAGCCGAAGGTGCGCAGGTTGCGGACCAGTTCGGTGGCATCGACCGTAAGCGCGCTCACGTCCGGTTCGAGGAACTCGAAGCACAGCGCGTCGGCCGGCACACCGGATCCGGCCACCCGCGTCTGGACGAAATCCGGAAAGCACGGGTCGCCGATCGTGTCGCGCGAAAGGGTGATGCAATACAGAGTCGGCCGCCAGCCGGGGCGCTCGCGCATGCATGCGGACGCCCATCCGAGTACGCCGCACACCACCCAGCGGTCAAGTTCCGACATGAGGCCGTATTCCTCGGCCAGTTCGAAGAAGGCGCCCGGCGGCATCATGTTGCGCTCCTCCTCGGCCTGGCGAACGAAGATGTCGTGAAACGGCGCGACATCCGCCGCGAGGTCCTTGATCGACTGGCAGTACAGGTGGAATTCGTCATTGCGGATCGCCGACTTGATACGCGAGACGGCCTCGCGCCATGCTGCCTGCGCACCGGCGACGGTGCCAGTGTGCAGTTCCGGGGCGTCCTCCGCGGCGTCCGCACGGCCCAGCGGCGCAATCAGTTCGCGCGTGTCGCCTTCGGGCACGGATCGCGCCGGGCGTTTCAGCCGCCGAACAGCCGGCGGATGCCGGTGCCGAGCCGGGCGGCGAGTCCTCCGTCCGTGTTCGCCGTCGCGAGGGCGGGCACCGTCGCGCCGGCCGGTTGCAGTGCCAGGGCAGCGGGAGCGGTAACGGCCTGGCGGACGTCGCGCAGCAGCGACTCGGCGGCGTCCTGCGCGACCGGCTCCACGGCAAAGCGGCGCCGCAGCGCCGGGTTGTCGAGCAGCTCGCGGTGACGCCGGAGAGCGGCATTGATCACGATCCGGATGAAGCCGGGCTTGAACGGCTTGGGAATGAACCGGTAGACTTGGCCCTGATTGATGAGCGTCATCACGACCTCGGCATCGTTCTGGTCGCTGAACACCACGCTCACGGTCTCGGGATACTTCGCCTTCATCAGTCGCACCAGGCGCGTTGCGTCCAGCTTGCCCACCTGGATCTCGGAGACAATCACGCTCACCGGCTTGTCGTTCAGCATCCGGACCGCGTCGGCGAGGTTGTAGGCGTGATGCACCTGCAGGGAATCGCCGCAGGCCTGGTTGACCGCCGCATGCACGCCGGGGTTGTCGTCCACCAGGAGGATGCTCCCGGTACCGTGCAGCGCCACCGTGGTGACCTGGCGCCGGAGGGCATTTTCGGCGGCCGCCTTTTCCTCGGGCCGTTGCTGCGATTCAGTTTCGGTCCGCGCGATCCGCGCGGCCTCGGCGATCAGCTTGGGAAGTTCCTTGATGTCCCACGGCTTGGAGATGAAGCGGAACACTTCGCTCTCGTTCACCGAGCGCACCATCGCGTCGAGGTCCGCGTACCCGGTGAGCAGGATCCGCATCGCACGCGGCGCCGCGCTGCGCACCTGCTGCAGAAATTCCACGCCGGTGACGTCCGGCATTCTCTGGTCGCTGACCACGACATCGAAGTCGTGGCTCTGCAACAGCCGCAGGCCCTGCTGCGCGCTGCCTGCGGTGTGGACTTCGAAGTCCCGCTTCAGCAGCCACTGCAGCGCGCGCAGTACGTGCGGCTCGTCGTCCACACAGAGCACCTTGCCGATTTTTCCGTCCATTTCGTCTGCCTCTTCGTTGCTCTCGCCTTCCCGCTTTGTCGCGCCGCTTCAGGCGGCCTTTGGCAGCGCCTGGCCCCCGGCTATCGGCAGCCAGACCGTGAAGGTGCTCCCCTGTCCCGCACGCGTGGCGACGTCGATGTCGCCGCCATGGCTTCGAACGATGTCGCGCGCGATCGTGAGACCGAGCCCGGTGCCTTCGCCTTCGGCCTTGGTGGTGAAGTAGTTGTCGAAGATGTGCGGCAGCACCTCCGGCGCGATTCCGCTGCCGGTGTCGGATACGTCCACCCGGATGTATCCACGCTCGACGCCGCTGCGCACGCTCACCGTCCCGTTCCCGTTGATCGACTGCGAGGCATTGCTGATCAGGTTGAGGAACACCTGGTTGAGCTGCGAGGCGTTGCAGTGGATCGGCGGCAGGCCGGCATACTCTTCATTGATGCGCACACGGTTCGGAATCACGCTGCGCGCGATGTAGGCCACGGTGGCGAGCCCCTTGTTGACGTCGAATTCGGAGGTCCGGGCGCGGTCCAGGCGCGTGAAATTGCGCATGTGCGTTACCAGTTCCGACATCTGATCGATGCCCTGCAGCACGTCGCGGAGCATTTCGCGCATCGCACCCACTTCCTCGGGCCGCGCATCGCAGGATTCGACCTGGGAGCGGGAGCGGGCGAGGTTGAGCAGGACCTGGTCTCCCGGGGTCCGGCGCACGATCTCGGTAAGGCGCCAGGCGACCTGCAGCGGCCGCTCGATGCCCTCCAGCTGCTGCAGCACCAGGCTCACGTTGCTGTGCGAGAAGGCGAGCGGCGTGTTGAGCTGGTGCGCGACGCCGGCCACCATCTGGCCGAGCGAGGCCATCTTTTCGGATTGGGCGAGCTGCTGGCGCGAGTGCTCGCGCTCCCCTTCCTGCGCGCGCAGCAGGCGTTCCGCGCGGCGCACGATCACGAACAGCACACCGAACAGCAGCGCGAGCAGGCCGACCACGACCAGCAGGCCGGTGTTCGACATCGAATCGGTTTTCATCTGGTTGCGCGCGGCAATCGCCTCCAGGCTGGCCTGATTGCGGTCCGCCGAGGCGCGGATCTGGCTCGCGGTCCTCTTGATCTGGGCGAGGAACGGGGTTACGTCCGAGTAGACCTCGAATACGCCGACGATCCTCTCCGAGCCGGGTTCAAGCACCGGCAGGTAGCTGGAGATCAGGTCGCGATTCTCGACCGCGCCCTCGAAGGCGCTGAACCTGTCCCGGTGGGTGAGCTCGCTCGCCGGCATCCCCCCCATCGCAGCTTTCCAGCCCGCGTTGCCCAGCTTGTCCTCGCCGATTTGCGCGTGCTCCGAGGAGTAGACGGTGACGCCGCGCAGGTCGAACACCTTGATTTTGAAAACGGTGCTCTTCTGCATCGAATCGTAGACCTTCGCGTCGAGCGCCTTGAACTCGGGATAGGCCATGATCCTGCGGCCGATCTGCGCGTAGCAGGCCTTCTTCGCTGCCGGCGCGATCTTCTTCCCGGCCGCGTCGGTTTCGTCCGGAATCGCGCGGCAATTCTCGACGGGGATCGCCTGGAGCTTCGCCACGAACGGCGCGAAGTCGCGCTCCCAGAGGGAATTGGCGAACAGGCGCGTCAGGTTGACGTTGCCGCTTTCGTGCACCGCAAGCAGGTCGCGGCGCGCCGCCTCGTCCTGGCGGCGTGCGAACTCGTCCTGCAGCCGGCTGACGAACACCCGCTGCTCGTCCTGCACCTGGCGGAAGAACCGGCCCTGCTCGCGCTCATGCCAGGTCAGTGCCGCAGCTGCCAGACCGAACGCGCCCAGCCCCGCGATCGTGAAGTAGCGCAGCAGCCGGAAGCGCTCCGGCCCGGCCCTGCGCCCCGTAAGCTGGCTGCCCTTGGACGGCCTCCCGAAGATTCTCGCCAGCATTGCGTACCTCGCGTCACGTTCTGCGAATCCGCAGTACCCGGAACGTGTGCAAGATTCGCGCCCATCCTGGGTATCAGGGCGCCGGCGGCAATTTGTTGATCTATTTCAATTCCGCTGCCGTGATAGGCCACGAGAGTCTCGAATCTAGGAATTCCTGTCTCAAATAGGGTTATCGCGAACCGGGTCCCAGCCTCGATCGAGGAGGTGCGCAGCCAAGGGTCGGTCCGTTAGCTGGATATGCCGGGTGACCCAATTGCCGAGGAAGCTGAATGTCTTGGCGCTTTCCAGCATGCGCGGCGATCCCCGATCGATCTGCTCGACGAGCCGTTTCAGTTGGTCCAGCAGTTCGCCGTGCTGCTCGCTGTGGCCGGTGTTGTCCTGGTACCCAGTTTCGACCATCAGGTCTTCCTCGAATTTGAAATGCCAGGCGGTAAATCCGAACAGCGCGTGCAGCTTCTCCAGCACCTCGGCCCGGGGCGCTGTTGCTCCGGTCGCGGCAATGACCTCGTTGGCGATGGCGATCAGGCGCTGGTGATGTGTGTCGAGTACGCGAACGCCGAGGTGAAGGCAGGGTTTCCAGACAAGCATCGTGGCGAGGGGCCTTTGCGCAAGCGCGCCTGCAAGTTCCGAACCATGAGCGCGAATTGACGGCCTGGCCGGCAGATTCCGCAGCATGGATCAAAACTTGCTAGTTCTTCCTCGTTCATTCCGGCGAGGAGGTATCGCGCACAGTGGACGCGGAGCGCAACGGTACGGAGCCCGGGATGGCGCCCTTGGTGCCGGCGTTCGCGCTTGCGATCGCCGCAGCCTGCGCGCTCGTGCAGCTGCTGCCCGAACCGGGCGGTGCCATGGCCGCGCCGGCCGGATTCCGCTGGATCACCTACGCAAACACCGCGCTCGCCGGCGCAGCCGCAGTCTATTTCGTCTATTACTGGCTGGGCTTCGAGCAGGTGGGGCGCTCGGCGAGCCTGCTGGCGGCGCTCGGCGCGCTGGGCATCCCGCTTGGCCTGCTCGCGGATGCTGCGCAGGCCGCGCCGCTGCGCGGCCCGGGCCCCGGATTCGGACTGTACGAGGGCACCGCGTTGTTTTCGGCCGCGACGGTGTGGCTTTATCTCGCGATGGAGCGCGTCTACCGGAATCGCACCGCGGCGCTGCTGATCATGCCGGCGGTGCTGCTCGCGGTGCTGTGCGAAATGTGGCTGATCGCGCAAGGGGTGGCGGCGCCCGGTCGTCCGGCGCCGCCGCTATCCGGGTACTGGGTGCTTGGACAGCGCTTTTCGGCCAGCCTCGGCTACGGCGCGCTGGCCGTATCCGCCGCCTGCGGCATCCTGGTGCTGGCGCGCGGCGCGGCCGGCGCTCGCGCCGTCGCGACGCAGGCGCAGCTTATCGTCGGCGCAGCGGCGATAGGCGCGCCGATGCTGCTGATCGGCACCGGCATGGGCGCCGTGTGGTCATTCATGCGCGGCGGCGGCATCGGACTGGACGGCGCCGGCACGACGCTGCCGGCCCTGCTGGCGGCGGTGGCGCTGCTGGCGTGGGTCCGCCGGTGCGGTCCTGGAATCCGCCGCGTCGCCTGGTCGGCGCTCGTCGTGTTCGCGGTTTCGGCGACAGGGCTGCTGGTTGGCTCCCGGTCCGTCGAAACGTTCAGCTAGCGCGGGGCGGCGTGTCGGTCGATGAATCGCTGCGCGTCGTGGTGGCCGTGATTCGCCGCGCGTCGGAACCAGCGCAGCGCTTCCTCGTTGCTCTGCATCACGCCCTTGCCCGAGAAGAACAGGATGCCGAGGCTGTACTGGGCTTCCGGGTGTTCCTGGCGCGCCGCCGCGAAATACCATCGTGCCGCCGCACGGTCGGGGTCCGCCTCGTCGCGCGGCACCCCGAAGCCGAAGGCATACATGTTGGCCAGCTGGAACTGCCCTTCGGCGTGGCCGACCAGCGCGGCGCGCTGGAACCAGGTGAATGCTTCGGCATCGTTTTCGCCCACCCCTTGGCCGTGGAAGTACATCTTCCCGAGCCGCACCTGGGCCTCCGGGTTGCCCGCGCGTGCCAGCGGCAGGAGCAGCTGAAGGGCGCGGGTGTAGTCCCGGCGCGCGTGTGCCGTACGCGATTCGGAAAGCGCATCGGCCGGGGCCTGCGCCAGGCAAGGGGTTGCGCCGGCGACCACGAGGGCCAGGGTGAAGGCGCGGATCCAGGCGGGCATTGTCGAGCCTCCTTGGTATCGAGTGAAAGGCAATGGAGGTAACTGTTGCAAGCGACGTGCCTGCGGGGCCTGGCGCCGGGCCCGGTATCCCCGCGGCGCCGCGCTTTGCCCTGCGTACCAAGGGATTGGTGCTGTTCGCGGTGCTCACGCTCTATGTCGTCGGCGCTGCGGCGCTGCTGATCGGGCAGGCGATGCGCCTGCCCGAGCCGAGCCGTGAACTGCGCGAGCTGATCGGCGTTGCGGTCGTCGTGGCGCTGCTCGGCCTGGCGACCTTTGGCGCATTCCTCACGCTGTTCGTGGGACGCCTGGCCCAGGACCTGGGGCGCCTGCAGGCACGCGCGATCGAGATCGTCGGCGGCTACCGGGGCGCGCCGCTGCCGGTGGCGCGCGAAGACGAGCTCGGCGTGCTGATGCGCTCGCTCAACCACATGGCGGCAGCGCTCGGCGCGCAGGAACGCGCCGTGATGCTCGGCCGCCTCGAGCAGTTTCACCAGGAGCGCATGACCCTGCTGGGCGGCGTGGCGGCGGGCCTCGCGCACGAAATCGGCAATCCCGCCGCGGCGATCAGCGCCATCGCCGCCGACGCTTGCGCGGCGCAGCGCAGGGGCGAAGCTGCGCAGGTGGACGCCGAACAGCTGCAGGCGCTCGCGCAGCGGTTGTCGGAAACCACGCGGCGCATGGCGATGGCGGCCGGCTCCCGTTCGCGCGAGGCCGCGCCGCTTGCATTGAACGCCGTTGTGCAGAGCGTCGCCGGGCTGCTCGGGTTCGACCAGCGCTTCCGGCGCGTCGACATCGCCCTCGCACTTGATCCCGCGCTGCCGCTGGTGCGGGCCGCGGAGGACGATATCGCGCAGCTGCTGTTCTATTTGATGGCGAATGCCGTGGAGGCCCTGCAGGAGGCGGACGTGCGCGCGCCGCGTGTGGACCTCGCCACGCGCCGCGCGGGCGCCGTTGTCGAGTTGAGCGTGGCGGACAACGGCTGCGGCATGGACGAGGCGACGCGCGCGCGCGCCCTCGAGCCTTTTTTCACCACCAAGAGCGGCGGGCGGGGCAACGGCCTGGGCCTGGATGCCTGCCGGGAGATTGTCGAGCGGGCGGGCGGCACGATTTCGCTCGCTTCCAGCGCCGGGCGCGGAACCCGCGTCACCTGCCGATTTCCACCCCTACTATAATGAGCGCCGGCTTACCTGACCTGGAGATTCGCATTGGTCGCAGCAGTCACCCCGCCGGTCGGGCTGGGCGAGGAAGCGGGCCCGAACGTCGGCTTCCGGCTGCTGCGCTATTTCACCGTGAGCAGCCTCGCCGTGTTCGCGGCCGTGGCGGCGGCGATGGTCGCCATCGAGCGCACCGAGCGCGAACTGTTGCGGCGCGTGCAGGCAGATCAGGCGGGGTTTTTCCGGCAGACGCAGCAAGCATTTGCACGCCAGCAGGAGGAGGGCGCGCAACGCGATCTGCTGCACCTGCATGAGGCGGGCCACGTAAACCTGACACGGCTGTTCGCGAATGTCCTGTGGGAGAGGGACTTCGCGCCATTCGTGGCGCGCGCGCAGGCGATTGACGTCGATCATTGCCGCAACGCGCCGCGCGACGAGCAAGCGGGCTGCTTCGCGGCGGTGCGCGCCGCCGTCATGGCGCTGCCCGGATTCCGGATCATCGACGCGCGGGTGGCCGAGACGATGCGCAGGACCAGCGTGTTCAAGATCAAGGTGTTTGACCTGCGCGGCGTCACCGTCTATTCCTCCGAGCACGCACAGATCGGCGAGGACAAGCTCGACAACCGGGGGTGGCAAAGCGCGGTCGCCGGGCGGCCCGCGAGCGAGCTCACGCACCGGGACCGCTTCAGCGCGTTCGAGGGCGTGGTCGAGCACCGCGACCTGATCTCCAGCTACCTTCCGGTGCGTGCGATGGGCGGCGACCGGATCCTCGGCGTGTTCGAAATCTACTCCGACGTGACTTCCTTCCTCGAGCAGATCCGCGACGCCAGCGCGCACGTGCGCGCGCTGAGCGCCGCGAATCAGGACCGCATCGAGAGGGCCGCCGCCGCCAATCAGAAGGAGATGGATGCGGTCTCCTATCGCCTGCTGGCGATCGTCACGGGGCTGCTGCTGCTGCTGTACGCCGCACTGTACCTCGTGGCGCGCCACGCGCAGGGCATCATCGACCGGCGCGAGCGCGAGCGGGAGGCGGCGATCCTGCGCGAGCAGCGTTCGCACCGGGAAAAGATGGCTGCGCTCGGGTCCATGGCGACCCACGTCGCGCATGAAATCGGCAACCCGCTGGCGGCCATCTCGGCCTACGCCGAGTCCGGAATGCTCGACGGCGCGCAGGGAGCCGGCGCGCCGCGCGCGCGCGAGGAGGTTCTCGCCCAGGTGCGGCGCATCTCCGCGATGACCCGCCGGATCGCCGACTTCGCGGCGTCGCGCAGCGAGTTGCGCGACATGGTTGACGTCAACCAGCTGGTGCACGCGGTGTGTGATTTCATGGGCTTCGACCGGCGATTTGCCGCGACGCGGATCGAGTTTCACGGCGATGCCGGGCTGCCGCCGCGTGCGCTGGTGCCCGACCAGCTCACGGAGGTGCTGATGAACCTCCTCCAGGTCTGCGTAGAAGGCGACAGTGGGTCGCGGGCGCAGGTGCCCGGCCGGATCGACGTGAAGACCGCACACCGTGAAGCCGCGGCGGTGATCCACATCGACTGCGCACTGCACGATGCCGAGGGCGTGCCGGCCTGGGCGCAGGGACCGCGCATCGAGGCCACACGGCGGATCGTGGCCGGAATGGGCGGCCGGTTCGCTTGGCTTCGCCCGCCATCCGGCGGCGTGGAGATCGTCTTGCCGGATGCCGTTGCCGGGGAGGGCGCATGAGCGCGGCGTCGCTGCAGATCCTGGTGGTGGACGACGAGCCGACGCTGCGCCAGATGCTGACGCTGATGCTGGGACGCGCGGGATACGACGTCGAGGCGGCAGCTTCGGCCGAAGAGGCGGCGGCGCGCCTTGCCAAGGGCGACTTCGACGCGGTGCTGTGCGACATCAAGCTGCCCGGAATGGACGGCATCGAGCTGCTGCGGCGCACGCGCGCCTCCGGGAGCGACGTGGCGTTCATCATGGTGACTGCGTTCGCTTCCATGGATACCGCGATCGAGGCGCTCAAGGCGGGTGCCGCCGACTACATCGTCAAGCCGGCGCGCAACGAGGAAATCCTGCACCGCCTGCAGCAGCTCTCGGCGCTGCGCGGCCTGCGGAACGAGAACCGGGCCCTGCGCAACCTGGTGCTCGGCAACCGCGACGAGTGGTTCCGGTTCCGCTCGCCGCCCATGCTGGCGCTCGACCGGATGGTGACCAAGGTGGCGCCGACCGAAAGCACGGTGCTGATCACGGGCGAGAGCGGTACCGGCAAGGGCGTGGTCGCGCGCCAGATCCACGAGCTCTCGCCCCGCAAGGATGCGACCTTCATTCCCGTGAACTGCAGCGCGATCCCGGAGAACCTGCTGGAGAGCGAATTCTTCGGCCACACCAAGGGCGCCTTTACCAGCGCGGACCGGGCGCGCAAGGGTCTGTTCCTGCAGGCGGACGGCGGCACCATATTCCTCGACGAGATCGGCGAGCTGCCGCTGGCGATGCAGACCAAGCTGCTGCATGTCATTGAAGACAAGCAGGTGCGCCCGGTCGGCGGCGAGCAGTCGCGCAAGGTGGACGTGCGCATTGTCGCCGCGACCAACCGCAACCCGCAGGAGATGGTGGCCGCCGGCAAGTTCCGCGAGGACCTGTTTTACCGCCTGAGCGTGTTCCATATTCATGTCCCCGCGCTGCGCGAGCGGCGCGAAGACGTTGCCGAGCTTGTGCGCTATGTCCTGGCGCGGGTCGGGCGCAACAACCCGGCAGGCAAGCAGCTTTCGGTGGATCCGGTCGTGGAGGAACTGCTCGCGGCTTATTCCTGGCCCGGCAATGTGCGCGAGCTGGACAACGTCATCAATCGCGCCTACATCCTTGCCGATGGCGACGTCATCAGCCCGGGCGACCTGCCGCCCGAAATCACCCGCGTGACGGCCGCCGTGTCGGGGGATGGCACGCCAGTTGCAACGATCGGGTCGTTGCGAGACCAGCTCCGGCGCATGGAGGCAAGTATCGTGCTGCGTGCCGTGAGCGATGCCGGCGGAGACCGCAGGGCGGCCGCCCAGGCGCTCGGTATCGGGCTGTCGAGCCTGTACCGGAAACTGGAAAGCATCGAGAAGGAGGGCATGACTTCTTCCGCCAACGCGGGTCCCGCAGCCGGAAGTTGACGACAGGAGGCGAGCATGCCCAGAAGCGGACAGGCTGCAGGACCGGTGGATTCTCAGTTTTGCGAAAAGCATTCCCGAATGCGAGGGGCGCGCCTGCTGGCCGTTACGAGCCTGTGCCTTGCGCTTGGCGCGCCGGCGGCCGTGCGCGGCGCGCCGGCCGACGAATATACGCGCGGGGTGCAGGCATACCGTAGCGGCGATGT
>Ga0326597_10011817_pt1 | contig 11544 bp, 13 predicted proteins | sample RVTome_12_FD_203789 | JGI IMG/M metagenome (GOLD analysis project Ga0326597, IMG submission 203789) | Soil microbial communities from uranium-contaminated site in the Upper Colorado River Basin, Wyoming, United States - RVT100D185 | ecosystem: Environmental > Terrestrial > Soil > Contaminated >...
GATGTCTGAGACGTTGACGGCCGAGCTACGCGCCTTGGCCGAGAGTGGCGGTGCGGCTGCCTTCGGTGTGGCCGGAGCCGATCCATTCCAAAGAGAGCTCCTGGCACTCCAGAACCACAAGGACTCAGGCCGGGCCGGGCCGCTTCGTTTCACCTATGGCGCGCCAGAAGTGGCCACCGACATCAGGAGGTCCTTTCCCTGGGCGGAGCGGCTCGTTGTCGTGGGCTGGAACTACTTGGCCGTTGCGGCCGCCCCTGATCCCACCGGGCCACTTGTCGGCCGGTTCGCCACCTCCGATCAATACGAATCGGTGCGACACGTTGCCGGGGCACTCGCGACGCATCTCCATCAGAATGGATATCGAGCCGAGGTTCTCATTGACGACAACCGCTTGGTTGACCGGGCGGGTGCGGTACGCGCGGGAGTGGGATGGTCGGGGAAGAACACCATGCTGCTTGCCCCGGGACACGGCCCCTGGATGCTGCTCGGCTCGGTGGTCACAGACGCCCCATTGACCACAACAGATCCGATGCAGCGTTCATGCGGGACCTGTGTTGCGTGCATCCCTGCCTGTCCGACCAACGCCCTCGATGAGCAAGGTCTCGATGCTCGACGTTGTCTCTCGACGTGGCTCCAGACGCCGGGTTCCATCCCGCAGTGGATCCGACCTCTGCTCGGTCGAAGGGTCTATGGCTGCGATGAGTGTCTCACGGTCTGCCCGCCCGGCACGCGGGCTCTCGCCGCAGCAGAGACCAAGCCCTCAGGTCTGACGTTTTCCGAGCTGCTCGCGCTCAGCGACGAACAGCTCCTGGACACATTCTCCTGGTGGTATGTCCCGCGCAGACAAGGCAGGTTCATTCGCCGCAACCTCCTGGTTGCCGCCGGGAATGCCGGCGAGCCCGAGGGTTGGGCCCTCGTCGTGTCTCACCTGACCCACCCCTCCTCGTTGATCCGGGGCCACGCATACTGGGCCCTTGCCCGGGGTTGGGGAGGGGAAGCCCGCTCGGTGCTGCGAGAGCGCCTCCCGCATGAGACCGCGCCCCAGGCCCGGGACGAGCTGGTGCTGGCTCTGATCATGGTCGAGCACCCCGCGGCTCACCGAGCGCTGCTGGCTGTCGATGAATGGGTCGGCACCGACGAGGCTCTGCGCGGTCTGGCGGTGATCGGAGCCGCCATCGGGACCGAGGGTTTGAGCCTCCTAGTCCTCTACGACGGGCCCGAGCCCTCCCCGATTCGACGAGAGGGAGTGAGACTGGTTTGTGTCGAAGGGAACGACCCCGCCGACGTCGTTCAACCCCTGTTCACGGTCTACGACCCTGACCGAAGGTTGGAGACCTGGCGCAGAACGCTCCGGTCCCCGTCGGCGGCCGGTGGGAACCAGGTTCAGATTTGATCCTGAGACTCGTCGGTCGGGACCGTGTCGGCGGCGGTCTCCACGGCAGCTTCGTCTGCGGCTCGGCCCTCGGGTCCGGCGTCCTCATCGGCCGGCTCGCTACTTGCCCAACGCTCCTTCGCGGCAGCGATCCCCTTGTCGAGCACCTCGGACAGGTCCGAGGCTGCCTGTTTGGCCGACTCGAGGGCACTCATTCGGCTCTCCCGTGTCGCATCCCAGGCTGTTCGAATGGCATCGCCCGTCCGATCGAGAGCGTCTTGAACCTCGCCGACCCACCGATTGCGGGCCGCTTCGCCCGTCTCGCTGGATTGGTCCTGGCTGTTCTCGGTCATGGCAGTCCTCCTATCGATTGAGTCATTGTGGTCCCGTCCCCGACCTACGAGCCAGGTCCTTGGCCAGCTTGACCAGCTCGGCGAAGATTCCTATGCCAGTTCCTACCACGGCCAGGACCAGCACGAACCGTGTTATCCAGGTCCAGTCGAATTGGGAGCCTGTGAAGTCGAAGGGGAACACCTGGTACATCCGGATCGCCACGGCCATGCTGATCCCGCCCAACCCGATCTGACACACCGACTTGAACCACCCAGGGTCATAACCCACATAGACGATGTTGACCACGATCGTGGCCAGTAGCGAGATGTCGATGAGCCACAACACCTGCCCGAACTCACCGGTGAGGAACGGGAGCAGATCCCAGGCGAGCAGGTTGTTCACGACGATGAGCAAGATCGCGTTGACGACGATGGCGACGATGTAGCCGGCGCCGGACATCGCTCTCCTCCGGGCCGTCTCGGTCTCATTTGGCTTGACAGTGGGCCTCTGATCCTCGCCGCCGTCAGCTGGTGCTGTCCCGGAAGCGGACCGAGAGGTGGTATCGACCATGCCAGACTCCTCTTCTTGGGCAGGTCCATCGTCAGTCTCCGATGGTCCGCGAGCCAGAGTCGAAGGTCCATATCTGAAGCGGCTTCGGTCGGATCGAACGTCCGGCGCTTTCCCGCTAATCGTTGCCGATCCATGTCGACCACAATGGCCGACACATGGAACTGGGCATCACCACCTTCGCCGAGACCTACCCGGATCCGAAGACCCGGGAGACGATCAGCCACGGGGAACGTCTCCGCCAGGTCCTCGAGGAGATCGTGCTCGCCGAACAGGTCGGTCTCGCGGTATACGGGGTGGGCGAGCATCATCGACCTGACTTTGCCTCCTCCTCCCCGGCAGTGGTGCTGGCCGCTGCCGCAGGTATGACCGAGCGGATTCGTCTGACCCCTGCGGTGATCATCCTCAGCTCCGCCGACCCGGTGCGGACGTTTCAGGACTTCGCCACCCTCGACCTCGTCTCGCGAGGACGCGCCGAGCTTCTGGTGGGACGAGGCTCGTTCATCGAGTCCTTTCCCCTCTTCGGCTACTCGCTATCTGACTATGACGAGTTGTTCAGCGAGAAGCTCGACCTGCTCCTGGCCATTCGAGACAACCAGCGGGTCACCTGGTCGGGGAATCACCGCCCGGCTCTTCATGAGCAGTCGATCTACCCCCGACCCGGACAAGACCCGTTTCCGATCTGGGTCGGAGTTGGCGGCAGCCCGGCTTCGATCGTTCGGGCCGCGACCCGAGGTCTTCCTGTCGCCCTGGCGATCATCGGGGGCAACCCTGATCGTTTTGCCGATTTCGCCGACCTCCATCGCAGGACGCTCGTCGACTCGGGTCATGACCCGGCGTCGGCGCCTCTCGCTGTGCATGCTCACGGCTACATCGCCGACGACAACGAGCAGGCGGCCGACGAGTACTACGACTCCTATGCCGTGGCCATGACTCAACTGGGACGGGAGCGGGGGTGGGGCCCGATGACCCGCGCCCAATTCGAAATGATGCGGGGCCCGGCTGGCTCCCTTGTCCTCGGGGATGTGGAGACTGTCGCCACGAAGATCCTCCGCATCAAGGAGGTGCTCGGGATCCAGCGCTTCATGCTTCACATAAGTGTCGGCACCCTGCCCCACGAGCAGGTGATGCATGCCATCGAGTTGTTGGGCAAAGAAGTGGCACCGGTTGTCCAGGCCGGCTGATGCGCTATGAGTTGGCTGACTTCTCGACGATGTCGAGGATGAGTTGCGCGTAGTAGAACGGCCATCGGGTCTCTGGTGCCTCGGCTTGGTACTTGGCGTCGGCGCTCGTCAGCCAGTCTCTGATCTGGTCGGGTTTTGGGCTGAAGCCCACGTGGGTGTCGATTTCGCCCTCGAGCCGGGCCGCATACCAGTCGGCCCACTGCTCGTTCGTGCCACCGGTCTCGTCATGGTGGGCCCTGGCCGCGGCCGCGAGGAGACGACCTAGTTGGGTGACGCTCTCTCGGTCCGCCATATGGCAGCAGGTTAGGCGGAGGGCCTCATTGACCGCTCGCGAGAATCGTGGCTAGATCGCGAAAACTATTCAGGTCCTTTACTTGCCGAGTCGTTGGCAGCGGTCCTATGGTGGCGTAGCCGGATCGGGGGCAACCCCGGACCGGACTCAAAGCGACTGAGAGGTCACTTTGGAACCCATCTGGGAGACCAGCCTTTCGGGGTTGGAGTGTCAGGCGGGTCGAGAATCCCGAGAGGGTGAGGACTTCGGTCAGCACTCCCTCGGGGTTCTTCGCGTCCGGCCCAAGACAGGGCTCTGATGCAGTCGCACCCGTCGTCCCCCGCCCTGACCCCCGCCAATCAATGCAGTCGTGTGTCGAGACCGTCGATGATGATCTCGAGTCCGAAGGCGAATTCGGCGCCGAACTCGCAATCACCCAGGTAAGGCGCCAGGTCGGCCACATTGGGGTATTCCTCTCCGAGACGGGACAGCTGCTGCTCCAATCCATCCCAATCCTTGTCCTTGAATCCACCGGAGGCCTGCTGGAAGGCGCAACCCATGGAGTGACTGGCCAGCATTTGCCAGGCGTGGTGGGTGTCCTCGTCGGAGAACCCGGCGTTTCGGAGTAGCCCGAGCACACGATCCATGAAGAGCAAAGAGGAATTGCCGAAGCTGCCCCGCTGCATCAACAGGTTCACCGTCCAGGGATGGGCGGTGAACTGATCCATCGCCTTCAACGCCACGTCGCGGATCGATACCTTCCAGTCAGCCTCGGTGTCGGGGACGGGCACCGAGGCGAAGACATGGTCGATCATCCCGTCGAAGATGTCGTCTTTGTTCTCGACGTGGTTGTAGAGCGACATTGCTTCAACCCCGAGCTCGGCACCCAGCTTTCGCATCGACAACTCTTCGACGCCGTTCTCATCGGCGAATGAGACCGCTGCGTCGATGATTCGTTCCCGGTTCAGAGGGGCGCGGGTCTCGGTGTCGGTCATCACTACATCGTAAGTCACCGGTGTCTGCTTCGATAGACGCCCCTCGGCCGCCGCCCACCCACAATCCCCGTGGTGCAAGGGCGGGCCGGGACCAAGGAGCGGTGAGACCGGCAGCGAAAGGGTCAGGAAGTGCCAGCATGAGCGCATGACCGGGCGAATGAGCACCGCGGACGTGCGTCGGCGCTACGACGAGATGGCCGGGAGCTGGCGATTGATCGGGATCGTCGACGCCGTGCTATTGGTCAACAGGCTCCGGAAGAAGCAATTCTCGAGTGTCACTGGCGACGTGTTGGACGTTGCCTGTGGCACCGGGGAGAACTTCGACTACCTCGGGCAGGCTCGCTCCGTGACCGCCTTCGACCTTTCGCCGGAAATGGTGGGGGAGGCGAAGCGGCGAGCGCGGCAGATGCGGATGGACGTCGCGCTACTGGTCGGGGACGCCCAAGAGATGCCATTCCCGAACGACAGTTTCGACGCCGTGGTCTCGGCACTTTCCTCCTGCACCTTTCCCGAACATGAGTCGGCCTTCATGGAGATGTCCCGGGTAACCAAGCCGGGTGGGCGCATCCTCCTGGTCGAGCATGGCCGTTCTTCGGTCGGGTGGATCGCCCGGCGCCAGGATCGCAACATCGAACGCGTCTACGGCCGGTCCGCGTGTCGCAACAATCGTGACGTCTCGGGCGAGCTGTCCGAGGCCGGGCTCAACGTGACCGCGCACGAGAGAAGTCATCTCGGAATGATGAATCGGATCACAATCGACATCGGCTAGCGCTCGGTCATGTCAGCAGCGGACTTCTCCAGACTTTTGTCCGCGGGCCCTGGTTTCGTATAGTTCAGACATGGAAACCGAGACCGTTGTCTGGAAGGGGCGTTGTGGTCCCTTCGAGTTGAAACTGGGTCCACACACCTTCCGCCCATCGACGATCTCGGCCCTTCTCGCCGATGCTCTGGACTTCGAGGACCGCTCGGTTGTCATCGACGCCGGCTGTGGCTCAGGGGTGCTCTCGATCGTGGCCGCCAAACTGGGGGCGGGGATGGTCTACGGCGTCGACGCTGCGGAGGGCACCGTCGAGGTCGCCACTGCAAATGCAACGGCGCAAGGCGTGGCCGATCGGGTCCAGTTCTTCCAGAGCGACATGTTCGACGCCCTCCCCGAAGGGGAGATTGCAGACGTCGTCATTGGCGATGTCTCCGGGATTCCCGACGATCTGGCCACTGTTTCCGGCTGGTTTCCAGCCGGGCTCGCCGGGGGGCCAACCGGGGCCGAGCTCCCCATGCGGATGCTCGACGAGGCGAAGCGGCTTCTTCGCAAGGGCGGAAAGTTGTTGCTCCCAACCGGCTCGCTCCAGGACGAGACGTCGATCATGGACAAGGCTCGCTCCGCCTTCGGCTCGATCCGGATGCTCACCGAGCGCCCGATCCCGTTGCCCTCGGCCCTGGCCGAGCAGCCAGCGGTGATTCGTCTCATCCGGGACCGGGTGATCGAGCTCACGGAACGGGGCAGCCGCTACCTCTGGACCGCCCGCATCTGGGAGATCCGGGTTTAGCACCCGTCGATGATCGGCCGGGCCTCGCTCGACTCGATCAATCACCAGAACCGTGTTCAGTCCGCGAGTCGGCGATAGGCGCTGCGGAAGTGGATCAGAGGATCGGTGAGACTCGACACCTCCACCTTGTCGATCCGGCCCACAACCACTCCTGACCACCCGGCCTCTTCCCGGGCGACGAAGCTGCAGTAGAGGCGGTCGGGGAGGTCGGTGAGCACCGGGCCCCACTCGGAACCGCTGGAGCGGGCTGTTGCGAAGAGACCACCGGGGGAGGGTGAGAGCCCGGCGAACACTTCCGCCAACCAGTGGTGCTCGTAACGGCAGATGTGAACGACGAAGCGCCCGGTGTCCCCGGCCAGTGTCCAGAGATCGGTCGTCGGCCCCACCAGCAGATGGATGAGGGCGGGCTCCCCCTCGATCACGAACAGTGAGGAGACTGTGAGGCCGGTCCTCTCCGAGCCTGACCCCGCGGTGACGATGGTGACACCGGCGGGGAATCGTCCCCGAAACCGTCGCGCCTGGTCCCGATCCCCGGGCTCGGGCTGGAACGGGTTCTCGGAGTGGATCATGCATCGAGACACTAGGTAGAGCGGAATCTGTCACACCCCTCTGGAAGTATGGAATCAGGGTTCGGAGGAAGTGGTCAGGACGTGAGGATCGGGACGTGAGGATGGGGACATGAGGATCGGGACATGAGGATCGGGACATGACAACAGAGACACTCGCCATGGTGATCGCGGCAGCCTCGGCAGTGGCCGCGATCGGCCTCGCCATATTCACGACAAGAAGGCGACCCCTTGTCACCGACCCGGTGATCTCCGGGCCCGACATGGCGCGACGTTTGGAGGAGGTGCAGAAAGCTCTCGCCAATCGAGACGGGGCACTGGGGGCACAGGTCGAACAACTCGACGCCAAGCTCGCCGTTCTGCAACAGTCGGTCACGGGTCGTGAAGCCGCTCTCGACGAGCAGGTCCGTGGAATCGGCGTCCAGATGCATGGGATCACATCGTTGTTCACCAACGACAGGGCCCGGGGTGGGTGGGCCGAGATCGGCATGAAGCGGATCTTCGAACAGGGCGGTCTGGTCGAAGGACGTGATTTCACCTGTCAGGTGAACGGTGGAGACGTCCAGCCCGATGCTGTGGTTCATCTCCCCGGAGGCCGGAACATCGTGATCGACGCCAAGTTCCCGGTAGCCCGATTCGTGGAGGGTTTGGCTGAGGAAGACCCTGAGCGTCGACAACGCCTGCTCGCCGAGCAGGGCAAGGAGCTGGAACGGGTCGGGAAGACCCTGGCCAACAAGGGTTACGGCGAGCTTGCTTCGGGTGGATATGTCGTGATGTATCTCCCGTCACAGGCCGTCTATGAGGCGGCAGCGTCGGCTCATCCTGAGCTCCTCGACCGGCTGATGACCGTCAGGGTGATCATCGCCGGGCCCAGTGCTCTCTATGCGCTGCTCCTCAATGTCGCATCTCTGCTCACCGAGTTCAAGGCACTGCAACAGGCCGACCAGATCCTCGAGGACGCCCGGGAGCTCCACAAGCGGATGAGCACCTTCGCCTCTCATCTTCAGGGTGTGGGCGCCGGATTGAACAACGCGGTGCGTGCGTTCAACGGGGCGATTGGCTCGTGGGGGAGCAGGGTGGCCCCACAGCTCGCCCGGATCAGCGAACAAACCGGACGTGATGAGGTCGACGGTCTGGCCCTTGTCGAAGAGGCGGTCCGTGAGATGCCCGAAGCCGAACTCAGAGTTGTTGGATGACTCCTCGGAGCCGGCGTCGCTGGCCGACTGAGAGTCTCGGACTTCTCCGGTGCCGGCGCTGTAGATTCGGCAGATGAGCCACTCGATCCAAATCGTCATTGCGTGTGAGGATCCGTCACGTCTCACGGAGTTCTGGGCGCCGGCGCTGGGCTACGTCCCCGAGCCGCCTCCTGAGGGATTCGACACCTGGCACCAGTTCGCCGACGCCGTCGGGATCCCTGAAGCGAATCGCAACGACCTTGGTGCGGTTGTCGATCCTGACGGCCACGGCCCGCGTCTTCTGTTTGAGCGCTATGACGGTGGCCGGCCGAATCAGCGAGTCCACTTCGACATCAATGTGATCGGTCGGCTTCCGCTCTCCAACGAAGAGCGGAAGCAGCGCCTCGCCGAGGAGAGGGTGAGGCTCGAAGGCCTGGGCGCGGAGTTCAAGAGAGAAGCAACCGGATTCGCCGGCGAGTACTGGATCGAGATGTTCGATCCCGAAGGGAATTGGTTCTGCGTCCAGTGAGTTGTCTGTTGCCCGGGGCCAGGGTTGGCAAGCCTTCCGGCGCCATCGCCAGGTAGGCATCGAGGTAACCTCGGCCCACCTGGTCCTCCAATCTGGTTTCCCTGCATGGGGAGCTAGTTTCCGAAGGTGGAAGTGCCGGCGAGAACCCCAAGTCAGATCGCAGCTGCAGGCATCGCCGGTGGTTTGATCGGATCTGGAGGTGGAGCTTGCGTCAGCTCAGCCCTGGCTCTCGGGCCGCTTTCAGGCGCGGTGATGGGGGCGGTTCTCCTTGGCGTCCTTTCGGCGTGGGCTGATGCGCGAAGGATTCCGGGACGGCCGCAGCCACTCCTGGTTCGCATCGCTGCCTCGACCTCTGTCGCCGCCATTGTCGGGTGGCTGCTCGAGCTTGTCATGCCGGAATGGCCGGTGTGGGTTCCCACGGTCGTGATCGGGGCATTGGCCGGAGCGATTGGCTTCCGGCCGGTCAAGGTGGTCCTCGGCGCCGCGCTCGGTCTCCTGGTCGGGATCGTCTTCGACATCTCGGCACCTGACATCGGTTGGGCGGTGCCGGTGGCCCTCTCGGTCCTCTTCTACCGATCGATCGCCGGATGGTGGTGGCGAGGCCGGGATCAAGTCCGGATCATGGGCGAGCGGATGGCCCAGGATCAGGCACGATACGTGGTCCCATTCGCTGAGGTGACCGGTCATGTCGGCGTCGACTACCTGGAGCGCCACGCCCGGAATGTCGGAGCCCAGTTCACCCGGAACCCGGCGGACATCGGGATCATCGAGAGTCTCGATCAACTCCGCGGTCCGAGATTCGATCCCGATTCGGTCCATCCCCTGTTGAGGGAGTTCTACGAGCACACGAGCCGGTTCACCCTGTCGATCGTCCCCGAGTGGAGACCATGGATGCGGCTTCCATATCGGGTCTACCGGAACACCGTGGCCAGACCGCTCGGCCAGGCGAATGCCCCTTTCGAGATCCAAGAGGTGCAACGAGGCATCGTCTCGTGGATCGACACCATCGACATCGATGCCGACGGTCGAGCGGACTTTCGAGCCTGGATTCGGGCCTACCAGGACGGTGAGCCCTTGTACGTCGGCATCTACACAGTCCAGGAGATCGACGGTGTCGCCTATGTGGCCGTGGGTTTCCCATTCCCCGCCGCCAACCTCACCGCGACTCTCTTGCCCTCCAACCATCGCGGCGACGGTCTTTTGCTTCGATCACACGCCGACGCCGCCCATGCAGGTCACTACCTGTCGTTCGTGGAGCCGACAGGAGAGTTGACCACGCTGCAACTCAAGGCTTTTGGCGAGGAGATCGATGTGTTCGTGGTTGGCGGGGAACTGAAGACCGAGCACCGGTTCTCACTCGCCGGCTTTGCGTTCCTCACCCTTCATTTCGAGATCAGGAGGAAGTGATCTCAGAGGCTGAGCTGTGCCTACTCGACCAACCGTATCGCGGTGAGGTCGGACTGCTTGACCCAGTAGGGGCGGGTCCGCCGTTGGTCGGCCACCAGATAGAGAGTGCCCGTTGCCACGTGGCCTGGATCGTGTGCGGTCCCTGAATCGACCCACCACCCGAGGGCGATCACTCGCCCGGCGATCGTCGGCTTGCCGTCTCCTGGGTCTGCGTTGGTTTCGACATCCAGTTTTCGGCTGACTGTGATTGCGAAGTCGGCGTGATGCTCCACGGGCCCAGGCTATCGCTTCTTGCCGAGATAGCCCCAGCGATCGAGGTCCTCCTTCGTGTCGAGGATCGTCTGGTCCACGACCCGGAAGACAAGCCCCAATTCGTCTGTAGTACGGATTCCGGGCGAGGGACGAACGGGTGTTCCAGTCATTCGCAGTGTTGAGGTGCCCGTGGTCCTGGTCGGTGATCGCCGCCACCGACGAGGTGAGCACGACCCGTTGGACCCCTGGCGCCCGCTCCGTTCGCCGCACCCGGTAGCCGGACGCGAGGAGCTGTTCGGCGATTCGTGAAGCGATGAAACCGGAGGCTCCGGTGACCAACACCGGTGCGTAGTGATGGGGTCCCCGTCCATCAGGCCAAACTCAGGCAGGGAACCCCTTTCTGACCATCGGTGTCGGGGAGCCAGTCAGGCTGAGGGCGAGCGGTCGTCCGCCCCGCGGCCGGCCACGAACCAGATGGCGTTCACCGGCTCGTCGCCGATGTTGAAGAGTCGGTGTGGCTCGGTTGAGTCGAAGGCAATCGAGTCGCCTGGATCCAATTCGAAGAGATCGAAACCGAGCTGGATTCCCATCCGACCCGATATCACGTATCCATACTCACGCCCGTGATGTCGCATCAACGACTCGTCGGGCGTGGACGCACCGCCCACTTCATAGATGGCGTGGAGGAAGTCGACTCCTTCCTCGGTGTCCGAGGTGAGCTGTTCCCACCGGACGCCCGAGGCGAGGTCGATCGACTTTCGTTGCTCGGGGTGAACCAGCGGGCTACGCCGCCCATTGTCCTCAGGCGGGTCGTTGTTCGACTCGTCTCGCCGCGGATGCTCGTCGCCTCGAAGCAACTTGTCGAGCGAGAGGTCGAGCTCGGTGACGATGGCGTACAGGGTTCCCACCGACGGCTTGGACAAGCCGCTTTCGAGTTGGGAGATGAGACTCGCCGAGAGCCCGAGTCTCCGTGCCAGCTCGCGCTGGCTGATGCCTGCCTTGGTGCGCTCGTCGCGGAGCCGGTCGCCGATCCCCTCTAGGTCCTCAGTCACGTGACGGCTCCGCCATAGGTAGCGAGGTTAGAGCGCCGGCGCCGGCGCTACATGAGGAGCCAGCCACCATCGACGTACAGATTGATCCCGTTCACCGAGCGGTTTTCCAAGAGGAACACGGTGGCATCGACCACGTCGGCCATGGTGGCGAGTCGCCCGGTCGGGGTCCGGGCCAGGACGGCATCGAGCGGCTTTTCTTCCCAGAACGGGCTGTCGCCCACGATCCCGGGGTGGATGGCATTGAACCGGATCGGCGCCAATTCGATAGCCAGGGTGGTGATCATGGTGGCGATC
>Ga0326597_10011818_pt1 | contig 11544 bp, 8 predicted proteins | sample RVTome_12_FD_203789 | JGI IMG/M metagenome (GOLD analysis project Ga0326597, IMG submission 203789) | Soil microbial communities from uranium-contaminated site in the Upper Colorado River Basin, Wyoming, United States - RVT100D185 | ecosystem: Environmental > Terrestrial > Soil > Contaminated >...
CAACGCGGCGACGACGACAACGAGCGCGTCGGGCGGGAGCGACGGAAGGCACGTCACGACGCCGGCCCGCGCCGTGGGCAGCCGGTCCGCTACGCGGGCAGCGTCGGGGGAGCGCGCCACCACGAGCGGCAGCACGGCGTGAAGCAGCGTGTCGGGTGGACCGTGTTCGGCCGCGGACAGCGAGGGTACGCCGAACGGAGCGAGGGCGTGGTCGGCCAGGAACAGCCGCAGGAGGTGCACGAGGTCCGCGGCGCGGTTCACGACGGGTGTCGCGGTGAGCAGCAGGACGCGCGCCCCGCGCACGTCACGCCCCAGGCGGTCGTACCGTCGCGTAGCTGGATTCCGGAACCGGTGTGCCTCGTCTATCACGATGAGATCAGTGGCGGAGAGTCGCGCGCCGCGGCTCAGCGCCTCGTGCGTCACGATGGTGCCGGGGACGGCGCGGCGCCGCGCCGCGGTGCCCCACTGTCCCCGCAACGCGGCGGGAATCACGAACGTCACGCGCGTGTACCGGCCGGCCACGGCGAGCGCCACGTGCGTTTTCCCAAGCCCCACGGCATCGGCCAGCAGGGCGCCGGAGAAGCAGGCGAGCGACCCGGCAATCCGCCGCGCGGCGTCCCGCTGGTGCGGGAGCAGCCACGACGGCGGGTCCCACGCATCGTCGGCGGGACCTCGGAGGGCCGACCGGACGGCCCGGACGGCGGTGGCCGCCGCGATCCGGGGACCCGGAAGCGCGAGCAGGTCTGCGGGCTCGTGCACGGCCCGCAGCGCGTCAGCCGTGATCGCGGGCCAGGGCGGCCAGATCGGCGCAGGCGGCGGCGCCGAGGCCGAGCGCCTGGGCGACCGCGCGGTCGAGATCCTGCTGGCAGACGTCATGGGAATGGTGGGTAGTGCGGCTCAATTCCACGAGCCGGTCCCGGGCCTCGCCTTCCGGAGGCACCGGCACGGCGTTCATGGCGCGGGTGTTGTGGCGGCGGTATCCGCCGCGCGCCTCGTCGGCGCGCAGCCGGAGCAGCACGCGAATCCACGTGCTGTTGAGCGTGGCGGCAAGTGCCAGCGCCGTGGGTTCGTCCGCGGCGACGCTGACATAGCACGTGTTGAGCGGTACGGCGTCGCCGTGCCGGACGTCGAGGGCCACCGCGTGGAGGTTACGCGCGACGTCCGGCCACACGACGCGATGACAGGCAAAGGCCGCGGCGGTACGGAACAGCGTCCACGCCGGTCCCCCGCGGAAATCGCTGCGTTGCTCGAGCAGCGTCCGATGGCGGCGGAGCCACCGCGTCGCGAGCGGCGGCAGCGTGGGTCGGAGCGCTCCCGCCTGATCGTACGGCCACAGCAGCACGTGGTCGCCGGTGGCCTGGAAGGCGCGCACGTCCCGGCCGCGCACGGCCGGTTTGAGCACCGCCGGCTCGAGGGGAACCTCCTCACCTCCGAAGCGGACCACGCTGGCGCCACTGCCGCTGCCCACCGGTCGCCCCAGGAACACGGGGTCGGCTCCGGTCTTCACGCCCAGGATGGGCGGGGCGACGGCGCCGAGCGACGCACCGGCGGCACACAGCCGCTCGAGCGCCCGGCGCGCCCGGTCGCCGGTGAGCACCCACGGGCCGGCCGCGGCAAGCGATCGCTGGGCCACCGTGCGGCGGCCCTCGAAGTCCACCCGCAATCGGTGGGTTGCGGCCGGCGGCGCCTTGCGGACCACCAGCGCGAGCGGATAGACGGCCGCGCGGAACTCCCGGACCTCGCGATCCGGGACGCGATGCACGTAGGTGAGCGCCGTCTCGCGCACCAGCGCGTGGCGCGCCGCCTCGGCGTAGCCCGCGCTGGCGATCTTGCTGGGGAGCAGGAATCCCACGGCGCCGCCCGGGCGGGCCAGCTCCACCGCCCGCTCGAGGAACGCCACCGCCAGGTCTGGCTGGTGGGCGTACCCATGCCCGGGCTCCGCGCGCCACCACGGGAACCGGGTCGCGAGCGTGGCGCGCACACCGGCCGGCAGCCGCTCCGCCCGCACCCACGGCGGGTTGCCGATCACCGCGTCGAACCCGCCGCTCGCGACCGCGCGGGGGTAGTGCACCTCGAACGCGAAGAACGGCACGCTGCCGTGGGCAACCTGGCGGGCGGCGGCGCGTAGCGCGCGGAGGCGGTCGCGCAGGGCGCGGTACCGGAGCCGTGCGGCGGCGGGCAGTCCGGAGCGCTTGCCGAACAGGTCGCGCCCGCGCGCCGCCGCGATCAGGTCGTGCAGAGCGGCGCGCACCCGCGCGATGGCCGCCGCCACGCAGTCGCGCGCGGCGTCCAGCTCAGTGCCGCGCAGAGCGGAAAGTGCCGCGGCGCGTGCCGCTCCCCGAGCCGCGAAGACCGCATGCCGGGCCGCGGCCACCGACGCCGGCACCGGCACGCCGGCGTGGATCCCCATGGCGCGCGCCGCGCCGATCGGATCGAGCAGCGTGTCGCCCTGGCGGACCACGCCGTTCAGGTTCGGGAGCGGGGTCACGCGCGCGACGTCGGTCTCGGGATCGTCCGCCATGAGGGCAAGCCAGAGGCGCAGCTCCGCCAGCCGGACGGCCACGGGGTTCACGTCCATGCCGCAGAGTTGGCGCGCCACGATGCGCCGGCGGAGCCGTGCCCGGGCCGCGGCATCGCGTCCCGCGCCCAGGGCGGTCCAGGCGCCGGTGAGCACGTCGAGGGCGCCGAGCAGGAAGGCGCCGGAGCCCGCCGCCGGATCGAGCACGCGGAGGCGCACGAGGGCGCGCACCAGCGCGCCCTGGCGACCCCGGCCGGGAGGCGTCCCGATGAGCAGGGCCCGGGCGGCATCGTGCGACAGCCCGGGGCCCTCGAGCGCGGTGGCGAGAGTCGCCACCACTAGCTCGCGGACCAGGCGCTCCGGCGTGTAGAACGTGCCGGACGCCTTGCGCTCGCCGCGCTGCATGATCCGCTCGAACGTGCGCCCCAGCATGTCGGGCGCGATCGCGTCCACGTGCTCGCCCTCGCGAACGCAGAAGCGGAACCGCTCGAACACCTGGTCGAACGCGTCCCGCCAGAACGGGTTGGGCAGCACCAGCGGGCCGTGGGCGCGTTCCACCGGATGCGGCTCGAACAGCCCGCCGTTCAGATAGGGAACCCGGCCAAACCGGCGGTCGGTGCGCTCGCCCGCGGGCCGGTTCAGCGTGCCGAAGCAGAGGGGGTGGAGCACGGACCGATGGAATTTCCGCCGTCGGGCGAGCGCGTCGTCCAGCGCGGCGCGCAGGAAGTCGGGACGTCCATCGAGCCAGCCCTTGGCCTGCACGAAATAGAGAAACAGGATCCGCGTGAGCGGCAGCAGGGCGAGGAGTGTGCGGTCCGCGGGGGTGGCACGGGCGGGCGCGGCCGTCTGGGCGCGCACGTACAGTCCGCGGAACGCCTCGAAGAACCGGTCGCTCGCCGCTTCGCTCGCGAGCACGTCGCCCACGCGGAGCGCGTGCTCGAGGGCGGTGGCGCGCGACCTGGGCGCCAGCTCTCCGAGGAGCTGGAGATGGAACGGCTCAGGAGTGGCGACCGCGAGCGCCAGCACCGGGCTGCTGGCCGCGGTGCCGAGGCGCGGGGTGGCGAGGGCGAGCGTGCCGCCGCCCACCGCGGCCACGAGGCCGGGCTGCGCCGTGGCGCCAAGCCGGCGCGCCATGGCGCGGACCGAGGCGGGCGGGTCGGGCGCGTCGGTGCCGACGACCCGGAACGTCCGCCACCGCGCGACCGCGCGCCAGCCGTCGGTGAGGGCGCCGTCGTCCTCCTCGTACCCCAGGTGGGTGAAGAGGGCCGGCAGGTGGCTGGCGGAGCGGCAGCGGCGGACGAGGTCGGCGAGCATCGCCGACCATGGTGGGGGGCCGGAGGCCGAAGTGCGTTACCGGATTCACGCAGCGCGGTGCGGGAAATCGCGGACCGCGGCTCGCGCGGTCAGCGGTGCGCTCGCCCCACCAACGCCCGCGCCCGACCCAGATCCAGTTCCCGGGCCAGCGGAGGCGGCCAGCTGGCGCCCAGGTCGGCCTCCACGGTCGCGCGCTCACGCCGCACCAGGTCCACATCGGCCGCGCCCACGAGCCCCGCAATCCGCGCCGCGTCCAGTTCCTCCTCGTCCAGCCACATGCCGGGCGATCCGTCCGCCGGCAGCCAGTGGTCGAGAAACAGATCCGTGCAGTACCAGTCGTTCCCGTCCATCCGGATGGGCGCCCGCAGGTTGGTGTACCACCCGGTGAACGTCCCGTCGGCGAGATGAAACCGGCCCACGTCGCGGCACAGGTCCGGGTACACGAACCACAGAACGGGTGCCCCCGCGGACAGGATCAGCCGGCCACCCGCGAACGCTTCCTTCCCGTCGTACGTGTCGAGCAGCGTGACCTTGACGTCGGGCCGGTCGAGGACCAGATGTTCCTCGAAGACCGTCGTGCCGCGGTCGGGACGGTGATAGTGGATGCGGACGCGCGTCGTCATCGTCCGGCAAGTATATTCGCGCGCATGCGCACCCGCGCGTTTGTCACGTTCTTCCTTCCGGCGCTCACGCTCGGCTGCACGCCCGCCATGCCCGACACCGCTTCGCTCATCCACCAGCGCATCGCCGCCAGCGGCGCGGAGGTGGGCCTGTACTACCGCCACCTGTCGCGGGCGGACACGCTGCTCCACGACGCCGACGTCCGGATGCACGCCGCGAGCACGATGAAGGTTCCGGTGATGATCCAGGTGTTCCGGGACGCGGACGCCGGCCTGCTCTCGCTGGACGATGAGATCGCGGTCACGAACAGGTTCCCGTCTCTCGTGGATGGCTCGCCGTTCAGCCTGAGCCCCGCGGACGACAGCGACACTACGCTCTACGGCCGCGTGGGCGGCACGGCCGCCGTCCGGGAGCTGGTCGAGCTGATGATCACGGTGTCGAGCAACCTGGCCGCGAACATCCTGCTGCAACGGGTCGGGGCCGAGCGCGTGACGGCCACGATGCGCGGGCTCGGGGCCGACTCGATTCAGGTGCTCCGCGGCGTCGAGGATGGCAAGGCCTATGAGGCGGGGCTCAGTAACACGACCACCGCGCGCGACCTGGGGCTCGTGGCCGCCGCCATCGCGGACGGACGCGCGGCGAGCGCCGCCGCCTGCCGCGACATGGAAGCCGTTATGCGCCGCCAGCGGGTCAACACGGGGATTCCGGCGGGCGTGCCGGAGGGGACCACCGTGGCCCACAAGACCGGCGAGATCACGCGCATCCACCACGACTTCGGGATCGTGACGGCGGGCGACGGCACGCGTTACGTGCTGGCGCTGATGGTGCGGGGGCTCGATTCCCGGGACAGCTCGGCCGCGCTCATGGCGGACCTGTCACGCATCGTACACGAGCACGCCGTGCGCCTATCGCGCTGAGGGCGGCGGCGCGCCGTCCCGCGGATCAGGTTGGCACCACAGGCCGGAGCGCGATGCGCCCCCCGTAGCGCAGGTGCGGGCAGGTCCGGGCCAGGGCCACCGCGTCTTCCCAACTCGCGGCCTCGATGACGAAGTACCCCGACAAACCGATGCGCGAGCGTGCGGCGCGCCCGGCCAGTGGCGCCCCGGGAACGGCGTCGCCCGACGTCAGCATCAGCTCCAGCTCATCCAGCCGTTCTCCGCGCACGAACCGGGCGGCCCGCAGCCCCACGGCCCAGTCGCGGTACTCCTCCACGAGCCGCGTCTCGGGGACGTCCCACTGGAACTCCTCGTCCGCGTACAGCAGGAGCATGTAGCGGGGCATCCCGGTGCCGCCCACCGCGGGCGCCTGAGGAGCGGTGAGCCGGCCCGCCAGCCCGCCCAGCGCGAACAGCAGCAGGCCCGCGGCCACGCGAACGGCCGGCGGCCCCCACCGGCCGGCGGGCCGGAGCAGGCCCTGGGCGCGGAGCGTGCGCAGCACCCGCGCCCGAAGGTCGGACGGCGGGGTGGCTTCGTGATCGAGGTCGGGCATCATCAGTGCACTCCTTCACGAGGCTCGAGCCGTGCGCGCAGCAGCGCGCGCGCCCGCGACAACTGACTCTTGCTGGTGCCTTCGTTGACGCCGAGGGCGGCGGCGATGGCGTCGTGGGTCCACCCCTCGACGTCGTGCAGCACGAACACCTGGCGGGCGCCGATGGGCAAAGCGGCGATGGCGCGCTCCAGGTCCACGCGGTCGTAGGCGCCGTCGAGCGCGGCGTCGCTGGACGGCGCGGCGTCGTCAACCAGTTCCACCGTCCGCGCGTCCGCGCGCCGCGCCGCCCGGGCAAAGTTCAGCGCGATGCCGGCGAGCCACGTGCGGAGGCTCGAGCGCCATTCGAAGCCACCGAGCCGCTCCACCGCGCGCACCCACGCGTCGTGGACCACGTCCTGGGCGGCCAGCTCGTCACCGCCCAGGAGCCGGAGCGCGAAGCGGTACAGGTACGGCGTGTGACGGTCGTACAGCATGCCGAACGCGCCCGCGTCGCGGTCGCGCAGCACGGCCTCGGCCAGCGAGCGGTCGGACGCGTCGTTCACCGACTCGCCACGGGGCGGGGCTCCACGAACTCCCCGACCTTCACGATCAGGACGGACAGCGGCGTGGCGTCACCGGACACGAACGCGGCACCACCGGCGCCGCCGCCCAGCCCGAGGCCGGCCGCGGTCAGGTACGGGTAGTAGAGCATCAGGTGGGGATGCCAGGCCCCCACGGGCCGGCCGTCCGGGCTGATCAGGCGCTGGGCCGACGAGAACATGTAGGCCAGCGCGGGCCGTGCCGGAAGGCGGAGCTCGCCCTCGGCGATGGCCTGCGCGATGCGCCGGTCGGCCTCCGCCACAGGCACGCCCTCGTGCAGCAGCTGGTTGCGGCGCATGCCGATCCGCATGATGGTTGCGGCGCCTTCGGGGTCGTAGCAGATCGGCTCGAGTGAGGCGAGCCAGTCGCGCGACACGAGGCAGGAGACCCCGTTGGCGCCGCGGACGGCCAGCTCGTAACCGCGGGCCGTGAAGATCCAGACGGCCGCGGAATCGCTGACGTCGGCGGTGGCGGCCGACCGCGCGAGCGCGATTTCTTCGGCTTGGGGAAGCAGGGAGCGGGCGCCGGGCTCGCCGGAACCGGCGGACTGCGCGTGGGCGGGCACGGCGGCAACCACCGCGAGCAGTAACAGCGCGCTGGTCGTGCGGGACCTCGTGGGCATCGTAGACTCCTGAAGGGGTCGATACCCTGAGAGATTCAGGCCCGCCCGAGGGTTGGAACTCGCGTCCGCCTCACTCAGGCTCGCAGCGGCCCCGCAGGTGCTCCGCCAGGAACCGTTCGGCCGCCCCATAGAACTTGAGCCGGTTCTCGGGTTTGGCAAATCCGTGGCCTTCGTCAGGGAACAGCATGTACTCGTGCGGAATGCCCTTCTCCCTGAGCGCCGCCACGATCTGTTCCGACTCCGATTGCTTCACCCGCGGGTCGTTGGCCCCCTGGGCAATGAAGAGCGGGATGCGGAGCCGGTCCACGTGCGTGAGCGGTGAGCGCGACCGCAGGAACTCGGCCTCGGTGTCGGGATCCCCGACCCGCTCCTTCAGCATCGCGAGGAATGTGGACCAGTAGGGCGGAATCGTCTGGATGAACGTGATCAGGTTGCTCGGTCCCACGATGGCCACCGCGCATCGGAACAGGTCCGGCGTGAAGGTGGCGCCCACCAGCGCGGCGTAGCCGCCGTACGAGCCGCCGTAGATCGCGACGCGCCCGGGGTCGGCGATCCCTTCCGAAACCGCCCAGCGGACCGCGTCCACCAGGTCGTCGTGCATCTTCGCGCCCCACTCGCGGTTCCCGGCATTCACGAAGTCCTTCCCGTAGCCGGTGGACCCGCGGAAGTTCACCTGGAGACAGGCGTAGCCGCGGTTCGCGAACCACTGCGCCTCGGGATCGTACCCCCACGTGTCGCGATGCCAGGGGCCGCCGTGGACGTTCAGCACGAGCGGCAGCGGCCGCCGCGCCGGCGCGGGCGGCTCGGTGAGATAGCCTTCCAGCCGCAAGCCGTCCCGCGCGGTCAGGGCCACGGGCCGCATCCGGCCGAGGACGTAGCGCGCCAGATCCTCCCGCGTGTGGAACAGGAACGTGCCGTGCCGCGTGGCACGGTCGTACAGCCAGTAGGACGCTGATTCGGTGTCCCGCGTGAAGGCCACGATCCAGCGGTCGTCCGCGTGGGTGCGGGACGCGAGGTCCCAGTCGCCGGGGTTGAGCTTCCGGATCGCGGCGACGTCGTCCGCGAGCGCCGGATCGTGCACGTCCCAATCGTGCCGCTCGCGGATGAATCCCACGAGCTGGACCTCGCGCGTGTCCGGATGCAGCTCCACGCCGCCCACGTCATAGCGCGGATCTCCGGCAATCACCGACAGGGCGCCGCTGCCGGCGTCGAACCGCACGAGGCGCGTGGTGTTGGCGTCGCGGGAGTCCAGCAGATAGAGCGACCGCCCGTCCAGCCGGAACGCCACGGGCCCGCTGCTCAGCGCATCGGCCGGGCCCCAGCGCATCGCCTCCCGCCATTCCGCGTCAGCACCGTCCCGCAGGCGCAGTACGGCGCCGCCGTCGTCGGTCATGGCGACGCACGCGCGCACGTCCAGGTCCGCATCCGCGAGCCACGTGGACACGTCCCCGGGGTTCGGGACGATCCGGCGGAGCGCGTTGGTCCGGAGGTCCAGGTGATACACGTCGTGCAGCCGCTCGTCCTCCTGATTCATGGCGAGCAGGACCTCGTGGGGCCGCCGCCTGGTGTGGGCGATCAGCTGCACCTGCACGTTCGGGTACGGCGTCAGATCCTCGTCCGCCTCCGTCTCCGGCTGAACCTTGTGGAGCCGCCAGTTCTCGTCGCCGCCCCGGTCCTGGAGGTACAGGAGGTGGCGGTTGTCGTGCGCCCACGTGTAGAAACGGACGCCGCGGTCCGTGTCGTGGGTGACCGGACGCATGCCCGTGCCGTCCGCGGCGCCCACCCAGACGTTCAGCACGCCGTCGAGCGGCGCCAGATAGGCCAGGCGCGTGCCGTCGGGAGACAGCTCCGGGCTGGCCTTGTCGGGGTTCCCGAACAGGACGGTACGGGGGATGATAGGGGTGGGCATGGCGGGGAAAATAGTGTCCTGGGAGGGGGGGAGTGCAGAGTGTAGAGTAAGCCGTGCAGCGTATAGCGTGCAGCGCGGCTCGGCAGGCGAGCGCTCAGCCGGATTGGCGCCTGCGGTGCCGGATCAGGCGGCCGTAGGCCACGGCGTTGACGACGATTACGGCGATGCCGAGGGCGAGCTGGATCTCGCGGGTCAGGGCGCCGGGGTACACCACGGGGATGACGTAGTGTTCGATGAAGCCGCCCGCGTATCCGGCTTCGCCGGCGGCGCGGCGCAGCTGGTTCTCGAGCGGCGTGAGGGGGCAGATCCAGCCGGCGAACTCGATCAGGGCGCCCCAGAGCGCCACGGGCACGTGCACCCAGGCAACCCGCGGCCACCGCCACGTGAGGAACCCGCCGGCCACGACGAAGATCACGAACAGGAGATGGATGCCCACCAGCACGTCCGCGAGGAGCCGGTACGCCATGCGTCATCCGCCCATGGTGAGGGTGACGCGCAGCCCGAAGTGGTCGGATACGGGCGGATCGTGCAGGCACAGGCTGGGTGGCTCCGGGCCGGGACCAATCCCGGGTCCGCGGCAGAACACGTGCGTGAGCCGCCGCGCCGGCCGGTGCCACGGCGCGTACCGCGCAAAGGCGTTGTGCCGCGGGTCCATGGTGGCGATGCCGTCGCTCCGGCCGCCGGCCACCTCGCGGAAGCCCGCCTGCGCCAGCTCCGCGTGACCGGTCGGTCCGCGTTCGCTGTGCTCGAACTCGAGATCCCAGTTCCAGTCGCCCGCGAGCACCGTCGGGGCATCGGGACGGCTGTCCCCATGGGCCAGCAGGTCGCGGGCCTGGATGCTCCGGACATGCGCATCGACCGGCGTGTTGCCCGCGTAGAGGTGCACGTTGCCCACCAGCAGCTCCCCGGCGGGCGTCGCGATCCGCGTCCAGAGACATCCCTTCCGCCCGATCCGCTCGTCCGGCTTCATCCGGCGGAACCGCCGGGCGGGCTGGTAGCGTGTGCTCAGGATGGGCCAGCGCGACAGCGTCAGCAGGCCGCCCGCCCCGTCCATCGGCAGCAGCAGGAACCAGCGACGCGCGCGGGCCCGGGCGTCGGCGTGCAGGGCGGGCAGCACGTGCAGGATGGCGCGGCGCATCCGGGGCCGGAAGGCCTCCTGGAACAGCAGCAGGTCCGCGTCGAGCCGCGGGAGTCCCTCGAGCAGGCGATGCCGGCGGGCCGACCGCTGCGTGCGGGGCAAGGCCACCGGGAGGTCCCAGATGTTGATCGAGACCAGCCGGATCGTCAGCGGGGTCACGGGTCGGCGTCGGAGTCGGCGGTCCGGCGCACCACGGCCGTCGCCACCACACTGCCGGTCACGTTGACCACCGTGCGGAACATGTCCGGAATCCGGTCAATGCCCAGCATGATGCCGAGCCCGTCGATGGGCACGCCCACCGCCGCCAGCGCGGGCGGGAGCGTGACCACGCTGGCGCTCGGGACCGGCGCGATCGTGAGCGCGACCAGGAACGTCGCGAACAGGGCGGCGATCAGCTCTCCCGGGCCGACCGACGCGCCGTAGAGGTGCCCGAGGAAGACCACCGCGCTCCCCTGGTACAGGGCGCTGCCGGAACGGCTCACGGCGGCGCCGATCGGCAGAACGAAGCTCGCGAGCGGGCGCGGGAGGCCAAGCTGGTCGGCGGCGTTGAACATGGCCGGCAGGGTCGCGGCCGAGCTGGTGGTCGAAAAGGCGATCGCGGCGGGCTCCACGGCCGCGGCAAGGAACCGGCGGCTCTCGAGTCGCGCGACGAAGCGCACGAACGGCAGGTACACGGCCGCCGTGAAGATCACGAGCCCCACGATCACCGCGATGATGAAGATCCCGAGGCTGCGCAGGAGATCGAGGCCGGCGCCGGCGGCGACGGGCGCGGCGAGCGCGAACACGCCCACCGGAGCGGTCCAGAGAATCCAGTGGATCAGGCGGATGAGGGCCGCCGTGACACCGTCGGCCAGATCCACGAGCATGGCCCGCTGCCGCTCGGGGAGCGTGGCGGCGGCGGCGGCGAACAGGACGGTGAACACGATCATCGGCAGGAGGGCGCCGTCGGCGGCCGCCTTGATCGGGTTGTCGGGAATCAGGCTGAGCAGAAAATCGAAGAAGCCCGGCGGCGCGGGTGCGGCGATCGCGCCCTCGGCGGGCGCGATGGTGAGCGTTCCCGCGAACGGGAGCGCGGCGGACATCACGATCATCCCGGTCAGAATCGCGAGGAGCGTCGTGCCCCACAGGAAGCCCAGCGTGTGGAGCCCGAGCCGGCCCAGCCGGCGAAGATCGCCCATCGTGGCGATCGCGCTGAACAGCGTGGAGCCCACGAGCGGGATCACCACCAGGCGGATCAGCTTGACGAACGCGGTCCCCAGCGGCGCCACACCCGCCGCCACCGCGTGCAGCGTATCGGCGCCGGTGAGGGCCGCACCGAATCCCAGCAGCAGGCCGCACAGCAGGCCAACGACGAT
>Ga0326597_10011821_pt1 | contig 11543 bp, 11 predicted proteins | sample RVTome_12_FD_203789 | JGI IMG/M metagenome (GOLD analysis project Ga0326597, IMG submission 203789) | Soil microbial communities from uranium-contaminated site in the Upper Colorado River Basin, Wyoming, United States - RVT100D185 | ecosystem: Environmental > Terrestrial > Soil > Contaminated >...
TCGAGGCTGTGGAGCTCGGCGATAGACGATTTGATGTCGTTCTACTGTGCCAGACCGTCGATCACCTGCTGGATATCGAGGGTACGCTCCGTCGAGTTCGCGAGCTTTTGGCCCCCGCCGGTCTCCTTTTCGTGGACATTGTCGACTTTCGCGCGGCGTACTTGCGCAATTGGTCGATCGAACAGGCTGTGAAGATCGATCATCCGTACTATCTCACCGAGCCGACGATGGTGGCGTACCTGCGGCAGGCAGGCTTCGAAGTGGTGCGAACGGACTTCGCGGCCGACCATCTACACGTCAGCTACGTCGCTCAGCCGACCACCCCGACGCTGGCGCTGCCCATGGCCGATGGGGTCAGCGCCCTCTGGCGCGAAATCCGATTCGTGCAGAACGCCCGAAGAACAGCATCGTGACGGCATTGTGACGGTGCCTTGTGCTTCGTACTTTGTGCCTGGTAGGTTGTGGTTCCTCGTGGCCGGAGTGTGCCTGGAAGGACCAGGCACAAAGACCAACCAAGCACCAAGATCAACCAGGCACAAAGCACGAAGCACTGAGTGATGATCGGAACGGGTCACGTTCTTGCACTGGTCCCTGCACGCGGTGGATCGAAAGGCGTACCCGACAAGAACACGCGACCGCTGGTCGGACGTACGCTGCTCGATTACGCGGCGGAGGCAGCAGTTGCCTCAGGTGTCATCGATCGCATCGTCCTGTCGACCGATTCAGAGCGCATCGCGGTGGAGGGACGCCGCGCGGGACTGGAGGTGCCGTTCATCAGGCCTGCCGAGCTCGCGCGTGACGATACCCCCATGCTACCGGTGATTGAGCACGCGCTGGACGCCCTCGAGCAGGGCGGATGGGCGGCGGAGGTCGTCGTACTCCTCCAGCCGACCTCGCCGCTGCGGCGTCCCGAGCATATTCGCGATGCCGTTCAGCAGCTTCGGGACTCCGGGGCTGACTCGGTCGTGACAGTGGTCGAGCTCCCGAGACATTTCTCCCCCGACTACGTCATGCGCATGGATAGCGGACGGTTGGAGCCGTTCCTGCCTGACGGCGGACGCGTCATTCGACGTCAGGATGCGCGGCCGGCGTTCGTGCGTGACGGGACCGTCTACGCGTTCTGGAGCCGGACGATCCGGGAGACGCACAGCATCTACGGGCGTGACTGCAGGCCTCTCGTCCTTTCCGCCCTGGATTCGATGACGATCGACACACCGGACGACTGGAACGAGGCGGAGCGACGGCTTCGCAACGCCGGCCGCCCCTCGAATGCGTGATCGACCTGGTGACCCGCTGGCCGCCGCCAGAAACGTTGCGTCCAAGGCGTGGCGGCGCGCGGCGGCGATCCCCAAGCGGGGCGTCAGGCTGGCGCGGCGGGCAGGCCGCCTGCGCGAACAGGCGGGCGCCTTCCAGGCGGAGTGGCAGCTCGAACGCGAAATTGCCGCGGTGGCGCGCGGCCGGCACCCCATCATCGTGGGCCCCTGGCTGTCGGAGGTGGGATTCGAGGTCCTCTACTGGATACCGTTTCTTCGGTGGTTCGAAGATCGATACCGGGTCGACCGTGGGCGGGTCGTTGCGGTCTCGCGCGGTGGCGTCGCCGACTGGTACCGGGACGTGGCTGCTGGGTACGTCGAGATTTTCGACCACGTGGATCCGGACACCTTCAGCCGCCGAAATGCGGAGCGGCGGGAAGACAACGAGTCCGGTGGTCAGAAACAGACGGCTCCTGGAGCGTTGGATCGCGACGTCATCGCGGCCGTCCGCCGTACTGCCGGCCTCGAGCATGCGGTCGTGTGCCATCCGTCGCTCATGTACCGCCTGTTCGGCCAGTTCTGGTTCGGCAATCGGGCGCTCGACCTCGTCATGTCGCACACACGCCATTTGCCACTGACCGTAACGCCGCCCTCCGAGCTCGGTCTGCCAGCGCAATATGTCGCTGCGAAGTTCTACACGGGAGCGGCACTTCCTGACAGAGCCGAGTATCGGTGTGCGTTGCGCGAGCTTGTCCGTCTCATGGCCCTGCGGATGCCCGTGGTCACGCTCGATACCGGGATGGCGACCGACGAGCACGAAGACTACCTGTTTCGCGACGTCCCGAACGTGATCAGCCTGCGCGGCCAGCTCACACCGCGGACGAATCTCGGTCTCCAGGCGTCCGTCATTGCGGGGGCGCAGCAATTTATCGGCACGTGTGGCAGCGTGGCCTGGATGGCGCCGATGCTTGGCGTCGACACGGTTGCCGTGTACGCGGAGGAACGCTTCCTCGTCTCGCACGTGTTGTTTGCCAGTCAGGTCTACTGGCGGATGGGCGCTGCCAGATTCGACACGCTGGATCTGCGTGCAGCGATGCAGATGGAGTATTTGGCGTTGCCGGCCATGGCCGAGACGGCTGAGTAATGACGAGCGTAGGGAGTCATGCGTCTCGCGCAGACGCAGAACGTTCGTGGTGGCGGGTATGGCGCATCGCCATCGCAGTCGTGATGGCCGCGGCTGTCGCCGGCTTCGCGTTTGCATATCGGTTCAACACCTTGGGCGGGGCGCTTGGAGGGTTCGACAACGATCACTTTGCGCACCTCATGCGAACCGACATGCTGTTGCAAGGCGAGCAGCCGCTCAGGGATTTCGCCGATGCCGAACTGCGCGGTGCCTGGCCGGCCCTCAGCTATGCCGTTCCTGCCTGGGCACAGGTGATCGGCGGTCGCACGCTCCTTTCGGAGGCGTACCTGACGGTCGGTGCGCTCGCCGTCGCGTACGCGATCGTGTTTCTCCTTGCTCTGGATCTCTCGAAGCGATGGTCGGTGGCAGTGGCCGCCGCCGCCGTCGCGCTTATCGCGGCGCCAAAACTGTACAACTACCCAAAAGTGCTGATGCTCGCGTGTGGCGCGCTCGCGATCCGCTTCGCGATGCTCAACCCATCTGCGCTGCGTCTCGGACTGGCTGCGGTCGTGACTGCCGTGGCCACGCTCTTTCGCCACGACTACGGCGTCTATCTTGCGGTCGGCATGGTCGCCAGCCTTCTCGCGCGAGACGTGCGCCTGGCGGCACGCGGGATCGCAATCTACGGCACGCTGACGGCGGTGTGCCTGCTACCGTCCGCTCTCTGGGTGCAGCGCTATGAGGGGATTCAGACGTACGTGGCCAGGGCGCTGGCAACGAGCACGGTCGAGACGGCGCGAACAGAACTGCGAATGCCAGAGATCGATCTGTCGAGCATGTTCTCAGGCGATGGGCTGCTCACGTTGACGTACTACGCGTTCTGGGCGGTTGTCTTTGCCGCTGCGGCCGCGTTGGCGGTCAGAGCCGTCGTACCGGGCGCGCCACGACTCGCGCCCACCGAGCGGGCCACAGCGGTCGGTCTCCTCGCCCTCGCCGCCATCGTCAACGTGTTCTTTCTTCGCGCCAATCTGAGCCAACGCTTCGGCGACGCCGTGGTTCCGGTCGCGCTGCTTGCGGCGTGGAGTGTCGGAGCAGGCAGCGCGCTGACGGCGCGCAGAATCCGGGTCCTCGCGATGCTCATCCCCAGCGTGCTGCTGGCGTCGATGCTCGCAGCGGCCTGCTCATTCGGGGAGGTGACGAGTAATCTCGATACCGCTGGCCTATCTGACTCGTGGAACGAAATCGGCAGGCGCTTCGAGACCACGCGTTCCGAGTTGCTGCAGTTGCCTCCAACAACATGGGGGCCGGATGCCGCAGAGGGGATACTGGCGGCCGCGCGATACGTCGCGGACTGCACGAAGCCCACCGATTATGTGTTCGTGGCTTCGTATGCGCCTGAGATCCCGGTCTTTGCGAGACGCCGCTTTGCGGGAGGGCAGCCCACCGTCAGCATGTCGTTCTATACGTCCGAACTGGACCAGCGACAGACGCTGGCACGGCTTGAGCAGCAGTCGGTGCCCATCATCCTTGCGGACGCGCGCGAATTCGAGGATGGCTTCGTCTCTGACTATCCGCTGCTCGCGCAACACCTTGCTGACGACTACCGCCAGGCCGGTACGATTGTCGTCGACGAAGTGCCCAGGTTTCTCGTCTTCGTCGAAGCGAACCGCCAGCCGAGCGGCGTGGATGCACAGTTCGGGCTGCCGTGCTTCCGGTGACATCGACCGGACCTGGCAGATCGATTGGCGTGCGCGCCAGACATCTGCTGCCAGCGCCGATTCGACGGGCGGCGGCGCGGGCGGTCGCGTCGGGTCGAGCTGTGCATGTCGAACGCCAACTGGCCGCGCTTGCTCGGAACGAGCGGCCCATCGTGGCTGGCCCCTGGCTGGGGGAAGTCGGCTTCGAGCTCCTGTATTGGATTCCGTTTCTTCGCTGGTTCGCCGAGCGATATGAGATTCCAGCGGAGCGGCTCATCACGGTTTCGCGCGGCGGCAGCGCCGCTGCCTGGTACGGTCCCTTTTCGGCACGGTCGCACGACGTGTTGTCATTCATACCGCTCGATGATTTCAGGCGGAGAAATCAGGAGCGCAGCGCTGGGCTGGGAGAGCAGAAGCAGATTGCGGCGACCCTGCTGGACGAGGAGATCGTCAACTTCGTCCGGCATGCCGAAGGTCGGGCCGTCTCAGTGCTCCATCCTTCGATGATGTATCGCCTCTTCGCGCCTTACTGGTGGGGACACCAACCGCTCGAGTGGGTTCGGCAGTACACGCGCTTCACGCCGCTGCGGCCTCCTTCACTCGGGGTCGACCTTCCGCCGAGTTACACGGCGGTAAAGTTCTACTTCAACGACTGCTTCAAGAACACGCCGGAGAATTGCGCATTCGTCGAGCGGACCATTCGAAGTCTCGCTGAAGAGGGTCCAGTCATCTCCCTGTCCACAGGGATCGCAGTGGACGACCACGAGCCCTGCGAATCTGACATAGCGGCCATGCGGAACATCCGGCACCTCCTGACGCCGCACAGTAACCTGCTCGTACAGTCGGCGATCGTCGCCGGCGCGCGCCGTTTCGTGGGTACCTATGGCGGCTTCGCCTATTTGTCGCCCCTCTACGGTGTCCCAGCGGTGAGCTACTACACCGAGCCCGAGGGTTTTTCCATCCGCCACCTCGATCTCGTCCGCGACGTGTTGAAGTCTGACGGTCGTCCCGATCTCCTCGAGGTTGTCGAGGTGAGGAATGGTGCCAGCCTCTGATGCTGCTCACGCGCTGGCGGTCGCGTGCTCATCGGATCGGCGAGCAGTGGACCACGTGGCGCCGGGAGTGGCAGGTAGAGAGAGACCTCGAGCGGGTTCTCGGCGGGACTCAGCCGATTATCGTCGGCCCCTGGCTTTCCGAGGTTGGCTACGAGGTGCTGTACTGGGTCCCATTCCTGCGGTGGGTGATGGCAGCCTATCGTATCCCCGAGCACCGGCTCATCGCGATGTCGCGCGGAGGGACAGAGAGCTGGTACCGGGGCATCGCGTCGCGGTACGTGGAGGTGTTCGACCACGCCACCCCGGCAGAACTGTCCGCCCGTGTCGCCGCCGGCGCACTCAAGCAGCGCGAAGTCTCCGACTTCGATCGCCGCCTCATTGGGCAGGCGTCGCACGCGCTTGGGCTCGGCGATACGGCGTCGGTGCTTCACCCGTCGCTGATGTTTCGCTGGTTTGCGCCATTCTGGTCCGGGCACGAGACGCTCGGATTCGTCGAACGACACACACGCCACGCCCTCATCGAACCGCCGGAAGTTGAGGTCCCGGTTCAGCTGCCCGCCGAGTACGTGGCGATCAAGTTCTACGCTGCTCGAGCGCTTCCGGATGAGCCTGTTGTTCGCGATCAGTTGCGGGCGCTCGTGGATGGTCTGAGCGAACGGTTTCCGATCGTGCAGCTCGATACGGGTCTCGGACTCGATGATCACACCGACTACCACCTCGGTGCCAACCGGCGTGTGGTGAGTCTACGCGGACGTCTTGACGCACGCACTAATCTCGCCGTGCAGACCAGGATCATTGCCGGCGCACAGATGTTCCTCGGAACGTGCGGCAGTCTGGCTTGGCTGGCGCCGCTGCTGGGGGTGGCCACGGTTCCGCTGCTGGTGGACGCGTCGTTCCTGCATGCACATCTGCACCTCGCGCGGCGCGTCTACACGCGGGCGGGGGGCGGACGGTTCTCCCCGATGGACCTGAGCGGCCTCGCCGAGGCCGGATTGGTCGTCGGCTCCGGCGACCGTTCGATTGTCGGTGGACCTTCGCTCTGATGCGTGTTCCGAACCTTGCACAAGCGGCGATCAATATCGTTGGCGTCAGGCTGCGGCGGGCGGAACGGCACGGGCGCACAGCCGCAGGGGCGCTCGCGCGTTTCAGAAGGAAGGCGATGCGTCAGGGCGAACTGCTGTCGCGTGCCCCGGCCCTTGCACGCGCTCGAGTGCAGCACGGTCGAGGCGCCATCGAGCGATCTCGAAAACGAGTCCTTCGCTTCGACGACCACGTGCTGACACCGTACCGGACAGAGCGTCGCGTCGCGCGGGCACTTGCCAGCGCGGCGTCAAGCGGCAGCCCCATCATCGCTGGCCCGTGGACGTCTGAGGTGGGTTACGAAGTGCTGTATTGGATTCCGTTTCTTCACTGGGTTGTCGATCGGTATGCTGTACAGCCCGAGCGCGTAATTGCGCTCTCTCGCGGCGGCACGCAATCCTGGTACGGCGGCATCGCGGCCAGGTATGTTGAGATATTCGACCTCGTCGAGCCTGCTGAATTCGCCAGACAGGCAGCGGCTCGCCGTGATCGCGGCGATCAGAAGCAGATGGTGCCGTCAGACTTCGACCACGAGCTTGTTCGACTTGCTTCCGAGCGACTTGGGATCCACGATGCCGTCGTGTGGCATCCGGGTGCGATGTATCAGCTGTTTCGCGCGTTCTGGCATGGCGACAGATCGCTTGAGTTTCTGTTCCGGCACACGAATTTCCATCGCGTTCGTACGACGGGACACGCGTCGAGTGGCCTGGCGCTTCCCCCGGAGTACGCAGCCGTAAAGTTCTACACCGGGCCGGCGCTTCCAGACACCGAGCCCAATCGAGAGGCGCTGTACGATCTTGTCCGGCGGCTTGCCGCCAGGATGCCCGTCGTGATGCTCGACACCGCCTGGGCCGTGGACGAGCACCGCGCCTACGCGTTCGACGGCATTCAGGGGGTGACCACGCTGAGGCCATCACTCGATCCGCGCACCAACCTCGGTCTTCAGACCCGCGTTGTTGCGGGTGCCAAGCGATTCGTGGGGACCTGTGGCGGGCTCGCCTGGCTGGCGCCGCTTCTCGGGGTGGACACGCTCGCCGTCTACGAAGACGATCGGTACTTGACCGCGCACTTGTACGCCGCGAGATACGCGTACCGCCGCACGCAAGCGGCCCGGTTCTCGACGTTGAACATCAAGGCGCTACGCGGCATCAACGCCGCGTCACGCGCAGAGGCCTCCTGAATGGCGATTCGATCTGTGCTGGTGACTGGCGGGGCGGGCTATATCGGGTCGCACCTGGTTGATCGCCTCGTTGCGCGAGACTACCTTGTGACGGTGCTCGACAATCTCGAGCCGCAGGTGCACCGAACGGGCGCATGGCCCTCGTATGTCAACCCAGGGGCGACGTACGTGCGCGGCGACGTTCGGGATCGCGCAGCGTTCGAGCCGCTCGTCGTCGCCTCGGACGCGGTTGTGCACTTCGGCGCGGCGGTCAGTGTTGGGCAGAGCATGTACCAGATTGACAGGTACGTGGACGTGAACACCCGAGGCACGGCCCTGCTGCTCGACATTCTTGTGAATGCGAAGCACCACGTGCAGAAGGTCGTCGTGGCGTCTTCCATCGGCGTCTACGGCGAAGGGGCGTACCACTGCGCGGGCTGCGGCGCCGTGGCGCCAGGAATCCGGCCGGCAGAACAACTCGCGACGCGCGACTGGGAACAGCACTGCCCAGGTTGCGGACAGCACGCCGCATCCGTTCCGACGCCGGAAGACAAGCCGCTGTACCGAGACAATATCTACTCGATGACGAAGTACCACCAGGAAGAAATGGTGCTCCTTATCGGGAAGACGTACGGGATCCCGTCCGTCGCACCCCGCTTCTTCAACGTCTACGGGCCGCGCCAGAGTCTCAGTAATCCGTACGCCGGCGTCGCCGCGATCTGGTTGAGCCGTCTGATGAACGACAAGCAACCAGTCGTGTTCGAAGATGGTGGCCAGCTTCGCGACTTCGTCTCTATTCACGATGTCGTCGCCTGCCTGGTGTTGATGCTGGAACAGTCCGGAGCGGACTACTTGCCGGTGAACGTCGGGTCTGGACAGACGATTACCATCCTGGATATCGCGCGGTTGCTCGCCCGCCTGCTGGGTACGTCCATCGAGCCGTTGGTGACCCAAACTGGGCGCACATTTGACATCCGTCATAACACCGCCGACATCACGCGGGCACGCACGACGCTCGGGTTCGAGCCGAAGGTGACGCTGGAGCAGGGCTTCACCGAGCTCATCGAGTGGGCGAGGACGACACCTGATCTGGCTGAGGATTTTTTCGATCGGGCGATGCAGGAATTGCAGGACAAAGGGCTGCTCGTCCAGTCGTGATTCTTCCGTTCGAACGTCTCCGGGAGTACCGCGGCAAGGTGGCAATGGTGGACGGGGCGTTCGACCCGCTCCACAAGGGCCACATCGAATACTTTCGGGCGGCGGTCGATGCGGTTGACGTGCCGCTGCTCTGCAATGTCGCTTCGGATCGCTACGTCCGCAGCAAGCATCCGCCGCTTCTTCCAGAAGACCAGCGTGCCACGATCGTGGATGCGATCAGGCATATCTCGTACACGCACATCAACCCGTTCGATACCGAAACGATCCTTCGCGAGTTACGCCCGAAGTACTACGTGAAGGGGAAAGACTGGGAAGGCAGACTGCCGCCCGACCAGATCCGCATTTGCGCCGAGCATGGCATTGGCGTCGTCTACCTGGATACGGTGATCGATTCGTCGACCCGGATCCTCGAGCAGTTTCTATCCGCGAAGCAGACCACACGATGAATATTACGGATTTCGAGCAGCGCGTTCACGAGCAGCAGTCCGTTGGCGCCGGGCACTACGACGCCGAGTACTTCACGGGCGACTGGCGTGACGCCGGAAACAACTACAGTCTGGACACGCGGCGTCAGATTGAGGGGAAGAACCCGCCTCTCATCAAAGAAGTGTTCCAGCCGAAGAAGGTGCTCGACCTTGGCTGTGGCCCGGGCGCGCTCATGCACCTCCTGTGGGAGATCGGTGTCGATGTTGACGGCATCGATTTCGCGCAGAGCAGCAAGGAACTCGCGACGCCGCAAGTGCGTGATCGCATAGCGGTGGGCAAGGTCACCGACGCGACGCTGAAGGCAGATCGAGCGTACGACCTCGTGATCTGCCGGGAAGTGCTCGAGCACCTGACTGTGTTGCAGGTCAGGCAGGCCGTGGCCAACATGGCGCGGATGACGTCGAAGTATATTTACGTCACCACGCGTTTTCACCCGAGTCCCGCGAACCTTCTTGATTTCACCACCCAGTTCGACGTCGACCCTTCGCATATCACGCTGCTGAACAAGGACATGCTGCGGCTGATGTTCGTGCTCGAGGGGTGCCGCTCGCGCCCAGACCTCGAGGCAAGAATGGACTGGGGCCAGAAGGGTCGCGTGCTGGTTCTCGAGAAGCCATAGGAAGCATGCCGATAGCGCCATCGGTGACTCTCGGATCCGGGGTCGTCATCCATCATCCCGATCTGGTCAACCTCTACGGCTGTACGGTCGGCGACGATACGAGAATCGGCGCGTTCGTAGAGATTCAGAAGAATGCGACCGTCGGCAGCCGCTGCAAGATTTCTTCGCACACGTTTATCTGTGAAGGCGTGACGCTGGAGGACGAGGTGTTCGTCGGCCATGGCGTCCTGTTCATCAACGACCGGCACCCGCGCGCGACGTCCGACGGCCGCCTGCAGACCGAGGACGACTGGAAAGTCGAGCCGACGCGTGTTCGTTTGGGAGCGTCCATCGGAAGCGGCGCCGTGATTCTCTGTGGCGTCACCGTCGGCGCCCGCGCGATGGTGGGGGCGGGCGCCGTCGTCACGCGCGATGTGCCGGACGATGCCGTGGTGGCTGGCGTTCCGGCGCGCGTACAGGCTCGAACGGCGAGGCGATGATCACGGTCGGCGTCATCGGCTACGGGTACTGGGGCCCTAACCTTGTCCGCAATTTCGCCGAACTTCCCGACGCGCACGTGACCTGGGTGACCGATCTTCGACGCGACCGCCTGACGCCGGTGACTGCCCGCTATCCCACCACCAAGGTCAGCACCGATCACACCGATGTCATCGGTGACCCGTCGGTCGACGCTGTCGTGATCGCAACCCCTGTGCACACGCACTTCGAGCTGGGCCTGGCGGCGCTTCGGGCGGGCAAACACGTCTTCATGGAGAAACCGCTCGCATCGACCAGCGACGAAGCCCGCCGCCTGCTCGATGAAGCCGAGCGGCGCGGGCTCGCCCTGATGGTGGATCACACGTTTGTATTCACACCGGCGGTACAGAAGATACGAGAGCTGACGCTGGGTGGCGAGCTGGGGGATATCCACTACTACGATTCGGTTCGCATCAACCTTGGCCTCTTCCAGCACGATGTGAACGTGCTGTGGGATCTCGCAGTGCACGACCTGTCGATCATGGATTTCGTGCTCGGGCACCAGCCGGTGGCGGTCTCGGCGACAGGCCTTGCGCATGTCTCTGGCAGCCCGGAGAATATCGCGTACCTGACGATGTTCTTCGAGGGGCGACTGATTGCCCACGTTCACGCGAATTGGCTCGCCCCGGTCAAGATGCGGCGCACGCTGTTGGGAGGCAGCCGCCGCATGATCGTCTTCGACGACCTCGAGGCGAGTGAAAAAATCAAGGTGTACGACCGTGGTATTTCCGTCGATCAAAGCCCGGACACGGTCGACCTGATGCGTATCGGCTATCGGACAGGCGATATGTGGGCGCCGCAGCTGGCGATTCGTGAAGCGCTCCACTCTGCGGCGAGACACTTCATCGACGTCATTACGACCGGCACGCCGGCCATCAGTGATGGGCACGCGGGTCTCAGAGTCGTGCGGGTCCTCGAGGCGGCCACCCAGTCGATGGCCAGCCAGGGCCGCCCTGTGTCCATCGGAGCGGCGGCAGCCGCATGACCAGCCGTATGACGGCCGTCGCCGCTGACGGCGGCGCCGCACCCGTTGACCGCCGCGCTCCATGGCTGTCGTACGCGTATGCGCTGCTGGTGGGATTGGTCCTTGGCCACTTCTTGCTCGGAATCCCGATTCAGCTCACGGACAGCTTCGGGAACATGTTGAAGCTGTCCGCTTCGTGGTCGGATCTTCTCTACGGTGAGTTTACCCAGCACTCGTACCTTCGGCCGCTGCTGTGGGCGAACTTGAAACTTGTCTACGACCTGTCTGGCGGCGACTATTTCACATGGTTTCGTGGTGTTCACGTCGTCCAGGTGCTGGTCCTCGTATTGCTGTACGTTGCCCTGGTACGCCCGCGTACGCTGCTCGATGCGGCGATCCTGCCGTTCGGACTCGCGGTGCTGTTCGGCATGCA
>Ga0326597_10011822_pt1 | contig 11543 bp, 8 predicted proteins | sample RVTome_12_FD_203789 | JGI IMG/M metagenome (GOLD analysis project Ga0326597, IMG submission 203789) | Soil microbial communities from uranium-contaminated site in the Upper Colorado River Basin, Wyoming, United States - RVT100D185 | ecosystem: Environmental > Terrestrial > Soil > Contaminated >...
CAGTCTCCCACCGGTGGCCTGGGGAGTCGTGGCCGTGTTCGTCACCTTTCTCGTCGTTGATCGGCCAGTCGATGGGAGGATGTTGCTCCTCCTGGTGGGGGTTGTCGTGGTGCTGGGGGCGCAGTCCGTCGCTCCAGGGGAGTCGTGGTCGCCGTACTATCGGGTGAGTGTCATCGACATTGATGGAGGGGCTTCGATTCAGGTAAATGGTATCCCGCACCAGGCTGTGATCGCGGCGGAAGATCGGCTCAGCAGAGAGCCGATCTATGGCCGGGCGTACGACATTGTGTCTACCAGGCCGTCAAATGTGCTGATCGTTGGCGCAGGAACCGGCACTGATGTGGCCGTTGCATTACAAAATGGGGCTGAACGGGTCGTTGCAGTTGAGATCGATCCGCGACTTTACGAGTTGGGGACAATCCTGAACCCGGACCATCCGTACGACGATCCTCGGGTCGAGGTCGTGATTGACGACGGCCGCGCATTTCTTGAACGCTCTGACGAACACTTTGATCTGATCATTTTCGCCCTGCCCGATTCCCTCACGTTGCTGCCCGGGCAGTCAGGTATCCGATTGGAGAGCTACCTGTTCACCGAAGAGGCTGTGGAAGCGGCCCAGGAGCGCCTTTCGCAAGGCGGTTCCTTCGTGATGTACAACTTTTACAGGGAGGATTGGCTCATTGGTCGGCTTGCCGAGACGTTGTCTGTGGCTTTTGGTTCGCCACCATGTGTAGAAAGCGTTGGCGGAGTGGGACGGTTGGCGCTCCTGGCAGTCGGTGGTGACCTGGCCTGTGACCGTGGTTCATTGGACACTCTGCCCGCCTCGGCAGATCCAGTATCAGATAATCGACCGTTTCTGTACCTCCGCGATCCCCGGCTTCCGAACAGGTATCTTCTCGCCATTGGTCTCATCCTGGCCGTTTCGCTGGTAGCCGTTCGCTCGGCGACGGGTGGCTACCGGCGGCTGCGACCCTACTTCGACCTATTCCTGATGGGAGCGGCGTTCCTTTTGCTCGAAACCAAGAACGTGGTTCAGTTCGCACTTCTATTCGGTACGACCTGGTTTGTAAACTCGCTCGTATTCCTTGGCGTTCTACTGTCGGTGTACCTGGCGATCGAAGCCGCCAAACGATGGCCGAGTACCAAACCGGGGTTGACGTACATGATGATGTTTGTTGCGATGGCCGTCGCCTGGTTGGTACCGCCCGGTGCACTGCTGGCAATGCCTCTCTTCCCCCGGTTCGTTGCGGCAGCTGCACTGGCTTTTGCCCCTATCTTTCTGGCCAACCTCGTCTTCGCCAATCGGTTTCGGGACACCGCGTCGTCGACAGTCGCCTTCGGAGCGAACCTCCTGGGCGCCATGGTGGGTGGGGTACTCGAATACTCTTCCTTGGTGATTGGTTACCGATCCCTGCTCTGGATCGCGGCGTTGCTGTACGTGGGCGCCTACCTGGTGGGCAGAAGCCATCTATCCGGCCGGGTTGCCATTTTGGATGGTTCGGCGGTAGGCAGCGGCTAGCTCACCCGGAGCAAGATCATCACGGCGAAGGCCAGGATCAGGAGATTGCCGAAGGTGATGGCCGCTGTCTGGAAACGATGGTTGAGGCGTTTCCCGGCGACCGCTCCCACGGTGGCCAGCAGCGTCTGCCATGACAGGGATGCCGCGAACGCGCCGGCTACGAAGAGGGCTCCTTCGGTCCTCGTCATCCCGTTGGCGATTCCCAGGCCGACCACGACAGCGACGAAATAGACGATCGTTGCCGGGTTGATGATGGTGAGTGCCAGGAATCTGGCGTAGGTCGTCGTCAGGTCACGGCGATCAGGGGTCGAGGCCTCGACCACTTGGTTTTGGTGCCGGATGCGGCGCAGGCCAACGATAGCGATCCCGATGAGAACGAAGGCGCTGACGACCCGGAGTCGTCCATCAAAAGACCCGACTGCCCCACTCAGCGCGGCGCCGCCGAGGACGGCCAGGCTGGCATACACCAGGTCGGCACTGGCCACGCCGGCGCCAGCCACGAAGGAACTCCGGAACCCCTGCCGGATTCCTGTCTGAAGAATGAGAAGGGCGATGGCTCCGACCGGAATCGCAATCCCGAATCCCGCCGCCACCCCGGTTACGAAGGCTTCCATAGCGACCGGCATGATACGGCACAGGCAAGCAGAACCCGCCGAATCTGGAACCCGTGTTCAACTGGTGCGCAATCGGGCGACCGGTCAGCTACCGGTCTCCTACCGGTCTCCCGGTCTCCTACCGGTCTACCGGTCTCCTACCGGTCTCCTACCGGTCTACCGGTCTCCTCCCGGTCTCCTACCGGTCTACCGGTCTCCTCCCGGTCTCCTACCGGTCTCCCGGTCTCCTCCCGGTCTCCTACCGGTTTCCTACCGGTCACTGGGAGGCTTGGATCACCTGGAATACGGCGCCTTGTGGGGTCCTGAGCCACGATGACCCTGGCCGAACGGAGTATCGAACGGGCCATCACCTTTCCGCCGGCTGAGATCACTCTGGCGGTTGTGTTGTCAACATTGTCTCCGGCGAGGACGCTCGCCTGATCGGTGGTCATCAGGTCAACCCAGCAGGGAGTTCCCTGGAGAGCCGGTTACTGGCATGGCGCAAGCCTCCACCCGGCGGCAGGATCGAAGCATATGACCCCCCGGCCCGGGTTTGATCCCGACGAATTAGATGGACACTTCGGCTAGGGACCGGTCGAGAATGTCAATGAATACGTCGACGTGTGCCTGGGTGGTGACGAGGGGAGGTCGGAGCTTGAGGATGTGGGCATGTTCGCCATCCTTGCCGACCAGCGCGCCGTTCTCCCGCATGAGTTCGAGTAGCTCCAGGGTTTGCGTGGTGGCCGGCGCCTTGGTCTCTCGGTCGGTGACGAGTTCAAGGCCCGCCAACAATCCCTTGCCTCGCACGTCGCCTATGAGGGGTCGAGTCGCGGCCAGTTCACGGAGTCGCTCGCGCAGGTAGTCGCCGGTCGTACGGGAGTTTGTGATGAGGTCTTCTCGATCTATGACATCGAGCACGGCCAGTCCTGCCGCACATGACACGGGGTTGCCCCCGAAGGTCGAGAACAGCCGCACTTGGGCCTGGAACTCGTCAAGGATGGCCCGACTCGTAATGACCACCCCGAGCGGATGTCCGTTTCCGACCGGTTTGCCGAGCGTGACGATGTCGGGTCGCATCCCGAGAAGTTCGTGTCCCCACATGGCTCCCAGGCGCCCGAAGCCGGACTGCACCTCGTCGGCGATCACAAGTCCTCCAGCCGCGTGGACGGTGGAAGCGATGGCGCCGAGGAATCCGTCTGGCACGGCAGGGATGCCGCTGGAACACATCGCCGAATCAACGATGAAGGCCGCCGGGTCAATCCCGCGGCTACGGAGTTGGGCGATGGCGCTTTCCGTGTCTGAGGTCGCCTCAGCCGGGGTGGTGATGGCGCGGTGGTAGTCGTCGGGTGCCGGGATCTCCTCGACGTGTCTGGCGCGTTCGAGTCCCTTGGCGGTCGTCATGTCGATGCCGGCCTGGGTGATGCCGTGATAGGCGTTGTGCATTACCAATAACCCGGCGTTTCCGGTCACCACCTGGCTGATCTGCCAGGCGACGTCGTTGGCTTCCGAACCCGAGTTCACGAACAGGCACACGTCAAGGTGGTTGGCAACCGTGGTGGTCAACCGATCGGCGTATTCTACGGCGTTGTTGTAGAGGTAGCGGGTGTGGGTGTTCAAGGCGGCCAGTTGTCGTGAGACCGCGTTGACGACGTGCGGATGGGAGTGGCCGACGGTCGGAACGTTGTTGTAGAAGTCGAGGTAGTGGCGGCCGTCCGCCCCGTATAGCCAGACGCCCCTGCCACGCTCGAGATGGAGAGTCTTCTCGTAGAAATGAGGCGACCTCTCGCCCATCACCCTTTCGCGATCGGCCCGCAGTTGGACGCTGTCGACACTCCCGTCGATCGGCATCGGAAACCGGAGCGCCCTCCTGAGGCCGATCCGTAGATCGGGTGCCGCGGAGCTGACTCGTTCGAGTTGCTGCCACATCTGAACCTCGTGGTCGTGATAGGCGGGGACGTGCGGCCAGAGAGCATTGCGGCCGGCGGCGATGGCGGCAGTCATCGCCATTCGACCGAGAACGAGGTCAATCAGAACGTCAACCTCATCTTCCTCAAGCGGTAGCACGGCGTCGTAGCCAATCGCCACATCAAACAAACCCTCGGGTGAAAGCGACGGGCGTCCGGTGAGGTCGATGGCGACGGCCAGATCCATGATCAGCGGGGCGTAGACCATGTCCCCAAAGTCGATGATTCCGGCGATCTCGGTGGGGTGGACCGGGTCGATCACCAGATTTCCGGTGTGGGCGTCCTGATGGACGACCTGGTGACGCATTCGGGATGTTCGGGGGAGGGTTTCGTCGCGCATTCTCTCGAGGATCGCCTCGACGGTGCGCCGGGCATCGGAGTCTGAAATATGCTCGGTGTAAACCAACAGTTTGGGCATGTGAGTCATTGCCCACGGATGCTCCTGATCGGCCGCCGAATGAAAAAAGCCTCGCAGGGCCAGATCGAGTCTGGCGAGCATCGCGCCGCTGCTTCTGCGCAGGGCCGGCGTATCGAGTTCCGGATGGCTCCGAATCGTGTCGCCAGCCACGAAAGACATGAGCCGGACCGTGTAATTCGTGCCGTCGGCGGCTTCGAGTAACGCGGTGTCCCGGCCGTCGAGGGTCGGCAGGGCGCGGGGTACGGGCAGTCCCGGATCCCGCCGGGCGATGTGGCGAAGGGCCTTGATCTGCAGGTCGATGACCTCAGGCTGTTCGTCGACGTTGCAGACTTTCAGGAGGTAGGTGCCGTCGGACGTGTCAACCCGGGTGTTCTGGTCACGTTCGCTGTTGAGGCTGGTCAGGTTTCCCCGCAGCCCATAGTACTTCAGCAGCGGTTCGGCGAGCAGATCGAGCGACAGTTCCGGGGGGTTGCGATCCATAAACTTCACAGGGCAAACTCTTCTTTCGGTTCGCCAGGACGATAGCTGGTCGCGGGGCGTCGTCTTTTTGGGATCGAGTCGGGAATGTCCTACCCGAGCCTCCCGCCGGCGGTCAAGTCGGCCGGATTTGGGGCCTCAGCTTGGGGAGGGTTGACTCGCTCGAAGGTGGGTTTCCTCCATACGGCCGGCGACGACCAGTCCGGACGCCACGGTGAGTACCGCTACTGCTGCGATGGCGGTTCTTGCGTTGGTAGCGTCGGCGATGATCCCGGTCACGACCGCTCCAACAGCAAAACCTGCGTCACGCCACAACCTGTAGGAACCCACGGCAGAAGCTCGCCAGCTCGGATGCGCCACATCTCCAACTGCCGCCAACAATGTCGGATACACGAGGGCGGTTCCGATTCCCAGGACCAGCCCGGTGACGATCCAGGTGCCGAACGACGAACCGAATGCGATTCCGGCGATGGCGATTCCTTGCAAGCCCATGCCTCCGGCGATCATCCACTTTCGCCCGTACCGGTCACTCATGCCACCGGTGACCAACTGTCCGAGTCCCCACACGGCCGGATACACCGCAGCCAGAATGCCGATCTGGGAAATCGATAGCCCGGCGCTTGCATAGAAAATAGGGAGTAGCCCCCAGGCCATGCCATCGTTCAGGTTGTTGACCAGTCCTGCTTGGCTGACCGCCGACAACGAGCGGTCCCGGAAGCTGGTCTCGAGGAACACGTCCCTGGTTGACATCTGCGAACTGGCTGAGCCGATGTGATTGGCGGCTTCGTGTTTGACGTGGGTGTGTGTCTCGCGGACGGCAAATACGGACAGGCCGAGACCGAGTGCGGCGAACACGACGCCGAGATAGAACGGTTCCGGGCGGAGGCCGGCGTTGGCGGCGATAAAGCCGGTTGCCAAAGCAGCTCCCGACACCGCCAGGTAGCCGGCGGCTTCGTTGATACCCATGGCTAGACCTCGACGTTGAGGACCGGCCAGGTCGATCTTCATGATCACCGTCGCCGACCATGACAGGCCCTGGTTCATGCCGAGGAGAACGTTGGCGGCAATAACCCAGCCCCAGGTTGGGGCCCACATCAGCAGAAACGGGATGGGCAGGCCGATGAGCCATCCAGAGATCAATACGGGTTTTCTCCCGAACCGATCTGACCAGGTTCCCGCAAAGAAGTTGGTGGCCGCCTTGACGAGGCCGAACGCCACGATAAATGTCAGAGCAGTTGTGAAGCCATCAAGACCGAACTCTGTTTTCGCAAGCAGCGGGAGTACCGTGCGCTCCTGACCGAGCATCCCACCTACCAGGGCATTTACCCCGACCAGCAGCGCGAACTGAGCCAGGTTGGCTCGTATTCCGAGTTGGACCGGCTTCATCGGTATCTGGCGATTTCCTCGGGGCCGGCTGTGGTAACTGCCAGAGCCTCGACGCCTGACCTGGCGAGGAGGCTGGCGGCGGTCATGGCACGCTGGCCGTGACCGCAATGCACGACCGCGGGGGGTAGTTCTTCGGTGGGTATGAGAGTCAGCGCTCCGAGTTCCACATGCATGGCATCTTTGACGTGTCCTGCTTCGTACTCGTTCTGCTGGCGGATGTCGAGGATCGGGACCGTGGGATCGATGTGGGCGGCGTCCACGATGTCGATCGAGTTCAAGGCCCGGCCGGCCGCGATCCACCCATCCAGATCGATGCGGCCCGCCAGGTTTTCGAATCCAACGTTGAGCGCTTGGCGCACAAGTGCTCGTTCGTCCTGGTCGGCGTCGAGGACGATGACGACGGGTGTGTCTGCCTTGAGAACCCAGCCCAGCCAGGTTCCGAACTGGTCGCGAAGCTCGTTGGAAATCGACCCCGGGATGTGCCCTTTCCCGAACCGGGCAAGGGGTCGGGCATCGACGATGGTTCCGCCGGCGGCGCGTACCGCGTCGAGGGCGTCGACCCCGAGTGGCTTCAGGGCTGGTAGGTCTACTCCATATACGATGGGTCCCGCCTGGTTGATGGGGCGGAGGGTGAGAAAGTAGCTGGGAAAGGTGCCGAGTCCTCCCAGCACCGCGGTGACGAATGCCTCTTCGCTGGCAGCGACCAGGGCGGGGTGAGTGAGACGCTGACCCCCGATCGTTGCGACCCCGGTCTCGCTGACGGTCCCTGCGGAACAGAACGAACCCGCGCCGTGGGTTGGGTGTAGCTCGACCTCATCGGGTAGCTCGTCGAACAGTCGTCGCACCGATCGATAGGCGCTTCGAGTCAGTGGGACTGTTAGGTCCGGCGATATAAGATCAGTCCGAGCCACGCCGCCTTCCATAAGCGTGCCGCCAGAAAACAGGGCGCGCGGCCGGTCGTCATCGGCGAGAAGATAGGCGACGTGTTCGGGGGTATGTCCGGGAGTTTCCACGACCGTGATCTGTAGGTCACCCATCGCTACCCTGGCACCGTCTTCGACCGGGGTGTGGGGATACGCCAGCTTGGCGGCAGCCGGGGCAATCAAACTGGCTCCCACCGCAATCAGCTCGCGAGCCCCAGAGACAAAGTCGGCATGGAGGTGGGTCTCAGCGACGTGCCGGATCTTTAGGTGACGCTGTTTGGCGGCTTCAAGGTACGGCCGCGGGTCGCGTTCGGGGTCGACTACCAGGGCGGAACCGTCCCCGAGGTCCACGAGATAGGAAGTATTCCCGAGGCCCGGATCGGCGATTGGCGTGATCTGCACGGTACCCTCCATTCAAACGATCACTTGAATATACCATAATAATCAAACGTCTGCTTGAATGACAGTCGTGATCGGATCTCGAAATGCCAAAGACGCTTTGTTCGACGGGTTCGCCAGGGTGGCGGCATCATTCGGGTCGGGGCGGCGCCTCGAGATCATTGACGTCCTCGCTCAAGCACCCCGGACGGTCGAAGACCTGGCGGCGGCCATCGGTCAGAGTGTGGCAAACACGTCGCATCATCTCCGGAGGATGGCGACCGATGGCCTGGTTGTCGGGGAACGTCACGGTCGCCAGGTCCGATATCGACTGGCCTCGCATCACGTGCATGATCTTTGGCGAGCGCTGCAGGGGGTGGCCGCCGAACATCATGATGGGCTCGAAGAGAAGGCGGTCGCCTATCTAGGCGATCGGAACGAGATCACGGTTCTCGATCGGGAAGCTGCCCTTTTGCGGATGCAGGATCCTTCCACCATCGTCATCGACGTTCGGCCCCGGGTTGAATACGATGCCGGGCACCTGGCTGGCGCGGTCAATGTCCCCCCCGACCAGTTCGCAGAGTTGCTGCCAGGACTTCCCGGTGGAGATGTGGTTGCCTATTGCCGGGGACCTTATTGCTCGTATGCCGATCAAGCCGTCCGCTGGCTTGTGGCCGCCGGGCGCACGGCATACCGCATCGAGGATGGCTACCAGGCCTGGAATGTGCCGGAGTCAGGTCAAGGTGGCGACGTTGTCCCTGCCTAGCAAACCGCCAGGGCGCCTTTTCAAGCCCGGTTTTCGTCACGCTGAGGTCCGAGCCGTACCAAGCCCGGGATAGGCAGAAGCCGGTCCGCTTCTTCCGATACGGTAGTTGGGCTCTTCCTGCTATGAGGGCGAGCACCGGCGTGCGAGGAGCAGCCTGATCCTGGTCTCGGAGCGCATCTGAAACGCACCTGTTGAGCCGTCGACCAGAAACGTCGACGCGCTCGACGGCGCCGGGCTGTCGCAGTTCGGCGGGTTGCTAGACGCCGAGGAACTTGTGTTGGACGTCGGGTGAGTTCTGAAGCTCGGCGGGAGTGCCCTCCCAAACAATCGAGCCGTGGTCGGCCATGATGTTGATCCGATCGCCAAGCGCCAGCGCCAGGCCGAGGTTCTGCTCAACGAGCAGGATCGAAAGTACACCTTTGAGCTCGGCGAGCGTGTCACGGATAACCCCCAGGACGATTGGAGCCAGACCTTCAGATGGCTCGTCCATGAGCATGAGAGAAGGGTTCGTCATCAACGCTCGTCCGATCGCCAACATCTGTTGCTCTCCACCAGAAAGGCTCCTGGCGTAGCTCGCTCGCCGCTCGCCTAGCCGAGGAAACATCGTGTAAACGCGATCAAGGTCCCAGTGGCCGTCCGCAGACCGCGAGTCCCTTGCTGTGACCACGAGGTTCTCATCGACGGTGAGGCTCCCGAAAACATGGCGTCCCTGTGGGCAGTACCCGATTCCCAACCGGGCGATTTCGTACGATTGGAGATTCGTGATGTCTTCGCCCATGAAGGTCACTTTCCCCGCCCGCTGGTCTGGAGGGGCAATTCCGGCAATGGTCCGAACGAGAGTGGTCTTGCCCATGCCGTTTCGTCCGAGCAGGACCAGCACCTCGCCTTCGTCGACATGAATTGAAGTCCCCTCGAGAATTTGGGCCGTGTCGTAGTAGCTGTGGACGCCTTCGGCGCTCAGGATGGGCATCAGAACTTCAGATACACGTCGTGGACCTGCTGATTGACCCGAATCTCGTTCGGGGTCCCCTGGGCGATCATCGACCCATTGTCGAGGACCAGCACCCGGTCGACAAGGTCGAGGGCGAAATCCATGTCATGTTCAATCAGCACGATCGACAGATCCCGGGGCAGACCATCTACCAGTTGTTTCATCATCTTGCGGTCCGCCGCCGAGAGTCCGGCGGCCGGCTCATCGAGCAGCAGGAGTTTCGGGTTCGACGCCAGGGCCATGGCTATCTCAAGCTGTCTCTGCTCGCCATGTGACATCTCCGAGACGACCGTCTGGCGTGCTGCACTGAGTCCAACCGACGCGAGCACCGAGTCGATCGAGTCGCTCAGTGAGCCCCTCATCCGGACCGGGCTCCAGAACGTGAATCTCGTTCGGGTAACGGCTTGCGTGGCTATAACCAGATTGGCCTCCACGGTCAGGTCTTGGAATAGCTCGGTTATCTGGTAGGTGCGACCAACGCCGCGCTGCGCCTTGCGATACGGCGCAGCGCGGCTCATGTCTTCTCCAAACAGTTCGATTCGTCCCAGGGTTGGGCGAACCTCACCCGAGACAGTGCGAAATAGAGTGGTTTTTCCCGCACCATTCGGGCCGATGACGGCCCACCGTTGTCCCTCCTCAATGAGGAGGGACACGTGGTTGACAGCCGTGACCCCACCGAAACGGACGGTGACGTCATCAATGTTCAGAACGTTGCTCAGACCAGACTCACTTTCTTCTCATTTGCCCTAGTTGGGTTCGAACCAGCGGATCATCCAGCTCCGTCGCCCTGGTACTCGCGGGTGTACGACGGCTGCTGCAGGTAGCTATCACGCTCGAACGGGAAGTACTGGTCCACGTTTTCGTACGTGAAGATCGGTACATTCCACAGTTTGCCATCTTCGCGCTCGACAACCTGGCGGATGTAGATGTTGAGGATCGGTGAGCCGTCCTTGTCGAGGCTCTGTGGCCCGAATGGTGTACTCACGACCATGCCGCTTGTCATCACTTCGAGAAATAGATCCGGGCTGTACTCACCACCCGTCACTGCCAGGGTCGCGGCGATCCACTCCATTGCCGCATAGTTGGCTGCGGCGTAGTAGGACGCGATCTTCCCCGTTGCCGCCTCGAAATCAGCGACGAATGCCTTTGTCTCAGGTACGTCGGCACCCTCCGCCCAGTGGCCGTGCGAGATCGTTCCGAGTACGGAGTCCTTGTCCATGGCTCGAAGCACGGACTGATCGGTGGTCACCGCACCTGCCAGCAGCGGTTTGGTCTGGCTGACACCAAAGTCCGTGTATGCGGTCATGAACGGGATGGCGCCCGCCCCTACCGCAAGGCCCATGATCGCGTCAACCTCAAGCCCGTTCATCTGTGTGGCGTAGGTGCCGAAGTCCTGGTTCGGTGGTGGGAACCAGATCTGGTCGGTAACAGTGCCACCCCGGCTGGTGAATGCATCGACGAAGCCCCCACAATGTTCGTAGCCGAACGTGTAGTCGGCACAGGCGGTAGCGATCGTGTCGTATCCCGCTTCGTCGAACGCCCAGACACCGAACGCGTGTGCTGACTGGCTGCAAGCCCAGCCGCCCGGACGGGCGTAGCCAGCGAGCGGCGCCCGCTGTGTGAAGTCATCGTTGCATGAGTAAGGGGACAACAACAGGATGTCCGTGCGATCGCCCAACGCGTCGCCCACAGCCCCGCCAGTGCTGGCAAGGATGCCGGGAATGATGATGTCGACGTCGTCGACCTCAACCAGCTTCGTTGCCTTCTCAAGTGCGGCGGCCGCGTCTGATGCGCTGTCCTCAAGGACGAACGTAATCTGAACACCGCAGGCGGCTTCGACGGTTGTTCCATCGCCGAACTGGTCGAAATACAGTTGCAGCCCTTGCACGGCATCCTCGCCGGGACCGGCAACGAAACCGGTAATCGGCAGCAAGACACCGATCTTGAGCTCTGCTTGAGCGTTTGGCGAACAATCGCTTGGTACCGCGGTTGTTCCAGTTGGAGCTGGCGCCGTGGTTGCTGTCGGGGCTGCGGTCGTTGCTGCTGGTGCCGCGGTGGTCGTGGTCCCGCCAGCACTGTCAGACGTCCCGCAAGCAGCAGCAACAATCGCCAGCACTGCCAAGAGCAC
>Ga0326597_10011823_pt1 | contig 11541 bp, 4 predicted proteins | sample RVTome_12_FD_203789 | JGI IMG/M metagenome (GOLD analysis project Ga0326597, IMG submission 203789) | Soil microbial communities from uranium-contaminated site in the Upper Colorado River Basin, Wyoming, United States - RVT100D185 | ecosystem: Environmental > Terrestrial > Soil > Contaminated >...
TCGTGCCAGTCCGGCACGTCGACATCGGCGGCGAGCCGGAACCAATAGAAGCCGCAGGCAGGCAGGGTGAGCAGGTAGAACCGCTCGCCAATGGGCGGGAACGCGGTGCGGCCCATCATCTCCAGCGGCACGCGGCCGCGATAGCGCGCGAGGTCGAGCTCGACCGGCTGCGCCGAGCGGCCGAGGTTGGCGACGCACAGTATGGTCTCGTCGCCGTACTCGCGCAGGTAAGCGAGGATCTTGCGGTTGCCGGGATTCAGGAACGACAGGCGTCCGCGCCCGAACGCCTTGCTGCCCTTGCGCACCGCCAGCATGCGCCGCATCCAGTTGAGCAGCGACGCGGGTTCGCGCGCCTGTGCCTCGACGTTCACGGCCTCGTAGCCGTACACGGCATCCATGATCGGCGGCAGAAACAGCCGCTGCGGGTCGGCGCGCGAGAAGCCGGCGTTGCGGTCCGGGCTCCACTGCATCGGCGTGCGCACGCCGTTCCTGTCGCCGAGGAAGATATTGTCGCCCATGCCGATCTCGTCGCCGTAGTAGATGATCGGCGAGCCCGGCATCGACAAGAGTAGGCTGTTCATCAGCTTGATGCGCTCGCGGTCGTTTTCCATCAGCGGCGCGAGCCGGCGCCGGATGCCGAGGTTGATGCGCGCGCGCGGGTCGGCCGCGTACATGCGGTACATGTAGTCGCGCTCCTTGCTGGTCACCATCTCCAGCGTGAGCTCGTCGTGGTTGCGCAGGAATATCGCCCACTGGGCGTTCTCTGGGATCTCAGGCGTCTGCTGCATGATCTCGACCACGGGGTGGCGGTCCTCCTGCGCGATTGCCATGTAGATCCGCGGCATCAGCGGGAAGTGGTAGGCCATGTGGCACTCGTCGCCGTCGCCGAAGTACTCGCGCACGTCCTCGGGCCATTGGTTGGCTTCGGCGAGCAGCAGGCGATTTTGGTAATGCGCGTCGACTTGCGCGCGGATCTGCCGGATGACGGCGTGCGTCTCAGGAAGATTCTCGTTGCTGGTGCCCTCGCGCTCGACCAGGTAGGGGATCGCATCGAGCCGGAACCCGTCCACCCCGATGTCGAACCAGAAGCGCATGACGCGGACTACCGCCTTCAGCACTTTCGGGTTGTCGAAATTGAGGTCCGGCTGGTGGCTGAAGAAGCGGTGCCAGTAGAACGCTTTGGCGATCGGGTCCCACGTCCAGTTGGACGACTCGGTGTCGGTGAAGATGATGCGTGTCTTGTCGTACTTCTGGTCACTGTCGCTCCAGACGTAGAAATCGCGCTTGGAGGAGCCGGGCGGCGCGCGGCGCGCCGCCTGGAACCACGGGTGCTGGTCGGAGGTGTGGTTCACCACCAACTCGGTGATCACCCGCAGGCCGCGCCGGTGTGCTTCGCGCATCAGCGTGCGCAGGTCGTTGCGGGTGCCGTACTGCGGGTACACGTTGTGGTAATCGGAAACGTCGTAGCCGTCGTCCTTCATCGGCGAGGGATAGAAGGGCAGCAGCCAGATCGTGTTCACGCCCAGATCGCGCACGTAGTCTAGCTTTTCGATCAGTCCGCGGAAGTCCCCGATGCCGTCGTCGTTGGAGTCGAAGAACGCCTTGACGTGCAACTGGTAGACGACGGCGTCCTTGTACCAGAGCGCCTCGTCCTGGGCGTCCGGGGACAGTGCGCTCCGCAGCTGTGCTTCGTCGGGAGTGATTTTGACCGGTTTGTCCATCGGCTGGTTCGGGTTCGTTACAGGAAGTAGTCGAAATTGCGTTCGGTGCGCACCTTGCGCCGCAGTGCGAACACGTGGGCGGGCGCGCGCTGCGGATCGAGCTGGACGAAGTTGCGCGGGCCGCTCCAGAGAAAGCGCGCACCGGAGAGCAGGTCGTGCATTTGGTAGGGCGACTGCGAGTCGATGCCGAGGGAGGCCAGGTCGAGCTCGACCCAGCCGGACTGGACGTGGTGCGGATCGAGATTGACGACTGTCACCACCAGATTCTCGAGGTCCGCGGTCGCCTTGGCGTAGCACAACAGGCTGTCGTTATCTACCGGGAAGAAGCGCAGCGACGCATCGGATTGCAGCGCAGGGTTCTCGCGGCGGGCGCGGTTCACGCGGGCAATCAGGTCGGACAGGCCCTGCGGCGCCTCCAGGTCCCAGTTGCGAATCTGGTATTTCTCGCTGTTCAGGTATTCCTCGCTTCCGGGGTCGCGCGGGGTCGCCTCGAGCAACTCGAAGGCCGGCCCGTAGATGCCGTAGCTCGCCGCGAGCGTCGCCGCCAAGACCAGGCGCACGATAAAAGCGGGGCGCCCGCCGAACTGCAGGTACTCGGTGAGAATGTCCGGGGTGTTCGGCCAGACGTTGGGCGTGAAGTATTCGCGCCCAGGGCCCTGCGTGAGTTCGGTGAAGTATTCGATAAGTTCGTGCTTGGAGTTGCGCCAGGCGAAGTAAGTGTAGGACTGTGTGAAACCCAGCTTGGCGAGCCGGTGCATGACTTTCGGCCGGGTGAAGGCCTCGGCGAGGAAAATCGCGTCCGGGTATTCGCGCTTCAACTGTGCGATCGCCCATTCCCAGAACGGAAACGGCTTGGTGTGCGGATTGTCAACGCGGAAAATCCTTATGCCCTCGCCGGCCCAGAAACGGACGACGTCAGCGAGTTCCTGCCACAGCCCGCGCCAGTCGTCTGACTCGAATTCGAACGGGAAGATGTCCTGGTATTTCTTGGGCGGATTCTCGGCGTACTGCACAGTGCCGTCGGGTCGCCACTTGAACCATTTCGGATGCGTCGCGACGTAGGGGTGATCCGGCGCACACTGGAACGCGATATCCAGGGCGAGCTCCATGCCGTGCGTGTACGCGCTCGCGACCAAGCGCCTGAAGTCCTCGAACGTTCCCAGCTCCGCATGCAGTGCAGTATGCCCGCCTTCGGCCGACCCAATGGCCCAAGGGCTGCCCGTGTCCCCGGGTCCCGCGGCGAGCACATTGTTCGCGCCCTTGCGGTTGATGCGCCCAATCGGATGGATCGGTGGGAAGTAGAGCACGTCGAATCCCATTTTGGCGACGTAGGGCAGGCGCGCCTCGCAATCCCGGAAGGTGCCATGCTGCCCGGGTTCGGATGACGCCGAACGCGGAAACATTTCGTACCAAGTGGAAAAGCGCGCTCGCTCGCGGTCCACGATCAGCGGATGCTCGACGGGGTAGGTAGTGGCGAAGCGCCGGTCCGGGTAACGCTTGGCCACGGCGGCGAGATCTTCGTCGAGACCGAGTGTTTTGAGCGCCTGCGCGTCTGGAACGTCGCGCAGATCTGCCGCCCAGCCCTTCAGCCGCGTGCGGTCTTTCCCTTTCGCGCGTTGCGCAGCGTCTTCGATGATGCCGGCGCCGACTTGCGCCGCGACGCGCAGGTCCTCGACTTCGATGCGCCGTGCGAAATCGTGGCGCCAGGAGAGAAAATGGTCCACCCAGGCGGTGACCGTGTACCGGTAGCGGCCGACCGATGCCGCGGCGAAGCTCGCGCGCCAGCGGTCGTTGCCCAGCGGCACCATGGGCGTTTCCTGCCACGCTGCCTTGCTCTCGCGCCGCCACTGCAGCCGGCAGACGATCACATCATGGCCATCGGTGAAGCAATCAGCCTCTACCACGACCTCATCGCCCACGATGCGCTTGGCTGCAAAGCGCCCGCCATCCACGGAGGGTGTAACTCGTTCGATCACCGTGCGGATGCGCCCGTCGTTCACGTCCATTCCGGGCTTAGCCACGCGCCGCCTCTTTCCTAAACATCAACACGGCTAGCGGGGGCAGGGTGAGGGCGAGCGAGTGAAAGCGCCCGTGCGCCGCGACTGGCGCGGCCTCGACGCCGCCGAGATTTCCCATGCCGCTGCCGCCGTACAGCGTCGCGTCGCTGTTGGCGATCTCGCGCCAGTGGCCGCCGCTCGGCACACCGACGATGTAGTTCGTGCGCGGCACGGGGGTGAAGTTGCACACGACGAGCACCGGCGCGCCGCCGTCGCGCGGCCGGCGCAGGAAGGTGAGCACGCTTTGTTCGCTGTCATTGCAGTCCACCCATTCGAAACCGGACTGGTCGAAGTCGACCTGATAGAGAGCAGGCTCGGAGCGGTAGAGCCGGTTGAGGTCGGCCACCCAGCGCCGCAGCCCTTCGTGGTCAGGGTACTGGAGCACGTGCCACTCCAGACTCTCCTCGTGCGCCCATTCGCGCCGCTGGCCGAATTCGCCGCCCATAAACAGGAGTTTCTTGCCTGGGTGCCCCCACAGATAGCCGTAGAGCAGGCGCAGATTCGCAAACTGACGCCAGGAGTCACCCGGCATCTTGCCGATCAGCGATCCTTTTCCATACACCACCTCGTCGTGCGATAGGGGCAATACGAAATTCTCGAAAAAGGCGTACATGATCGAAAACGTGAGCTTGTCTTGGTGAAATTTGCGGTGGACCGGATCCTGGCTCATGTATTTGAGCGTGTCATGCATCCAGCCCATGTTCCACTTCAACCCGAAGCCGAGGCCGCCGAGATACACCGGCCGCGACACCATCGGCCACGAGGTCGACTCCTCGGCCATCGTTTGCACGTCGGGATGATCGCGATAGACCGCCTGGTTCAGCAGGCGCAGGAACTCGACCGCCTCGATGTTCTCCCTGCCGCCATAGCGGTTCGGCACCCACTCGCCGTCCTTGCGCCCGTAGTCCAGATAGAGCATCGAGGCGACTCCGTCCACCCGCAGCCCGTCCACGTGGTAACGATCCAGCCAATACAGGGCGCTGGAAACCAGGAACCCGCGCACTTCGTTGCGGCCGTAGTTGAAGATCTGGCTGGTCCATTCCGGGTGGAATCCCTGCCTCGGGTCGGCATGATCATAGAGGCAGGTGCCGTCGAAGTACACCAGCCCATGTTCGTCGCTCGGGAAATGCGAAGGCACCCAATCGAGGATGACGCCGATGCCGTGCTGGTGCAGCGTGTCCACCAGATACATGAAATCTTGCGGCGTGCCGTAGCGCGCGGTCGGCGCGTAGTACCCGGTAGTCTGGTAGCCCCATGAACCGTAGAACGGGTGCTCGGTGACGGGCATCAGCTCGACATGCGTGAACCCCAGTTCGTGCACGTACTCGGCGAGCGGCTGCGCGATCTCGCGGTAGGTAAGAAAGCGGTTGGCGTCCTCGGGCACGCGCCGCCACGAGCCTAAGTGCATTTCGTAGATCGACATCGGCGCGTCGAGCGCGTTGGCGGCTCGACGCGTAGCCATCCATTCGGCGTCGCCCCAGTCGTATTCGAGGCTCCAGGCGCGCGAGCCGGTTCGCGGCGGCGCTTCAGTGCAGAAGGCGAACGGGTCGGCCTTGTCCACTTGGTAGCCGCCGACGCGGGATTCGATGTAATACTTGTACGCTTGCCCGTGCGCGACACCCGGCACGAAGCCCTCCCATATGCCCGATCCGTCGGTTCGCGCGGCGAGCGGGTGCGCGGCCACCTCCCAGCCGTTCCAGTCACCGATCGCCGAGACGCGCTGCGCGTTAGGCGCCCATACGGAGAAATGCGCGCCGGCGACGCCGTCGCGCTCGGCAAGGTGGCAGCCGAACTTGTCGTACAGGCGGGCGTGGGTGCCTTCCTTGAACAGATAGATGTCGTGGTCGGTCAACATGAAGTTCTTCCTATCGGGTCATCGCTCGCGCCACCGCGCCGCGGCCGCATTGGAGCAGAATACTTCGAGAATCTGAGGTCCGGCCGCGTAATTGTTGGCGAAGCGGGCGAGGAACTGCTCGAAACTTGCGTTTCGCCACGTCCGGCATCGAGCGCGCAGCGTCGCAAAGATTGATGGTATTTTTTAGGGTAGCATGATTGATGCTCTGCGCCAACCTCGAGTCGAATGTCGCACCGGTGCAGCAGCCTGAATTTTCCTGTGCAGACAATGGGTTAGCACAAACTTCGCATCCTGCGACCGCCGCGTGTTGCGGTGTCAGCGACGCGATCCAAATTGCGTCCGCTTGAGGCTACGCCCTCCAGCAGGATGCGCGCATCGAGTATGCACACGCCCTGAGGATAGGCCAGAACCGGGTTCAGGTCGAGTTCCGCGATTTCCGGGAACGCCGTGCACAGCTCCGAGATGCCGAGCATCAGTCGCACCAGTGCGTCCTTGTCGGTCGGCAATGCACCCCGCACGCCATTGAGGATCTTGCTGGCGCGAATTTCTTCGAGCATCGAACGAGCGTCGGCTTCCGTCAGCGGCAACGAACGGAACACCACGTCCTTGAGCACTTCGACTAGGACGCCGCCCAGGCCGAACATTAGTACCGGGCCGTAGCTGGGGTCATGTACTACGCCGATGATGATCTCGATACCGCCCTTGGAGGCCATCGGGGTGACGAGGATGCCGGTGATGTCGGGCGCCCTGCCGCTGCGTTGCTGGGTGTAGCGCCGGCCACTGGCGACCACCTCGGCAAAGGCGTCGCGTACGCCCGCCTCGTCGGTGAGGTTGAGCTTCACACCGCCCGCATCGGTCTTGTGAATGATGTCTACCGATACCATCTTCAGCGCCACCGGCAAACGGCCCATCGTCCTGAAAGCGGCCACAGCTTCATCGGCGTTGGCCGCGACAACGGCCGGCGCGAACATCCCGGCGCCGGCCTCTTCGAGCGCTAGTCGAGCTTCATGTTCGAGCACCACAGTACGGCCTTCGCCGCGGCAGATAGCCAGCACTTTCTCGAAGCCCTTGGAGCGCGCGCCATGCGCATCGCGCGGCCACGCCGGACGACGACGCACTTCGCCGAATTCGGCCAGCGCGTGTAGACAAATCACAGCGCGCTCGAGCGAATCGTAGACAGGAATACCCTGCTCGCGAATCAGCGCCAGCGGCCGCGGCCGCAGATCGGCATACAGGCTGCCGTACAAACTGTGCACAAGCACCGGCTTGCCGAACCGCCGGTGCAGCTCGGCAATGCGCTCGGAGGTCTGCATTTCTATCGGCGTCAGCGTCTGCGAGAAGCGCACGCCATAACCGCCGAATAGGCCCGTGACCAGCAATGCGTCGACACTCGCATCGGCAAGCAGGATGCGCGCGCAATCGGCGAACACGGCGGGGTTCGAATCGGTGCCGCCAGCCACGTCCACCGGGTTCGCCACCGCGGCAGAGGAAGGAAGGGTCGCCGCGAGTTCCTTCCTCGTGCTGTCCGTCAGCGGTGCCAGCGTCAGGCCATGTTCGGTCAGCGCGTCGGCCGCAATGGTGGCGTGGCCGCCTCCATCGGCGAGTACGGCGACGCGGCGCGATGCCATGGGCTCGAGCAGCGACAGGACTTCGGCAAGCGAAAGAATCTCGTCGGATTTGCGCGCCAGGACGGCGCCGGCTTGTTTCAGCACCCCTTCGCTCACCGCGTAGTCGCCGGCCAGGGCGCCGGTGTGCGACTGGGCGGAGCTGCGGCCGGCGCTGGTGCGGCCCGACTTGTAGATCACGACCGGCTTTTCGCGCGCTACGCGTCGCAAGGTTTCGAGAAAGCGCCGACCGTCCTTCATGCCCTCAACGTAGGCGATCACCACGCTGGTGTTCGGGTCTTCAAGAAAATATTCCAAATACTCGTGGAAGCGGATGTCCGCCTCGTTGCCGATGCCGACGTAGGTGGACAGGCCCACATGCCCGTTCGCCTGCGCTTCTGTGACGAGCGATAAGGCCATGTTGCCCGATTGCGAAAGCAGACCGATACCGCCGGGTTTCAGATGCGAAAAACCGACGATGTTGCAGGCGGCATGGGTGTTGAACATGCCCGAGGTGTTCGGTCCGATGATGCGCACGCCCTGCCTGACGGCTTCGTCGACCATCTGCTGTTGAAGTTGCTGGCCTTCTGCGCCAGCTTCGGCAAAGCCGCCGGCAAGCACGACAGCGCCCTTGACGCCCTTGGCGCCGCATTCGGCAATCACGCTGGGCAACGTCTTCGCGGGCGTGCAGATCAGCGCCAGATCCACCGGCCCCGGAATGTCGGCCAACGACGCAAAGGCGCGCTGACCCAGGATCTCGGGCTCCTTGAGGTTGACCGGGTAGATGGCGCCCTTGAAGCCGTCTTCGAGCAGCTTCTGGATGGAACGAAAACCGCGTTTGGTCGGGTCCTTGGACGCACCGATGATGGCAATCGAGTCGGGATAAAAAACGGGGTAGAGCGCGTTCATGCTCACTCCCCCTTGAATACAGGCGCGCGCTTTTCGGCGAACGCGTCCACGCCTTCCTGCCAATCCTTCGTGGTGCCGACCAAGGTCATGCCTTCGAGCTCGGCGGCGAGCACGGCGTCCAGCGTCCGTTCGGTCGCAAAGTTGAGCTGTTCCTTGGCCAGTTGCATCGAGATCGGCGCCTTGCTGGCCACGCGCCGGGCGAACTCGCGTGCCGCGTCGAGAAAGCCGATTTCCGGATATGCCCTGTTCGCCAGGCCGATACGCACGGCCTCCGCGCCATTGATGCGCTCGCCCAGGAACACCAGTTCACGCGCTTTCGCAAGCCCCACCAGACGCGGCAGTAACACAGTGACGCCGCCACCGAGAAAATTGCCCAGGCTGATTTCGGGCAAGCCGATTTGCGCGGTCTCGGCCATCAGCAGGAAATCCGAGGCGATGGCGAGTTCGGCACCCGCGCCGAGTGCAAAGCCGTTGACTGCTGCCACCACCGGCCGCTGCAGCTGTAGCAGCCGCTTGCAAACGCGCTGTTCGCCCTGCAGATACTGGCGGCGATCAAACGCCGTACGCCCCGCCTTATGCTCCTTCAGGTCCGCGCCGACGCAGAACGCGCGGCCTTCGCCGGTGAGCAACACCACGCGCGCATTACGATCGGCTTCAGCCGCGCCCAGCGCCGCATTCAGCTCGTCGTACAACTGCTGCGTAACCGCGTTCAGGCGGTGCGGGCGGTTGAGCCGGATCTCCGCGACACCGTCCCGCATTGCGTACACTATGGTCTCGAAATTCACTGCGGTCTCCTTGATCGCTGTTATGCGACACAACTGCCGAAGGAAGCACGCGGCGGCTCAATAAAGTGCGCAGGCCGCGCTGTCCCCCTAACGGCGATTCAGCCAGCTTTGGCAGCGGGTCGCTCCACTGCCGCTACCAGACGCGCGCGCTGCAGCAGGACGATAATCGCCAGCAGCAGGAGCGCCGGCACGAACGTCCACTCCTTGTCCGGGCGCTCCGCCTCGAGTTCGATCGCGGCGATCTTGAATCCGGGTTCGAGACCGAGCTTTTCGGACTGGCTGCCGAATTGCACCTGTCCGACGGTCATGTCGGTGCCGAGCGGCACCAGCGTGAGGCCGATCTTCTTCAGCCGGTCGCGTGCCGGCGCCTTCGGCCCGAGCGGCAGCAGCATGCCTTTTCTGACGTTCCTGCCTTCGATCGTCTGGCCCTCGACCCACATCCGCAACCTGTCATCGGCCGGTTTTTCCTCGATCACCTTCATGATTTCGGTCGCCGCGGCCTGAACGTGGGGCGGATGAATCATGTCCCACCAGTAACCCGGCCGGAACAAAGTGAAGGTGATCAGCAACAGCGCGATGGCTTCGTACCAGCGTGTGCGTACCAGAAAGTACCCCTGCGTCGCGGCGGCGAAAATCAGCATGCCCACGGTTGCGCTGACTACCGTAATGACCAGGTGCGTGATGCTGTCAATGCCGATCATCAGCAACTGCGTATTGAAGATGAATAGGAAGGGCAGTACCGCGGTTCGCATGCTGTAGAAGAACGCGGTAATTCCGGTCCTGATCGGGTCGGTGCGTGCGATCGCCGCTGCGGCGAACGAGGCGAGGCCGACCGGTGGCGTGACATCGGCCATCAGGCCGAAATAGAACACGAACATGTGCACCGCGATCAGCGGCACCAGCAAGCCGCTCTGCGCGCCGAGTTCCACCACGACGGGTGCCATCAACGTCGAGACGACGATGTAGTTGGCCGTGGTCGGCAGGCCCATGCCGAGGATCAGACTGATCACCGCGACCAGAAACAGCATGATCATCAGGTTGCCGCCCGAGATCAGTTCGACGACCTCGGTCATCACCAGGCCGATTCCCGTGAGCGAGACCGTGCCCACGATGATGCCGGCCGCGGCGGTGGCCACGCCGATGCCGATCATGTTGCGCGCGCCGGCGACCAGTCCCTCGAGCAATTCGCGAACGCCCTGCATCACCGAGGCGGTTATTTCACCCTTGCCGCGGAAATAGGCCATCAGCGGACGCTGCGTAATCAGCACCACGATCATGAACAGCGTCGCCCAGAACGCCGAGAGTCCCGGCGAGAGCTGCTCGACCATCAAGCACCAGATCAGCACAACGACGGACAACAGATAATGCAAGCCGGATTTCAGTGTCGGCCCAGTTTCGGGCAGTTCGAACACCGGTGCGTCGGGATCATCAAGCTCGAGCGCCGGCTGGCGCGAGCCAAACCACACCAGGCCAATGTACGCTGCGATCAGGCCGACGCCGATGATATAGATCGCGCCGGCGGGAAAGACGTCCTTGATCCAGCCGATTCCCCAGTAGACGCTACCCGAGAGCACGATGAGACCGCTGACGGTCATCAGGAACGAGATGGCGCGCTGCGCAAACGTCGACTGGCCGCGGCGCGGCAGGCCCGAGAGATTCGCCTTCAACGCCTCGAGGTGCACGATGTAGAACAGCGCGATGTAGGAGATGATCGCGGGCAGGAACGCGTGCTTGATCACCTGGGTGTAGGGTATGCCGACGTACTCGACCATCAGAAACGCCGCTGCGCCCATCACCGGCGGCATCAGCTGACCGTTGACCGAGCTCGACACTTCGACCGCGGCGGCTTGATCGGGCCGGTAGCCCACCCGCTTCATGAGCGGAATCGTGAAGGTGCCGGTCGTCACCACATTCGCGATCGAGGATCCGGAGATGATGCCGGTCGCCGCGGAGGACACAACCGCGGCCTTGGCCGGGCCGCCGCGCAGATGGCCGAGCAGGGCGAAGGCGGATTTGATGAAGTAGTTGCCTGCTCCCGCGCGGTCGAGCAGCGAACCGAACAGGACAAAGAGGAAGATGAAGCTCGTGGAAACCCCGAGCGCGATGCCGAACACGCCCTCGGTGGTGAGCCACATGTGCGACATGCCCTTGGAGAGCGAGGCGCCCTTGTGCGCGATCATCTCGGGCATGTACTGCCCGCCGAAGACGTACGCGAGGAACACGATCGCGACGATCGCCATCGCCGGTCCCAGCGCGCGTCGCGCGGCTTCGAGCAGCAGGACGATACCGACCGCCGCGGCGACGAGATCCATGGTCGTCGGCTGCCCGGGTCGCGTCGAAAGCTGCGTATAGAACAGGACGATGTAACCGGCGCAGAACGTGCCTACCGCGGCGAACACCCAGTCGATGGCGGGAATGTAGGCGCGAGGCGAGCGCTTGAACGCCGGATACGAGGCGAAGCTCAGGAAGATCGCGAAGGCGAGATGAATCGAGCGCGCCTGCGTATCGTTGAATACGAGAATGCCGAAAGTAAAGGGCAGGGGCGACGCGTACCAGAGCTGGAACAGCGACCATGCCAGCGCGATGCCCGACATGGCCTTGGCGGCGGCG
>Ga0326597_10011824_pt1 | contig 11541 bp, 10 predicted proteins | sample RVTome_12_FD_203789 | JGI IMG/M metagenome (GOLD analysis project Ga0326597, IMG submission 203789) | Soil microbial communities from uranium-contaminated site in the Upper Colorado River Basin, Wyoming, United States - RVT100D185 | ecosystem: Environmental > Terrestrial > Soil > Contaminated >...
ACCCTTCGATGTGGCAGGACTCCCGCTGCTCGTGCTCGTCATCGGAGGGGTATCGTGGCTTTGCCGACCGGCGGCGAATGCCTTGTCTCGCCGACACGAGCGGGCCGCTGATCGGTATGCCCTCGCCGCGACGGGGAATCCGACGGCGTTCATCTCTGCGATGCGGCGGCTGGGCGCGCAGAACCTGGCCGAGGATTCGCCCTCCCGACTGGTCCGGTGGTTCTGCTTCAGCCATCCGCCCCTGGCCGAACGAATCGCGGTCGCCCAGGCGGTCGGCTCGACCGTGGCATCGACCGGCCAGGCGACCGGCCAACCGCGTGCGGCCGGCGCTACGGGGCCCGGACGATGAACTCGCCGCGCATACGCTCGCACCGCTGGTCGAGCGTCAGATTGCAGTAGAAAGGGAAGGTCCCGGCCTGGCTCGCCCGGAACTCCAGCACGGCGGTCTCGCCGGCCCCCGCGCGCTTGGCGAGCCGGTATTCGTCCACGACGAAGCTGTGAGGGATGTCCTGCGCGTGCAGGTGGATCCGCACGAGGTCGTGCTGGGTGACCTCGAGTCGGGCCGGGGAGAACGCGAAGTCGGTGGCGACGATCCGGAATTCACGCCAAGCCGTGTCGCCTGCCCGAGCGTTGGCCGCGGCGTGGCCCGAGATGGTGGCCAGCAGCGCGGACACGATCACGAGCCAGAGGCTACGCCGCCCGAATCTTGTCGTCCTCATGCGACCTCCTCACGAAGATGACGAGTGCGGTTGCCGCGATTGTACCCCCATCCGTGCGATCGGTCGACCGGATGGTGCGCGTCGCGTGGCCGGGTCAGGACAGTTTCGCCGGCGTGGCCTCGGTCTGGCCTGCCTCCGCGAGCAGGGCCTTGCGGCTGAGGCGAATCTTGCCGGACGGGTCGATGTTGATCACCTTGACCATGACCTGTTCGCCTTCCTTCAGTTCGTCCCGCACGTCCTTGACGCGGTGGTTCGCGATCTCGGACACGTGCAGCAGGCCGTCGACGCCGGGCAGGACTTCCACGAAGGCTCCGAAATCGGTAATCCGCTGCACCTTGCCGAGATAGGTCTTGTTCAGCTCGGGTGTGGCCGTGAGTTCCTCGATGATCGCGATCGCGCGACGGGCCGAGTCTTCGTCGACCGACGCCACGTTGACGCGACCATCGTCCTCGACGTCGATCTTGACACCCGTCCGTTCGATGATGCTGCGGATGGTCTTGCCACCCGGTCCGATGACATCCCGGATCTTGTCGACCGGAATGCGGATGGTCACGATGCGGGGGGCGTGACTCGAAACGCTGGTCCGTGGAGCGGCGATGGCCGCGATCATCTTGTCGAGGATGCCGAGCCGACCCGCGCGCGCCTGCTCCAGTGCCTGGCGCATGATCTCGGTGGTGATGCCCGCGACCTTGATGTCCATCTGGAGCGCCGTGATGCCATTCGCCGTGCCCGCAACCTTGAAGTCCATGTCGCCGTAATGATCTTCCGCGCCCGCGATGTCGGACAGCACCGCGAATCGTCCGGTGGCCTCGTCGAGGATGAGCCCCATCGCGATGCCCGCCACCGGAGCGCGCAGCGGTACGCCGGCGTCCATCAGCGCGAGCGCGCCGCCGCAGACCGATGCCATCGATGACGAGCCGTTCGATTCGAGGATGTCGGACACGAGGCGGACCGTGTACGGGAAGTCGTCCTCGCCTGGCATCATGGGGAGGAGGGCGCGTTCGGCGAGTGCGCCGTGGCCCACCTCACGCCGGCCGGGTCCCCGCAAGAACTTCACTTCGCCGACGGAGAACGGCGGGAAGTTGTAGTGCAGCAGGAAACGCTTGTAGATCTCGCCGTCGACCATCTCCACCTTCTGCTGGTCGTCGGCCGTGCCGAGCGTGGCGGTGACGAGCGCTTGTGTTTCACCACGGGTGAAGACCGCCGACCCGTGCGTCCGCGGCATCACGCCAACGTCGATCGTGATCTCGCGAACCTCGTCGAACGCCCGACCGTCGAGTCGCCGCTGGTGCTCGAAGACTTCCTGGCGCAGGACGCGCTCCTTGAGCGCCGAGAAGACCGATTTCGCATCGACCCGGCGCTGTGCGTCCTGTTCTGGAATCGACGCCACGCATTCCGCGAGCACCTGGTCCACCCGCGCGTAGCTCTCGAGCTTGCCGCGTATGCGCATCGCGTCGGTCAGCGGTCCGTACACCTGCTGCTCGACTTCCTGATAGACGTCGCGGCTGACCGGGACCGTGACGACCTGACGCTTCGAGCGCCCGACGGTGCTCGCGAGTTCGTCGATGGCGCCCACGATCTCGCCGAGGGCCTGCTGCGCCACGGAGAACGCCTCGAGCACGTCGGCCTCGGAGACCTCCTGCGCGCCGGCCTCGACCATCACGATGGAGTCTCGGCTGCCGGCCACGACCAAGTCGAGCCGGGCGCGCCGACGCTCGGCGAAAGTCGGATTCACGATGTACGCGCCATCCACCAATCCGACGCGCACCGCGGCGATGGTTTGCTGGAACGGGATCTCGGAGATGGCCAGCGCGGCCGACGCGCCGGTCAGTGCCAGCACGTCGGTGTCGTTGTCGGTGTCGGCGGACACGACCATCGCGACGATCTGCGTTTCGTGGTGCCAGCCGCCGGGGAACAGGGGACGCAACGGCCGATCGATCAGCCGGCTGGTCAGGGTTTCCTTTTCGGTCGGCCTGCCCTCACGCTTGAAGAAGCCGCCGGGAATTCGGCCGGACGCGTAAGTGTTCTCTCGATAATCGACGGTCAGCGGAAGGAAATCGACCCCGGCGCGGGCGTTCGGCGCGTAGCACGCCGTCACCAGCACGACCGAATCGCCGTACCTCACGACGACCGACCCGTTGGCCTGCCGTGCGAGGCGGCCCGTCTCGAGCGAGAGAGTCTGCCGCCCGACCTTTACGTCACGCTTGTCCATGAGTTGCCTCGACTGGTGTGTTCCAGAACAGGAAGGTCCGTCCATCGACGGAGATCAACGAGGGGGCCGACGCAGACGTGGCGTGGAGCCCGACGCCGCCGCCGGCGACTACTTGCGAATGCCAAGCCGCTCGATCAGTCCCGCGTACCGGCTCGCGTCCTTTCCCTTGAGGTAGTCCAGGAGCCGGCGCCGCTGACTGACCAGCATGAGGAGCCCACGCCGCGAGTGATGGTCCTTCGTATGCACCTTGAAATGCTCGGTCAGATAGGTGATGCGTTCGCTCAACAGCGCCACCTGGACTTCGGGAGACCCGGTGTCGACGTCGTGCGTGCGGTAGGAACCGATGATGCCTGCCTTGCGGTCTTTGTCTAGCGCCACGTTCTGTCCTCCACGAACGGCCCAGCATCCGACGCGCCTGCCGAGCCGCCGTTGTGATGGAATCGGTGCGAAAAATAACTTGTTATGTTAGATCAAAACGACGACCGCGTGCAAAAAGCCAGACCGCCCGCTCGGCTCGGCAACGCCCACCAGCGCACCGGTCACGTCGAGCAGCCGGACGACCGGCGAGGCGGTCGTCGGCGTGGTGGACGCCTCCTGTCTGGAGACGACGACGTCCAACCCAACGTCGCGGCCGTGCGTCACGTCCTGGACGCCCCGTCCGTCGAGCACGAGCGCGGGCAGCGACCCGAGCAGATCGCGCATCGGCAGGAGGCGCGACCTCACCGCGTCGGGAGACCGGACGATGACCTCGAGCGGGGCGGCGTCGGCCAGCGTATACGTACCGCTTCGGACGCGTCGGAGCGCGTCGAGGCGTCCGCCGCACCCCAACTGTCGTCCGAGCGTGTCAGCCAGCGATCGGATGTAGAAGCCGGCAGAGCACTCCACCTGCAGCGAGAGGCAGGCGTCGGCGTACTCCAGGATCTCGAGGCGGTGGACCGTCACGGGCACGGGCTCGAGCACCACGGGCGTGCCGCGCCGTGCATGCTGGTACGCTCGCACGCCGGCCACCTTCTTCGCCGAGAATGGCGGCGGGGTCTGGAGGTACGATCCGCGCAGTGGCTCGAGCGCGGCCTCGATGTCCGACCGCGAGACCCGTGACGCGCAGCGGCCCAGCGGTTCGCGGTCGACCACGTCGGTTCGGCCGGCGGCATCGAAGGTGTCACTGGTCACGCCGAGTCGGATGGTCGCATCGTAGGCCTTGTCCGCCGACGCCATGAACCGCGCGAGCCGCGTGGCGCGCCCGACGACGAGCGGGAGCACGCCGGTCGCCAGGGGATCGAGCGTGCCCGTATGGCCGATCTTTCGGATGCCGCACGTGCGGCGCACGGCGGCCACGACATCGTGCGAGGTTGGACCGGGCGGTTTGTCGACCACGAGTACGCCGTCGAGGTTCATGCGTGGCTCACGTTGGCAATCGCGCGTCGGAGGGCGGCCACCACGGCGGGCCGGACATCCTCGAGCGGTCCCGTGGCGGTGAAACCAGCCGCGTTCAGATGTCCGCCGCCCCCGTATCGTTGCGCGATGGCGCGCACATCGACATCGCCCTTCGACCGCAGGCTGACCCGCAACTCTCGCTGGACCGACTTGAACAGTACAACGGCCTGCACCGTGTGCGCCGACAACGGCAAGTTGATGAGACCCTCCGTATCGTCTGCGGTGCATCCCATCGCCTGGATGAGGGCGTCGTCATACTCGAGAACGGCCACACGATCGCCATCGTCGAGCACCATGGCGTTCAGCACGGCACCGATGAGTCGGAGTCGTCCCGTGCTCGCCGACGCGAATACCCGACGGGCGAGCGCCGCCGGTTCGACTCCAGCGGCCACCGCCGCTCGACAGATCTCGAAGGTGCGCGCCGTGATGTGCGAGTGCCGGAACCCGCCAGTGTCCGTGAGAATGGCCAGATACACATGGGTCGCCATTTCGAGCGAGAGGCGCACGTCGAGCGCCTCGATCAGGTCGTAGACCAGTTCGCCACACGCGGCGGCCGATTCGTCGACCCAGTTCACGGCGCCGTAGCCGGTGTTTCCGAGGTGATGGTCGATGTTGATCACATGGTATGCGTCGAGACCGAGCAGTCCCGTCCGGTCCAATGAACCGCATTCCATCACGATCGCCGCATCGAATTCGCCCGTGACGATCTCGAGCACCTCGATGTCGTTCACGCCGGGGAGGCCCATGTACGGGGCGGGTGCCGGGTCTCGACTCACCACCCGGACGTCCTTTCCGAGCGCGCGCAGCGCGAACGCCAGGGCCAGGGATGAACCGATGGCGTCGCCGTCCGGGCCGGCGTGCGATGTCACGACGAACCGGTGTCGGGCCAGCACGTCCGATCGAACACTCAGCAGCGCCGGGTCAGGGTTCGTTGGGATCGTCATCATCGGGGGTGATGTGAAGCTCGTTGAGCAGCCGTTCGATTCGATCGTGGCGCTCGATCGATTCGTCGAAGGTGAAGTGCAGTTCGGGGATCCGCCTGAGGCGCAGTCGGCCGCCCAGCTGGCGTCGCAGGAAGGGCAACGCTCGTTCCAGCGCCTTCTTGGTACGCTGTCGGTCGGCGTCGGAGCCCAGGCACGTGTAGTACACCCGGGCGGTGCCGAGGTCCGCCGAGACCCGCACGTGCGTGACGGTCACGAAGCCGATGCCCGGATCCCTGACCGACCGGGTCAGTAATCCACCCAGCTCCTCGCGGATCTGGTCGCCGAGGCGGTCGGGTCGTGAGCCGTGGGTCATCTGGTCAGATGGTGCGTTCGTGGTGCCGCGTTCGAAGCTCCGGCCGGCGATGCCCCTGGCGAGCCATCACCGGAGGAACTCGACCTGGGTGTGGGTGATGCACCCCGGCTCCACGCGTTCAATCTCCCGGCAGACACTCGTGAGTGACTGGTCGACAGCGACGCCGTCGTTGCTGACGGCGACGACGGACAGCTCGGCCCGCTGCCACAGGTCGTGATGGTCCGTCTCGGCGACCGCGACGTTGAACTTCTTCAGCCGATCCTTCAGGCGGCGGAGCACCATGCGCTTGTCCTTGAGCGACCGGGCGCTCGACAGGTGCAGGTGAATGCTGAGGAAGCCAACGACCACGGACATCGGACGCTCGTGACTGAGCCGCGACGTGACGACTCGCGGGAAGACGTGCGGGGGCCGCCGCCTCCGCTGGCGGCGACGACACTACACCGTGGCGGCGACCTCTTCGAGGGTGAAGACCTCGATGACGTCGCCAACTTTGATGTCGTTGTACTTCTCGAATGCGATGCCGCACTCGAGACCGGTCTTGACCTCGCTGACATCGTCCTTGAAGCGCCGCAGTGAGCCGAATCGACCCTCGTACACCACGACGTTGTCCCGCAAGAGGCGGCCCTTGGTGGTGCCGGACCTCGTGATGCGGCCCTCCGTCACGATGCAGCCCGCGACCGTGCCCGCCTTGGGCACCTTGAAGATCTGCCGGACCGTGGCGCTGCCGAGCCTGGTCTCCTTGACCGTCGGGTCGAGCAAGCCGGCCATGGCCTTCAAGATCTCGTCGCTGACGGTGTAGATGACCGAGTGCAGGCGAACGTCGATCTTCTCGCGATCCGCCACGTCGGCCGCATTGCGATCCGGCCGCACGTTGAAGCCGACGACGATCGCGTTGGACGCCGTGGCCAGCAGGACGTCGGACTCGTTGATGGCTCCGACGCCCGCCCGGAGGACACGAACTTTGACCTGGTCCGTGCTGAGCTTGGAGAGGGTGTCCGCGAGCACTTCGGCCGAACCCTGCACGTCTGCCTTGATGATCAAGGGCAGTTCCTTGACCCCACCCTCGCTGACTTGCTGCTGGAGGGTTTCCAGGGTCAGACGGCCACCCATGTCACCCAGGGCCTTGTCCTTGGCCTGGGTCTGGCGTAGCGACGCGATCTGTCTCGCCTTGGCCGCATCGGTCAGGGCCTGGAACGTATCGCCCGGCAGCGGGACGCCACCGAGACCCAGCACTTCGACCGGCGTCGACGGCGGCGCGGCCTTGATCGGGCGCCCGCGGTCGTCGATGAGTGCCCGGACCTTACCCACGATCGTGCCCGCGATGAACGTGTCACCGACGCGGAATGTGCCGTCCTGCACCAGAACCGTCGCCACCGGCCCGCGTCCGCGATCGAGTCGTGCTTCGAGAACGGTGCCGTACGCGTTGCGTGTCGGGTTCGCCTTCAGCTCGCCCAGTTCGGTCATGAGGAGAATCATCTCGAGCAACAAGTCGAGATTCTCGCGCTTCTTGGCCGACACCGGGACGGTCACGGTTGTGCCGCCCCAGTCCTCGGCCATGAGGTCGAGGTCCGAGAGCTCCTTCTTGACCCGGTCGAGATTGGCCCCCGGCTTGTCGATCTTGTTGATGGCGACGAGGATCGGCACGCCGGCCGCCCGGGCATGATCGATGGCTTCTCGTGTCTGCGGCATCACGCCGTCGTCGGCGGCCACGACGAGCACGACGACGTCGGTCACGCGCGCCCCTCGGGCACGCATCAGCGTGAACGCCTCGTGACCCGGGGTGTCGAGGAAGACGATGCGACGATCCTTGACGTCGACCGAGTAGGCGCCAATGTGCTGGGTGATCCCGCCCGCCTCGCGCTCCGCGACGCGTGTCTCACGGATCGCATCGAGCAGCGTCGTCTTGCCGTGATCGACGTGACCCATCACCGTGACGACCGGTGCCCGCGACACGATGTCCTCGGGACGCACGTCCTCGGTCTCGATGTGCAACATCTCCTCTTCGAACGTGCGCATCTCGACGTCCGCCCCGAACTCTCTGGCGATCATCGACGCGGTGTCGTCATCGAGCGTCGTGTTGATTGTCGTCATGATTCGACGCTCGATCAACTTCTTGAGGACGTCCTTGGCCTTGACGTCGAGCTTCTCCGCGAGATCCTTGACCGTCATGCCCTCGGCGAGCGTGATCGAGCGCGTGATCGGCGGCGGCGGTGCCGGTGCGACCGGGTTGGTGCGTGCGTCGCGACGGTGTGACGACGATCGACGGCCGCTCGGTCGCCCGCCAGGGCGGCCCCAGGGCCGGCCGCCATAGGGCGGACGCGGCGGCGGCGACGACGGCCGCGGTGCCGTCGGACGCACCGGCGTCGACCCCGGCGGACGCACGCCAACGACGGGCCGCGGTGGCACCGCCACGCGGGGCGCGCTGCCCGTCGCGACCGGGCGAGGCGGGGCCACCGGACGGACGACGCGTCGCGGCGCGTCGGTTGCAGGCGCGGGCGGCGCGGCGGCCACGGTGGCCTGCGGCGGCGGTGCCGAGACGGCCACTCGCTCGATCGGTTCCTCGACTCGGAGCCGAATCGTGGGGGGCACGACGCGCCCCTTCCTGAGGCGTGGCGCCGGCGGCGCTATGGGCGGCGTCGGTTCTGGCAACGGCGGGAGGGGCTCGGGTTCTTCCACGACCAACGGTTCGTCGATCGGCTGAAGCATGTCGCCCAGCGTGACGCTGACGGGCTCGGTCGGCACGTCCTCGACCTCGACCTCGGCCTCGTCGGCGCGTGGGGATTTCGTCTTCACGAGCCGCGGTGGCGGCAGGGGCTTCGCGACGGCCGCGGGGGCCTCTGCCTTCGCGCCGCGAACGCTCCGGCGAGGTGCGCGTGCATCGAACTTCGCGTCCTTCGGGAGCGACAGTTTTCGGTCGCGTGCGAGGCGCTCGACGAACTGTCGAGCGACGACTTCCTCGATCGTGCTCGACGCGGACTTGACGTCGATGCCGTGGTCCTTCTTGAGGAGGGACATGACCTCCAGGCTGGGTAGTCCCAGGAGTTCGGCAACCTTGTAGATGCGGACAGTGGACAACGCTTACCTCTGCTGTGCGGCTCTCGTGCGCCCCGAAGGGTGAGCCGTCGGTTCCGTTCTCTCGCTAGTCCTGACGTTCGGACTCGGCCGAGGCCTCGGCGTCCCCGATGACCTCCCGCGATGCGTCGACAACGACGGCCGCCTCCGATGTGTCCTCGACGTCCGCGATGGTCTCCGTCGAGCCATCGGCGTCGTCTGCAGCGTCTGACGTCTCCTCGACGTCACCGGTCGCGGTGGCTTCGGAGGTGGCATCGACGGTCGGTTCGCCGTCGTCGGACGAGGCGCTCACGTCGTCCGCCTCGCCGTCCGTCGGGACATCGAAGTCTGCGAACTGCAACTCGACTTCCTTCCGCTTCTCTTCCTCGCTCTTGATGTCGATCTTCCAGCCAGTGAGCTTGGCGGCGAGCCGGACGTTCTGGCCCTTCTTGCCGATCGCGAGCGACAACTGCCGGTCTTCGACGACGACCTCCATGACCCGCTGCGCGTCGTCCACGATCGAGACGCGCTGCACCTTCGCCGGACTGATGGCGTTGGTCACGAACGTGATCGGGTCATCGGCATACTCCACGATATCGATCTTCTCTCCCCGAAGTTCTCGGATGATGGCCTGGACCCGGGTGCCCTTCATGCCCACGCAGGCGCCGACCGGATCGACATCGCGTTCGCGGGAGAAGACCGCCACCTTCGCACGGTCCCCGGCCTCTCGAACCGCACCTCGAATCACGACCGTGCCGTCGTAGATCTCCGGCACCTCCTGCTCGAACAGCTTGATCAGCAAGGCCGGATCGGTTCGCGACAGCGTGATCTGAGGGCCCTTGGTGCTCTTGTCCACGGTCTTGATGACGGCCCGTACCCGCTCGCCCGGCGTGTAGCTCTCGGCCCGCGACTGCTCCTTGCGGGGCAGATGCGCTTCGACCCGTCCGATCTCGACGATGATGTCGCCGTTCTCGACGCGCTTGACGGTCGTGGTCAGGACCTCGCCCAGGCGCCGACTGTACTCGGCGAACACGTTCTCGCGCTCCGCCTCGCGGACCTTCTGGAAGATGACCTGCTTCGCGGTCTGCGCCGCGATCCGTCCCAGAACGTCGGTCGCCTTCGGAAACTCGATCTCCATGTCCACTTCGGCTTCCTCACCGTAGAGGTCGTGCGCCTCGATGAGGGAAATCTCGGTGTCTGGATCCTCGACCGTCTCCACGATGTGCTTGACCGCGAAGAGTTCGACGGACCCCGTCTCGGCGTTGAACTTCGTCCGGAGATTCTCGTTCGACTTGTAGTACTTTCGGGACGCGGTGAGGACCGCGTCCTCGATCGCCGTGATGATGACGTCGGGCTCGATGCCCTTCTCCTTCGCCAGCGACTCGATCGTCTGTTGCAACGGGTTGCTCATGACTGATCCCGACAGCGACCGCGGACGGATCCGCTGGTCACGGCTACCAAGGTTCCTGGTTGCGACGCCGGTCGCGGGCATGAGCCCGCGACCGGTCAAAACTCTACGTTCAGCCGCGCGCGGGTGATGCTCGCGAGCGGAATTCGGTGCACTCGTTGCCGGCCGCCTTCGAGCAGCACGTCGTCGGCATCGAGTCCTCGCAGCCGGCCTGACAAGTGCTGCTGGCCGTCAATCGGCTCGGACACGACGATCGTCGCCAACCGGCCGGTGAACCGCCGATAGTCCTCGACCCCTCGCAGCGGCCGATCCAAGCCCGGCGACGAGACTTCCAAGGTGTACGCTTGGTCCAGCACGTCTTCGACGTCGAGCGCCGCGCTCAGGTCGTGGCTGACGTGCTGGCAATCCTCGACGGTCACGCCTTCGGCGGTCGACTCCGACGCCGTCGCGCCGTCACCGGGTCCGGGTGCCGGTCGGTCGATGAAGACCCGCACGACCAGCCCGATTGACTCCCGCCGCAGTTGGACGTCGAAGACGTCGAGCCCCCATGTGCGGGCGACCCGATGGGCCAGCGTCCGGACGAGATCGGTCTCCTCGTTCCACGGCAACCGTGCACGCCCCAAAAACAAAAAGTGGGCCGCAGCCCACTCTGGTTGCCTCCGACAAGTTGGCCCAAGAACTATATCACGAGCCTTCCCGAACCGGCAACGGCGCGGCCACCAGATCGTAGCCAGCGGAGGCGGTCACGCGGGCTTCCACGAACGACCCGGCCGGGTGGCGCGTGGGGTCCATGTCGGTCAGATACACGACCGGGTCGATCTCCGGCGCTTGGCCCTCGAGGCGGCCCTGCCAGACCAGCGGCTGGTCGGGTGCCGGCCCGTCGATGAGGACCCGCACCACCGAGCCGACGCGTCGACGATGCGCCCGCGAGACGATCTGCCGCTGGAGGCGCATCAGCCGACCGCGGCGCGTCCGCTTCACCGCCACCGGCACGTCGTCGCGGAGGCCGTGGGCCGCGGTGCCCTCCTCGTGCGAGTAGGTGAACACGCCGACGTGATCGAACTCGATCTCGCGCACGAAATCCTCGAGTTCCGCGAAGTCGGCGTCCGTTTCGCCAGGAAACCCCACGATGAACGTCGTGCGGAGCGCCACGCCAGGGAGTCGTTCCCGAATCGAGCGGAGCAGCGCGCTGTAGCGACGACGGTCGCCGGGACGCCCCATCCGCCGGAGAACCGGCGTCGCCGCGTGCTGGAGCGGCAGGTCGATGTAGCGGCAGACCGTGCGGCAGTCCGCCATGGCCGATAGCGTCTCGTCGGTGATGGTCGTTGGATAGAGGTAGAGCAGGCGGATCCACTCGAGTCCCTCGACTCGGTCCAGGCGCCGCAGCAGGTCGGCGAGTCCGCCTCGAGTTCCGCGGTCGT
>Ga0326597_10011825_pt1 | contig 11541 bp, 4 predicted proteins | sample RVTome_12_FD_203789 | JGI IMG/M metagenome (GOLD analysis project Ga0326597, IMG submission 203789) | Soil microbial communities from uranium-contaminated site in the Upper Colorado River Basin, Wyoming, United States - RVT100D185 | ecosystem: Environmental > Terrestrial > Soil > Contaminated >...
TGTAGCCCTGTTCAAAGCGTTCAAAGTTGCCCCAGTGATCGAAGATCTGGAATTCTGTTTTGTCCTTGCGAGGCCCGAACAGATTTTGGCAGAGGCGCGTTCCACGTCCAATCATCTGCCAGAACTTGACCTTTGAGTACACTGGCTTGGCGAAAACCAGATTGACGATTTCTGGCACATCAACGCCGGTATCGAGCATGTCCACGGACATCGCGATCGTCAGATCTGGATTGTTTCCTTCGCCTTTGAAATCATCGATCAACGATTCGGCGCGTGGGTCATCGCTGACAACCGTTTGACAGAAGTTCCCGCCGTACTGCGGGTACATCTCGTTGAACAGTTCTTCCAGCAGCCGGGCATGTTTCACGCTGCGGGCGAATACGATCGTCTTACCGATCCGGCTTCCATCGGCTACGCGGATGCCATGATCCATCAGGTTCCGCAGGATCAGGCGATTGGTGTCTTTGTTGTAGACGATCTTGTCGACTTCACCCTGTTCGTATTCGATCGCTTGCGGTAGCACTTCGTCTTCCTCCAACTGTCGTCGCTGATCGGCGTTCATTTGCGAGTATTTGATGCCGGCTCGCAGGAATTGTGTCGTGTGGGTATCGACCTTGAACGGGACCAGATACGGCGGGTTGTGATTGATCGCCTCTTCGTACGTGTAGTTGGCTGTCGGGTCTTGTTCCTCGCACTCGAAGATTTTGAAGGTGTTCCGTGCAACCAAGTCGACCGGAGTCGCCGTGAGTCCGACTTGATAACAGTCAAAGTACTCGAAGTTGATTGATTTCATGAGTGCGTTGCGTTCCACGAACATGCCGGGGCTTTAAGGCAACCGGCATGCCAAACCCTGGGCCAAAGTGCGACGATCACTTCCCGGACTCCCATTGACCATGCACTTCCAGCCGTTTCAGTTGGGCGTCGAGCGTCTGGTAGTTGTTCATGCCGAGCAGTCTCGCTGCCTTACTTTTCACTCCGCCAGCCTCATCCATCGCTCGCCGCAAATAGTGACGGTGTATTTCGTTAAGCTGTTCCAGCAGGTCGAAGCCGTCGCCCAGCGGATGCTCCATCACGTTGTCGGAGGTTGCCGGAGTCCTTGGCATTTCGGCTACCGCAGACTCCAAGTCAACTTTCTGCAAGATTTGACCGTCGGCCATGACGGCGGCTTGAATTAGGGCGTTATAGAGTTGCCTCACGTTTCCCGGCCAACGGTGCTGTTTCACAAATCGCATTGCGGAATCAGAAATCCGTTTGTGATTGTAACCGGGTTCTTCCTCGACCGATTGCTCGTTGATCCGGTCGAGCAGGTGCTCCGCAATCTTCGGGATGTCGGCTTTGCGTTCACGGAGCGGAGGCAGTTTGACTGTCAGCATGGCCAGGCGGTAGAAGAGGTCTTCTCGAAACTGGCCTTTATTCACGGCGTCGAGCAAGTCGCGGTTGGTGGCCGCAACAACTCGAACATCGCTGGTTCGTTCCGCGGCATCGCCAACGCGATAGTAGACTCGGTGACAAGGTCCGCAATCCGATGGCGGCTGCAATACGCGCAATAGTTTGGCTTGCATCGCCTCGTCGCACTCCCCCACTTCATCGAGAAACAACGTCCCGCCATCAGCCTTCTCGAATGCCCCGACGCGATCTTCGACGGCCCCCGTGAATGCTCCCTTTTTGTGGCCGAACAGTTCCGATTCAAGTAGCTCACGAGAAATTGCGGCACAATTGATCGCGACGAATGGCCCGGATCGCCTGGCACTCGATTCGTGTATGGCCCGTGCAAACAATTCCTTTCCCGTACCACTCTCGCCGAGCACGAGTACCGAGAAATTCCGCATTGCCGCCCGCTTCGCACGTCCCACGGCCAGCCGAATTGCCCGGCTCTCGCCTACGATCCGCTCGAAGCCGGCGATCTCGTCGGGTGTTTGCAGCATGAGGTGCTGCAAGTGAGTATCTGCGTCGCGAAATACCTCGGCCGCGAAGTCGTCGACCAGATCGAATGGAATATCCGTTATCCAATGCTTGCCTTTGTAGGTCTGGTAGAACGTGGCGGGATATCGGCTTTTACCAAGCAGCAACCAAATGCCCGCCATCGCCGGGCTGCCCGGACTGAGATGAATGCAAAGCTCGGCGTTATTCAACACGCCAGCATCTTTGAGTTTTGCGAGTTCTGTATCGACCAGCGTGAATATCTTGTGGTAGTCAGTCGGGTTGTCTAGGTTCACTCGGACAGGCGTGGCCTTCGCCTTCAGCCATTTGGCGAACTGGCTCGTCCAAACGGCCGAGTAGTTACTGAATAAATAGACTGCATCGAACCGCTCGCTCTCGGTAAGCGTTCGAATTGGCCCCACTTCGTTTCCGTCGGACGGAGCTTGTCCGCCAAGCTGAGACAACAGCTCATCGCGTTTCTCACCAGTCAATGACGCGGCCATCGCTCGCAAGTCGTTATGACCGATCCAGCAGACTAGAATTCGCTTCCTCACAGCCACGCCAACATCCCCGTTTGTGTTCGGACAAACGAGATTGTAACGCGGTTTGGCCAACCAAAACAGCTGCGGCTCGAATGGCAGCCCAAGCTGGATTAATCGAGGTGGAAGGTCAAGGAACAGCTTACCGCGAGCCGCTCCGGAATCTTGCGTGGGTGCTGGTGTCGCTAGGCATCGGGCGCGAAACCACGGCGCATCGTGTTCTCGGTGATGGTGCGAGGCACGACGAATTGCAAGAGATAGTCCGGTCCCCCGGCCTTGCTGCCGATGCCCGACATTTTGAAGCCGCCGAATGGCTGACGTCCGACAATCGCGCCCGTAATCGTTCGATTCAGGTACAGGTTGCCGACGATCATCTCGCGTCTGGCTCGTTCCAGATTGGCGGGACTGCGCGAGTAGAATCCGCCGGTTAACGCATAGTCGGTGCCGTTGGCGATGCGGAAGGCCGCGTCCAAGTTCGCGGCGCGAATGATCGCCAGCACCGGGCCGAAGATTTCCTCTTGCGCGATTCTCGCATCAGGCGCGACATCCGCGAAGATATGTGGACCGACAAAGAAGCCTTGTTGAGCGAGTTCCGCCACATCGACGGCCAGTTCTTCTCGCCCCTCACGTTGGCCAATCGCGATGTACTCGTACACCTTGGCGAGAGCGGCCGCGTCGATCACCGGACCGACGGAAGTCGACGGGTACTCGGCGGGACCGACTTCCAGGCTGCGAGTCGCTTCCACCAACCGTCGCACGAACGCATCGTAGACGTCGGCGAGCACGATCACGCGGCTGCATGCGGAACACTTCTGGCCTTGGAACCCAAAGGCACTCTTGACGGTCCCGAGCACGGCTTCGTCGAGATCGGCGTCGGCATCGACGATGATCGCATTCTTTCCACCCATCTCGGCGATCACGCGCTTCACGTGGCCGATCCCGTCGGCCGAGACCTCGGCCGCGCGTCGATTGATCGCCAGGCCGACTTCGCGCGAACCGGTAAAGACGATCATCGCGACATCGGGATGCTCCACCAGCGCCGCACCCGCAACCTCGCCCTGGCCTGGAAGAAAGTTAGCGACACCCGGCGGCAATCCTGCTGCCTGTAAAATCTCCATGAAGCGGGCTGCCACCACCGATGACTGTTCGGCCGGTTTCATGACGACCGTGTTTCCGGTTGCCAGCGCCGCCGTGGTCATGCCGGTCAGAATCGCCAGCGGGAAGTTCCAAGGAGCGATGACCGCCGTCACGCCGCGCGGCAAATACTCGAATCGATTCTCTTCGCCCGGAACGTCCGCGCCTTCCACTTGCGCGATCGCGATCGCACAACTGGCATAGTACTCGCAGAAGTCGATCGCTTCACAGACATCATTCGTGGCTTCGCGCCACCCCTTGCCGCATTCGTACACTTCCCACGCCGCCAACTCGAAGAATTGATCTCGCATCAGCTGCGCCGCACGGCGAATTATCTCGGCGCGTCCTTCGGCCGGTAAGTTTCGCCACGCAGCAAGAGCCTCTGTGGCTGCGGCAACGGCGTCATCGACGTGTGACTTACTCGCGAGCGAAACAGAGCCGACGATGCGGTCCATGAAGGAAGGATCGACGGAATCAACCCGTTCTTCCGTCGCGACTTGGCGATCGCCAATCACCAGCGGATAGTCGCGTCCCAATTCCGTCATCACCTTCTGCAAAGCCTCGCGCATGGCGGCGACGTTTGATTCCTCGGCGAAATCGACCGGCGGGTGATTTTGGAACGTCGCTTCGAATCGCCGCCGATCGGCGGCGCGGGTATCAAGGCCAGTCATCGCGTCCTCTTCTTTCTCGGATGAACGGTCGTGCTGAGTTTCGAGCGGGTCACGAAGCAACTCGTCGCGAGCCACCTGTTCGATAAACCCAGCTCGCAAGAAGGAATCGTTCGAGGTATTCTCCAACAACCGCCGCACCAAATAAGCCATGCCGGGGATCAATTCACCGTGAGGCATGTAGATCCGCAGACGGTGCCCCAACTTGACCAGCACATGCTTCTCGCCGTCAGCCATGCCGTACAGCATTTGCACTTCATACGCGTTCTTGGCGATCCCAAGATGTTCGGCGGTCGCCAAACCATGGGCGATCGAGCGTATGTTATGGGTGCCGAGTGCCGGCCGAAGATGCTCGTGGTTCCGCATGACGAACCTTACCGCCCGCTCGAAACTCGCATCGGATTGCCGCTTTTGTTGATAAACGGGAACCGGCCAGCCGTCGGCCTTGGCGTGGACAGTTTCGTAGTCCCAATACGCCCCTTTCACCAAGCGAACCCACACCGGCCGATCGCGACGCTGCGCCCAAGCGAGCAAATCCTGCAAGTCCGCTGCCGCGTCCCGCAGGTAACATTGAATGACGATCCCCACGTCGCCGATGTCACGAAACTCCTCCTCTTGCAGCACCTCCTTAAAAATCCGCAAGGTGAGATTCTTTTTCTCGGACGACTCCATATCGACGTTGACAAATGCATTGTGATTCTTGGCCACGCGCAACAACTCGCGCAGCCGCTCGCCCGCCCGCGAGAGCGCGCCTTCCGGGTCGATCGCATCGAACTGCGAGTCGAGGGCCGACAGCTTGATCGAGAGGTTCATGCGCGGCACTTCACCGAGCACGCTGCGGTCGATGCTTGATTCGACGGGCCAGCGATTGACCTGCGGGGCGACATTTTCAATCAGGTGGACGTACGCATTGAAGAATCGCTCTGCCTCCGCGTCACTGGTCACCGCTTCGCCCAAGATATCCAGCGTGAAACCTCGCCGCTCTCGCCGCTCGCGCAGCGCCGCTTCGACGACTTCGTTGACATTCGTGCCCGCGATGAAGCGACGAGCGAGATCCATCGCACTCAGGCGGGCGAGCCTCGCGATCGCCGCGCGCGTGAAAGACGATCGCCTGCCGATTCCCAAAGCGGCCCGAACCGCCGCGGGCAAGTGAGTCCTAACTTCGTTGAGATACTCGTTCAAATGGCCAACGACGGCTTCATTCGTGCGAAGCATGGGAAGCACATCGACGAAGCGGAAGAGCTGGACCTTCAATCCCTCATCGCGCATCGCCCAATCCATCAAGCGTTCATCCCACCAGCGACGCTGAAGCACGTTCGGTCGCTGCTCGTCGAGATGATCGAACAGATAGTGCCCCAGCTGCTGAGTGCGATGCTCGATCGCAACGCGATCTCGCTCGTCCAGATCTTGCACGTTGTTCCATCGCTCAAGGGTCATGTTTGCCTCAACGACCGGGACGGTACGCGGCTGGTCAAATCGGGAGTTTTCCTAGGCTTGCGGTCGGACTGAAGCCACGACGACCGAACGTGCGAGTTTGACTCGCGCTTTCCCACTTGAAGTGCGCGTCGCATCGCCGATTCGACCTCAGGGGACATGGTACCCAAGAACCCTGTTTCAAATAACTCGACGCGATTGGACTGTTTGGCCGCGACGCATTTGCCACCTAGGAGAATCAGCGCATTCTTCGAGGTCGCGACCACCCGAGTCCCGGCGAGAACGACACCGGCCAGGTTCAGCGGATCGACTGCTGACAACACGAACCATGATTCGTCCGGCCCTGCTTCGCGCACGGCACGAAGTTCGCCGATGGCCGCCTCGTCGGCGAACTGTTCACCGGCGACTCCCAGGATAAATCGGCCGCCGCGAACCACGCCTCGCAACTCCAGCCGGCGAAATGCGCGAACCAATTCGTGCCAGGGCGGCGCGGCGGATTCGCGCGTCAAAAGATCCCGAAACATGACACCGTAACGCCGCAACAGTAAGTGGCACCAGCGTTCCAGGCGATCTTCCGGCGTGACTTCCTCGACCATTCCGGGGAACCGCGACCAACGTCCCGCCGGAACCGCAACCGGTGGGCTGGCCAGCCGTCGCCGTCCTCCTCGACGTCCCGATTGTGTGCCGGCGATCGTCCGAACCGCGGCAAACATGTCGCAAGTCACCAGGCCCAGCGTCGACAACTCGCGAAGCGCATCTTCAAGATGGCCCGGGAGCAAGTTCGCTGCCGCTTTCAGCTCTTGGAAGAATAAGGCACCGTGTTTTGAGAGCGCGGCAAGGACTTCCTCTCCGTAGCTGCTCATGTTCGCCGACGAAGTCTCCCGCTCGCCGGAGAACAGCCAAGGCAAGTCCTCGCGAAGCACCAACGAGATCGGCATGGAACAGGTCATCGCAGCGGCGATCTTGCTGGTTGTTTCATCCCGTTTCGGCGATCGAAGTCGTCCCCAAGCAACTTCGCCAGCCATGAATAGGTGGTCAAGCCACTGCGGATCGTAGTCCTGGCAACGCGCCGCCAGGATCTTTGATTCCCAAGCCCCGGCCGGTATCTCGAAGCCTTGCAGCCGGGCAATCGCTTCGCGGGCGCCGACGGCACCGCCCCAATTGCTTTCGTCGGATAATCGATGTCGCCGGAGTAGAAACCGCATGAAGTCTTCGGGCGCAACGGGTTTGATCTTTTGACGCAAGCTATCGAGCGTCAAGCGGTGAATTCGCGTCAGTAACCTTCGGTCGCACCACTCGACGTCGCCGGACGAATTCGGGGGTCGGGTGCCGTTCGTGAAACGGCCGCGCAGGACAACGCCTTCCCCTTCCAACGCCTCAAGCGCGGACGCAACACTGCTCTCGTCCAGAGCAAGCAAGGTGGCGAGTTCTGACGCGGTAGCCGGGCCGCGAACTTGCATCTGGCCGCGGATAAGCTCGATCCAGCCGGCCGATCGCTCGATTGCCGTGTCCAAAGGCGGCGGAAGATTTAGCTGCGGGGTTGCGACGACTTGATCGTAGACCGCTCGCACGACAGGCCATGATTCGGCGGCAATCCAAAACGTCTGCGCTTCGCAACTGATCGAGGCGGCTCGCCCGCGGGAAACAAGCTCGTCGAAGTGCGATTGCCACGCCGACGCTTCCTTTGCCGGGATCGCGACCAGCGTCAGAAGTGCTTCGTGAAGTTCGTCGGTATCCCGCACGGCCGGCCAGGCGTCGGCACGAACTTGCCCGATGGCGGCGGGATCGAGTTGAGCCAAATCGCGAACATCTTCGGCCGTGAAGGAACGCCGCGTCGAGACGGCTCGCGTGCGGCGTTCTTCGAGCGGAGCGCCATCGAGAAACGCGTACGGGTTGGCGTTCAACAATTCATGACTGAACGGTGAAGGTTCCCGCGTGTCGCGGGCCACCAGTTCAATCTTGTTGTCCTTCACATCTTGCAGCACGCCCACCCACCGCTCGACATCCATCGCCTCTGTCAAACAGTCGTGCATCGTCTGCCCGACCAACGGATGATCGGGAATCTCGACATCGCCATGATGGTTCTCCAAACAACCAACCGTCTCGGGAAAGGCGGATGCCAGCAGATCGTCGGAGCGAAACCGGAGCAGGTGCGGCGGGACTTTCTTCCCGTTCTGGCGACGAAGCACCGCCAACGATCGCGTCACATTCCAACGCCAACGGACTTGAAACATCGGAGCCGCGAGGACCGCTTGCTCCAACAGATACTTGGCGTTGTGAGGGCCGATCATCTTGAACAACGAGTCGATTGGAAAGCTATGCTGTGGCGAGAGCGACAGCACGATTCCATTGTCCGTGGCCGCGGCTTGCAGTTCGAAGTCAAAGCTGCGGCAGAATCGCTTGCGCAGGGCGAGCCCCCAGGCTCGATTGATCCGCGACCCGAAGGGTGAGTGAATCACTAGCTGCATGCCTCCCGACTCGTCGAAGAATCGCTCGAAGACGACTTGCTCCATGGTCGGCACGAGCCCGATGGCGGCGACTTGTGATTCGACGTAGTTCGTGACTTGCTCGACGGCCCACTTGTCCACGCCGCATTCGTCTTGCAGGGGCGCGAGCGAGGGATTGGGGGACGAATGGGATGGTTGGGACGTAGCGGACTTATGGGACAGAGACGACGCAATGTCCGCTCGCAACCGCGAGACTTCCGCGGACAATTCGATTGTCCGCCCAGGGCCTTCTCCAAACCAAAACGGAACGCTTGGCGGAGCGCCCTCGGCATCGCGGACGATCACTTCGCCGGAACGGATTTGTTGCACGCGCCACGACGTGTCGCCGAGCAAGAACACGTCGCCCGCCATGCTTTCGATCGCAAAGTCTTCGTCCAGCGTTCCGACAAACGTATTGTCCGACTCCGTGACCACGCGATACTCGGCAGTATCCGGAATCGCGCCTCCCGACGTAATCGCCGCGAGTCTCGCGCCGCGCCGAGCGCGAACACGACCATTGATGCGGTCGCGATGCAGATACAGTCCTCGCTTCGTGCCCGCAGTGAGCCCGCTCGAAAGCATCTCGACAACTTCGTCAAAGCGTTTGCGGCTTAAGTTTCTGTAGGGCCACGCCCGCCGGCAAAGCTCGTACAACGCATCTTCTTCCCACTCGTCGCAGGCGACCGACGCTACGATCTGTTGCGCGAGGATGTCGAGCGGAGCGTTCGGGATCTCGATGCGATCGAGTTCACCGCACCCGATCGCTCGCACCAGGGCCATGCATTCGAGTAGTTCGTCCCGCGTCAGCGGAAACAACCGGCCTTTGGGCGTCAGTCCCAACGAATGGCCAGACCGCCCGACGCGTTGCAAAAACGTAGCGATCGCGCGCGGTGAGCCGACTTGGCACACCAAGTTGATGTAGCCGACGTCGATGCCCATTTCGAGCGACGCCGTGGCGACGATCGCTTTCAGTTCGCCGTTCTTCAGCCGCTGTTCGGCCGAGTGTCGCAGCTCTTTGGCGAGACTTCCATGATGCCCCGCGACGGCATCCTCGCCGAGAACCTCTCGAAGATGATGCGAGACGCGCTCCGCGAGACGCCGCGTGTTGACAAAAATGAGTGTACTACGATGCGACTGGATCAATGCCACGAGTCGTTCGTAGACTTCGCCCCATTGCTCGTTGGAACACACGGCGGAGAGTTCGCTGGGCGGCACCTCCACCGCCAGGTCTAAATCTCGCGAGTGGCCACCATCGACGACGAAGACCGCGTTGGTTTGCTCGGCGGCTGGGAGGGGGTCGGGAGTCTTTTTCGGCGTGGAGACGTGTTGCGGTTCGTGACTAACACATGACGAAAAAGACTCCCGACCCCTTTCCGCTCCAACAAGATGAAGCTCCGCCACTTGAGATCCGACCAGGAACTTGGCGATTTCATCGATCGGGCGTTGCGTGGCCGATAAGCCAATTCGAATCGGCGGCTTTTCGCAGCGCTCTGCCAATCGCTCCAATGTCAACGACAGATGCGATCCTCGCTTATCGCGAGCCAGCGCATGAATCTCGTCCACGATGACCGTGTCGACCGTCCGCAACACTTCACGGCTCTTGTCCGACGTCAGCATGAGATACAACGACTCGGGCGTCGTGACCAAGATGTGCGGCGGAACCCGAAGCATCTTTTGACGTGCGGATTGCGGCGTGTCGCCAGTACGAACCGCGGTCCGAATCGGCGGTGGCGCGAACCCGTGACGCGACGCCAACTCGCGCAGCTCGGCCAACGGCTGCTGGAGATTGCGCTGGATGTCGTTGCTGAGCGCCTTCAGCGGCGAGACGTAAACGACGCGAACGCCGCCGCTCAGCTCTCCGTCGAGCCAATCCTGCCACAAGCGATCCAAGCAGACCAGGAAGGCGGCGAGTGTCTTGCCGGAGCCGGTCGGTGCCGCAATCAGCGTGTTTCTCCCCGCGGCAATTTGAGGCCACCCCTGGCGCTGCGGTTCGGTCGGCTCGCCAAAGCGAGCCGAAAACCATGCGCGGACCAGCGGATGAAAGGTGTCGAGAGTCATACGACTATTGTAACGCGTGGACTTCCCCGCGGCAGTCTCGCCGGCGGCCATTTGTTGCAAAGGAACCGCTCGTAAACGATTATGACAATCGCTGGACTTGCGGAACTTCTGCGGCCTGATGACGAATCGGTGGAATAAGAATGAAGATATTACTGGCGACCTTTCTCTTGATATCGATTGCGCCGGACGTGATCCGGGCTGAGCCGATCCTTCCTCGACTGCGTTGCGGGGGCATCGCTCGCCAGCGGCTGGTGCGTTTGCGGCGTGTTGCCGACCGCGGTCGGCGTGATGGGATGCACGACAATGAGTTTGAACGGCTTGCGATGACACCTGCGACACGAAGCCTGTTCAACGGGCAAGATCTTTCCGGCTGGAGTGTCATCGACAAGTACGACTTTGCGCGGCACGGCGAAATCAAGGTCGAGGACGGCGCGATCATTCTGGGAGCTGGCACTCCGGCATCCGGCATCCGCATCACCGGCGACTTTCCCCGCATGAATTATGAAGTGACTCTCGAAGCCAAACGAATCGAGGGATCGGATTTCTTTTGCGGAATCACCTTTCCTGTTGGTGACGATTACCTATCGTTGGTGCTTGGAGGTTGGGGGGGCGGGACGACAGGGATCTCGAATCTCGACAGCCTGTCGGCCATTGAAAATGCGACGACGGGATTTCAGGAGTTCGAGCAAAATCGCTGGTATCGGATTCGGCTTCGTGTCACCGACGAGAAGGTTGAAACTTGGGTCGACGACGACCAGATCGTTGACGTCGAACACCGAAAGCATAAGCTATCGATCTGGTGGGAACAGGAGCCCGTTCGACCGTTTGGGATCGCCAGTTGGTATACGAAATCGGCCGTGCGGAGTATTCGGCTGACGCGATTATGAGTACCCTCGTTTAACCGCAAGCCGGAGGCGTGCGCTAAGGGCGGGAATAGCGCACGCCTCCGGCTTGCGGTTAAACGATTCAAATTCAAGGAGGATCGAGGAACGTGACAAGTTTGTATCGAGTCGCTGCCGTTCAGATGGACGTTCGGCTTGGCCAATCGGAAACTAACCTTGCTGCGATGATCGCGAAGCTTGAGACGGCGGTGGCTGCCGGCTCGCAATTGACGATCTTTCCGGAGTGTTCATTGTCCGGATACTGCTTCGACAGTCGCGAGGAAGCCATGCCGCATGCCGAGACGATTCCCGGGCCGAGTTGCGAGCGACTGGCCGATGCTTGCTCACGACTCGAAGCGTTTGCCATCATGGGGTTGCTCGAAGCGGCTGATGATGATTTGTTCAACGCTTGCGTGCTCGC
>Ga0326597_10011826_pt1 | contig 11540 bp, 7 predicted proteins | sample RVTome_12_FD_203789 | JGI IMG/M metagenome (GOLD analysis project Ga0326597, IMG submission 203789) | Soil microbial communities from uranium-contaminated site in the Upper Colorado River Basin, Wyoming, United States - RVT100D185 | ecosystem: Environmental > Terrestrial > Soil > Contaminated >...
TCGAGGCAATGATAAGGAGCGCTTCGGGGCGGATCCCTTCGCCCGTGGGCTGAACGACGAGAAGCATCCCGAGGAAGCCCACGGCCACCGCGATCCAGCGTCCCCGATCGACGTGCTCCCCCAGAAGAGGAACCGAGAGCGCCATCACGATGAACGGGCCCCCGAACTCGACTGCGACCGCGTCGGCGAGCGGAAGCACGCGCACCGAGGCGAAGAAGAAGAGGAAGGCGAGCGTGCTCGAGAGCGCTCGAGCGCCGTGCGCCGCGGGCTGCCGGGTACGAACGACTTCGCGGCCTCCGAAAACGGGGGCGAGCAAGAGGAGGATCAGGACCGCGAGAACGCTTCGAACCGCGAGAACTTGAAAGACCGAGTAGTCCGCCACCACCCACTTGCCAATGGCGTCCGCGGCGGCGAAGCAGGCGATCCCCAGAATCATGGAAAAAATTCCGCTCATCCTCTCGTTTCGCACGCGGAATCGTTCACAAATTCAAGAGTGCCCATTCTTTCGTCAGGTTGGGGACTCTTCCCTGAACCCACCCAGTTTCCTTCCCCACCACGACGTTGTCCGAGGGGTTGTAGCCGTAGCCGGCCTCCGGATGAAACAGGCCCGGTTCCATCGAGAACACCATCCCTTCCTCGAGAATGGTTTCGTCTCCGAGGGAGATGTAGGGCTCCTGGTGGCCCTCCATTCCTTCCCCATGGCCGATCCTCTGGTAGAGGAGCTCCTGCATGCCGTTCCGGAGCTGCATCTCGTGGATGGCGCGCGCGACCTCCTGGCAGCGGGTCCCTGCCTTCGAAAGCTCGATCTGCATCCGCGAGCCCTGCGCCATGATCTCCCAGGTCTTCTCCCACCCCGGCTTCCACGGGGCTATCTGGTAGGGACAATAGAGCTCGCCGCCGCAGCCGCCGATCTTGACCACGCCCGCGACCTGGAGCGAGTCGCCCTTCTGCACGCGGTTGTGGTGGAACTGGTTGGGATGGGGATAGGCGGTTCCCACGCCGGTGCGGCAACCGATTCCGATCGAGATCCCGACGGCGGTATGGGGATGACCGTCGCGCTTGATGTCCTTCAGAACCAGGTCCGTCCCGTACTCCTCGGCGGCTTTCGCGATCTTGTGGTCGGTGAGGTCGGTTCCGTGCTGGAGGATGTAATCGCGGGTCCAGGCGTGGATCTGGCTGAAGTAGTTGTACGCCCTCTGGGAGAGCGCGAGCTCTTCGGGGGTCTTCACTCGCCGCATCTTCATCAGGACGTCGCCGACCTCGTCGAATCGCGCATTGGGGAGAACGCTTTTCATCCGCTCGAGCTTTCTCGCCGAGGGCGACTCGGAGAGGCCGATGCCCTTGTCTCCGAATCCGCGCTTCTCGAGACCGCGAAGCTGCCATTCGACGAGATCCACCGCGGGTCCGGTCGTGACCTTTCCTTGATCGGGGTATCCGCCGTCGGCATGGGGGAAGTCGTAGTAGTAGTCCCCGTCGGTGAACCACCAGCCCTTGACCAGCGCCTTATCGAGGCCCGGGTAGAACCAGTGGACCTGGAGCTCACGGGCGGGGATGAAACACGCGAAGGGGCGCTCGGTGGTCGTGAAGAAGAGCCCGGTGAGATAGATGATGTTCCACGGGTCGGTGATGAGGGCGCCGTCGAGGCCCCTTTCGAGAAGCCCCTCCTGGAATCTCTTCACCGTGGCCTGGTGCCATTCGAGAGGCAGCCGGTCGTACGTTGCGGCTCCAGGCTGATGCGGGTTCGCCGCCAGCATCCCCGCTGATTCACCCGAAGGCGCCGCGGGCTTGCACGAAGACGCGGCCGCGCCGAGCGCCACCGCCCCCGAAGTCATCAAGAACTCTCTACGGCTATTCATCACCGGAACCTCCTGAAAGACAACCGACACCTTCCTTTATCACATGAGTCCGAAGCGCCGGAAGGTCGGAGCAGAAGTCGGAAGCACCCGAAGGCCACGTCACCTCGATCCGGGGCGCGACGGTTGCATCCGAAAGTCCGAAATGGAGTATCGGCTCGTTGCTTCCGAGGAATCCATCCGAGAGACGCAGCTCCCGGCGCTGCCTCCCCAATCGCACGACGGTCCCGAGACCGTCGCGGTTGCTCGAAGTTCCCGCGAGTCGGAATCGAATCCAGTGTCCCGAGGAGCCAAAGGCGAGATAGAGGTCCGGAGCGCCGCCGAGGTTGTTGACGACCACGTCGAGCGAGCCGCTTTCGTCGAGATCGGCTACCGCAGTCCCGCGTCCGAGGCGAAGAGGCGTGTCCTTCACGAGCTCCACTTCGGCGAACCGGCTCGCGCCATCGCCGAGAAAGAGCTGCGCGGGCTGCCGGTAGGGTTCTCCGATTTCCCGATGCTTCTCGAGCTCCGGATAGATATGACCGTTGGCGACGAACAGGTCGAGGACTCCGTCGTTGCCCACGTCGAGGAAGGAAGCCCCCCAGCTGAGGCGCGAGAGGGTCGGAAGAGCGAGACCCGCGGCCGCGGTGACGTCCTCGAACGAGAGACCGCCGTCGTTTCGAAAAAGCGTGTTGTAGTCCCGCTGGAAGTTCGTGACGTAGAGGTCCTCGTCGTCGTCGGCGTCGTAGTCGGAGGCGGTCGAGCCCATGCCGGATTGCTCCATCCCGAGGGCGCTGTAGCCGGCGCCGGATACCAGGGAGACGTCTTCGAAGCGGAAGCCTCCGAGATTCTTGAACAGGAACTGCATGCTGGCGTCGTTGGCGACCCGGATCTCCGGAAGACGATCGGAGTCGAGGTCCACGAGGAGAACGCTGAAACCGCGTCCGCGCGGTGACTCGACCAGTGCCTGGGTCATGTTGTGAAACCGCGCGCCGTCCTCGTTTCGATAGAGCGCATCCGCGGCGCCCGGCAGGCCGTTCGGGCCGCAGAAAACCTCGATTCCAAAATAGTTGCACCGGGCCCGGAGATCGACCTGGGAGACGTCGATGTAAGAGCACACGTAGAGGTCGAGGAGTCCGTCGAGATCGAGATCGCCGAAGGCCGCCCCGGTGCTCCAGGAGTCGTGCTCCACCCCCGCCTCGAGCTCGAGGAACGTCCCGTCGCCGTTATTGCGAAAGAGCGCGTTCCTGCCCAGACGGGTCACGTAGAGATCGCTGTCGCCGTCGTTGTCGACGTCGCCCACGGCGCAGCCGAAAGACCAGCCGCGGTCGTCGACGCCGGCGCGGGTGGTGACGTCGTCGAACGAGAGGGCCCCGCCCCCGCGAAAGAGTCGGCTGCCGCTCGCGGAGTCCGCGAGATATCGATCGGGAAAGAAGAGATCCCAGGCCCCGTCGCTGTCGAAATCGAGAACGCAGACGCCGGCCCCCACCATGTGGGTGATCGCCGTCTTCCCGCCGGCGCTGGAATGGTTATCGTAGGAGACGAAGGCCGGAAGCAGGCGGAAGGGAGGAATTGCCGCGAGCGCGACCACGGCGAAGAGGCTTCCTCCCGCCGCGACCCGCCTCATCCGAGGGCTACGGTCTCGGCGGCGGGGGCGCCGTAGTACTGCTCGACGTAAGAGCGCTGGACGTCGAAATCCCAGTGAACGTCTCGAATGTAGCTCGCGGCATCCTTGGCTTTTCCCGCTTCCAGCAGCCGAGCGAATTCCTCGTGCTCGTCGGTCGAACGAAGCTCCCACTCCTTGACGAATCGGTCCTTCCGGGGGAAGTCATAGAGCCGGTGTTTCAGGGTCTTCACCGTCCGCTTCAGCCGTTCGTTGTCGCTCAGCTCCAGATACTGCTCGTGGAAGTCGAGGTTGAAGGCGTAGTAGCGGTTGAAATCGTCCTCGACGACCGCGGTCCGTGCCAGGCGGTTGAAGTGCCGGAGCCGGTCGATGAGAGTGGGCGTGATCCTGCGGAACTCCGACCGGACGACGGAAGACTCGAGGGATCCGATGATCTGATAGATGCCGCGTATCTCCCCGAGCGTGAGCACGTTCACCACGCAGCCCCGGCGGGGAAGAATGGTGACGAAACCTTCGTTCTCGAGCTGGAAGAGCGCGAAGCGAAGGGGAGTCTTGCTCACACCAAGCTTTCCGCTGAGCTTCGCCAGATCGACGCTCGCCCCCGGAACGAGGTCGCCGCGGTTCAGGCTCTCGCGAAGGTAATCGTAGACCTGCTCTCGCAGGGTCTTGAGGGTGAGCTTTTCCGACTGGGCCATGGCGGCCGCCCCCCGATGGGGGGGACCGACGGTGTCGGTCCCCCCTTCGTCAAACCTCTCTCGCTGCCGCCTCGATCAGAACGACAGCTTGACGCCCAGGCGAATGATTCTCGGGGTGAGTAGCAGGCTTGGACGGCCCCAACTCGTGCTCAAGGGCGCGACCGCCGCTCCGGAGCTCGCGCCGACGGAGGAATTCTGGTCGAGAATGCTGTTCGAGTTGAGGAGGTTGAAGAGATCGAGGCTCGCCTCGAACCGCGTCCTTTCGGAAAGTTGGAACCGTTTGGAGAGGCGCAAATCGACGAACGCCGCCACACTCTCCGTGCGGTCCTCACCTCGAGGCGCGACGTACACGTTCTCGTTCTGGGTCAGGCCGCGAACCGACAACTGCCGGAGAAGCGGGATGCCCGAGCGGGCGGTGTACTTGAAGGCGACGAGGACGTCTTTGGGGAAAAGGTAGCTCCCCGCCAGGTTGAGCTGGAAGGGAACGTCGGTGAAGATGGCGGAGTCCTCGCGCCCCAGGAAGCTGTTCGGGTTGTTCAGGTCGAAGCCGTTGGCGCTGGTCAGAATCCCCTCGTGATAGACCCCCTTGTTGTTGGAGAACGCCATACCCCCCAGGAGCTGCCATCGCTCGCGGTATCGCTTGTTGACGGTGATGTTGACCCCGTCGTAGCTGCTGTTCAGCTCCTCGCTGCTGGTGATGCTCTGCTGGCTCACTCTCAGGAGAGCGGGATCGAGGCTGTAGACGGTGATGGTCTCGACCTCGCCCGAAGGATTGGTGAACTGACGATCGACGGGTGTGTAGGCCGTCGACGGACGCGCCAGGTTGATCGTCCCCAGCCCATAGGGGTGCCGGCGATGGTGGTAGTTGACGCTCACGGCGAGATCGGTCGTCAGACTGTGGTCGACGCCGACGCTGAATTCGTCGTCGAAGGGGCGTTTCGAATCCGTATCGTAGGTGGTATTGCTCGTCGAAAAAGCCGGAATCGTGCCGAGCTCGCCGCTGCAGGTGATGTCGCCGCAAGGCCCGGGCGTGATCCGCAAGTTATTGTCGAGGTCGCGCCACGTGGCGCGAACGAACGAGGATCCGTTGCGGTTGAGGGTCTGCGAGATCAACGTTCCCGTCTGCACGTAGTATCGGCCGTATCCACCCTTGATCGCGGTACGTCCGTCACCTCGAAGATCGTAGGAGAAGCCGAGGCGCGGCGCCACGTTGGTCCAGCCGGGAAGCCCGTCCAGTTGCGGTTGGCTGCGTTCTCCAATCCAGGTGCCCGCGGCGCTGGTCTGCTCGGGCACGATGCCGTTGATGCTGTCGACTCTCACGCCGAGGTTGAGGGTCAGCCTCTGCCCGATGGTCCAGTTGTCCTGCAAGTACATGGCCCAGGTGCGGGTCAGCTCCTCTTCCGTGACCGGGGTATTGTAGAGGACCCCGAAGGAGGGAGCGCCGTCCGCGAGCTCCAGACGGTAGTCCTGGAGGACGTTGGTCTCCTGGAACATACGCTCCCAGCTCATCTGAAGGCCGACCTTCAAGTCGTGGTTCCCGTTGAACCAGTCCTCGAAGAGGCTGTAGGAGACGTTGAACTGGTTCCGTGAGTTGGGGTTGAAGTACGCCCGCTGCTGCGAGTTGACGATGGTGAACCGCACGGTGTCGGAGATGCTGATGTCGTCGGGACCGACCCCTTCCTGATAATCATAGGGCGTTTCGCCCCACATCCTTCCGAAGCGGATGTCGAAGAGGCCGGTCGAGCCCACGACGCGGCTGTACTGGCCGAGGGCGTTATAGGCCCACTGGTTCTGGTACTGCGCAGCCTGGTCCTCGACGAAGACGTAAGGAGGGTCGCGGCGGTGGAAGCGCTGCTTGTGGTTCCCCTGGGCCATGAAGGAGATCTTGTCGAGGGTCGTGGGCTGGTACGTGACCTTGCCCATGAAGTTGCGGATCCGGTTGTCGTCGATGGCCGCGCTGCCGTCGGGATTCGTGGCGCCGGTCTGGAACTGGTCGAGGCGCCACCACCGGACGGAGCCGAAAAACCACGCTTTGTCCTGGACGATGGGACCGCCGAGAGTGGAGTTCCAGTCGTACGAGATGTCGATGGGGTTTCCACCGGTGGCTCCGAGAGCTTCCAGCTCCTCGTCGATGTTGTCGCCCTGCATCGAGTCGTTTTCGTAATAGAAGGTGTTGTCGCTCGAGAACTCGTTTCCACCCGACTTCGTCACCATGTTCATGTAGACGCCGGGCACATCCACTTCCGCCGACTGACTCGCGTTCTGGAAGTTGTACTCCTCGTACATGGCGAAGTCGTAGTACTGCATGGTGAAGCCGCCGGAGCCGCCCGGCCAGTTGACCTTGAGCCCGTCGACGGCGAACGTCTTCTGTCCGGGATCGGAGCCGAACATCTCGAGGTTGTACTGCTGGGCTCCCTCGTTGCCGCCGACGTCGAGACGGCCGGTGACCATACCCGGGACCATGCCCGCCATGACGAACGGGTTGTTCCCGCTGGGAACGTTCTCGAAGAGCTCCTTGTCGATGTTGGTCGCGGTCACCGAGGACTTCACGTCGACCACAGGCGATTCTCCCGTCACGGTGACGGTCTCTTCGACTCCCGCCACCTGCATCCGCCCATTGACCGTGCTCACGAACGCGACGCGTACGTCGATCTCCTCCATGCGCAGGGTGTTGAACCCGGCGAGCTGGAATACGACGCTGTAGACTCCGGGCGCCAGTTGCGAGAACTGATAGCTCCCGGTCGTGTTGGCGACCGCGGTCCGGGTGCCGCCGATGAGCGCGGGGCTCTGGATGCTCACGGTGACACCGGGCATCACCGCCCCCTGCTCGTCGGTCACGACCCCGGTGATGGTGCCGGTCTGCGTTTGGGCCATTACCGGACCCGCGGCGAGTAGGAGCAACGCCGCCAGAATAAAAAGACGCCTCATTTGCATAAAGTCCCCCTTGCTATGACTGGATCAGGACGACGGCAGAAGTCGAGCAATCGGAATGCCAGAAGACAATCCACTAATTAGTTTGCTAATAGGCCAAATAACCGAATAAATAGTGTATTAAATGACACAAAATGTCCACTTTGATTGGTGGGTCAAGCGCAGCCGATCCGGAAACTTGGTTCACATAAGGCTTCGGTCTGATGGGCAGAGGTATCACCTTTGTTTTTAATGGCTTCAGCCCGGAGTAGGAATCTGAGATCTCAGATCCGAGATTCAACAGGTTGGATTTGAATCTTGATGTAGCATGCTTCCGAGTGCCATGAGGCTCGGAATTTTGTCGCTCGTCGCGTTTTTCTCTCTTCAAGAAGACACTCTCGACCGAGCGCGACTGCTGGCCGAGAGCGGGCGACTCTCGGAAGCGGTGCGGTTCCTCGAAAGCCGGACCCGAACGGAGCCGCGCGCCCCCGAGCTCGCGTATCTCGCCGAGCTTCAAGCCGCGGCGGGCGGGCTCCCGCAGGCGGCGGCGACGCTGGCGCGGGCGCTGCAGCTGGCCCCAGAGCAGGACGGCCTGCGGGTGACGCTCGGGGCCATACTGTTCGACCTCAGAAGGTACGAGGACGCGAAGAGCGAGCTGGAGCTCGCGATCGCTCGTCGACCGAACGCGGCGCTCGCTCATTATTACCTGGCCGCCGTGTACCGGGGTCTCGCTCGTCTCGATCTCGCCGAGAGCGCCGCCGAGCGCGCTATCGAGCTTTCGCCCCCGCCGTCGAAAGCGCCCCTCGATTCGCCGGAGCCTGCGCCCGCTGTCGCCGCTCGGCATCTTCTCGCCGAAATCCGTTTCTCCCGCGGCGAGGAGGTGGAGCCCATCCTTCGGGAGGTGCTCGATGTCGAACCGGATCTCGCTTCGGCTCGATACCTACTCGCGCGGTCGCTCCAGCTTCGCGGTCGTGGGTCCGAAGCGGAAGGCGAGCTCCGGCGGTTCGATTCGATCAAACGCGCGGATGGGTATCTCGCACTGGGCCGCAATCTCGCGAGTCTCGGACGCGGCGAAGAGGCGATCGCCGAGCTCAGGCTCGCGATCGAAGCCCATCCGGAGCACGTGCGAGCCCTCTTCCTTCTGGGGCGCGAGCTGCTGCGCGCGAACAAAACTTCCGAAGCGGCGCCGATCTTCGACCGCGTTCTCGCTCTCAGGCCCGATGCCGCAACGGAGGTCGATCGGCTACTCGAGTCGTTTCGGTGAACACTGTGCACTATGATAGCTGCCGTGGGAGGGAGTCATGAGTAAAACGTTTCCGGTGGCGTGCCTTGTCACGATGCTGGCGCTCGGCACCGGCTATGGACAGGAAGAAAATCTCAAGCCCGCGCCTCCGCGGGGAAACCAGGGCGAGGGGCCTTTCGAGAAGCTGATCCTTCGCGGCGCGACGCTCATCGACGGCACCGGGGCCATGCCTCGAGGTCCGGTCGACATCGTGATCGAGAAGAACCGGATCGTCGAGATCAAGAACGTCGGCGTTCCTCACATGCCGATCGACGAGAAGGAGCGGCCTCAGTTGGGGACGACGGGGACGACGGCGACGAAAGAGATCGACCTCTCGCGGTCATACGTCCTCCCCGGATTCGTCAACCTCCACACCCACGTGGGGGCCGCGCCCAAGGCGCCCGAAGCCGAGTACACCTACAAGCTTTTCATGGCTCACGGGGTGACCACCATCCGGGGCGTTCCCATCGCCTCCATGAGCTTCAGCCTCTCCGAGCGCGAACGAAGCGCGCGAAACGAGATCGTCGCTCCCCGGATTTTCGCCTACCACCGGCCGGGGCAAGGCGAGGACTGGAAGGGCGGACCCATCACCACTCCGGAGAAAGCGAGAGAGTGGGTTCGCTACGCGGCGCAAAAGGGGATCGACGGTCTCAAGCTCGACGCCCACCCTCCCGAGATCATGAAAGCCCTCCTCGAGGAAGCGAAAGCGAACGGCCTCGGCTCGACGGCGCATCTCTCCCAGAACGGCGTCGCTCAGATGAACGCCATCGACGCCGCCCGTCTGGGGCTCGGCACGGTGACGCACTTCTACGGGATCTTCGAATCGCTCTACGACGGCCGGGACGTGCAGCCCTGGCCTCCGAGCGCCAACTACAACAACGAGCAGGATCGCTTCGGCCAGGTGGCGATGCAGTGGGACAAGATCCACCCGCGAGGAAGCGCGGAGTGGGAGGCGCTTCTCGACGAGTTTCTCGAGCATCGGACGATCCTCGATCCCACGATGACCGCCTACCTCGCCGGCCGGGACGTAATGCGGAGGCGCAACTCCGACTACCACGAGAAATACACGCTTCCGTCCCTCTGGGACTACTATCAGCCGAGCCGCCTCAATCACGGCTCGTACTGGTACTACTGGACCACGTGGGAGGAGGTCGCGTGGAAGAACTTCTACCGCGTCTGGATGCAGTTTCTCGACGACTACAAGGACCGGGGAGGCCGGGTGACGGTGAGCGACGACGCGGCGTTCATCTACAACCTGTGGGGATTCGGAAACATCGAGGAGATGGAGCTGCTGCAAGAGGCGGGGTTTCATCCGCTCGAGATCTTCCGCGGGGCGACTCTCCATGGAGCCGAGGGGCTCTTCGAGCCCAAGGGCAAGCCCATCGAGTTCGGCGTCGTCCGCCCTGGTCTTCTCGCCGACCTCGTCGTCGTCGACGAGAATCCCATCGCGAACTTGAAGGTTCTCTACGGGACCGGCGCCGAGCGGCTCAACGACGAGACGGGGAAAGCGGAGCGGGTCGGCGGGGTGAAGTACACCATCAAGGATGGAATCGTCTATGACGCGAAGGAGCTTCTCGCCGACGTCGCGCGAATGGTCGAGAAAGCGAAGATCGGCAGAGCTACCGATTCAGCGGGACGCTGAGTCACGACTTGCGCCGGAGGTCGTCGAGAAGCGAATCGATCCTGCGCTTGAAAAGGACCGCGTTGACGCCGCGGACCGGGGACACCTCGAAAGCCTCTCCGCCCGGAGTCGGCTCCCAGGAGGTGACGGTGCTTCCGATCTCGGCGTCGTCGATGCGGGCGGCGTCGATCGCGACTCCCTGCGTCTCGAGCTTGCGGAGGAGCGCGTGATACGACGAGACCTCGTTCTCGGGCACCGTCGCTCCCGTGGAGCGGCCTTTCATCGACTCGAGGGCCCGGCAAAGGGACTGAAGGGTGAGCTCGGGGTTGCCCGCGGCGAACCCATCGGGAAGGGAGGTCAGCTCGTCGAGGATGGCTTCCTCGAGCTGACGAGCGCTGACCCTTTTCGCGCCGCGGAGGTTCACGCCGTTCAAACGGCAGCCGAAGAGCTCCGCCTGCTCGAGATTCGCTCGCTCGAGGGTGGCGCCCGCGCCCAGGGACTCTCTCAGGTCGGCGCGGGTGAAGTCGGCCTCGCTCATATCGGCGCTCCGGAAATCCACGACGGTGACCGAAGCACCCCGGAGGTTGGCGCCTTTGAGTCGACTCCTCCGGAGCTTCGCACCGGGGAGAACCGCGCCCTCGAGGTTCGCCCGATACAGGTCCGCGTCCGTGAAGTCGGCTTCATGAAGCTGCGCTTGCCGGAGATCGGCATACCTCAGGTCGGCGCCGACCAGTCTCGCGCGGATGAGCATCGCGCCCGACAAGAGGGCATGGCTCAAGTCGGCGCCCGACAGGTTGGCGGCGGACAGCGCGAGGCCTTCGAGGTCGGGGATGACGCTCCGATTCTGGCGGCGCCACTGATTCCAGTCTTCGAGCCCCTGACGAAGGAGCGCTTCGTGAGCCGGGTTTGCCACTGGGGATCGAAATCAGCATAACTCCCGAAAGCCGGTCGCGCTAGTGCCGTTCCAACTTGATTCGCCTATAACGGTCATTGCCGAGGCCGGACTGTTGCTGTCTATCAGCGTCGGCGGCGCTCGGCGACGATAGTTGGAACGGCACTAGTGTCTTCCGAAGCCCAAACCACGAATTATCCCCCGGATCAGGTGCAGTTTCTCCGGATCGACGACCGCGACTTCATTCTGGTGGGGACCGCGCACGTTTCCAAAGGATCGACGGACCTGGTCCTTCAGGTCATCGAGCGGGAGAAGCCGGATCACGTCGCGGTGGAGCTCGACGCCCAGCGCTATCAAGCGCTTACCGAGCAGCAGCGGTGGGAGTCTCTCGACATCAAGGAGATCATCCGCAAGAAGCAGCTCTCGACCCTCATCGTGAACCTCCTTCTCGCCGCCTACCAGAAGAGGATGGGCCTCAAGCTGGGCGTCATGCCCGGGACCGAGCTCCTCGAGGCGGTCCGCGCCGCCGAGGGGAACGGGATCGCGGTCACGCTCGCGGACCGGGACGTGAGGGTCACTCTTCGGCGCGCCTGGCGGTCGATGTCGTTCTGGCGGAAATCCCTCTTCCTGTCCGCGCTTCTCGCGAGCCTCTTCGACGACAAGGAGCTCACGGAGGCGCGGATC